>ERZ1034842.6-NODE-6-length-184840-cov-10.543469_pt1 | contig 184840 bp, 134 predicted proteins | sample MGYA00520634_ERZ1034842 | MGnify/ENA primary metagenome ERZ1034842 (study PRJEB33766, sample SAMN09781734) | gut metagenome | biome: gut microbiome | host: Homo sapiens | place: Madagascar | study: EMG produced TPA metagenomics assembly of the PRJNA485056 data set... | reverse complement strand
CCGCGGCCGAGTTTACGGAACCCAAGTTGAAATCAACGGCCATGCAAGACCTCCGGGACGAACAGCACAGTGTGCCGTTCGTGACCGAAGCCGCAGCCGCGGCCGAGTTTACGGAACCCAAGTTGAAATCAACGGCCATGCAAGACCTCCGCGGGTTTGAGTCCCAGAATCGAACGAATCGACGAAAACGAGGCGATCAGCACGGTGAGCGTCAACAATACGAACACCAGCACAAAAACCATTGGACGCATCGTAATGCCGGAACCGAATACCACATGTCCCACAATCTGCGCGACACCGGAACCCAACAGCGCACCGACAATCGCGCCAACCAACGAAATCACAGCCGTCTCAGCGAGCATCAGGCGAGAAACCGCACCATCGGTGGCACCAATCGCCTTCAGCAACGCCAATTCGGAACCGCGCTCACCAATCGAGGCGGCCATCAGATTCGCCACTGCAATAGCGGCCGCAACCAACGAAAGCACGGTCATCAGCACCATCACCGCCTGCGTTTTCTGCAGTACATCGCCCTGCAATGCGGCCACCTGACGCACCTGCTTGGCTACGGAACCGGGAATAACCTCTTCGATCTGGTAAGCGATGGACGAAGGGTATGCGGTGCAATACCATGTTTCCCACTCGTCTTGCGTAAGCGCATTCGGATTCTTCGACGCCTTACGCGCCAAATCATTGTCTGGCGTGGTCAGAGCCTTGACTTCGATCTTGTCGATGGAATCAGGCAGATTCGCAAGCACCTGCGCGGTGGATGACGGAATGTACATCGCATTGTTGTCGCTATCGCCGGAATCGTAAATGCCGGTGATGGTGATCTGCTGCTTGTTACGGCTGCCATCGGCCGTGGTTTTGTAGAGGGTTACGGCATCTCCCTTGCCTACGCCGAGTTTGGATGCGAGCGTGGTGCCAATCAGGCCTTGCGCGCTATCGTCTTTCGGCCAGGAACCGTCAAGCTTCCACCACGAACGCATGCCGTTCATGCCTGCCACGGTGGATTCGCCGGAATCCATATGCAGGGTTTTGGCGAACCATGTGCCCACGATCGGCACGCTGGAAGCCTTGCAAGAGCTGGATTCCGCCGATTGGGACGCGCAGTTCACGTCAACATGGATATTAAGTTCAGGGGCAAAATTCGTGATGTTGAACGCCCAGAAGATGGTTTTGATCTTCGGTGTATCCGATTCCTTCAAAAATGTGGTCGGATCGGATTGGGAAGTGCCGGAAGCGCTGCTGTCAGCGTCACCATCCGTGTTGTACAGGTCGTTGACCACGGCATCAGCCTTGGGCTGCACGATAATGTTGGAACCATACGTCGACAGTTCGGCGTTCAGCTTGTCTCCAACGTCGAACACCACGCCCAGCATGGCCACGCTGACCGTGGCCGACAGGCACACGGTGACCGCGATCAGCAGTCTGCGTTTGAACTGCCTGCTGAACGAGCGGAAAATCATTCGAAGAAAGAACATGGCTACCTCTTTCCGCTCACTGGAAATGCGTCGACAATGCGTCGAGCGTTGAAGTTTGGATTACGATTTTGCCGGATTCAACCTGATAATCGAACGGTACCGGATTGCATCCGCCCTTGAATCCGATAGTGGCGAGGTTGATGGCGACATCGCACTTCTTGCAGATGATCTTGCCATCCTTCTCGTAGTAGCCGGCATCACCGCAGTTATCGCATGCGTCAAGACCGACACCGTACGCTCCACCATTCTTTTTGATGATGATGAAACGCATCACCGTGCCATCTTTCGCCTTATATTGGAAGCGATGCAGGTGACCGTCGTTGATCTGACTGAATTTGATGGTGGCCACGCCGTCGCTCAGCGAATAATCCTCAGGCGGAGACAGCGTAATGACCTTCTTCGTTTGCGCCACACCATACGTGAGCGCGAACGTGATGCCGATCATCGCAACAAGGCTCCATGCGCCGGCCGCCTTCGCACGGCGACGGAACGCGATATGCGATCGCACAATGGCCTCGTTTGCGCCTTCCGGCTTGATTTTGAAGCCCATCACAATGCTGGCGACCACCGGAATGATGAACACCAGCACCATGGCAATGACCATATGGCGCTGATGATTAATGCACCACACCAACGCCAGGAACGCTTCCAGAGGGAAATGAACGATGCGCTTGGACTGCAGAATCTGCGCAAGATCAGTGAAATGCGAAACAAACAGCAGCGCAATCAACAGCAGCACAGCCGTAGTGAACGACCAACGAATCGCAGTGGAACGCATCGTACGGAAAATCAACGCCGCAACAATCGCAGTGACCACACCCAACGCGAAACCAAGCGCACGAAGGAGCATATCCGAAGTGAAGATCGGATCTCCCGGCTCCACGAAAATCGTCAAACGCAAAATAACATCAGGCAATGCACGGAAGGTGGTGGCGGCGATTGCAAGAGCTCCAATCGTATTCGCAATATCAAGCAACGCGCGATGATCATGCCAATTCGTAGTAATGCGACGTGCGAACAGCACAATAACGAACACCGCGATATCGAAAATCACGCAACACCACAATGTGGGGTAATTGACGAACGTACGCTGATTGATCACCGCGGACGCACGCAACGCGGCGAACACAATGGCACCCACGAATCCGATAATGAAGCCCGCAAGACGCCAGTACGCGCTCAACGGCTTGTCACGCCCCTCACCGACCGTGAGCATCACGTTCAGCGCCATAATCAGCAAAGCCGGTGCCAGCGTTCCCTGCAACACCGTGACGTACTGCGTCAGCATCTCACACCTTTCGTTATATATCCCTGTCAAAGCCTAGTGAATTCGGCACACAAAAGGAACCCCCTTACCAAGATTCCTCCAAAAGCGCGTTATCCCCCAAAAGCGTATCCCCTAAAACGCAAGAGAGCGGTTGCTTGGATGGTTGTTCGACCGTAGGCTCGGCCAAACGGCCTTGAGTGCGTCGAACGACTATCCAGGCAACCGCGAACGCCGTACCCATATTCGCGCTACTTGCATACGTTTCGCGATACGTGAACGGCGTTAACCACGAGTTGAATCTCAACATGAATTCAGGCTTACATCCAAACCATTTCGCTTGGCATGTGCCGGAACTCACGTTTCAGATCACCACTCCTGCGGGGTGTAGTTCCACTCCGGGAAAGTGACCTCGAGCGGCTCGGTCCAGAAGCGGCCCTTAACGCCGGTTTCCGGATCAACATGCAGCATCCAACCCTTCTTCTCCGGAGATTCGATCTTCAGCACGAGCTTGTAGGAGCCAGCCTCGTCAAGCTTGACGTTGGCGCCGTAGTGCGGGCCGTCGGAAGCGTTCATCTGCATGAAGGTACCGGAACCAACGGTCTCGTTGTTCGCGTTGTTGATGATCTCGTAGTTCACGGTCAGATCCGGCACGAAGTCGCCCTTGCCGTAGCCGAGCTCGGTGCCCTTCTCGTTGGCATGGATGTCGGCTTCCAGGTGGAAGGAAGCGTCGGCAGCCTTCAGGCCCATGCCGGACGGTTCCATATCGATCGGCTGGAAGTACACGGCGTTGACGGTCAGAGCGTCAACATCCTGATCGGAGTGCTTCTCGTCGACCTGAATCTCTTCGAAGCCGGCGCCGTTGCTGTCATCAGCGCTGGAATCGCTGGATTTGTCGGTGGTGTCCGAAGTGGAGGTGTCGGACTTGGCATCGGATGCGGAATCGTTGGAGTTGCCGCATGCGGACAGGGAGAAGGCCATGGAGCCGGCCAGCAGGATGCCGAGCAGGGCGGCGATCTTCTTATTCTTCATTGTTTTTTCTCTTCCTTTTCTTTGGTCCCTTGAGGAACGTTGGAAACTTATGGAAATCTCTAAATCTTTACTTGTGATTATTGATTGGCGCTTACTTAGCCTGTTCCGCCTGCGCGGCCAACTTCATCCTGTGTTTCTTGATGAAACCGACCACGAACAGCACAACCACCGCGATCGCGGCAATCACCTGTGCCGTAATCGTTTCGACGTACGGATACAAGCCGATCCAATCGTTAGTTGGCACGCTGCTCAAGTAGGTGCCTTCAATAAGATCACCCTCGATGAGCGCATGGATGCCGCCACCCGCGAAAATCACAACCAGCACGGCCATCAAAATCGAAGTGACGAGGAAGAACGGGCCGATCGGAATCTTCACCGAAGTGAATCGCAGAATCAGGAAGATGACGAGCAGCACCGCGGCGGCGGCCAGACCACCAACCCACATGCCGTGCGCATCCTGGCTCATGGAGTAGATAGACTCGTAGAAGATCACCGTTTCGGCGCCCTCACGGAACACGGCGAGGAAGCTCAGCATGGCAAGCGAGGTGATCATGCCCAAGCCCAGTCTCTGACCGGATTCGACCTTGCTTTGCGCGCCGGCCACAGCCGCTTCGGTCTTATTCCTGATGTAGTTGTTCCACGCTTCCACGGAGCTCTTGTTGAGCATCCAGTTACTGGTCCACAGCAGCATGAGAGTGGCGATAAGCGCGCACACGCCTTCGGAAATCTCCTGAATCGGGCCGGAACCGCCGAACAGGAACGTGAAGAGCACGGCGACCAGACCGGAGCCGGCCAGACCTGCGACCACACCAAGGTAGATCCACTTGGTGAAACGCTTGTTGCCGGACTTCACCAGGTAGGCGATCACTGCGGCCACCACCAGCAGCGCTTCGAGGCCCTCACGGATCAGAATGAGGAACGCCTGGCCGGCGGAGCTGGTGACGAGCTTGGTGAAGCCGTTGACATTGCCGGACGCGCCACCGTCAAGGGTGGCCGCGTCTTCCACGAGCCAGCTTTTCAAATCGTCGACATGCTGCTTGATTTCCTTGTCGGAACCGCCGTCGCGCATGATCTTACGAGTCATCTTGAACTGGTATTCGACCTGCGAAACACGATCGCCGGAAATCACGTTCATCACGTTCTTTTCGAAGCCGAGTTTCTCGTAGTACTGGTAGTAGGCGTTGTTGACCAGCGTGGAGCCTTCGTCGCCCTTGCCGGAAGCGGCGGCTTCGTACGCCTGATCGAGAATGACGGTCATTTCGCCGGCAACGTCACTCCACGTGCGGTCGCCTTTGCCTTTGGAAGAATTCTTCTTGGCCGCGTCGAGCTTCTTGCGCTCTTCCGCGGTTTGCGCGGCACACTGCTTCGCGTATTCCTTAGGATTGGCGAGGTCTGCGTTCATGTCGAGCGTTTGCGCGGTTGCGTTGATTTCGGCGGTCAGCGCGTCGATTTTGGCTGCAATGGCGTCGCCTTGGTCCTGCTGGTAGGCAAGACCTTCAAGATCGGTGAATTGCTGCAGCAGTTCCTTCTGCTTGTCAGCGCTGATTGTGTCATTGACGACCTTCGAAAAATTGGACGCGTCGTAGCCAATCCAATGCGCGGTCTGAAAATCAGTGCCAGCCTGACCGTAATTGCCGTCATTGTAGTCTTTTTCGGCGGTCGCAAGCTGGTCTTCGATGTTCTTCGCAGCGGCAGCCCAGGAATCAAAATTCGTTTGACTGTCATCGGCGGCGATTGCCGACTGCGGGACCACGGTAGTCGCGAAAAGCGTGGTCAATGCGATCAGCAATGCCGCGATGAACGCGACAAGGCGACCGAACGCACCTGTAGCCCGCTGCGTATCGCAGGATGACATAAGACCGCTTCCTCTCTCAGCCGTTCATAATCCGATTCGCATGTGCGCCATCTTTGCCGTACGCACAGTGCGCACCGACTTCACAAGATAGAACGAAAAAAATTGAAATAACAGTCTTGATTTTTTGGCAGTTTTGTTGTAAACACCCATAAAACGGTGGAATTCCGCCATTCTTATTTTCTGCGATCCGCGCGCGTCGTCTCACATAGTGATTTTTTGAGGCGCTTTCGCCGTTCCTCTCCATGCATATTCGTGCGATTGGAAGATTCGGGAATTGGGAGATTTGGGATGGAGCTGGACTTTCTGACCTCACGATTCCGCCCTGGTGACCTCACGATTCCGAAAAAGCAACGAAAAACAAAATCGTGAGGTCAGCGGGCGCATGGACGGAATCAGGATTCGAGCACGTCAAGCACCTTGCGTTCGTTGTAGAACGCGAACACCACACCGCCGATGCCGCACAATACCGCGGCGCAAACAGCCGCAATACGATAGCCGGCGCCCGACGCCATGCCAATCGTGCTCACGCCGGTAAACAGCAGCATCGCCACCGACTGACCCATCTTCATCGCAAACGTGCGAGCCGCATAGAACATGCCCTGACGATCCTGACCGGTCGTTTTCGAGCTCGCGTCGGCAATATTCGCGACAATCGCCTGCGGAAGAATACCGAACGCGGCCATCGGAATCGCGCCGACAATCGAGAGAATCAAGCCCTGCGCCATCGTCGGAATCGCAGCGAGCAGACCGGAACCAAGCGCACCGGCAAACGCGAACGCACATGTGAAAATCACGAAAGCGACCAGCAGAATCCGCTTCTTGCCAACACGATTCGCCAATACATTCACCGGCATGTAGAACAGCACCGACACTGCGGTCATGAGCACGAAATAGATGGTGGTCGTGGTCTCGGGAAGTTTGAGCAGGCTTGTCACGAAGAACGGCAAACCAGTCTGGAACGTGGTGATCGCAACCCAGTAGACCACATCGGAGCAAACGAACTTGCGGAATTCGCCGTCGCCGAACGTCTGCTTCAACGATTCAATGGTCGATTCGGACGTGGGCTGCGAGTTGACGTAATCGCGTTCCTTGATGGTGAGCGGCGGAACCAGCATGCACACGAATGCGATGGCCGCCATGATGGTGAACGTCAAACGAATGGCGTTCACACGCCCCAAGCCCGGCACGAAACCAGCCCAAATCACCGGTGCCACGTACGCAATGGCGGTGCCGGCCACCCACGTGAACGAAATGGCGGTGGAGATGGTGAGCTGCTGTTTGGAATCGTGACCAAGCTCGGCAATCAGCGCGTTGTAGGGCGTGCAGTAGAACGTGAGCGCAATGTAGTAGCCGATCACCGTGACGAACAGGAACGCGCCGTTGATCCAGCTCGTATCGTTGATTGGACTCCAAAACACCAGCACGGTGACGAGGGCGAGCGGAAGGGCCGCAAATTTGAGGAACGGCATGCGACGACCGGATTTTGATGTGCAACGGTCGGAAAGACTTGCCACGGCCGGATCCACGAATGCGTCGAAGAAGCGGGCGAACGCGGTGATGCCGCCGACTACGGTCACCACGCCGAGTACGGCAAGACCCTGCGGTACGAACACGGTTTGCCCTTGCGAGATGGTTTCGTTGTCAGGCTGGTAGAAGTAGACGAGCCAATTCGAAATAATGCCGGAAAGTAGCGCCCAGCCGAATTGGCCGACGGCGAAAGCCCAGACTTTGGGCATCGGCAGGCTCTTCACCGTTTTTGTTGTGCGCGTGGTTGTGTTTGCGTTCATGACCGTACCTGCGTTATCGACGTGCCCCATACCAACCTCCCTGTTGACACCTTGTCAACCACTGTACCACCTGACTTACAGCTTCGTCTCTTCCTCGACACTGCCGACCTCGCGATTTTGTTTTTCGCCGCTTTTTTAAAATCGTGCGGTCAAATAATCGAAATCATGCGATCAGAAAGAGCGAAACCCTGAATCGTGCGGTCAGAATCAGCTGATTTCTCATTGCACACACGCTAGCATCGGAAGCATGGATTTTTTGGGGCAGCGCATGCCGTATGTTACGGCGTTTTCCAAAGCGCTCGGCACCGGTATGGTGATTTCCGCGGATTCGCCGATCGACGACAAGGTGCGTTCCGCAATGGAATCGCTCATTGAGGATTACGAACACGTGCTGTCTCGATTCCGCAATGATTCGCTGATTGCGGCGATCGGCAAGGCCGAGCATGGCGGAAGTTTCGATTTTCCGGATTGGTGCGCGCCGCTGTTCGATCTGTATGATGCGCTATTTTCCGCCACTTCCGGCGCAATCGATCCGTGCGTCGGCGAGGATTTGATCCGACTTGGATACGATGCGTCGCTGAGTTTCACGGTTACACAAGATGCGCCCGAACATTTGGGCGCATTGCGCGGACGCGCCGTTTGGGGACGCGATGTGACCCGCCACGGAACCACATTGGTAACGCATGAGCCGGTGCAGTTGGATTTCGGCGCCTGCGGCAAAGGCTATCTTGTCGATTTGCTTGGGCGCATGTTGCGGTCGACACAGTTTGTGATTGATGCGGGAGGTGATTTGCTGATTCATGCGGAACAGCCTATTTCCGTCGCACTTGAGGATCCGGAAGATTCATCTCGTGCGATTGGAGTTGCGCACATCGTAAATGGTGCATTGTGCGCGAGCGCACCCAGCCGACGCCACTGGAACGTGGCAGTCAACGAGCGCACCCAAATCGCCATTCATCATCTGCTCAATGCCATCGACGGACTGCCCGCGCAACAAACCGAAGCCAGCTGGGCATACGTTCCAGCAAACGCAACGCCCGACATTGCGCGCGACTACCCCGCCGCCGTCGCGGACGGCCTGGCCACAGCCTTGTTCGTTTCCGACGCAACGCAATTGCAGCGCACGTTCGATTTCGCATACGCAACATTGAACGAATCCCGTCAAATCGCAGCCAGCCGCAACTTCCCGGCCGAACTCTTCCTGCGATCCGCATAACAGCCGAATAACAGCCGAAATAAACAAAGACCGCACGCCTTTGTGGACGTGCGGCTCCTGTGAATCAGCCAGCCAAAACGGCGAATCAGTCGGCGAGGGCGAACTGGCTGTTGTAGATGTCGGCGTAGAAACCGCCCTTGGCGAGCAGCTCCTCATGCGTGCCGCTTTCCACAATGTCGCCATGGTTCATGACCAAAATCATGTCCGCATCGCGGATGGTGGACAGGCGATGCGCGATCACGAACGACGTACGGTCCACGGTCAGCGCGTCCATGGCCTTCTGAATCAGCTCTTCCGTACGCGTATCGACCGAAGAGGTGGCCTCGTCGAGAATCAGAATCGGCGCATCCTCAACCATGGCTCGCGCAATGGTGAGCAACTGCTTCTGACCCTGCGAAAGCGTGGCCTTGTCGTCAAGCACTGTGTCATAGCCATTCGGCAGCGACATGATGTAGTGATGCAGACCCACGGCCTTGCATGCGTCCTCGATCTGCTTGTCGGTGACGCCCGGCTTCGAATACGCAATGTTTTCACGCACCGTTCCACGGAACACCCACGTATCCTGCAATACCATGGAGAACTGGTCATGCACGTTCCAGCGTGGCACGGACTTCGTATCCACACCATCAATCGCAATCGAACCGCCCGAAATCTCATAGAAACGCATCAGCAGATTCACCATCGTGGTCTTGCCGGCACCGGTCGGACCAACAATCGCAACCTTCTGACCGGACTTCACCGAAGCGGAGAAATCGTTGATGATCGTCTTGCTCGGATCGTAACCGAACTTCACATGACTGAACTCAACGTCACCGCGCACCGGTTTGCCGTTCACGCCGAGCAGCGCCTGCTTGTCGGATTCGTCGGCCATCTCCGGCTCTTCAAGGAAGCCAAACACGCGCTCGGAAGCGGCCGCGCAACGCTGCAGGTTCTGGAATGCCTGCGCGAACTGGGAAAGCGGCTGGGTGAACAGTCGAATGTACATCATGAACGCAACGATCACACCAAACTCGATCTTGCCATCCATCGCAAGCACAGCGCCAACCACGCACACAACCACGTAACCGAAATTGCCGACGAAATTCATCAACGGCATCATCAGGCCGGAAAGGAACTGGCTCTTCCATCCCGAATCGTACAAATCGCCGTTGTACTTTTCGAACGCGCGAATCGAATCAGCCTCGCCGCAATACGCCTTGACCACGGTGTGTCCGGCATACATCTCTTCGACGTGACCGTTGACATCACCCAACGCGATCTGCTGGCGCGAGAAGTACTTCTGCGAAACCTTCATGATCACACCCATGATGAGCAGGCCAACCAGGCTGGAAACGATGGCGCACACCGTCATAATCACATTGTTGTAGAACATCATGATGAGCGCGCCCACGAACAGCGTGACCGACGTGATCAGCGAGCCGACCGACTGGCCGAGCGTCTGGCCGATGGCGTCCACATCGTTGGTGATGCGGCTGAGCACATCGCCGTAGCTGACCTTGTCGAAATACTTGAGCGGCAGCTTGTTGATCTTCACGCTGATGGCTTCGCGCAGCTCCTGTGCGGTGCGCTGCGTGACATTCGCCATCATCCAGCTTTGCACGTAGCACAGCACCGCGTACCCCACATACAGCGCCACCAGCAGCCATGCGATGTGCGTGACCGCGTTCATATCGATCGCACCGAGCACCGGCTTGCCGTTGACTAGCGCAGGCAGGCCTTTGGCGATCTCGTTGGTCATGTCCTTGAGCTTGTCCGGACCGACGATCTGGCATACCGTGCCGATCGCGCCCAATACGAGCGCCACAATGATGGCGGGAATGTAGTGGCGGCAGAAATGCACCAGTTTCTTCATCACACCACCGAAATCCTGCGGTTTTTCAACAGCTCCGCGGCCGCGTCCCATAGGTCCTCCTGGCATATCAGCGACCCTCGCTTTCGTTCAATTCGCTTTCGACGGACGGCTTGCCGGTTTCAATCGGTTTGCCGGTTTCGCCCGGCAGCTTGCTTTCGCCCGACTTGCCGCCGTTCAATTCGTCTTCGCTCAGCTGAGACTGCGCGATCTGACGGTACACATCGCAGTTTTCCAGCAGTTCGCTGTGCGTGCCCTGGCCGACCACCTTGCCGTCGTCGAGCACCACGATGCGGTCGGCATCCATGATGGTGCCGATGCGCTGCGCGACGATTAGTTTGGTGGAATCCTTCGCTTCCTTGGCGAGCGCGTCGCGTACGGCACGATCGGTTTTGAAATCAAGTGCGGAGAAGGAATCGTCGAAAATCAGGATTTCCGGATGACGATAGACGGCACGTGCAATCGACAGACGCTGTTTCTGCCCGCCCGACACGTTCGATCCACCCTGCGAAATCGCGGAATCGTACTGCTTTTCCTTAGTTGCGATGAATTCGGTTGCCTGTGCAACTTCACATGCGTTGCGCACGTCGGCGCGCTGTTCCGAAGTGAGTGTGCGATGCTCGTTTTGCGTTGCGATCAGCTCTTTTTCGCGCTTTCTGCCGGCCGCGGTCGAGGTATCGGCCATGTCGACGATGCCGGCATCGGTGGTGTCGCGCGGATTGTCGCCATAGCTGACATTGGATGCGATCGTTCCTTTGAACAGGAAGGATTGTTGCGGCACATATCCGATTCTGTCTCGTAATGCCTTGAGCGTGTAGTCGCGCACGTTAACGCCGTCGACGAGCACCTCGCCTTGCGTCGCGTCATAGAAACGCGGCACGAGGTTGATGAGCGAGGATTTGCCGGAGCCGGTGGAACCGATGAACGCCACGGTTTCGCCCTTCTTGGCGGTAAAGTTGATGCCTTCGAGCATGGCTTCGCGCGAATCCGGGTAAGTGAAGCACACGTTGCGGAATTCGATTTCGCCCTGCTTGCCCGCTTCGCCGGCGTCGCTGCGGGTGCCGTCGGTGATCAGCGGTTCGGTGTCGAGCACTTCGAGCACGCGCTGTGCGGACACGTCCGCTCGCGGCCACAGCACGAACACCATGCTCATCAGCAGGAAGCTCATGATCACCTGCACGGAGTAGCTGGAGAACACCACCATGTTGGAGAAGGTGGTGAGCTTGTCGGCCGCGTCGGCGGCGTCGATCAGGTAGGCGCCGATCCAGTACACGGCAAGCATAAGACCGTTCATGATGGTGTTCATCAACGGCATCATGAAGGCCATGGCACGGTTGGTGAACAGCTGGGTGTCGGTGAGTTCCTTGTTGGCCTTGGTGAACTTGGCTTCCTGGTAATCCTCGGCATTGTAGGCGCGCACCACGCGCAGGCCGGTGAGGTTCTCGCGCGCCACAAGGTTGATGTTATCGGTCAGTCGCTGCATGGACTTGAACTTCGGCATGACGAGAACCATGAGGATCGTAATGGAGACCAGCAGCACCACTACCGCGATGCCGGTGGCGAGCGTCCATTCGAGACCGTCTCCCGCAATCTTGCAGACGGCCCAAACCGCCATAATCGGCGATTTGACAATCATCATCAATCCCATGGTGATGAACATCTGAATCTGCGTAATATCGTTCGTGGAACGCGTAATCAGCGAGGCTGTGGAGAATCGGCTCATTTCAGCCGGTCCGAACGATTCTACCTTGCGGAATTCCATGGAACGCAGACGCTGGCTGAACGATGCGCCGATGCGTGCCGCGAAATAGCCGGTGATGATGGCGCATGCTGCCGATCCAAGCGAAATAAGCAGCATTTTGCCGCCGGCGATCCAAATATCGTGCATCTCGCTGCCGGGGGTTTCCACGAGGGTGGTGATGTCGGACATGTAGTCCGGCAGGGTCAGGTCAAGCCAGATCTGCCCGACGATGCTGACCAGTGCGATGAGCATCTGGCCTATCTCCGCTTTGGAGAGGTATCGCATAATGCGGAACATGCTTGGATTCCTTCTCTTGTGTTGCGTTTGAAGTTTTTGCGATTGATGGATTGGTTGGATCAACTACATGAGTTGATCGAATTGCGATTAATGATTTACATAAGTCCTATTGAATTGTCTTACGATATTTAATTACTTACAGTGTAAGACAATCTCATATTTCTGTGTATTTGCTGAGAGCGATTCTTCTCAGCTCGGTCGCGCGCGGCCAACATATACCATTCGCGACACACTCAAGGCCGTTTGGCCAAGCTTACAGTCGCGAACGGCACATGTGAGGCGCACACTTACGTGGCGGGCAGTCCCTACGCAGGATCTTCAGATTCGGCTTTTGCGAAGGCTTGCTTTACTTCTTCGGCGGTGGGGCGGGGCTGGCCAGGGATGCAGATGGTCATGTATGTGGCAAATTCCTCGGTAAGATCCACGAATTCGCGCGTGCGACGCTCCCCCATCTGCGAAAAGACCCAGCAGACGGCGTCGCGCATATCCTCGCGCTGCTGCTTGGCCTTCGCCCGCCCCTGCTCGGTAAGATTCACATGCACAATGCGTCGGTCGTTGGGATCGACCTCACGCTCAATCAGACCCTTTTTTTCCAGCGCAGCCAGCAGTGTGGAGATCCTGCCCGACGTGACCTTCAACGCGGTAGCCAACTGCGAGGGCGTTTGCACGCCCTTGAACTCAAGCTCGCGAATAATGAATGGCTCGCCCTTGGAATCACGCGACATCGCCTGCTGCATCTGAGACTTCTTACCCCAGACCACTTTCATCAGCTTGTCAAACGACTCCCGCTCGAAGCCCACGCTTCACCTCGCCTTATTCGATGCCCATCAGTTATGTCTCGATAATATCTTTTACTGTAAACATTTTTCGTATCGCGCAACACAGACGACAGAAAGCAAACAACAATCAACGAGGAAGAATCGCGAGTTCTTCTTGAGTGAGCTGAAGTTGCGTCGCAGCGAAGGAATCATTGATTTCCTGCGGATTGCGAGCGCTGGGAATGGTGAACAGACGTTCGTAACGAGTCAATTCCCACGCCAGCACCACACGCTGGTAGGAGCAACCACGTTGCGCGGCAACCGTGCGGAACGGATCGTACGCGCTCTGATCGAACGTATCGAGGAATCCGCCGAGCGGCGACCAACAGACGAATGCGAGCCCCAATTCGGCGCAATGCTCCATCGTATGTTCCGGATCGGGATGCGACGGCGAGAACTGGTTTTGCACGGCAACCAATCCGCTGCCAATAATGCTGCGTGCAAGGTCGATCTGCTCGTTATTCACACGGGAGATGCCCGCATATTTGATCACGCCTTCGTCGAGCAGCTGTTTCAACGCGCCGCATTGGTCTTCGTAAGGAACCACGGGATCGGGGCCATGCGAATACAGCAGGTCGAGCGTATCGACGCCCAAGTGCAGCGCGGACTCCTTGGCGTCACGAATCATGGTTTCGGGGCGGGAGTCGGCAATCCAACCGTAGCGGCTGCCTGCGGCCTGCAAACGCTGGCTTTGCGGGCGGCTCTCATCAGCGCCCACCGAATGCGTACCGTCAGTGGCCGCGACCGCTTCGCAAGTACGGCGATACCCGGTTTTGGTGGCGACGAGCACTTCATCTCGGGGGCCATCCCACAAAGCGAGCGCATCACACACCAACTTTTCGCCGTAGCCAAGGTCTTCCGCAGTGCCGGTGCCGGGCTCGCTCGGCAGATAATATGACCAAGCCGTGTCCAAATAGCGGACACCCGCGTCCAAACCGGCATGAATCGTACGAATCGCGGTATCGCGATCCGGACGCCCCTCAATCGCCAAAGCCATCGTTCCCATACCAAGCCGAGGAATCGTAAATCCTGCCAACTCACCGTTCATCATCATCTTCCCCTTCCTTCCAAGAACATAGCCGATTCGTACACGTTCATCTCAAGACTAACCCAACGTGAACCGGCGCAAGCTTGTCGGGCGCGTGCGCGAAGATGAAGGCACAACCGAACGGGAGCCGAAAGGCTGAGAGGGAGCTCACGGAGCTTCGACCGAGGACTTGATGCGGGTAATGCCGCCGTAAGGAGACGGGTTGTTCACGCCGCAAGGCGTATCTCATCTTCCGTTCGCGATAACCGAATATCGCGTGATTAGGGTCACGGAGGGGCGCACCACCTCATAGGGTACGGTTCCTTCGGCGACCCTTTTTTCGTACCAACCTTGAGTGTCCGATTCTGCAGAATCGGACATCCGTGGACTGAAATAGATGCCGTGCGTGTCCGATTCTGCAGAATCGGACATTTAAAGACCAAAAATGAACCTCCGGATGTCCGATTCACCAGAAACGGACATTTGGAGTGCAGGAAGCATGTGTCACGACAGACACAGAAGGGAACCGCAATGATCATCAACGGTAAGGAAGAGAACATCGCCACGCCGATCACCGTGGCCGAACTGATCGAAAGCAAAGGCCTGCGCGCCGACCGCGTGGCTGTCGAGCTCAACGGCGAAATCGTGCCTCGCACCCAGCGTGCGCAGACGCAGCTCAAGGGCACCGATACGTTGGAAATCGTCACGTTCGTGCAGGGCGGCTGAACCACTTTCAAAGTTTCTTGCGATTACGACCGGCGCAATACACGCGTAACAATCGCAAGAACATACAAAACACAACCAACCCGGCAAAAACAACGCATGAACGGAAAACGAGAACACGAGAACAACCATGACTTTTGAACCATCCGCATCGCAGGCGCAGATCGACGCCCGCCAGCACGCTTTCGACAACCAGCCCGACCCCACCACGCTCGTCAGCCGCGAAGAAATCCGCGCAGCCCTGCTCGACCGCCATACCGCAGCCACGCAAGACAAGCTCGACGCGGCGCACGTGGCCATTTGCGGCTGCGGCGGCCTCGGATCGACCATTGCGGTGGCGTTGACCCGCATTGGCGTCGGTCACCTGCATTTGATTGATTTTGATCGCGTGGATATGACGAATCTGAATCGTCAGCAGTATTTTTTGAAGGATCTTGGGCAGTACAAGACGGAAGCATTGCGCAGTAACTTGCGTCAGATCAATCCTTTTATCGATATCACCATTGATACCGTGAAAGTGACCGACGAGAACGTGCCGACGTTGTTCGGCAATGAAGACATTATTTGCGAAGCGTTCGACGTGCCGGAAAACAAGACGATGCTGGTGAATGCCGTGCTTGAGAATCTGCCGAGCAAGAAGCTGGTGAGCGCCTCTGGAATGGCGGGATTCCGCAGTTCCAATTTGGTGAATACTCGTCGCGTTTCGAAGAATTTCTACTTCTGTGGCGACGGCGAAACCGCTCCGGTGCCGGGCGCTGGTCTGATGGCACCTCGCGTGGGTGTAGTCGCCTGCCATGAAGCCAATATGATCACTCGCTTGATTCTTGGCGAAGAAGACGCCTGACAGCGAAACACAAACACAAACGCGATTGCAATTGCAATTGCAATTGCAATCGAATCGCAAATCGCAACGAATGACACAACACTGATCGCATAGTAAGGATTAACCATGAGCACCGAAAACACGATCACCACCGCGGAAAAAGACTTCGCGGCAGCACCGAACGCCACACTCGACGAGCTGGTCGGCACCACCACGAACACCGCACTGCTGCCGGAACCGGATGCGCACGCATATGACGAAATCGCCACCGGCGACGCCGATCCGTTGATCCTCGGCGGACACAAGTTCACGAGCCGCTTCATCCTCGGTTCCGGCCGCTACGATCTGAACCTCATCAAGGCGACCATTGAGAACGCAGGCACGCAGATCGTCACCATGGCGTTGCGCCGCTGCCGCACCACCGAAAACAATCTGCTCGACTACATTCCGAAGGGCATTACCATGCTGCCGAACACGTCCGGCGCACGCAATGCCGAGGAAGCGGTGCGTATTGCACGTCTCGCCCGCGAAGTGTGCCAGACGGACTTCGTGAAGGTGGAAATCGAACATGAGGCGAAGTATCTGCTGCCCGACAATGAGGAAACCATCAAAGCCACGAAACAGCTGGCAAAAGAAGGCTTCGTGGTCATGCCGTACATGTTCCCCGATCCAATTGCGGCGAAGCGTCTTGAAGACGCGGGCGCTGCTTGCGTAATGCCTCTCGGCGCGATGATCGGCTCGAATAAGGGCCTGCGTGCACGCGATTTCATTGAAGTGATCATTAAGAACTCCAATGTTCCGGTGATCATCGACGCTGGTATTGGCCGTCCGAGCCAGGCTGCGGAAGCCATGGAAATGGGCGCGGACGCGGTGATGGCATACACGGCCATCGCTTCCGCCGGCAATATTCCGCTGATGGCACGCGCTTTCAAGAAGGCGATCGAAGCGGGTCGTGAAGCGTATTTGTCTGGCTTGGGCAAGGTTACGGAAGATCATGCCGTGCCGTCCAGTCCGACGAACGAGGCCGACTATATCGGCTGATTTGCGCTGGATCCCGTAATGGGGATTCGCGCAAAGACCATGCTGAAAGGGGCGTTTGCCGAACGTACGTGATGCACTCACGTTCGGCAAACGCCCCTTACTTGTATCCTGCGTTACCTGCAAACGCTACTGCTGCAAGGCTTCCTTAAGATCGCGATTCTGGAATCGTTCGTGTAGCAGGCAATATCCGCCAAACGCAACCAGCCAAATCAGACCGGCAATCGCAGAACCAATCGTGTCCGTCGACAGGAACAACGTGACATACACGAGCACAAAGAACGCGACCGCAATCCAATCAAACACCTGCCAAGCGGGCATGACGAAACCGTCCGGTAGAAAATCGCTGCTCTGACGATACCTGTGGTGGGCGAGCATCGTCAGCACGTAAATGAAAATCACCACAGCGCTGGCGGCCGAAGCGAACAGCACGAACGCGCCGGAAATGCCCGGAATCGCGTTGATGATCGGGGAGAACAGAATCATACAACCCGAAACGACAATCGCCTTCGCAGGCACCTTGTGGTCGGAAACCTCAGCCAAACGCGCCATCGCAGGCGACTCGGAATCCGAAGCGAGCTGATACAAGTGGCGTCCGGCCGAATAAATCAGCGAATTCAACGCCGACGCGGCCGCCGTAATCACCACGAAGAAGACCAGTGCGGCAGCCCAATCAAGACCCGCATATTTGAACACCATGATGAACGGAGATCCGAACGAACCGTCGGAATTCTCGTGGAAATTGCGCCACGGCACAATAGCCATGATCGCAATCAGGGCACCCACGTAGAAGATCAGAATACGCATGATCAGCTCGTTCACGGCCTTCGGCAGCACCTTGCGCGGATTTTGCGTTTCCGACACCGTGACGCCCACGAATTCGATGAGCTGGTAGGCGAAGAACACCATTTGGAAGCTCATGAAGAAGTTCATCCAGCCGTTCGGCGCGAGCTGGAAGCCGTCGGTGATATTCGTGAGGCTCACCGCGGCGCCCGACACCGTGCCGTCCACGCCTTCGATGTGCGTGGCGGGGTAGCTGAAGCCGATGATTAGCATCACGATGGCGGTAACGATCAGACCGACGATCAGCGTGATTTTGATCATGGAGAACCAGAATTCCGCCTCGCCGAACACTTTCACCGCAATCAGATTGATACCAGTGAGCGCCACGAGGAAGCATAGTTCGATCAACCACTTCCACGAGTTCAGGTCTATGCCGAATGTGCCGAAGAACGTTACGAAATATGTGCTTACGGCGGTGATTTCGGTCATGCCGGTCAGAATGAGCACGATCCAATACGTCCAGCCGGCGAATTTGCCCCACCCGCGGCCGAGATAGCGCGTGATGAAGTTGATGAACGTGTGCTGGCTGGGGTCGCTGTACATCATTTCGCCGATGGCGCGCATCAGCAGGAACATGATCAGGCCGACGCCGATGTACACGAAAATGATGCTCGGGCCGGTCAGTGCGATCGACTTACCGGAGCCTAGGAACAGGCCGGTGCCGATGGTGCCACCGATGGCGATGAACTGGACGTGGCGGTTTTTCAGGCCTCGCTCCATTTCGTTGCTTTGGTCGAGGCTTTCGACGGATTTGATGTGCGCGGTTTCCGTCGCGTCGGACGTGCTTGTACCGGTTTTTTCGGTTTTCGTATTCCCAAAAGTCATAATGTTCACACCCTACCGCGGGAGCCGCACAATCTCCGCCATTGTTCGCACCGCGAAACACACCCATATGCCTTATATGTGGCAGATTCGTATCTTTTCCAAAACTAATTTTCACTATATGTGGCAGACCATCTTGAATGCAAGGTAGTTAGAGGGGATAAATCATACCCTCTAACCTCTTTTTTCTGCGGGACTCTGCCACATATAGCGCAAACCATATTTGCCGCATGCCAGATGGGGGGCATCTTATGCAAATCGCGGGGTAGCCTGCCCGAAAAACCCACATGTCAATCAAGCAGACGAATGGTTTTAGTTGTCAACGGTCGGGGATGGGATCGCCTTGTTGAGCTTGTCGAGCAAGGAAGCGTTGGCGCGTTCCAGCTCGTCGATGCGGCGTGCCTGTTGCTTGATGATGACAAGCGCCGTCTCGCTGTCAAGACCGTTGCCCGTACTGAGAGGTGCAGGCGGCACGGCGATGGAAGCCGCACCGGATGGGACGGGCACGTCAGCGGATATACCCCCCCCCCGACACGCTCGCCCCGTCCAGCGAATTCGGAGCATTTCCAATATTTGCCTTATCGTGATTGACGATTCCTGCGATGTCGTCGAGTTTCTCCTTGCGTGTCACCGCATGAACATACAGGTTGACGAGCTCCGTAATGATTTCGCCGTTGCTCATGTTACTGCTACCGTTCACGGATTTGAGGACGGCAGCCTTCCAACGCGCCACACTTCGTTCTATACGTTTATACCCAATCAGTTCCGGCGGCAATCCCGCCTCGCGGAAGATTTTGGTCGGCGATTCCCCCGCAAGATACCGTATGACACACACCTGTTTGAACGCGTTGGAGTACGTGATGCGGTCTTTCGATACGTTGGCCACCGCCGGCAGATTCCGCAACATTTGGAGCTCGTCCATGCTGAATGATCCTCCACCACGCATCGTTTTACCCCCTTTGCTATACCCCGTAATGAAGCAAGTGTATATCCGACTTCTCACAAGCAGCTTTTCAAATATTGCTGACCGTATATTACTTCAACCGGTCGGGCACACGTCAATGCGGGCGATTATGGAACATCCACAACCGCCCGCATTGACTTTTATTGTGCGTGAGTCAATTCACAACTCATTCACGTCGAACACGCGCTCAGTACATGCGGCGACGGCTCTTGACCGCCACGGCAACACCGGCACCGCCCACCAGCAGCGCCACGACGGTGAACAACACGGTTCCCGCGGCACCGGTCAGCGGCAGCTGAGTGACATTCTTCACATTCAGCACGGTAGCGGTGGCATTCGCAGTGGTGTTATCGTTCGGCTGGACCTGATGAAGGGCATCCGGTACGAAAGTGACGAGACCTTCACCTGTGATCTCCACATTGAAAGTGACCCTGAAGTTCTGGGCGTAGCCGGTCGGAGCCTGAGTCTCCACAACCGTGTAGGTTCCTGCCGCAAGACCCGCGACCTCCACCAGACCATCATTCCCAGTAATGAACTTCTTGGCATCATTCTGATTGGAAACAAACGACCACGCACCGCCCTCAGCCTGCTTAAGGAACTTGCCCTCCGCATTCTTGACAACGAACTCGGCGCCGGCTAGAGGCTTGGCCTCATTCCCTTCCTTGCCAATCTTCGTGAACTTGAAACCGTAGGTCTTAAGGGTAGTCTTACCTTCACCGCTGGTGCCATGTTTGGTGGTGATTGTAGCCTTATTGTCCACACTGCCGTTCAAGCCATTCAGCGCATCCTTGGTAACGGTGCCCTGATACATCACGACGATCGTCCTATCAGCCAGCGTTGTGGCATCGTCAAAATGGATGGTCGTGGTGGTGCCGGATTGAGCATTGCCTTCCTGCGTTATCGTGTACAGACTGGGATCCACAGTAGTATGATCTCCGAACTGGACCTTGAAGGCACTCGTTGCCGCAATCTGCAAACCTTTGGACGCGGTATCGGTAATAGTAAAGGGGTACACATCCCAGCCAGCCGCAGCATGAGGAACGTCCGCGGCCACAGTGAAGTCCACGGTGTCGCCCACCTTTACGCTCTTACCGTTCACGTCCACGTCATTCATCCGGGCGAACTTGAGCGGCTTGTCGGTCGGATTCGCGTTCTTCGCGTTGAACTGGCCTTCAGTCGTGATGTTGCCCTGACCGGTCTTCGCATCGGCCGTAATCTTCAGATTGGACAGTCCGCTGACGGTGGTGGCCACCACAGCCGGCGTGCCCAACGTCGCAGTCGTTTCGCCAGCCTTGGTGAACGTATCCTTCACCAGATACCAGCCTTCTCCGTCCACATTGACCGCCTGGCTCGTATTTGCCTGATCCTTGGTTACGGTCAGGCCAGTACCATCAGGTCCTGCCGGCGGAGTAATCCCAGCCAAGGTCTTGGCAAAGACACGGAGCTGATCCGCAGTGAACGTCGCCACATAGGCGGCTGGATTATCCCTATACTCTGCCGGAATACCGTTATTGCCTTCATCAGCTGCGTCAGCAGCGGTGGTCACAGCTCCCTTCCATGCGTCAACCGTTTTCACTTCGACCGAGCCATTGCCAGGATTCTCAAACGTGGCAAACTTGTACGGTGTGTACGTATGGCCTTCCTGCGCATGGTTAACTTGTAGCAACGGAGTTGCAGGGGCATCATCAGCCTGCGCACTGGCGACGCCCAGCGCCATGCCGCTCAGCAGCGTTGCCGCAGCGGCCAGCCCTGCGAAAAGCTTCCTCATCTTCATGAGAATCTCCTCTTCCTAATTGTTGGTTACTGTGTTCTGCAATCGCGGGAGGCGGGAACCCAACATGCCCCCGCGATCCGCAAATCCTGTGTTATTCAGCCGAGCCGCTTCTTACGTCTCCACTGGTCGGCCGCAACGACGGCTAGCAATGCCAGCACGCCGATCCCGCTCGCTGCCAGTTGCCACCATCGTTCCGCACCCATGCGGCCCGTCAATGGCAGTGACGATGCTGAAATGTATTTGTTGGTGAACAGCATTGGCTGGGTCTTGTCCCAATTCGAACCAGCGGCACCATAATCGGTTTTCAGCTGGGTCACGGATTTGACAACGGCCTTCCATTCACCGGACGTTTCGTCTTTCATCACGGACACGACCACCCGGTATTCCGCCTGCGAGTAATACATTGCGGAAGCATTACCAGCGTTCTCCGTCACAAGATATGTGTACTCGGCTTCACCTGCGTCGTACGTAATGTCGCCGAAGTAAGCAACGTGATTGTCAGACGAATCGTGTTTCACCGTCACCGTACAGGACAGCTTGTCCTTGCAGTCGAACGGCATCGGCGCATTGGAATCGTCTGCCTTCAGCTTGAAGATGAACTCGTCGGAATCCTTCCAATCGCGGCCGGCCAGCTCCTTCTTCACGCCAATCGCGTTCTTCAACGTGGCCGTCTTCAACGTGTTAGTGATGACTACTGTGGCGTTCTGCGATGCCGTGGACGCCGGCACCGTCACTGTGCCGCCATCGGCGAACTTGCCGTCACCGACTTTGTGCTGGTAGGAGGCCTTCCACTGATGGTTCTCAGGTTCGGTTTCCGTCACCGTATATGTTTTCTCGGCACCGGCCGGAATAGTCACATCCGTGGACCACTTTCCATTCGCATTCGGCTCCAACGTGACCGTCTTGTAACTATTGTCACCTTGCTTGATATCCACCGTGATGCTTCCCGGCTTGTTACCTTCTCCGCTCCACTGCTTTTCGATATGCAACGTCGAGGAAACCACCTGAATCACCGGATGCGGGTATGGATTGCCGTCGCATGCATAATCCACGCCATCGGCTGTGTATGACAGGCATGCGGAAACGTTCGAATGGAAACCAAGCTGGTCCGAGGACGTGGTGTTCCCGTCCAGATCGGTATCCGCGTCACCCTTCACGCCGGCATATCCATCCTCGCCGGTATTCAGATTAGAGGCGTAGTCGTCGTATGCATTTTGCGTGGGCTTCACCTTGTACGCCAATGTGTACGTCACGTTGTGGGCCAGAGCCTTCAGGAACCTGACAGTGAACTTCTTCGCGTTCTTGTCATATGTCAGGGTGTAATCGACATCCTTGGTCAAAGCGACGGCCTGTCCGGACGCGTCCTTGGCCACGACCGTATAGTCGCCGTCGGCAAGGTCGACATATTCCGAAAGCGTATCCTCCATCACCACATTGGTGTACGCGGACGTGGTGGTCTCGCTCTTCTGAATCTCATCGAAGATGGCGTTCAGTTCCGACGCGTTCTTGGCGGCCTTGTAATACCCGGCGTCTTCATCTCCGTCGCCACGCTTGTCGTACGCTGTCGCCTTCGGGAAATTGCTGGACACCGCATGCATGAACTGATTCTCTTTGCTGGAGAGCGAGGACGGGTCGGCACTGGAGAAGATGCCGATGGAATACACCATGTCACCTTGATCCTTCAAAGTTTTCGCTGCGGTGACCGCGCCGTTTGCCACCGAAGCATCGAAATCGGACACCGACGAAGGCGTACCATCCGCAAAGAAAATGACGACTTTCTTCGCATCGGTCCGAGCATTTTCCATTACCTTGACCGCGCGTTTGAATCCATTGTCGGCCCGGGTGGAACCAGCAGCTTCAAGCCCGTTGACCTTGGTTTTTAGGTCACTCATATCCGCAGTCAGATTGCTGACGATCTGGGAATAGTTGTACCAGTATCTACCACTCCGGTACATGTTATTCCCGACCTTATCCGATTCCTCACCAGAGAACTTCACCAACCCGACACGGACCGGCTCGGAACCGGATTGGGAACCCTTATTGGCCGCCGCGGCACCATCAAGGAAGTTGTCCACAGCGGTCTTCAACGCGTCCAACCGCTTGGTCCTATCCGTTTTGCCCATCGGGTCATCCATCGAACCGGACACGTCCAACACCAGCGTGAAGTCGATCGGCTGGGTGGTGGTGACCGTGGTGCTGCTGGCAGCACCCTTCACATCCACGTTCACGGTGTAACTGCCATCATCGTTCTTTTTGATGCGCTTATGCTTCTCGGGAGCGCCCAGCGGCTTGTTCACATGAATCGTCGCCTGCGCCTGTGGCGAAGTCACGGACTTGCCATCCGCATCCGTCGCCAACTGAGAACCAGTCTCGTTCTGAGCAACCGACTGCGCCCGATTCGCTCGCACAATCGGTTGAGCGGACAACGCAACCGACTGCTCATCAGGTTGTTCAGCTTGTTGTTCAGTCCCCTGCTCAACCCACTGCCCAGTCTCTTCTTCCGTTTCTTGTTCAACTTGCTGGTAAGCCTCTTGTTCTGACGGCTGCTCTTCTCCCACCATCGAATTTTGTTCCACCGGCTGTGAATCTTCTTGCTCAGATTCCTGCAATACCGGCTGCTCGATTTGTTGTTCCAAGGCTCCCGTGGCATCTTCCGCCGCCGCTGACGAAGCAGTGACGCACCCCACGCCGGCGAGCATTGCGACCGTCGCGACAATCGCAATGACACGACGCGTGAACAGACCTGTGTCCCTCGCCCTGTTTCGCTCAAAGACGTGTCTCATACGTCTACCCCCTTGTACCGTTAAGCGATCGGGGAAATACCTTCCTCCTTCGACCGGTATATTTGATGCATCTTCGCTTCACATACCGTCCAGCAATCGCTTCGTTACCTAAACCATAAGGAGAAAAAAGGAGAGATATACACCCTCCCAAAGAGGTAATCAAGGGGATATATTTTCCTTGAAATCGTACATATTATCGCGATTTCAGAGTATTCTTACCCCCGTAAATCGCAATGAAAACTATAAGCAAACGTTGTCATGTCTCTTTCAAAGTTTTCCCTGACAAAGAAGCATCTGTCAAGTGCAACATTAACGCCATTAGTCCCTAGTTGCGCTTTGGCCACCAAGCGGCATGCCTACGGACATGCCACGGGCAGCGGCGCAGCCAAACCAACAACAAACCGCCCAGCAACGTAGCAACTGACACCACGCCCGCAATCACACGCGCATCTTTTGCCGCATCATCCTCTGCGGGAATCTCTTCGGGAATGACGGAACGTAATGCCGAGACCAACAGACGATGCGTGTTCACACCGTACGGAGTGCATGTCATCAACGTGACCCGATCCTCGCCAGAGGTAATCTTCAATTGTGATGTGTCGTTAGGGTCGATTTCGGCAATACGATCCACCATATAGCCAAGCGTATGGCCCATCACATCGATATAGAAGTAATCACCAACCCGCATTTCATCCAAACGCGTAAACATTAAGGCTTCAACCAAACCCCGATGTCCGGTAATCACCGCATGTGTATTCTTGCCACCCACCGGCAGACTACTGCCATATAAATGTCCCGCGCCGGACGCAAGCGTTCGTTCCGACGTGCCATGATAGATCGGCAAATCCACAGAAATCTTTGGAATGCGAATGGAGCCCATCACACCATCGCCAGTATCCAGCAAGCGCTGGTATTCCGCGTCTTTGGAGCTAGCGGAATTCTTATCACCATCGCCGGTGGCGACTGTGCCCGTCGAGCTGGAACCGGAACCGTCGCTGAAGCCGGACTGATCGTTGTAATACAACTCGGCGAGCGGATCCTCGGCCTCGCCAATCACCGGCTGACCTGATTCGGCGAGACGCTTGTTGTACGCCCCAGCCGCGGCGAACGCCTCGTCGGCCTGCGGATACGGCCAGCCCGCGACGCTCTGCTCGGAACGGGCGGACGTGCTCGCCAGCTTTTGCGCGGACTGGTATTGCAGCACTTTCGGGAAAAGACCAATGCCGATTGCGGAGAAAATCAGCACCGCCGCAAGCACACGCAGGGCAATGGATCTACCCACGTCGGCGCGACGCTCGCGAATCTCTTCGGACACATCGGTCGCCTCGGCGAACGTCGGCGGAACGTAGGTGCGCGTATCTTGCGACTCGTTGCTTCTCGACCCGCCGCACGAGTCCCCTCGCAAAATGTCTGCCATCAGTTTAAGACCCCCTTAAACCGCCTAATACAGGAACATTATATGGCGTTCCGGACGGACTTCGCACCCCACCTAGTGCGTTTATAAGGCAACGAAATCGCCAGTAAGCCTCGAACCTTCGGCAACTTTGGCGGCGTCAAGACCGGTGAAGGTCAGTTTGCCGTTGGCGTCAGTCTTAACATCGGGCGTTGCGTCCGAGGTAGCGGCGGAAGCAGCCTTCTTGTAAGAACCATCGTTCTGCTTCACGAAATACAGTACGGTGTCACCATCCTTCATCTGGAAGGTGACGTTCCCGATGCCCTTGCCGTCCGGATCGACCTTGGTATAGAATTACCCACCCCCATAAAATTTACAAAAACTTAGCCTTGCCCTAGCGTACCCTTTTGGTACATCATGGGGTATCACGTCTCTGAACACCGTCATGCAGCCTCACTAGGCTAGAAACATGACGCAAGAGCTCGTTTCATTGACTATCATCATGGCGGTGGCAGCCGTCAGCCCGATTGTGGCGCAGCTGATTCCGGGAAGGTTCATTCCGCAAACCGTGCTGCTGCTCGTCGCCGGAGCCGCACTCGGCCCGTACGGACTGGGCGTAATCGAGGTGAACGACGCCGTGAAACTCTTGAGCGAGCTCGGTATGGCGTTCCTATTCCTGCTCGCCGGCTATGAAATCGACCCGAAACGACTCGCCGGGCATCAAGGCAAAGTCGGCCTTGTCACATGGATCATCACCTTGGGGTTCGCCGGACTCGTCGTGACCCTTCTTCCATTCTTCGCAAAGCAGGGCATCGACGGCATCGCCACGGTAATCGCACTTACCACCACCGCTCTCGGCACGCTCATGCCGATTCTCAAGGAACGCAACCTCGGAGGCACCCCCATCGGCGACGCCATCATCTCGTACGGAACGTGGGGCGAACTCGGCCCAATCCTTGCCATGGCCATCCTGCTATCCACCCGAACCGGCTGGCAGACCATGCTCGTGCTCGGCGCGTTCCTTACCATCTGTCTACTGTGCGCAATGCTACCCACGAAAGCACTGAAAACCGGCCATCGCCTGTACCGTTTCCTTACGGAAAATGCGAACACGTCATCGCAAACGCTCATGCGACTGACCACATTCCTGCTCATCTTCCTTGTCACCATTTCTGCACTGTTCGAACTTGACGCGGTGCTCGGCGCGTTCGCCGCAGGCTTCATCCTGCGTTACATCATCCCCGACGGCAGCAAGTCGCTGGAAATGAAACTGGAAGGCGTCGGCTACGGCTTCCTTATTCCTGTGTTCTTCGTGGTGTCAGGCGCCGCGATCAACGTACGCGCCGTGGCAGGCCGACCCGCGCTGCTCGTCGCGTTCATCGTAATGCTCATGCTGATTCGCGCGGTGCCCGTATATGTTGCGCTATCGCTCGACAAACGCAAGAATCCGCTGTCATCACATCATCGCGTCACCGTAGCGCTGTATTGCACGACCGCGCTGCCGATCATCGTCGCCGTCACGTCACTGGCGGTGAAGGTCGGCACCATGCAAAGCGACACCGCGTCAACACTGGTCGCAGCCGGCGCGATTACGGTGTTCCTGATGCCGCTGCTTGGCTCGATCACATATCAGGTGGCCGACGTACATCCGGTCACCGCGGTTCGGGAGATTGCACACACACCATCCGATTGGCGGACGATCGTACGCGAACATGCGCAGGTGCGTGCGCTGCTGCACCATCAGGACCGGCTCAAGCGTTTGGCGGAAACGTTGGACGCACTGGAAGCGATGGGAACGATGGGACATGGCGATGAATATCGAGCCGAACTTGTAAAACGTGCGCGCCGCGAAATCGACCGGCAGTTGAAGGAACTCGGCCTGGACCCGCAGCTCACCACGCAACTGCCACACAACTACCGTTATCCGAAGAACTGAGACGCGAATCCGAGCCTTTCCGGCACTCTAAGTGTCCGATTCTGGCGAATCGGACAACCACAACGCACTTTCGCCGCATTACTTGTCCGATTCACCAGAAACGGACAACTGAGACCCGTTTTTGCCTGTGTACCTGTCCGATTCTGCAGAATCGGACACTTATGAGGCATAACGATGGTCTGGGTCAGGCGGTGGCGGCGATTTGCCCGCGCAGTTCGGCGTTCGCGCGTTCCAGTTCGTCGATACGGCGTGCCTGCTGTTTGATGATGATGCTCGCGGTTCCCACGTCGATGCCGTCGTCACTTTGCGCTTTGACGGGAATATATTCCATCGGCCTGTTGGTGATGCTATCGAGGTTGCGCCTCATCACGAACGCATGCTCATACCGGTTGACGAGTTGCGCGATGATCTCGCTGTCGCTCATGTTGCCGCTGCCGGTCACGGATTTGATGGCCGACGTTTTCCAACGATCCACACACCGTTCGATGCGCTTGTATCCGATGAGATCCGGCGGAAGTCCCGCTTCCCGGAAGATTTTGGTTGGCGATTCGCCCGTCAAGTAGCGGATGGTGCACACTTGCTTGAACGAATCGGCGTAGGTGATGCGATTACGCGTTACGTTGGCGACCGCTGGCAGTCCGCGCAATAGTTGGATTTCCTCGTCGCTGAATGCTCCCCCACCTCGTGCCATGGCACCCGCCTTTCCACTGTTTTCATGGATGTGCTTGCGATTGTAGGGTGCCATTGTCGTGAGATGCCCCCACCTGCAACCCCTGTATGGTTGCTTTGTTTGACGCCTGTTTTGATGCCTGTTTTGCCACTTGCGGATGTTTTTCATGCCGGATTTCGCCGTTTGGTACCGGATTTCACCCGCTTCGATCCCGTATTGCCCCGTGCAAAACCTTCACCCCTAAAAAGTATGGAAAGGCACGAAAAGACACGAAAAGCGGGCATCCACGGATGGTTTCCGCGAATGCCCGCTTATTTCGTTTTTGCGCTTATTGTTTCAGCGATTGAGCGCGTATCAGTGCACGCGCTGGCGCGACTTGAGCGCGACGGCAACGCCGGCACCTGCCACGAGTAGCGCCACCACGGTGAAGAGGGTCGTGCCCGCAGCACCGGTGAGCGGCAGCTGAGAGACATTCTTCACGTTCTTGACCTGGTATTTATCGGAAGACTCCTTCGGAGCCAGGCCCCACACATCCGTACCATTGAACTTGACCTCACCATTCTCAATGATGACATTGAACTTGGCCTTGAGGCTCTGCTGGAAGCCATTCGGAACCGTGGTTTCGTTGACTTCGTAGGTGCCATCTGCAAGACCCTTGAAGGTCACTGTGCCGGTCTTGTCAGAGGTGGCAGTGAACGAACCATCCACACCCGGAACGCGGATCGTGAACGTAGCACCGGCCAGCGGATTGCCTTGAGCGTCGGTCTTGGTAAAGGAGAACCCGCTATTGGTGATGGTAGTGCTGTCAGTAGCTTCAGCACCATTGTCGGAGAGCACGACCGCGTTAGTCACGGCCTTGCTGCCGGAGGCTCCCGCTTCAGTAACCTTGGCAGCATAGGTCACAGTAATGAGTGCACCTGCGGTCTGCTTCTGGATGGAACTGATGGTGACAGTGAAAGTGCCATCCTCGTTTTTAGCCACGGTGTAATCCGTATCCTTGGTCAGCGCTTTATCGGCAACTGTCACCTTAAGGGAATCGAAATCCACAGTCTGGCCAACAGACGGGGTATCCGTGTAGGTGTAGCCGTAATCGCTGTAGTACTGCGTGTTCTGCGGCACCTTGCTCGTAATGGTGTATGTCACTTTCTGGCCAACGGAAGCGGTGATGGCGTCCTTTCCATTCACCTTCTTGGTCACGGCAGTGGTCTGGTTCTTAATGTCCACAGTTGCCTCAGCGAGCGGATTCAGCACGCCATTCTCAACGTTGCCGGAGCCAACGAGGATTGCGATAGACGGAGTGGCATCCTTATTGGTGCCAGCCGAGTAATCCGCGTCCACAAACAGGTACAGACCTGCAGGGAGCGTCACAGTAGCAGACAAGCCATCTTTAGCAAGATTCTTGCCCAGATCAACTACAGTCGGATCGCCAAGCATATTGATCCTGGTCTTCAGCGTTTCCACGAACTTACGGGAAGCACCGTTCTTCCATGCGCCAGTCGCCGTATCCTTGCTCGATTCCGTCGTATCCAGCACGCCTTCGGCGAGCGCCCAAGCCATCAGATCGCCGCCATCGGTCGGAACCGTCTTATTAGTGCCTGCAACAGCGGCTTCGAGCGCAGCCTTAATGCCGGATTGATCCGTCACCGTGCCGGCAGTCTGCACACCGTACGTTGCATCGTTACCAGTGCCGTACTGCACGTAGTCAGCGATCTTGTAGGCGTTCAGCTCACGATTGGTCAGCTGCTTGGCGTCCTGAGCAGTGAACTTGAACTTCGCGCTACCGGTAACAGTAGTGCCACTACCAGCGGTCGTCGCGGCGCCATCAGCCTGTGCGCTGGCCGCGCCCAGAGCCATGCCGCCCAGCAACGTCGCAGCGGCGGCGATACCGGCGAAAAGTTTCCTCATCTTCATGAGAATCCCCTCTCTTGTGTTGTTTATGTTGTGTTTGTTTCTGCTAACGGGGTCCGAAGCCCAACATGCTCCGGACCCACAAATTTGTGATGAACGGCTGGGCTGTCCTGTGGAAGTTGGTCAGGGCAGCCCAGTCCAAGGAACCGTCTCAGACGAGACGTTTCTTGCGATTCCAGATGCCAGCCGCGCCAACCAGCAGTACTGCGAGTCCGCCGATCGAGCCGCCAACCAGCAGCCATTGACGATCCGTGGTTCCGCCCGTCAACGGCAACGCCGACACCGCCACATACGTATTGGTGAATTTGGCGACATTCGCAGACTGATTACCAACGGTCTTGCCGTTGTCATCCTTGACTTGCTTGATGCTCACTGTTGGCGCGCCCATATTGGCAGGAACAGCCACGGTTACCTCGTATTCCGCCTGGGAATAGTGCAGGCCGGCAATGGCGTCGGTAGGCTTGGTTTCCTTCACCGTGTAGGTGTAGGTGCCGGCGGTCTTGTATACGATTTTGCCGAAGCTCGCCTCGTGATTTGCGGTATCCGTGCCGATCGTGACGGAAGCTGAATCGGGCAGTGGAGCGTCCGGAGTTGAACCCGTGCCAGCAATGGTGAAGTTAAAGGAGTCACCATTCTTCCAGTCACGACCACTGATGCTCTTGGACACCTTGATCGAACCTTCAGCCAACGTCGACTTCTTGTGAGTGTTGGTGACGATAACGTCCCATGTCTTCACATTGTCAGCCGTATTCGCGTTGAAATCGGCTCTCCACAGCTCGTCGGCAGTGATTCTCACCTTTTGACTCGTGTAAGAAGTTTCGTAGCCTTCAACAGCCTTTTCGACCACCTTATAAGTGTGACCGGGAGCTAGGTTTTCGAAAGTTGCAGTCCAATTCGTATCAGCCGTCGCCGCAGCTTCCCGCGAGTCCGTTTCATCGATCTGCAATGTGAACGTCACCGATTCAGGATTGCCTTCTGAGCTCGCTTTGCCATCAGCATCAGCCCACTTCTTCTGCACTGTGATGGCACCGGTCTTGACCTGATCGACCGGCTGCTCTGCATAAGGCGCATCACCGCAGGCATGTGTTTCACCGTCACCCGAGTAGGCCAGGCATGCGCTGTCGTTGGTGTAGAAACCGGGCTTGTCTACAGACGTGGCATTACCGGCGGCATCGGAACCAGCACTACCAGTCACACTGACGTAGCCATCTTTTCCAGCGTTCTTGTTCGCCGCATAATCGTCATACGCCTTCTGCGTAGGCTTGATGTCGAACCGCAGCGTGTAGGTCACACCGTCAGGAAGTGGATCGGCGCTATTCGGCGATGCGGTAATCGTCTTGCCATTCACCGTGATATTCCATTGCGCAGTTACATCAGTGTCATCGTTGGTAACCACTTTTGCTTTTTTTGCAGGATCGGCATCAGCAAATTCAGCATATTCCGACAGCGTATCCTGAATGGTCACGCCGGTATATCCGTTGGTGCTCGTAATGGTTTGCTGAATGTCTTCGAAAACCTTCGACAGTTCAGAAGCCGTACTGGCGGTCTTGTAGTAGCCCTTGTCCGAGCCGCCACTAAGCGTTACACCAGACGAATTATCCCAAGCAACACTTCCATAATTCGGATAATTGCTGGACACCGCATTCATAAACACATTGGCTTTGTACGTCTCGTCATTTGTCCACCGATCGTACGAAGTTACGCTCGTGTTAGCACCAGAGAAGATGCCTACGCTGTACACACCAACATTCGCATCTTTCAGTTGCTTAGCGATCGTCAATGCCTGGTTCGCAACAGTACTGCTGAATGTTCTATACGTAGTCGGCACACCATCGGTAAAGAACACTACATACTTGATTGCATTAGTTCGCGTGTCCCTATCCAAGGTGGACTTAGCACTGCTGAAACCATCCGCAGTATTAGTGGCACCCTTGGGTTTTAAGCTGTTGACCTCAGCTTTCAGTGTCGTTACGTCAGACGTAAGTTCGCTTAGCGTAGATGCAGAATCAGCAAAGCTCACCAACGAAACCTGTACTTTGTTATCAGCGTTTGCGATTGTCTCATTCTGCGTATCAACGCCATCTAAGAAAGCGGTCACTGCCGTCTTCAGCGCTGCAGAGCGAACAGCATCATCGCCTCCGCACGGTTCGAAGTAGTTGGGCTGATGACCACTCATGCAGTAGTTCATCGAGCCGCTGTTATCGAGCACTAGTGCGATGTCGACTGGCTGGGAGACGGTTTGCGAAGTGCTGGATCGCTTGCCCGTCACGTTGAGGTTCAACGTGTACGTATCGTTGGCACCCTTCTTCTTGGCGATGGTCTTATGATGTTCCGGAGTTCCCAAAGGATCCGGATGGGCAGTCACCGTGAAGTGGCCCTGCACCGTATGATCGGCCGCAACAGTCATGTCAACGTAACGACGTTCACTTCCATCTGTCTGAATTGCAGGGCTGGAAACAACCGTGCCATTGTCAGTACCTTCGAATGTCACGTCATACTTAGACCAGTCACCTGGATTACCTTCCAAGTAGAAGCGAACTGTCTTCCTTTCGCCTGCGCTAGCGAGGATCGGCAAAGTACCGCTCTCTGCCGTGTTCGACGAAATCGGATCCGATTCAAGACTTCCGGCTTCATTATTCGAAACACCAGCCTTAAACGTTGTATTCGTGTCGCCACTCGCCAAACCATTTACAGTGACCTTCGCAACAGCCTGCGAGAAAATAACGCCGAACGCTGCGCCCTGCCTAGAGCCAGGACCACTGTTCTTCATCTCAATAGAAACCTGAGTTGGAGTGGACGTTGTATACAGACGAATGCCTTGAGGCACGCTGTCTCCATCCTTACCCGTGCAAGTTATGGTTTGATTGTTATTCGAAAATTGCGGATTACAGAAACGGTAATTACTATCGCCTGTTGGATAAGATCCCAGTTGCGTAATCTCGGAACTGGAGGTGTACACCATTTTCTCGTCTGTGTTGGTGCTTTCCGCATCCGCCATAACGAACGAATACTGCAGATTAGCTACACTCTGACCGTTTTTAGTAATGGTGATATCTGAAAGCCGTATCTTCGAATCGTTCTGATTTCCATCGTTTTGATACAGCGCGGGCTTGCTTCCGGTTGGGAAATCAGAATATCCCTCAACACCGAAGATTGCGTGATGTCCAGCTTCACCTGGGTGTGCTGCACGATTATCCCACGTTGGCACTCCACTGGCGACGACCGTACGATTGCCGGAATAATGCGCGGTGAATGACATGGTCAGGCCACCGCCGAGATTCACGGCCATTTTTTGGCCGTCGCGTTTTTTGGCGGTTTCTGAGTTGAACTTGGACATATCAAGCCAGCACACGCGCTGCAAAGCATTCGTTCCAGCGTAAATACAGTTGGAATCAGTGACATCCGCCACTACGGAAGGGCTATTTTGCTCGGCGTTGACAGTTTGCGGATAGGGCTGCGAAGTAGTATCAGTCTGCGAGTTCGTATCCGAAGATGTAGCATCTCCGGCATTCGCCGCATTCGCCGTGTTTACGCCGGTATCCGTACCAGTGTTGGTATCGGATTCAGTGCCCGTAGGGTCGACGGAAGTATCGCCCGCATTGTCAGTGCCCGCGTTATCCGTGGCGTTACCGTCACCGGTCGTTTCGTTAGCAGTGGTCACGCTCTGGTCCGTGGTGGTTTCCACTGTGGTCGGCGTATCTTCCGCAAGCGCGGCGGAGGTGGTGGCATAACCCATGCCGCCCAGCATGGCGACCGATGCGAGCACAGCCACTATACGTTTTGCAAGTCCTCCCCTGGGCTTCGCCTCATATTCATGTGCATGCCTCATGAGCATCCCCTTAAATCCTGTGCAATCACGCGTCTTACGACGCGCAACCTCTCTTCATGCCAAGATTCGCAACATCTTCTACGTGCCCGGAAAATCCTGACAGTGCTTCAACTCTGGAAGCTAGAGGAAAAGGGACTGCCATGCGTACACCCTAAGTGCGGGAAAGTCGGGTATCGCACAATCGATGGAAATTGCTGAATCGCAACACAAGTCACCCACGAAGGGCACCCGACGTTATCGCGAAGAAACGATGGGATAATCACTGCAATGACGCTTCTTCACACTTTCGTAACCATTAGTCAATAATGGCAATCACGCATGTTCTGTTCGCCAACCACATTTTTTATATTCAAATTGCATGTCAGACACGCCGTCATGCAGTAGCCGCGTCAGCCGCGCTTCGGCCACCAAGCAGCATGCCTGCGAATATGCCACGGCTTGCGTCGCAACCAAACCAACAGCATACCCAACACGAGAGTCGCAACACCTGCGATCACACCGATCGTACGAGTGTCCTTCACCGCGTCGTTTTCGGCGGGAATCTCATCTGGAATGGCGGAACGTGTGGCCGAAACCAGCAGACGGTGCGTGTTGACGCCATACGGCGTGCAGGTCATCAGGGTCACGCGATCCTCACCAGACACGATTTTCAGCTGCGACGTGTCGTTCGGCTCGATCACCGTGATACGGTCCACCTGATAGCCGAGCGTTCGACCCATCACTTCGATGTAGAAGTAGTCGCCGACACGCATTTCATCGAGCCGCGTGAACATGGCCGCCTCGACCAGTCCGCGATGCCCGGTGAGCACCGCATGCGTGCTCTTGCCGCCGACTGGCAAGCTGCTGCCGTACAGGTGGCCCGCGCCCGAAGCGAGCGCCGATTCGGAAGTGCCATGGTAGATCGGCAGTTTCACGGAAATTTTCGGAATGCGGATCGTACCCATCACGCCACCGCCGGAATCCAACAGACTCTGGTACTCCGCGTCCGCCGAACTGGCGCTTGCGGAACCGGCGTCCGTGGAACCGGCGTCCGCGCCTGTGTCCGCACCACTCTGATTGTCCGATTCACCAGAATCGGACAACTGTGGTCCACTTTCACCCGCTTGATTGTCCGATTCACCAGAATCGGACACACTGGCACGCGATCCGCCGCGCACATCAGCGAACGGATCCTTCGCCTCACCCAAAATCGGCTGCCCGGATTCCGCAAGCCGCTTGTTATAGTCCTGGGCCGCGGCGAACGCGTCATCTGCCTGCGGATACGGCCAGCCCGCAACCGTCTGCGCGGATCTTACCGACGTTTCCGACAGATCACGCGCCGACCGATACTGCAACATCGCCGGAAAACCGCCAATACAGATCGCAGCGACAATCAACAGCGCCGCAATCGCACGCATCGCCAGCGTTTTGCCGCGAGCGTGACATCGTTGACGCATTTCGTCGGCAACGTCAATCGCCTCTTCGAACGACGGAAAGCGACTTTCCAACGAAAGTCGACCGCCCATCGGAGCCTCTTCGGACGACGACCAACGACCGTCATGCCATTCCGCCGTTTCCTCCATCTCACGCAACCGTGCTGTCACTTGACAAGCTTTCGCAGCACACGTTCCAGTTCGTCGATGCGCAACGCCTGTTTCGCGATCAATTCGTCGCATTGGTTGATGATGAGTTGCGCTTGGGCGAGCTTCGAAAGCGCATCCTGCGATTCCGTTGCCGACGATTGCGCATCATCGCGCATAAGATCATGATGCCGAATGACGCGCAGGTCGTCGCGGTCCACCCGCTTGCTGTTGCGGCGGTCTCGTTCCTCCTGCTTTTTCCAGCGTGCGATGCACCGTTCGATGCGCTTGTATCCGATGAGTTTCGGGTCGAGTCCGGCCTCGCGGAAGATGGCTGCTGGCGATTCGCCAGCGTCGTACCTGCACATGACTTCGATGCGAAAACTGTCGGCATACCGGATATGCGACGCGCTCACGCTTTCCACCGCGGGAAGGCTGGACAAGTATGCGCGCTCCTTGGCCGTGAATTTGCCGTCAATCATCGTTCCGCCGCCTTCCGAAACGTTTTCATGCGAAGCAACCGGAATGCCGTCAACTTGTGTCGCATGCGCATTGCACCCCCTCAATAACTGCCTACTTCAGATTGTATTGGGGGAATACCGTCATCACCCTCGTTCAATACCCCCGATAGAAAGAAAGAAGAAACCCAATAACAACCTTTTCACGATTTGTGCAAATGATTGCAGTCAAGCAATTCGTAAGCAGAATACAAGGCAAAAACAGCCCCCCCCCCCATAAATTTTTTTCTTTTTCTTTACTTATTTCCGCATGTCTTTGTAAGAAAAGCCCTATATGGCGGTCACGAACGAGGGGATGTGAGGAAAACAGGGGCGCAGTTGCGTACCATAATCTCGTTTCGTCATACCACGTTTGTCCGATTCTGGAGAACCGGACAACTAGACATGCGCCTATTCGACGGACTTGAGAGAACTGATCGGGTCGATGCGGTCAAGTACAGGGTTGACGAACAGCTGCACGAGCAGCGCGAAAGCCATGGTCGCGCCGGCCGCAATCACATAACTCAACGGCGTGCATTCCACTTCGAAATACAGTGCGGGCATATTCAACGCAGCCGTCAGCAATCCGCCGACGAAACGGCCGAGCGGCAAGCCCAACACCACGCCCATCATGGTGAGCACCATCATTTCGCGATTCACATAGTGGTGAACCTCTTTGTCGAAGAATCCGAGCACCTTGAGCGTGGCCATCTCGCGTTCACGCTCCGACACATTGGTGTTGGCGAGCGTGAACAACACCACGAGCGCGAGCCCGCCCGCGAGCGCCACGATCAGCGCGACCACCGCACCCATCAGATCGAATTTGAAGCTTTCCGCCATGTGCGCGCAGCTCACGGCTTTCATGACCGCATCGTCGTCTTCCAGCTTTTCCGCATAGGCGGCCTGGGATTCGCCTGAACCCTTGAGATTCGCATACATGGCGTTCCACACTAGTTGTTGGCCGTTTGACGATGCGCCATTCGAGGTACCGGATTCGCCGTTTTGATTGTCCGATTCACCAGAATCGGACAAGGAAGATGCGGAAGGCGTGCCGGATGCAGCAGTATCGAACAGCTGGCGATAATAGGTTTCGCTCACATACACGTCCGATCCGATCACACTGCGGATCACCGCGCTGACATGCGCTTCGGCCTGCATATCGTCACCGTTGGTCAGCGTTACCATACCGCCCGCTTTGACGCCCATCGCGCTTGCCGCGGACTGCGATACGATCACGCCGTCATCGCCCAGACTTACCGTATCGGCCGCACCATCCACCCAACTGGAGCGCACCGGCTGCAACGTGACCATCTTGCCGAACTCGCTGCGTTCACTGTCGGGCACGGCAACCAGCTGAATGCTTTCGCTCCCCGAATCGCCGGTCAAATCACCCGATTCAACGCGCACGTCCATGCTCGACGTGACGCGACCATCCGAAGCGACTTTCTGCCGCATCGCATCAGCGTCATCATCGTTCGCGACCACCATCAAATCGTACTGATACACGTCCTGATACTGTTTCGCGCCCAATGCGGCAACGGTGTCGTTGATCGCAAGTCCGCACACAATCAGCGCGGTGCAGCCGGCCACGCCGCCGACCGTCATGATCAGACGCGATTTGAAACGGAAAATGTTGCGCGCCGTGACTTTGCCGAGGAAGCTCATGCGATTCCACAACGGCTTGATACGCTCCAGTAGAATGCGCGATCCTGCACGCGGCGCTTTCGGACGCATGAGACTGGCCGGCTTCTGTCGCATTTCCTGCGCGCACGCATACACGGTTGCGGCAAGCACGCCGACCACGAACAGCGCGACTCCGGCCGTTCCGTACAGCCAGTCGTATGCCAAGCGTACGTCCGGCATCACATACAAGCCTCGCAATACGACGAGCAGGAACGCCGGAATGCCAAGGAAGCCTGCGATCAGGCCGAGTCCACCGCCGATCAGGCAGGCGAACAGCGCGAACAACAGGTATCGTGAGGCGACCGCAAGACGCCCGTAGCCGAGCCCTGTGTATGTGCCGATCAGCCCGCGATCCTCTTCGACCATGCGCGCCATGGCGGTCAGACTCATCATCACCGCCACGAGCAAGAACACGATCGGGAATGCGTTGCCCAGCGATTGGATGGATTCCAGATCAGATTTCAGCGAGCTGAATCCGCCGATTTGCGACCGGTCCTGCACATACCAACGCACTTGCGGAATGCTGTCTTCCAGCTCGTTTTGCTTGGATTGCAGTGTCCGTTCGGTGTCTTTTTTCTGCTGGTCCAATTTCGATTGCGCCTGGTCGAGTTGCGCTTTGGCTTCCGCTAATTGCGGGCTTGCGGCAATTACCGTTTCACGTAGTGTTTCACGGGTTGTTTCGTCGAGGGATCCTGCAGCCGCGCCCGCCTGCATATTGACGATTTGGTCGATTTGCTGATTGAGCTGGCTGCGATTGCTGTCGATCTGCTGTTGCGCTGCGGCGAACTGTTTGTCGGTTTGCGCTTTCGCCTCGTCGATTTGTTTGGTTCCAGCGTCGAGTAGTTCCTGATGACGCGCTTTCTGGCGATTGGTTCGCACCGTGCCGTCGATGCGGTCAGCTACTTCGCTGACGGTGTCGTCGTACACGTCACTGAACGAGTCCTTGTCGGCGGCGCCTTTCACGAGAATGGTGACGGCCGTGTACATGCTGCCGGTCACACCGTCGGACGGCGCAAAGAACGTGTAGTCGCTGGTGGCGGAGGAACGGAACGCGTTCGTACCCGAATAGCCGTCTGGATTGGTGAGATCCTGCGGGTCAAGTACCACGCCCACAATGGTCAGTTCGGTAGGGAAGCTCGGTGTCTGGTTGTCCGATTCACCAGAATCGGTCACCCGTGCGGCACTTTTGCCATCCTGCGTATCCGATTCTCCAGAATCGGACAACTGGGACCCGTTTTCGCCCGTTTGGTTGTCCGATTCTGCAGAATCGGACACGGAAGACGCCGCAGAAGAAGCAGAAGACGCCGAATCCTGCGGCGTCACCGTAATATGGTCGCCCTTTTTATATCCGGAATCCTTGATGAATTTGCGCGTCACCGCGATCTCACCGGACTTTTCAGGCATACGGCCACTTTGCAAATACGGCTGGTCAATGCCGTTCGTGCCGATCTCCTGCATGGTCACGGTTTTTTTGCCGTTCAGATCGACGGTCACGGTTTGCGAACGTTCGCCCTGCACTTTCGCAACACCGGAAACCTTACGGAGCGCGGCAATATCGTCGTCAGTCAATCCGGCCGTCGACAACACCTGAATATCGTGCAATCCTTGGGTGTCGAAAAAACGATCCGTCGAGAGAAAAGCGTCTCGGCATCCCGCGTAAATGCCGGTAAGCACGGCAACGCCCAGCAATGTGATCATGGCGATGGAGACGAATCGCTTCCACGCATGCAACCACATACGCACCATGTCTTTGACGAATGCCATGACGACCTCCAGCCCCGCAGCGTTCAAGCAGTGCCAACCATTGCTCTCAGAACCTTCATTTTATTGAATTATCGAACTATTGAACACTACGGAACCGAATCCGTGCGCTACAGCTACAATCGGGGAAGACGTGCCATGCCAAAAACCATAGGCGCGTCACCTACCACTACTGCCGAACGCAATATCACAAGATCGCCAAACTTTTGCTGAATTTGCCGAATATTGCCGAGGCACCCAAGAAGAGGAAGCATTCATGAGCGACGCAACCGTTGCGAAGAAACCGCGCGAAACCGACGATGTGCCGGTTCCGCCGACGCTGCGCAAGTCTTTGAAGAATCGTCATATTCAATTGATCGCATTGGGTGGTGCGATCGGCACCGGCCTGTTCTATGGTTCCAGCGAGTCGATTCAGCTGGCTGGCCCGGCCATTCTGCTCGCCTATCTGATCGGCGGTCTGGCGATTTTCCTGATCGTGCGCGCCCTGTCCGAAATGGCGGTCGAGGATCCGAAGGCGGGCGCGTTCAGCTATTACGCCACGCAGTACTGGTCGAAGAGAGCCGGCTTTATTTCCGGCTGGAATTACTGGTTCAACTACGTGCTCGTGGCCATGGTGGAGTTGGCCGTGGTTGGCTCGTTCGTGAATTACTGGTTCCCGAACATTCCGAAGTGGGTGTCGGCGGCGGTGTTCCTGGTGGCCATCGCGGCGCTGAATCTTATGGGCGTGAACAAGTTCGGCGAATTTGAATTCTGGTTCGCCATCATCAAGATCGTGGCCGTGCTTGCCATGATTTTCGGCGGTTTGTATGTGATCATCGCGAACGTGCCGACAGCTTCGGGTATTCGCGCGTCGTTCGCCAACTGGTTCACCGTTGACGGCGGATTCCTGCCCCACGGCCTGATGTCTCGCAATGCGGACGGCACGTGGACCGGCCTGCTGATGGCGCTGGTCGTGGTGATGTTCAGCTTCGGTGGCACTGAGCTCATCGGCATCACCGCGGGCGAAACCGAAAATCCGCGCACCACCATCCCGAAGGCCACGAACGGCATTATCTGGCGTATTCTCGTGTTCTACATCTGCGCGCTCGGCGTGATCATGGCCGTGGTCCCGTGGAGTACGATCGACGGCAATTCTAGCCCGTTCGTGCAGATTTTCGACTCGGTGGGCGTGCACGCGGCCGCCGGCATTCTGAATTTCGTGTGTCTGACCGCCGTGATGAGCGTGTACAACTCCGGCCTGTACGCGAACTCGCGCATGCTGTATTCGTTGGCGAAGCAGGGCAATGCGCCCTCGTATCTGGGCCGTCTGAACAAGCGCGGCGTTCCGGTCGGGGGTGTGATCACGTCGGCCATCATTATTGCGATCGCCGTGGTCGTGGTGTTCGTGTGGCCTGATTTCGCATTCAATTATTTGATGTCGATCGCCACGATCGCCGCTGCGATCAATTGGATCATGATCATGATTACGGAAATTAAGTTCCGTCGCGTTGTCGCCGCCGGCGACGGTCCGAATGATTTGAAGGGATTGAAGGGCCAGGAAGCACTTGACAAGCTCGCTTTCAAGCTGCCGTTCGCCAAGGTGACGCCGTATGTGGTGATCGCGTTCATGCTGCTGGTCGTGGTGCTGATGTGCTTCTCCGCAAGCTATCGCATCGCCGTGGTCGCCGGCGTGATTTGGCTGGTCGTGCTGTTCGCCGCCTATCAGATCACACAGAAACGCGCCTGAAGTCGTAAGGCAACAATGCGCCCGTGTCTCAAGCGAGGGGCACGGGCGCTTTTTGATTTCAGATTACGATTTCAGATTTCAGTTTTTGATTTCCAATCTACGATTCCCGCTTTTCATTGCGTATTCCGCGACCGGCACGTTTCAAATTCCAAATTTCGCTTCCGTATCGTAGTTGACTTGCCAAACTTAATCGCTTAAGCTTTTCTTAAGCTTGGCGCTATACGATGTTAGGCGGGTATCGGCAAGCGGGATTACTGCAGCAAGGAGGCGGCAATGAGCGCGGAATCATACAAGGGCGGCGAAATCAACAGCCAGCAGGCCGAAGCCATCAGCACGCTCGCCTCAGCCAACGAATACAAAGGCAAATCGCGCATCATCACACTGCTCGAACTGCCCTGGGGCCGCAAGTGGAAGTATTTCCGTGACCAACTGCTCGCACGCTCCGCGGCCGCCGTCGCCATCGTGTGCGTCGTCATCTATATCGCAATACAGGTCCTCACGCCGACCGCAACACCGAAACTCTACGTTGCCGTGTTCAACGACGCTGTCAGCCAGCAGGAGGCCGCAACCCTGCAATCGCAGGTCGCCAGCAAGCTCGACCTGCCGGAGGGTCGCAAGGGCGGCGTGCTCATCGACACCTACTTCTCCAGCGACGAAAACGGCATCAGCAAGCTGCAAACCATGATCGCCAACCATGAGATCGACGTGATCGTGGCCACCCCGAAAACCTACAAGGAACTGTCCGGATACGGCTACTTGACAAATCTCGATTCGTCGCTGACCGAATCGCAACGCGCGACGCTTTCCAGCGATTTCGTAACATTGAAGGGATTCAAGGATTCCGACGACCCCGATTACAACGGCAGCGGCAAAGGCAAGGCGGAACCGTTCGGCGTTTCCATGACGGATTTCAAACGTTGGGGCACGCTGAAATCCACAAAATCCGATGCGATCATCGGCATTGTGCAGGAATCGCAGAATCGCGGCATCGCACAGCAGTTCATTGATTATCTGAACGAATGATAATGAGGATTGCCGGATCTATTTCGTCATTTTCCAACAAATTATCACAAAATAATTCGCATATTATGCGACGTACATTGCAGATTCGTACCTTCAATTGAAAAACGGTACCGTCGATTGAAAACGGTACCGTTTTTCGGTTTCGGCGAAGCTTCAGCAACACCTCGGCAAAGCCGATTTCAGCGCGGCAATCGCATTACAACGCCTCGACCTCAAGCACAATGGCTTCAAGCGGCCACAGCGGCGGCACCTGCAGGCCGATTTCGTTCAGCAGGCGGCCGGAGACCTTGAAGCTGTCCATCTGCGCCGCGGAAATCCACTGCGGGGTGTTCCAGCCCCAACGCACCTCGCCGACCTCGTCGCGCAAACGCACACGGTACATGCAATCGGGGTCCAATCCCGGCATGCGCAGGCGCTCAGTAAGCACGTCACGCAGGTTGGTGACGGTCGCCACCACCCACACGGCCCGCTTGCCGTCGTCGGACACCACACCGCGGCCGCGCAGCGCCGGATCCTTGAAGTCCGCGTGCATCACCGTGCCGTGGTGCAGCACTCCACGCAACTCCTTGTACAGCGACACGAATGCGCGCTGCTGCTCAATCTCGTCATCGGAGCATTCAAGAATGTTCCATTCGAAGCCGGAGCAGCCTTCCAGCGAAATGGCCGCACGGTAGCTCAATTCGGTGGCACGCCAGGTGGAGTGTGCCGGCGACGGGCCGACATGCGCGCCGATCATTTCCGGCGGCACCACGAGTTCGGTGTAGCGCTGAATGTCCACGCGATCGCGTGGATCGTTGGAATCGGATCCCCAAATGCGATCGGCATGCTGCAGAATGCCGGCATCGGTGCGAGCGCCGCCAGACGAGCAGCTTTCGATTTCCAGCTTCGGGAATTGCGATTTCAGATCGTCGAACAACCGGTAGCAGGCTTCCGTCTGCTCATGCAGGCCGTATCGGCCGTTATGCACCGGCTCGGTGACGTCACGATTGTGATCCCACTTGATGTAGTCGATGCCGAGTTGCTCGACCAGCGCCGTCATCTGCCCGCGCACATGCTCGTAGGCTGCCGGATTGGCCAGATCAAGCACATACTGGGTGCGGTAGGAGACGTCTTCACGGTACGGCACCGCTTCAGGTGCGGCGAGAATCCAATCCGAATGCTTGCGGGCGCAGTCGGAATCGAGGTTCACCATTTCCGGCTCGAACCACAGGCCGAACTGCATGCCAAGGTCGTGCACATGCTTAGCGAGATTGTCGAGGCCGTTCGGCCAGACTTCCGGATCGACCACCCAATCGCCGAGGCCCCTGGTGTCGTCACGACGTTCGTGAAACCAGCCATCGTCAAGCACGAAACGTTCGACGCCGATGTTTGCGGCACGGTCGGCCAGCTTGATGAGCGTGGCTTCGTCATGGTTGAAATACACCGCTTCCCACGTGTTGATGGTAAACGGACGAGGGCTTGACACATGCTTCGGCAGCGAGCGCAGCCACGTATGGAAGCGTGCGGCCATGCCGTCAAGACCAGTTGCGGAGTATGAGAAGCAGACCTGCGGAGCCTCATACGATTCGCCGGCCGCAAGCTGAATTTCACCGGGGCCGAGCAGTTCGCCGGCGCCGATCAGCGTTTCATGGGGCGGCAGATTGTCGATGCGGTACGTCTGGTTGCCGCTCCACGCCAGATGGCAGGCCCACACTTCGCCGCTCGCCCACTTCGGTTCGCCGTCGGATGCGATGAACATCCACGGGCTTTCATGGCTGGTTTTGCCGTGGCGACATTCGCGCGTCACGGACCCGGACGGCATGGCGGCGATGCGCGGCTGCTTTTCGAGCGGCCAACGACCGGTGAATTGCGTGAGCGTGTCTGCACGACGGGGCATCGGCATAGTAGATTCCAGCCAATTGACGGTCAATGGCTCGTTTTCGCTGTTTTCGCCGCCATTCGCACCGTCGATATTACTGACGGTCTGTTCGACCATCGCAAGTCCGCCCTTTTTCAGCGAAAGCTTGAGATTGAGACGTACTTTGTTCACGCTATCTTCCGCAGCGACGGTGATTGCCGTCGCCTCGGTTTCGCGATCTTCCGCGGCAAGGAATGTGGTCACGGAAGTCCAGCGCACGAACACCGGGCGTCCGCCACGGTAGGCTTCAAGCCCCGGACGGCCGGCGAACGCTTCGGCGCCTTGTGGCAGCAGCGATGGACGCAGGGCCGCGTCGGGCTTTTCGTTCGGAGGGGTGATTCTCAGCGTCATGGCGTCAAGCTGGGTCAGTGCGGCTTCGTCGGGCGAAAGGCCGAAGTCAGCACCCCAGTATTCGACTTGCGGCATTTCGTCGGTAGGGGTCTTCAGTACGATGCACACGCCATCTCGGCGCAGCACGGCATGGGGTCCCTGATCAAACATCGTTGTCTCCTTCGGGTATGGAAAATGCAAGCCAGGCACACCTGCCCAGCTTTTCAGGCTTTTGACTTTTAACTGGATTCAGTATATATTAAGCGCTTAAGTATTGCAAAACGGCGTGACGCCAACGCAGCCGCTCCGCCGAATTACGAACATGCATTAAAGTGAGGAACCATGGCGAACGTCTTCAGTCAAGACAATCCCTTCAACGATCTGATGAGCACCATCGGCGACATGGCCATGATCAGCGTCGCATGGACGGTCTTCTCCATCCCCATCGTAACGATCGGAGCGTCCACATCCGCCGCCTGTGAAGTCGCACGCGAACTGCAGACAGGCTCATCCAAGGGCATTTTCCGCAGTTTCTGGGCCGCGTTCAAGCGCCGCTTCCCCACCAATCTCGCACTGACCGCCATTCTTGCGCTGTTCTGGGGACTCGCGCTGTTCGACCTGTGGTATCTGTCGACACAGTCCGGCAACACCGTCGCGATCCTGTATGGCGTGACCCTCGCGGTGATCGCGGTGATCGGCTCGCTGTTCGCCTTCATCCTGCCCTTGTCGGGCCGCAGCAAACTCAGCGTGGGCGAGCAAATCAAGCAATCCGTCAAACTCGCGTTAATGCGCCCTCATATCGCATTTGCGGTGCTTTTGCTGGACATCTGGCCGATTATCGTGGTATTGATAGCACCGCAGCAGACGTTGATGCTCATCCCCCTATTGTGGATTCTCGTCGCGGCCGGAGCGAGCTTCTATCTGCAGATGATGCTCGTACGCAAAACATTCGCCCTCGAATAAAAAATTGCGATTGCCGCAGCAAATGCGCAATCGCAATTTTTTTTTAATTCATCATCGCATCTTATTCCGATGCCGGAGCGGGACCGGTCGAAGCGCGGGCACGTAATTCGTACGGCCCTTCCATCAGATGCCCCACGCGCTCACCGTCGATCAGCTTGAGCAGCAATCCGGCGGCTTGCTTACCGGTATCGACCACATCACGGCCCATGGCGGTCAGATTCGGATAGGCCGCGGTGCACATGAAGGAATCATCCCACGACATGATGGAGATTTCCTCCGGCACTTTGATGCCTTGCGAAGCTGCCACGCCAAGGCCCGCCAACGCCATCACATCATTGTCGTAGATGATCGCCGTCGGATGCTCTGGGAACGACAGCAAACGCTTCGTGGCCTCGCTACCAGTCTCCGGCGTGTAGTCGGTGTGCAGGCAGCGGTAACGCATGCCCAGCTCGGAAGCGACATCTGCAAAGGCGGAATCACGAATATACGAGTGCGCAAGCGATTCAGGACCGCCGACGCGGGCGATCTGACGATGCCCGAGATCATACAGGTATCGCACCGCTTGGCGCACGGCATCGGCATCGGCGCTTGACAGGCTCGGCAGATTGCCGGCCACGGAAGCGTCGGCGATGGCAAGCACCGGCATTTCCTCATGCTCCTCAAGCAGGGCGACGCAAGGATCGCCAAGTTCCACATTGACGAGCAGCATGGCATCGACGTTGCCGGTGGCGATCCAATCGTCGATGATCGCAAGCTTCGCATTCTCGTCAACGGCCATGCGTACCAGCAAGGAATAATCGTATTTTTCCAACTCGGCGCCAAGACCGGAAATAAGCTCCATCATGTAGGGTTCGACGGAAAGCAGCTTCGGGTCGTAACCCAACACCAGACCCACGCGCTGCGTCTTCGACTTGGCCAGCGCCTGTGCCGCACCATTTGGCTTCCATCCCAGTTCGTGTGCGACCTTCAACACCTTGTCTCGGGTCACATCGGAGACACCAGACTTGCCGTTGAGCGCATATGAAACAGCGCTACTGGAGACCCCTGAAGCTCGGGCAACGTCAAAAATCGTCACCTTGCTTTTTTGAATAGGCATGTCCGCGTCCTTCTTCTTAACTTAAATCGCAACTTAAACGATTCATCTACATCATACAGTAAAAGCGCCGACCAACCTCTTGAAAAGTCAGTGCTCACAACACTTTCGTCTCTTAAGGTCGGTGGCGCTTCAACTTATGTTTTTACTCAACCGAACACGTCAACTGAAATTTCAGTAGTCCTCTATCCACTCTTCTACCGCTTCAGTAGACGGCGTATTCGCGGAATCTCACCATTCGCGTTTCAGATCGTTGGCGGAACGCAGCACGTTGGCGGCTGCGAACGCACCCGGAGCGGCAAGCGCTGCGGCATCGGCGGTGGCGATATGCAGCACGACGCTTTCGCCCGGAAGCAGCGAGACCATGCCCTCGGCCACCGAAGCCTTCGCGTCGACCTTGTCTGCCATGCAGAACAGGTCACGCACGTAGCTCTTGGCCGTAACGGTAAGTTCCACGCCATCTTCCACGGCTACGGCCGCAATGCTGAACGCTTCCGCCGGAGCGGTGAGCTTCTGGTCAATGATTTCGGTCGGATTGAAGATCACTCGGGCGAAGGCGTTGTCGGACGGGGTCGCCACAACCAGCTCGTTGCCGGCATCCCCGTAGGAGACGATGTCCTCGGCGAGCGGCAGACCGATATGGCAAACGGCGCCAAGCTCAACATCGTCGAAGCTCTGGGTAGCGAGCACTTCGCCGGCCAGCGTGACGCGCTCGACCTTCCACGTGCCCTTCCATGCCTCACAGGTGTCGTTGAGCACGATGAGTTCGAAGTGGTCGTTGGCGGTCTTCGTGCCTTCCCAGCTGTGGGTTTCACGGTATTCGTCGGACACGCGCGGCTGGATGGTGGCCAGGCGTGGCGCGAAGAAGTCGCGGGAAGCGTACCATACCGGCTTGCGATGTCCATCGAAGTCGACGGCCGCCCAGGAAACGACAGGCCAATCGTCGTTGAGCTGCCAAATCAGCGCGCCCGCGTTGACCGGCTCGAGGGAGCGCATATGCTCCACGCCGAAACGCATGGCCTGCGCCTGCTGCAGCTGGCATGCCCAATGCCAATCCTCTATATCGGCCCAATTGTCGGTCGGAATCAGCCAGCTATGCTCGCCGTCAGACGGTTTGCCGTTGACCACGCCGCCGAAGCTCACGTCGTCAAGATGGCCGGGAGTGATGTGCGAACGCATGCCGCGGGCCAGCTTGTAGTTGCCGCCCATGGCCTTCTGATGCACCAGCATCTGCTTGCCGAACGGTTCGAGAACCTCGTCGTGCACTGCGTTAGTGAGCGTGCTCCATGCTGGCGGTGCCTGGTAGCCGAATTCGTCAGCGAAGCGCGGGGTGTACTGCGCGTACACGGTGTAATCGGCGCGGTTCCAAGCATCCCAGATGTGCATGGTGCCGTCGGTGTCGAGGTTGGCGCCCGTGAATTTGGTGAAGCTCATCGGAGAGCTTGGTAGATAGACGGAACGTGCCGGATCGAGCTCTGCGAGCAGGGCCGGGAACAGTTCGGAATAGTAGTAGTCGCCCCACGGCTTCTCTCCGTAGCCGAACTCGTTGGCCTTGCGGTCGTCGTCGCGCAGGGCCTGCTTGTAGCCGCCCCATTCGGAGTAGGCCACATAGTTTTCGTTGGATCCGTTCCACACAATCAGGCTGGCATGTTCGCTCAAGCGCGTGATGTGCTCGCGGGATTCGGCTTCAACTTCGGCCTTGGTTTCGGCGTCTTCCGGGTAGGCTGCGCAGGCCAGCATGAAGTCCTGCCACACCATGATGCCGTACTTGTCGCACAAATCGTAGAATTCGTCGGCTTCGTAGATGCCACCGCCCCATGCACGTACCATGTTGGAGTTGGATTCCACCAGGTCGCGGATGCCGCGCTCGTAATCGCGGTTGGAAACGCGTGCGATGAACGCATCATCCGGAATCCAGTTGTAGCCGTGCGCGTGCACCGGCACATCGTTGACATAAATCTGGAATGGACGGCCGACTTCATCGGCGCGGGTGTCGACATGCACGGTACGGAAACCGACATGGCCGTTCCAGGCGGCGGCTTCTGCGGTAGCGGCCTCACCGGCGGTGACGGCAACGTCGTATAGCGGCTGATCGCCGTAGCCAATCGGCCACCACAACTTCGCTTCTGGCACTGCAATCGTAATCACCACGCTATCGTGGCCTTCCCCAACAATGCCGTCGGCAGCCAAAGCAACACCGAAACCGGAAATCTCCGCATGCACCGGCACCGCCTGACGCACGGGATGGGAATCATACGGGGACATGATGCGGCCCTTGCCCACACGTTCGATCTCGACGTGCACATTCAGCAGGCCGGTACCATCAGCGGCAACATCAACCAACGGACGCACGGAAACCAAACGCACGTCGGACCAGGAATCGATGCCAATCTCACGCCAGATGCCAGCGTTTGCCACATCGATGCCCCAATCCCAGCCGAAGGAGTAGCTCGGCTTGCGAATCTGGTTGAACGCGTGATGCTCGGTGTGCGGGTAGTAGCCGCGGGCCTGCTCCATGCGGTCGGATTCACGCACCGGAGAAGTGAAGGTGACGGTCAGTTCGTTGGTACCCTCTCGCAGCAGTTCGCGCACGTCCCAACGGTAGGAGCGGTGGAAGTTCTTGGTGGAGGCCACCGGGCGTCCGTTCAGCACAATGTCGGCGATGGTATCGAGGCCGTAGGCCACCAAGTCGTGGCGGTCGGCACCGTTGTCGTGCCAGTCGAAACGGCAAGTGAAACGCCAGTCGATGTCGCCGATCCACTGCTGATCGTTCTCGTTGGCACCATCGAACGGATCGGCGATCAAGCCCGCGTTCAGCAGGTCCAGGGTCGCCTCTCCCGGCACGGTCGCCGGAATACCGGCGGTAAGCGTTTCACGCAGCGATTCTGGGGCGGCTTCTGGATTGACGGCCGTCAGCGTCCATCCTTCGCTCAGCGAAGTGAATGTGCTGGGAATGTGAGACATGGAAAGTTCCTTTGTACGAAGAAGAGGGGCCACGCCGCGATGACTGTCTCGACGCGGCCCTTGATTATGGAAAAGGTTCAGTTCTCTCGGGTTTATTCCTTGACGGCGCCTGCTGCGATGCCGCTGTAGATCTGCTTCTGGAAGATCAGGAACAGGATCAGCATTGGCAGCAGCGTGATGATCACGCCGGCGCAGATCAGGTTGTACTTGCTGCCCATAGGACCGGTGAAGGAGTACAACGCGATTGCGATGGTCTTCAGATCGGCATTCTGCAGGTATAGGTTGGCCGCGTAGTATTCGTTGTACACGCCGACGCCCTTCAGGATTGCGCAGGTCACGATTGCCGGCTTCAGCAGCGGCAGCAGGATCTTGTAGTAGACGGTGAAGTACGAGGCGCCATCCATGATTGCGGCTTCATCCATGGACACCGGGATATTCTCGAAGAATTGGATGAATACGTAGATGGAGATGACGTCGGTGCCGCACTGCATGAGGATGTATCCCCACATCGTGTTGACTGCGTGGAAGTTGACCATCATTTTGTACAGCGCGACCTGCATTGCGATGCCCGGAAGCAGGGCCGCGATGGTGAACATGCCACGGATGAAGGTGTTACCGGGGAAGCGGAAACGGCTCAACGCGTAGGCAAGCATGGTGCCGATGATCGTGGTGACGATCAGGACTACAACCACCACGATGATGGAGTTGCGGAATGCGACTGCCATGTTCGACGTGGTGAACGCCTGCACATAGTTGTCGAAATTGAGCCAATTCTTCGGCATATCCATAACAGATGTGCTGTGGTATTCCTTGTCCGTCTTGGCGGCGGTCACAAAGCAGCTGACCAGAGGCAACAGCATCATGAATGCCACGAAAACCAGGGAAAGATACTTGACGAAAACGAAGAAACCAATCTTGAACTTGTACCAGAAGCCAGAAGTCTTGGCTGCGGAGCGTTCCTTCGCGAGTGCCACTGCGTCAGTCATCATGCCACCGCCTTTTCGGTCTTGCTCGGACCGTTCTTGAAGATCGGAGCGTTCTTCTTGGCCATGCGGGCGCGCTGGCGCTCGATCTTCGCGGCCTTCTTCTTTGCCTTCTCCACACCGTCGTCAGCGTCCTTAAACGCGTAGTTGAAGAACAGTTGCTGCAACAGCGCGCAAATGAGAATGATGATCAACAGGACGATTGCCATGGCGGATGCCAGGCCGACCTTCTGGCTGGTGTGGGCGATGCGGTCCATGCGCACGAAGTAGGTGGCGGTGCCGTTCGCGCCGGTGGTGATGACGTACGGGCCTTCGAAGGCGGACAACGAGCCGGTGATCGAAAGGATGACGTTCAGCACGAGGATGGTCTTGATGCCCGGCAGAATGATATGGCGGAACTGCTGGAACTTGTTGGCGCCATCGATTTCCGCGGCCTCGTACAGCGATCCGTCGATCGACATCATTGCGCCGATGAACAGGATCACGTTCTGCCCGAGGTAGCGCCAGATCGACGCGCCCACCAGCGACCAGTTGTTCACGCTTTGGTCTTTCAGCCAGTAGGGCAGACTGTCAAGCTGGAATCCGCACCATTGAAGCACAGTATCGAACACGTAACCACGTGTGTAGAAGAACTTGAAGATGAAGCCGACTGCAATGCCGTTGATCAGGTACGGGAAGAAGTAGATGGCCTTGAAAGCGCTGCCGCCGCGGACCTTGAACGCCAGCATGCTGGACAGGTACAGGGCCAGGCCAACCTGGATCAGCGCGCCGGCCATGTAGTAAAGGCTCAACTTCAGGGAGGAGAGCGTGTCGGGACGGGTGAAGACATCAATGTAGTTCTTGAGGCCGACGAATTCACGCGGGCCGATGTACTTCATCTTGTAGAACGAGTAGCCGATCATGGATCCGAACGGCCAATACGTGAAGATTACGAGCAGTGCGACCGGAACTGCGCAGAAGGCGACGATAATACCGGCCTTGCGCCAATCTCGGGGCTGCTTATTGAATGGGATCTCGACCTTCTCGGCCGGTTCCACTGCTGCTGCAGTCATGATATCCCCCTCAGGTGAGTTTTCTTCTCTGCCTTGTTGTTAGTGAAAGAAAAGGACTTCGACCGTTCCTGCTGAGAACGAGCCGAAGTCCTCAGTGATGATTGAAAGCAATCACAGATTGAGCATCAAGCTCACTTGGCGTCAACACCCTCGGAGTCGAGAGCGTCGTTCCACTTCTGGTTCCATTCCTGGACGAGTTCGTCATAGGTCTGGTCCTTGTTGGCAGCGTGCTCGACGATGCCCTGAACGCGGGCGTCGCCGCCGTTCTTGAGGTTGAGCTCGGAATCAGAGTTGAGGTCGTTGAACAGATCTTCCTCGCCGGACTTGGCGGGTTCGTCGGCGATGAGCTCGACATCCTTGAAGTTGGCGTAGAGGTCAGGAAGCTTGTCGTCGTTGGCGGAGATCGGGATGCCACCCTCGTTGTAGGCGAAGTTGGACTTTTCGGTCATCCACTTGACGAAGATCATGGACGCTTCCTGATTGTCAGCGGAAGCCTTCTTGTTGATGCCGAATGCGTAATCCGGACCGGAAGACGCGTACTGCTTGCCGTCGACGGTGATCGGGAACGGCATGTAGCCGACGTCTTCAGCGTTGTCGCCAGCGGCCTGCATCTGGGAGACTGCCCAGGAGCCGAGCACCATGGTAGCGATCTCGCCGTTGTTCATCTTGCCCTTGGAAGATTCCCAATCGGTGGTGGAGTAATCGTCCTCAGTCAGACCATCGGCAACAGCGTCGTACAGAATCTTGTAGACGTTGTAGGCGTGGGTGCCGTCGCCCGGATCCTTGAACGGATTCTTGGTGTGCTCAAGCACCTGGTTCAGGTACTTGGTATCGCCGGTAGCGGTACCGCCAATGTAGTCATCCCATGCGCCCATGGTCCAACCAGCGGCATAGTTGGTGTACAACGGGATGGCCTTGGTCTTCTCCTTAATGGCCTTCAGGTCGGAGATGAACTCATCCGGGGTGGTCGGCAGCTTGTCGATGCCGGCGTCCTTGAAGACCTTCTTGTTGTAGACGATGCCGGAGGCGTTGCCGGTGGAAGCGATGCCGTAGACCTTGTTGTCGTAGGCCTTGTCGGTGGCGTACTTGACTTCCTTCTTCACGTCGTCGAGGGAGCCGTAAGACAGGAAGTAGTTGCCCAGCTCGGACTTATCAACGGCCGGGATCATCATGATGTCGCCCCAGTCGCCACCCTGCAGACGGGTCAGCGCGCTGTTGGCGTAATCAGCGCCGCCTTCGATGGAGATCTTGATGTTCGGATACATCTTGTTGAACTCAGCGAGGTACTGCTTCCAGGTCGTGCCGCTGTAGTCGTCCTTGAGCATATCGGTACGGTTGCTGTACAGCTTCAGATTGGCCTTGATGTCCTTGCCGGTCTCGCCAAGGGTGATGTCCTTGTACTGGAGATCCGTGGACTGCGAGGAGTTGTCGCTGCCGCCGCAAGCAGCCATGCCCATCATGCAGGCGGCTGCGACGCCGGCTGCGACAATCTTCTTGAGATTCATCTTCTGATCCTTCCTTACGAATCACTGTTCATCACTTCGGGAGACTCGGCACCGATTCTCCGTTGGTGATGCCTTTCATCTCAGGCCTCTCTGCCTGCCCTTGATGAAGTGGTAATACTTACGATAACTGAACCCCTTAAGCCTGTCAAGCGCTTAAGTAGTGCGTCAATACCCCCGAAATGAGTTTTACGATGCTTTCTCAACATTACGCGATTTTGTTTAGTCTGCAAAAAACGTTGATATTACTAGGCTTTCGATTACTTATCTGCAATCCAACAAGTATTCAGTAGGTTAACATTAATGCGATTAACGTAATTTTATTTACTGGAGTGTCGTTAAGCGCTTAAGTCATACTGCGGTATCCGCAAAACGTTGGAGAATCAAAAAAATTAGCATGTCACGTCTTCAAAATGACGTGACATGCTCATGTCGTTCAGTACGATTTTCAGAAGCGCATCCGCAACTCCAACCTCACACGAGCAAAGCACTATGCACGAGACGCAATGAAATTGCGATACCACAGGAAGCTATCCTTCGGAATGCGCTCCTGCGTGGCGTAATCGACATACGTGATACCGAATCGCTTGGCATAGCCGAAATACCATTCGAAATTGTCAAGCAACGACCACACGAAATAGCCAGTCAGCGGCACACCCTCGCTCATCGCGCGACGAGCCGCGGCAAGATGACGCTGCAGGTAGTCGATGCGGTCAGCGTCATGCACCGACTTGCTGCCATCGTCGTTAACCACCAACTGATCCTTGCAGGCCATGCCGTTTTCCGTGACCATCAGCGGCACTTCGGGGTAATTATCGTGCACGCGCACCAACAGATCATGCAGGCCATCAGGATCGATATTCCAACCCATATCGGTGTGCGGACCCTCGGTCGGCAGCCAATCAACGTCGGAAGCGCCCGGAGCCGTGGAAGCCTCCGTGGACTGCGGGAACTGCGGGCGGTCGCTCATAGCCAACAGATTCGTGGAGTAATAGTTGATGCCGAGCACGTCGATCGGCTGATGAATCTGCTCAAGATCGCCCGGCTGCACGAAACTCCAATCGCAGATGCCCTTGGTGATGGCGAACAGCTCGTCGGGGTAACGGCCGCGCAGCATCGGGTCAAGGAACGCGCGGTTGGAGATCAGATCGAGACGATGGCAGGCGTCGGCGTCCCCGCGGTTCAGCGCAAGATTCAGCGTGACCGAACACTTGGTACGCTCCCCCAGCTCGGCACGCACGGCCTGAACCATCAAACCATGCGCGAGGTTCAAGTGATGCACCGCGGGAAATGCACCTGGGCCGAGACCCAAGCCCGGCGCATGCTCCTTTGCACCATAGCTCAAATACGAGGAGCACCACGGTTCGTTCAACGTGGTCCACGTGTCGACGCGGTCGCCGAGACGCTTGGCCACCACAGAGGTGTAATCGGCCAGCGCGTATGCGGTTTTGCGATTCAGCCAACCGCCTTCATCACCCAAATACTGCGGCAAATCCCAATGGTAGAGCGTCACGACCGGCTTGATGCCGCTCTCCAGCAATGCGTCGACGATGCGCTCGTAAAAGTCGAGGCCCTTGTCGTTGACGACGCCGTTGGGCGTTGGCATGATGCGCGGCATGGCGATCGAAAAACGGTAAGCGTCAACGCCGAGATCCTTGAGCAGCGCCAGATCCTCGCGCCAACGATGGTACGAGTCCGTTGCCACATCGCCGGTATCGCCGGCTAACGTGGCACCCGGGGTATGGCTGAACGTGTCCCAAATCGAGGGGCAGCGACCATCCTCGTTCGCCGCACCCTCAATCTGATACGACGCCGTAGCCGTACCAAATACAAAATCCTGAGGAAAAGTGTTCTCCATTGCACGTCCTTCCCATGAAGCGGTTAAGGTACTGTGTTTCATATAATAAGCTAGCACTCCAGACACAGCGCAAACCAGCCGCTCTGCACCAATCATGCACAGCCAGCAACACTCATCACAAACAATGCGCCATATACAACGGCAACGTGATGCACTCCGCAGCCTTATCCACAACCATCGGTTTAGGCGCCAACACAAACCTCATACCTACACGCTTGCCAAATTTCTCTTTGAATTTATTCAGCGAAACAGTGCCGTACCGAATACCAGATTTCGCTTCAATAGGACTGATTCGCGCCTTCATAGCCGAATTCTCAAACTCTCGAGTAATCAGAAAATCAATCTCCATCGCACCATACTTGTCTTCATGGTTACCGCAGGAATAGAAAAACAGCCGATGCCCTGAAGCACGGAGTTGCTGAGCAACGAGATTCTCCACAAACATGCCCTCATTAAATGCAAGCTTGCCGAACAGAACGTCCTTATACAGCGAGGCCGGAGTCGTCTTTCGATCGGCAAACGTCAACGCCGACAAAAGCCCAGTATCCGCCATATAACACTTCACTTTGGCTTCGTCCTCGTTAAACCCCAGCCCCACATTCGGGTCGGTGGAGTTATAGCAGTTGTTGGTCACTCTGGCGTCGGACAGCCAGAAAAAGGAATCACGATAATCCCGCATGCGCGCGTTTTTTCCGATTGAAGTGATGCGGAATCGCTTCTCCTTACGTGAGAGTTGTGCAGGGATCGCGTCAAACACCGCCATCACCTTAGCTTCATAACCTTGCGCATATTTGGCGACATCCTGACGGTATAAGTTGAGGATGCGCCGTTTAATACGGTCAGCCGAGCCAAAATCACGTTGTTTGATGTAGTCCTCCACCACCTGAGGCATACCCCCAACAAGCATGTACTCACGCAGGAGGCGCATGGCCTTGTTATGCAGCGCGGAAGGCAAAGGCCTCATATGCTCGAATGAGTCACGAATGGCATACGCCAGCTGTTCGTTCCCGTATGCCCACAAGAATTCTTCGAAATCCAAGGGATTCAACTCCCCTGACTGCTCCTCGGAAGGAATAACAATATCTTTGACATTCTGATGGATGGACAGCAACGACCCAGTTTCAATGTAATCGAAACGGCCATCAGCCACCAATCGTTTAATGAATTCGCGCGCAGGAGGAAAACTCTGCACCTCATCGAAAATAATCACCGAATGCCGCGGCACCAGATTCACTTCATAGTAGGCAGACAGGTAAGTGAAAAAGGTTTCAAGATCCTGCCGATACTGACGAAAGAGATCAAGCACTTCCTGAGGCGCTTCGGAAAAGTCGATTGCCAAATACGAGTCATACTCACGTTTGGCGAACGCTTCCGCAATCGTGCTTTTACCAACACGTCGAGCACCTTCAATAAGCAGGGCGCTTGCACCTTGATCACGATTCTTCCATTCGAGCATCTCGTCATAGAACTTACGCTTAAACATCGCCAAACTCCTTATATTGCAACGATTTTCATACTGGTTTACACGGAATCGGCAGTGTCAAATCAAGGATTTCGCACGAAAACGGCAGTATCAAAATCATTATTTCGCACGAAAACGGCAGTGTCAAATTGCAGATTTCACACGAAAACGGCAGTATCAGCCAGCATTTCGATATCTTGTAATCAGTTGCGCAAACAAACGTACACACAACAACACGCGGAACAGGCAGTCAAGTATTCACACACACCCGTTATGAAGCAACCGACTGCGTGTCTTTTCGTAAAGTCGGTTAAGATATTGCGCGTAGGCAATCGTATCGTTCACATCAGCCAGGCGACGACCGCCAGCTGGAACGATATCAAGAACTGACCGAAATCTCTGCCGTTCAGCCAGTCCTCCATGTATTGCGGCAACAGGCACTGCCGCAATCAGCATTGAAGCAATAGGGGAACTCTCACATGCAGCATATTTCTTTCAACAATCCGAATCTTCGTCATATGGGACGCGTCAGCGATGCCGTGGATCCAGTCACGCACGCGCCATTCCAAACATGGGCATTCCCGTACACGCAAGTGTCATTCCGTTGCACTGGAACATACATCGGCGTACGCCTCGTCAACTATTGGGGGTACGGGCGAGCCACTCTAGGAGCCATTGTTGACGGCCTGCAACTGCGCATTCCCGTCCCCATCGACACCGAACATGACGCCGTCACACTGGAAAACGGCTATCCCAGCCGCGTGGAACCAACGAAACCAGCAGATGCGCAGCCCAGCACCCAATCCGACGTTCGCAAACCCGTATACGTCACCATTGCCGAACAATTGCCGAACATCATGCATGAAGTCACGATTTTCAAACGTCAGGATGAAGGCAACAATCGCTACGACATGATCAGCATCGAGCTTGACGACAATGCGCAACTACTGCCGCCCAGCGCCACTAAGCCAAGCCGTCGCATGGAATTCTACGGCGATTCCGTAACCTGCGGCGAACGTTGCGAGGCACTGTGCTACGAGGGGCAGGCAGATCCCGACGAGGATTTGAGCGGCTACAGCAACTCTTGGTATTCATACGCCTCAATCACCTCACGCAACCTCAACGCTCAAGCTCATCTAGTAGCGCAGGGCGGAGCCAGCCTCATCGACGGTATTGGCTGGTTTCACGCACCGCACTATCTCGGCATGGAAAGCATTTGGGATCGCAGTACGTACAATCCGGAATTTGGTGAGCCGCAGCCGTGGGATTTCACGCGTTACACGCCGCATGTAGTGGTGGTTGCGCTGGGACAAAATGATTCTCATCCTCGCGATTTCATGGCGTTGGATTACGACGGTGCTGAGGCGCAGCATTGGCGTGCACGCTATCTCGATTTCGTACATGCGTTACGCGAGAAGTACCCGAAAGCGCTGATCGTGCTTACTACAACAATTGTGCGGCACGACGCCGCTTGGGACCGAGCGATCGGCGAAGTCTGCGATAAGCTTCGCGCTGAGGGCGAGTTTCACGTGAAACATTTTTTGTATTCACGCAATGGTTGCGGCACGGATGGCCATCCGCGAGTTCCGGAAGACGAACAGATGGCCGCCGAACTGACCGCATACCTAGAATCATTCGGCCCGGATCTGTGGCAATAGCCTATGCATTCGTGACATATTTTTATTTGATTCGTTTCTGCGATTTTGGTGCCACAAATCGCAGAAACGTTGATTTTTCAACGATTTTTTATTTGACTGGTATTTGATTCGTATTTGACTGACGTGCGATCAGCAAGACTTCAATCGCAATACAAAGCGTGCGATTGCCGCACACTATAAGCACAGCAATCGCACGCTATTCATTGTCGACTAGCGACAATCATGCAACGTGATTATTCAGCGTGATCAGAGTCGGTGTGATCGGTCAAGTCTAGCTTGAATGGGTGAGCGGGCAGATCATTGTCATTAACCAACGGTGCAGGTCCCCAACTGCGCCACGCGTAGCGCATCATCACCGGCACTGGCACTTCCGGCGTGGCCAACGTAATCGTGCCGATACTGCGACTGTTAATCGGAATACCGAACTCCGTAGCGTTATAGTCAACCACATTGACCTTCGCGTTGATCAAATCGTCAATATCGCAATCCACGAAAATCGCAGCAGTGGCCGGATGGAACACACCATCAGCGCCGGCAAGCTCGAAACCGGAACGTTCCGGCAGTCGTACCAACGAAGGCAGGCTCTTGTCGAACTTATCACCATAACTGTCGGGCGTAGTACCGCTGAAATGCAGGCCGTGCGCATACCGGAAGAACAGACGCACGCGACCGCCTTCGTCGCAGCGGAAGCCCAGCACAGTCGGACCATACACCGGAATACGGCTCATACCATACACTTGGTGAAGCGCACAATTGCCGAGACGCTCGCCGGGCGTGCGCTTATCAACCGGGTGAATGTTGTTGTATTCACCGCAATCCATGGTGCAGATGGCGAACACGTTGTCGATGGACTGTGCGGCATCCCACTGGGCCTCACGCAGCACCGGCCACAGCATCGGATCGCCTTCGCCCTCGTCGACCTTCTTGTCGATCCACTGCGGCAGCTGCACGATCAGGAACGGCAGATTCTCGCTCCACAGCGCACGCCATTCGCCGATCATCATGCCCAACAGCTCACGGTAGGTTCCGCAATACTGTTCGTCTTCCTCACCCTGATACCACAGGAATCCAGCCAAGGAGTACGGCACAATGCGTTCCAGCATGGCATGGAACGGACCAGCCGGACGCCACTGCGAGGTCGGCGTCATCGGTGGCGGCCACGGGCATTCGCCGTACTGTTGGGTCAGCGTATCCCACGTCACATCAGGATCGGCTTCACGAGCTGCAGCAACCGACGCATTCCAAGTATCAGAACACAACTGCCATTCGCTATACTCCAAATCGAATTGTTCCTGCGTCTTGCCTGCGATCGCCTGCTCGTAACGAGCAAGATAGCCGCGCCCGGATTCGCTGGAATTCAGTGCATCTTCGCTCATCCAACAACTAATCGACGTACCCCCGATATAACAGTCGATAATGCCGATCGGAAGATCGGAATCGAGTTCGTTACGCAGTTTTCGAGCGAAATAGTAGGCTACCGCGCTCATAACGCCACTGTTTTCCGGCGATGATTCCTGCCAGCTTGCCGCATGTTCGGCGTTGCGATTGATCACACCGGTTTTTGGCACATTGTAGAAACGAAGGAGCGGATCGGCGCAGTTTTCGAGGGCTTCCTCAGCGTTTTCGCTGTTGCGCAATTCGAGTTCCATATTGCTTTGGCCGCCGGCCATCCATACTTCGCCGATAAGAACGTCGTAATATTCGATGAAATCGTTGCCTGCGGTGACGCGCAGCGTGTAGGGTCCGCCTTCGGGTTGTGCGGGCAGCATAACGCGCCATGGAGAAAAACCGTTCTTGATCTCTTTGGAGGCGTACGCGTGCGCCTGCACGATCACGGAACCATCGAAATCGCGGATTTCCGCGGAAACCTCAAGTCCAGCGCAATCGGCATCCAACGCGCCGAACACGGCGATGGGTTTGTTGCGCTGCAACACCATATGTGAGGCGAAAATCGCGGCGACGTGCAGAACTCCTGCCGTGCTACGGTCATCGGTAGATTCAACCGACGTTGTCATTTCAGAACCAGGAGCAGGACCAGTCGCAGTGACCATGACATCTCTTCCTATAGAAAAACTGTAAGAAACCGTACGTATCTATCCTAGAGCAATATGCGACAGAACATACAAAAAGACCGCCACCGTGAGGCAGCGGTCTTTCATAAAAGACTCAGCGATTAGCCGGATGAGTCAAATCAGCCACGGGCGATCTTGCCGGTGAAGGTGGCCATATCAGCGTCGTCATCCTTGCCGTTGTTCCAGGAGAACATGGCGCGCAGCTTCGGACCGACGGTCTCGATGCGGACGTTGCCGTACTCTTCCTGCAGGGCCTTGAACTTCGGAGCGCCAGCGTCCTGATCATCGATGAATTCCTTGGCGAAGGAGCCGTCCTGGATGCGCTGCAGGTGGTACTGCATGCGCTCACGCACGTGCTCGTCGATGCAGGTGTTGGTGTAGTCGCCGTACTGGGCGGTGTCGGAGCAGGACCAGCGGGCCTTGTTCAGACCGCCCTCGTTCATGAGGTCGACGAGCATCTTCAACTCGTGGCAGACCTCGAAGTAGGCGATTTCAGGCTGGTAACCGGCGTCGGTGAGGACTTCGAAGCCCATTTCAACGAGCTTGTTCACGCCGCCCATGAGCACATTCTGCTCGCCGAACAGATCGGTCTCGGTCTCTTCGGTGAAGGTGGTCTTGATGGCGCCTGCACGCAGCGCGCCTAGAGCCTTGGCATAAGCCAAGGTGATGTTCCAAGCGTCGCCACGCGGATCCTGCTCCACAGCCACGACAACCGGGACGCCACGGCCGTTGGCGTACTCACGACGAACGATGTGGCCCGGTCCCTTCGGAGCGACCATGAAGACCGGATGATCCTCGGACGGCTTGATGTAGCCGTAGTGGATGTTGAAGCCGTGAGCGAAGGCGACGGCTGCGCCCGGCTTGATGTTCGGCTCGATGTCGTTGGTCCAGATGGTGCGCTGGTACTGATCCGGAGCCAGGATCATGATGATGTCGGCCTCAGCTGCGGCTTCCGGAACGGACTTGACTTCCAGGCCCTGCTCCTTGGCGTGCTCGACGGACTTGGAGGTCGGACGCAGGCCGACGACGACGTCAACGCCGGAATCGCGCAGGTTCAGAGCGTGAGCATGGCCCTGGGAACCGTAACCGATGATGGCAACCTTCTTGCCTTCGAGGACCGAGAGATCACCGTCGTTCTCGTACCAGATTTGTGCAGCCATTGTAATTGGCACTCCTTTTATGTAGTGGGGTGAACGCCTCCCGGCGTTCGGGTTTCTACCATTCGCAGATGAATTCGCGTGTTTTTGTGCATGGATTTTGTCCTGCAAACTGGGGTCTATCCTACTCCCGACCCTTCCTAAATAAGTACCGAGTCCACAAAGTGAGCTAACGCCTAACCGTGCGGCTCCCCGACAATCAGTGCTGCGATCCCGCATACGAAATATCCCAGTCATAAAACAACACAGCAACAAAAAAGAAGCCACCGTGGTGAGACGGTGGCTTCCAACACGTTTCGCGCGTATTGCGCTACTACGCTACTCAGCGGCCTTTAACATGCAGCCGCTACAGCGAAATCACTGAACCTGGGTACGGGCGATCTTGCCGTTGAAGGACTCGGCCATATCGGCATCGGCGTCCATCTGGTTGTTCCAGGAGAACATGGCACGCAGCTTCGGGCCAACGGTCTCCAGATGCGGGTGGCTGTACTCTTCCTGCAGCTCCTTGAACTTCGGAGCGCCGGCAGCCTGATCGTCCATGAACTCCTTGGCGAAGGAGCCATCCTGAATGCGCTTGAGCTGGTACTGCATGCGCTTCTTGGTCTCTTCAGTGATGACGGTGGAGGTGTAATCGCCGTACTGGGCGGTATCGGAGCAGCTCCAGCGAGCCTTGTTCAGGCCGCCTTCGTTGGCCAGATCCACCAGCATCTTCAGCTCGTGGAACACCTCGAAGTAAGCGATCTCCGGCTGGTATCCGGCCTCGGTCAGCACGTCGAAGCCCATATCGCACAGGTGGTTGATGCCACCCATGAGCACGTCCTGCTCGCCGAACAGATCGGTTTCGGTCTCTTCGGTGAAGGTGGTCTTGATGGCGCCTGCACGCAGAGCGCCCAGAGCCTTGGCGTAAGCCAGGCACAGCGGCCAGGTCTTGCCGTCCGGATCCTGCTCCACAGCCACAACGACCGGAACACCACGACCGGCGGCATACTCACGACGAACGATGTGGCCCGGGCCCTTCGGAGCGACCATGAACACCGGATGATCTTCAGTCGGCTTGATATAGCCGTAGTGGATGTTGAAACCGTGGGCGAAAGCCAGAGCAGCGCCCGGCTTCAGGTTCGGCTCAACCTCTTCCTTGTAAACCTTGGCCTGGTACTGGTCAGGCAGCAGGATCATGACCACGTCGGCTTCGGCGACGGCCTCGCCGACCGGCTTGACTTCCAGACCCTGCTCCTTGGCGTAATCCACGGACTTGGAGGTCGGACGCAGGCCAACGACGACGTCCACACCGGAATCGCGCAGGTTCAGCGCATGGGCGTGACCCTGAGAACCGTAACCGAGGATGGCCACCTTCTTGCCTTCAAACACAGACAGGTCGGCGTCCTTTTCGTACCAGATAGTTGCTGCCATGATTGGCGCTCCTTTTATTTTCTTTTATCGCTTCGGGATTGTACTTTTCCCGAAAAATCTTTCGATTTCTGTTACTTGTTCGGTTGTTGCAGCGGCTTGTGATTCCTAGGATGTTGCTCCCCCGGATTGTGTCCGAGGAATCACTCCCGCCTCTCCTGCGGAACCGTTCTAGTCCCGCTTTCTTTATATTGATTGCTGGCGTTCACATAGTGGTTATGTTTTGCGTCAAACGTTTTTCGTAGTGGTACACGGGAGTACCAAGTTCGGCACTCGGGAGTATCGAATGCGACTCACTTGGTGAAGTCGACGTCCTTGGTTTCCTTGCAGGTGATCACCGAGATGAGGCAGCAGACCGCCATCACGCCCAGATACAGACCCACGGAATGCACACCCCAATGGTGCGACAGCCAAGTGGCGATGGTCGGCACGAACGCAGCGCCGACGATGGCAGCCAGGTTGTAGCCGATGCCGGAGCCGGAGTAGCGCACGTTGGCGTCGAACAGTTCCGGAAGGAATGCGCCGATCGGACCAAACGCAGTGCCCATCAAGGCGAAACCGATGCACAGGAACAGCAGGGTTGCCGCGAAATTGCGCTGGCCCACCACACCCGAATCAAGCAGATACGGGAACAGCAGGGCGAACACCACCAGCAGCACCGACGAGATGGTGATCACGCGACGACGTCCGAACCTGTCGGCGTTCACGCACGAGATGATGATGAATGCGGCGAACACGCACACGGCGATCATGAGTATCAGCAGATACTCGCGGTTGGTGAAGCCGAGGTTGCCACCGCCGTCTTCCACGCTCTTGGTGCCCCAAGCGAGCGACCATGTGGCCAACGTGTAGAACAGCGTGTAGGTGACGGCCACCAGGAACGTGGCCTGCATGACTTCCTTCCAGCTCTTCTTGAACACTTCGGTCAGCGGAGACTTGACGACCTTCTTCTGTTCCTGGGCCATGCGGAAGATCGGGGTCTCCTCCATCTGCACTCGCACCACAAGACCGACGATCACCAGAATCGAGGACAGCAGGAACGGCACACGCCAACCCCATGCCAGCATCGCATCGTTATCGTTGAACGTTTCCAACAGGAAGTAGGTGCCGTTCGACAGGAAGAAACCGATCGGGGCGCCCAATTCCGGGAAGGAGCCATACAGCGCACGCTTGTCTTCCGGAGCGTTCTCGGTAGCTACCAAAGCGGCACCCGACCATTCGCCGCCCAAACCGATGCCCTGTACGAAACGGCACAGGCACAGCGCGGCGACGGCCACAATGCCCCACTGGCTGTAAGTCGGCAGACAGCCGATCAGGAACGTTGCGATGCCCATGGTCAACAGCGAAACCACCAACGTGGTCTTGCGGCCCATGCGGTCGCCGAAATGGCCGAACACCAAGGATCCGAGCGGGCGTGCGATGAACGCGATGGCGAAGGTCAGCAGGCTGGCCAGCAGCGCGACGGTCGGATTGGTGGTGTCTCCGAAGAACACCTTCGGGAAATAGTTCGCAGCGGCGGTGCCGTATGCGTAGAAGTCGTAGAACTCGATGGCGGTGCCGACCATGGAAGCGGCGATCACGGTTTTCACCGAATCGCGCACCATTGCCTGCGCTTTGCCAGCGGCTGCTTCGACTGCACTCATTGGATTACTCCTGTTACGTCTGTCACGCGTTACCGGCTCCCAGCTTGCGTCGATAACGTCTTTCTTCTGTTCTCTTGTTTGCAGTCTTCATTTCGTTGCCTTACGCCTTGTGGGCGGCAACAAAAAGACCCCGCAGCATGCAGGGCCATCAACGTGTGTGTTTTGCGCGCCTCAAACCCTGCCTCCGTTGGCGAGGGATTGAAGCTGCATTGCTCGAATCAGTCCGCCAACGAAAGCGGAATAATAATTCGTTCGGACAGCAGTACGCATGCAACCATTCCGTTCATCGTGGCGAACCTCCTTTCGCAAAATCTTGTATTCGGCGGATTATCCGCTCGAACTAAGCCGTAAAGATAAGCGCGTCCACATACCCTTTCTACTAAAGGTTCACTATGTGGACGCGCAATTTTGAATTTGATATTCGTTTTTCGGATTATCTCAGATCATCCAAATCATTTCAGCAGCAACGTCAGCACGCCCGCAACAGCCATGCAACCGGCGGCAACAGCGAAAATCAGCAGATACTCGCCAGTCACCGCAATCGCAATCGCGCAAACGACAGCGCCAATCAACGAACCGAACGTATTCGCCAAACTGAACGCAGCCAACGAACGACCAACGGAACGTACATCCGGCAACGTCGCAAGATTCAACCCTTGGCTCACGCCGTCATACACCACATACGCGAAACCTGCAAACAGCGCATACAGCGCGACTGCCATCGCACTATCGATCGGCGTCAACGGAAGCACCACGGCAACCACAAACAACACGCAGGCGGCAATCGCGGGAATACGGGAATCCTTGAAAGCGCGGGCGATGCGGCCAAGCAGCAGCGCAGCCAACAGCGAGCCGACGAACGCGGCAACGGCCATCATCGACATAACCGCAGCCGCTCCGGACAAACCAAACATGGTGACCTGCGAAACATCACCCAAACCATCCTGTGCAAGATACCACTGGTAAATCGCAATGCCGGAAGTGGCTGCGATGGCAAACATGCGCGCGGCAAACGCAATGAAGAACTTCGGAGCGCCCTTCGGCGGACGATACTGCGAAAAATAATCGCCCTTCTTCACACCCTCACGAGGCAAATAGCTGCTGGAACCCTCAAACGGCAACACCAGCAACGTAGCCACACCAGCCACCACCAAACACAACGCAAACACCATCATGGCGAAACGCGTGGTGCCATCCCAACCGGAATCGTCGGCGGCCCACGTAATCGAAACGGCCGCGATAATGCCCAACACCTGGCCGAACGCCTGGCCAACGCCACGCCACGCATCCGCACGATCACGGAACTTGTCAGGCACGCGCTCACCGAAAGCGGCCGCCAGCGGCATCGATACCATCGCATGTCCGATCAGCGTAAACAGCCAGAACACGATGACCAACGGCATGAAATCGCATGCGGAAAGAATCGCCACCGACGTGGCGGTCAGCACCGTGCCGGCGATGATCCACGGGGTGCGGCGGCCCAGCGGGCAGTACGAATGGTCGGACCCGACGGAAATCCACGCGTTCATCAGGAACGTCAACAGCGTTCCGACGACGCTGAGCAGCGCCAGATCGGTGACGCGGTCGGTGCCGGAAAGACGGCTGATGGTCTGCGGAATGAGCACAGAGTTGAGCGCGGCCATCGGCGCGGTGAACAGCAGCGCACCAAGCGCGAAGCCGGCGGTGAGACGATGCACCTGCGGTTTGGTGGGCGTGGTGCCGTCGGGCGCGGTCATCGGATCGCGCAAGTCAAGGAACGACGATTCGAGGTTCGGCACAGCGGCGTCGAGATGGGCGAACGCGGTCAGCGGGGAGCCGCCTTCCGTGTTGATGAGGGTCTGCTGCACTTCCGGGCGCTCGTTGGAAGCCTCGGGCACGCGCGGATTCTGCTGTACGGCCAAGCGCTTCAGGGCCGCTTTGGTCTCTTCGGTCAGCGTTTTTTCGTAATCGGGACGGTCATCGATACCGGGGCGCACGAACACTTGGCCCGGCAGCGGCTGCGGCTGCATTGGAGTCTGCTGATCACCTGCATTATGTTGATTATCTTCAGTCATCTCTTGTTTCTATTCCTGTTTTTCCTGTTTTGTATCGTCGCTTCTCGTTCTTGCTTCTATTTCGTTGCTCGTTTCGAAATGTCACACGATATTCAGCACATATGAAAATCGCCCGGACGCACTGCAACAGTGCATTCGAGCGATTCTTTCGGCGAAATCAACCATATCAATACGTACTGTCAGGCAACAGAAACATGCGACGGCAAATCCAGTTGTATATCCATGCGCAGCAGTATTGCGGCAACGTGACTCCCCTCAATCACCAGCACAACCGCCGTCAACAGGAACACAAGCCATGGCAGCAGCGACTGCTTGATATTGCGTATCAAACAGCACGCCCATAATGGCGAAAAACATGTTGTCTTGATCGAAAAGCTTTGACATCTTTGACATAAGCTCACCTTACCCGTTTTTGCTAGGATTTCAGCTGATTCCCGGGAAAATTGTTTTCCCGATAAGACGATTTCTCGGAAAAACGAAAATGCGAATCGTCCTTCCTGAAGGAGAGGCGGCAGGAAGGACGATTACAGATTTATGGATGCACGCGCGATCAAGCGACGACCGGTGGGTTGGTGATCAGATCGTCCGTACGATGTTCGCCCGCGGAATCACGCCATGCGAGCGTGGCGACCGGCGTGGTGTTCTCCACACCAAGACCGCGACCCGGCTCGAACGTGAGCGTAGCCTCGGTAGTTGAGCCCTTCCACGTGAAGCTGATGGACGTATCGCCGTCGGCGCTGTACGAGAAGGTGCCGTCGAACGCATCAAGCTCGTTGCGGAACTTGGCGAGCGCGTTCAGTGCCTTCACCACCGGACGCTGCAGATTCTCGTCGATCTCAGCCGTGGAATAGTAATGGCGATTGATATCGCGGCCATTGTTGGTCTTGCGCAGCAGTTCCATGTCGTTCTTGCCGGCAAGCGCGCCGACATAGTAGACCTGCGGAACGCCTGGCAGGAAGAACTGCACTGCGCGAGCTGCAATATAGTGCTGATCGTTGCATCCCAGCGCCGAATAGTAGGTGCTGTTGACCTGATACAGGTCAAGATTGGATGCGGCGGCACCGGTAGCGGCCTGCGATTCGCCGTGAGTGTTCGCATGAATGGTGTTGACGAGATTGTCGACGTCCTCATCCGGCACGAGCCCCTTGAGCGAACGGTCCAGCTGATCGGAGCCGATGTCGATCACGCCGATGCCATCATGCGTGTCAAGCACGGTGACGGCATTGTTCGGACGGATGTCGGTCCAATGCGCGACCGGCTCGACATGACCGGTATTCAGCGAATGCAGCAGCAGCGGCGGAAGGGCGAAATCGTAGACGCGATCGACCTTCGACGCGATCTCGACCTGCTTCTTGTAGTAGGAATGCACTTCGATGAGGATTTCCAGGCCGCGCTTGACGCCCTCCTCGCGCAGGCGGGAGATGAGCTTGAACGTTTTCGGCGTCATGAAGCAGCTGGTGCCGGCTTCCTTGGCACCGTAGCCGACGGCGTCAAGACGAATGTAGCTGACGTGGGATGCGGCCATCTGGTCGAAAATCGACATCAGGTATTCCCAGCCTTTGTCGGAATCCGTGTCGATATCGACCTGCTGCGGGGTGAAGCTGACCCAGGCCAGGCGAGTCTTGCCCGCGAACTTGTAGTGGGTGAACGGCAGACCCGGGCGCGGACGGTAGATGCCGGCCAGATCCTCTTCGGTCGCGCCGTTCGGAAAGACGGAACTCATGGTCAGGAACATCGGGTAATACTCGGATTCCTCGCCCTTTTCAAGCACGTCTTGGAACTGCTTGGACTCCCAGCTCATGTGGTTGACGATGGCGTCGACCATGATGCCGTGGGTCTTGGAAAGTTCGGCAACATCGTCCCAGCCGCCGAGGCGCGGGTCGACCTTGGTGTGGTCGATGGGGTCGAAGCCTGCATCCGCGCCGTCGAATGGAGTGAAGAACGGCAGGATATGCACGCCGTCATACACGCCGTCGAAACGGGTGCGCAGGATGTCGGTCATCGAGCTGAGGGTGCCGTCGCCGAGGCGATCGGCGTAGGTGATGAGCTGCACTTTGTTTTTCATGGGACCTCCCTTGGTTCATGGGTGCGGGTGCAATGTGTGCGCGTCTGCCTGTTTGCTGTTTACGTATTTGCATACTCACGTATGCATCGAACCGGTTCGATATTACCGCAAAAGAGGCGTCAATGTCCAGTCACACAGCGGAATGCGCGTGTCGAACCGGTTTGATGCGGTGTTCTATGCAGCCCAGCCTGTCCGATCCCCACTCAGCGTTCCAACGCGCAGCATCAACGCGTGGTATCGCCTGGCACCAGCGTCATGGGAACAAGCACATTCGGCTCGAACGGCTTGGGTATGTTCTTGCGCGAGGCGTTGGCCGCAGCCGCCTCTTCATTGGCGATCGCCTGCACCATATGGTCGGCCGCCGACTGCGCGATCGCCGAGAAATCCTGTGCGACCGCGGTCAGCTTTATACCGGCCAAATCGGTCAAATACGTGCCATCATAGGCGACGACCTGCAGCTCGTCGGGAATGGAAATTCCGCGGCTCAACGCCTCACGCACGCAGAACGCCGCGCCAATATCGGAGCTGACCACGGCATCGACGCCTTCGGTCGCCACCCCGTCGAACGCCTTGTCGACCGCGCGATGATAACCGGTGAAATCCATCACCTCGCCAGCCTCGATATACTCATATTTCACGCCCGCGGCGGTCAATTCCTGCTCCAACGTGAGGTAGTAGCGCACCGTCGGGAACGTGGTCTTCCCTAAATCGAACGACCCCTCCCCAACTTCGCCGCGGACCGCCAGATCGAAGAACTGGTCTCGTGGGCCGCCAATCATCACCACATGACGCGCGCCGCTGCGAATCAGCATCTGCGAAATCAGCCGACCACCCTGCTCGTGGTCGGATCCGATCGACGAAATACCTTCCCCAAGCACGCGATCGAACGCGACGATCGGGCGGTGGATGGACGTCCAATAATCGCCGGGATGCGAGGTGTGAGCGCACATGACGATGCCGTCCATCATGTGCCTGCGCAGCATATCGACGTATTGGATTTCGCCGTCTGTCTCGTCGGTGGTGGAGCACAGCATGGTGCGCAGCCCCTGTGCGGCGAGCGCATGCTGCAGGTGTGCGGTAAACGTTGCAAAGAACGGGTGACGAATGGTGGGTACGATGACGCCGACCAAGTTGGTGCGGTCGTGGTACAGATTTCGGGCGAGCTCGTTCGGTACATAATTGAGCAATTGCATGGCTTTGCGCACGCGGTCGCGCATGTCGGCGGACACGTATCCGTTGCCGTTTACCACCAGCGAGACGGTACTCAGGGACACCCCGGCCTTCTTCGCCACATCGCGCATACCGACCACGATCGCACCCTCCTCATCGTGCGCCACTTCCGCACTTTGCTTCAAGCTGTATGTAGATCTCCTCATTCCGCGCGTCGCCTACATGCCCGTTATGAGATATTACAGTCATTTTACATACTCTCGAACCTGTTCGATAGTCCGGTGTGTATATCGTTTGACGGGGTCACCCCTCACATATTTTTCCATCATATTTTTCCCGCATATTTTCCCTGTTGGGATCACTATATTGGATTGCATATGATCGTCACCACGCGATTCCTATCGATGTAGATTTTCGCGCGCCATCCACCCACAGAAAGTGGCCGCGCAGTACAACGCAGGAACATGCAAACACCCACGCAGGCACACGCAAGAAACGGCGCAAAGCCCGCGATCCCCACGCTTGCTTTGCGACGTTTTCACGGTTTACGCACTCTGGCGCTTTATATGCGCGCTACGCCGTCGCGCCTGCGTGGCAGTCAGATCAGGCAGTCGGCACGAAGCCGACGCCTTACCTGATTGCGATATCGCAATCGCAATATCACAATGCACGAAAAACACGGCAATTACGCGGGATTGGACAGCAGCGCGATGCCGAAACCGATCGCAACGCATAGCAACGGCACTGTCACGGTCGCTACACCGTAGCCCAACGCCAACGCGAATTTGCGCGTGCGGATCAGCGAAAGCACCTCGTTGATCGCGGTGGAAAACGTTGAAAAGCCGCCGAGGAATCCCACTATGAACATCATGATCGTATCCATATCGACCGATTGCGAATAATACGACATCATGGCGATGCCCGCGCACAGGGACGCGATGCCGTTGATGACGAGCGTGGATATGGGGAAATTAGGATTTCGGCCACGCCGGCTGTTCCAGCTCCGTTGGATCGACACGTCAAGCACATAACGGGCCATGGCGCCCAGTCCGCCGCATACGCAGATAAGCCAAACCATCAACGCACCTCCCCCGTAGTCGGATCGGGCACCATTGGAATTTCCGCAGTGACTGGTTTTGGCTCAAAACTCGGCAAATCAGCAGACACGTATTGCTGGACGTCTGGCTGGGTACTCGGCTGGATGTCTGACTGGGCGCTCGACTGAGCAATTGGTCGAATGCCCGGCTGAATGATTGACTGGGTAATTGGCTGAGTGATTGACTGGGCCGCAGATTGCGCTGACGTGTCCTCCGCCACCACGGTCGGCACATGCACATCCGTGGTCTGTGCTTCCAAAGACGCTACAATCGGCGATTCCTGCGATGCCAATGATTGCGACTGCGCAGCCTGAGCCGCCTGCCGTGCGGCACGCTGTGCGACTTGCGCAGCTTCAAGCGCAGCCTGAGCCGCGGAGTGCGCGACATCCGCCACCTTCGCATGTTTCACGCCGCCGTCGCTCATTTCCGTACCCAGAGTGTCCGATTCTGGAGAAACGGACATCCAAGCCATACTTTCAGCACCATATGTGTCCGATTCTCCAGAATCGGACACTAAAAGTGTGCCCCGCAGACGTTTACGGGCCCCTCTGGCAAGCGCAAACTGCATGACGGCAACGCCAGCCAACGCCACAACAATACCGCCAACAAAACTTCCAGCAAGATACCCGAACGCGCTGGACACATGATGCTCACGCAAGCCCTCCATCGTCTCAAGCATAACCCCCGACATCGTCGACAAACCACCAAGAAAACCCAAGCCAACACCACGACTAACCGCCTGGCGGACCCGACGACGCAACCATGACGCAGTCGCCATATATTCGGTCAACATCGCAAAAAGAAAACACGCAAGCATATTCGAAACGAACGTGCCAACAACAAAAGGCGTGCCGTTCACCGACGGCAACAACATATCCAGACCTCGACGGCAGCCGACACCGACGAAACCGCCGACAAAGACGACCAGATACATCAGACCATCCGCCAAAGGATTGAACCGCGCTTGAACGCGCTTCATCGGAGCAAGTGGAATCTGCGGCGGATTCGACGCAGCGGCCGCGCCAGACGGACGAACATCGGCACGCGCCACTTCCGCCAAGTCAAGCGACTCCGTAGCGGGATTTGGATCGTTGCCTGCGTTCAATGAGAATTCTGACTCCGATTCTTGCGATTCCATTGCGCTCCCTTGTATTGGCCTGCTTCTCGCGGACGACATCGTTCCGCAATGCGGGCCGTGCAACAACGAGCTGGCCGCAGTTGCCACCTTCCTAACGTGTATGAGTCTACACGCTTACACTGCACAAGCCCACAGAGTGTCCGATTCTGGAGAATCGGACATCCAAGCCACACTTTTCATGTTACACATGTCCGATTCTCCAGAATCGGACACTTACAAGGCACAGAGGGGAGCACTAGGTGAGGGGAGCATCGCACAGTCGTCGCATCGCAGGACGCACCTCACGCTCCTCCTCGCCACTGAACAACACCACCAAATAGTCGCCGGCACGCAACAACGTATCACCACGCGGCACAATCTCACGTTCGCCACGACGCAAACCAATAATCAAACAACCAGACGGCCACGCAACATCACGCACACGCTGTCCATCCGCAATCGCACCCATCTCCAAAGGCAACTCCATAACGCCACTACCAACATGGCCCGGGATCTTCATACCCTCACCCTGCGCACGCATATACCGTTCCAGCAGCTCGCCATAGATCGGCTTCGTACGCAACACATCAGACACCAGCAGCGCAATAAAAGCAACGGCAGCAACTGGCAACATATGCGTCAACGTGCCAGACATTTCAACAGCCAACAGAATCGACGTGATCGGCGTCTTCACCGACGCAGCCAACGTGCCGGTCATCACACAAACGGCAAAAATCGCAACCACTTCAGATGGCAAACCAACCCACTGATGCAACGACTCACCGCAGATACTGCCGGCAAGCGCACCCACCGCAAGAATCGGCATGAAAATGCCGCCCGGCGAACCCGACCCGAAACTCGTGCTCGTGAACAGCACCTTCACCACGAACAGCAGACACAACATCCCCAAGCCAACACTCGCATGCTCGGCCATGCTGATCAGATTCGAACCACCGCCAAGCACATCAGGCAGCCAAATGCCAACCGGCAGGGCGAGCATAATCGCAATCAAAGGGCGAAATTTCAACGGAACTCGAGCATACAACGTCTGAAAACCAAGCAACGACCGGTTCATCATCGAACCGACCAAACCAGCGATCACACCCAACGGAATCAGCCAAACATACTCGTCAAGCGAAAGCTGCCCAATATCACCGAAATCCAACACCGGACGCAAACCAAAACAGTATTTCGACACAAAATCGGCAGTCAGAGAAGCTGCGGTCGCACCCATCAAAATCGCAGGCGAAAAACTACGATGCACCCCCTCCAGCGCGAACATCATGCCAGAAAGCGGGGCGCTGAATGCGGCAGACAAGCCGGCTGCGGCACCGGCAGTCACCAGATACTGCTCCTGAACGTCCTCACGACGCTTGCCACGCAAACGATGCGACAAAAACTGCGCACCCGAAGCGCCGATCTGAATCGACGGCCCCTCGCGTCCCAACGACAAGCCGAACAGCGCACCAAGAAGTCCACCGATGAAACGAACCGGCAGAATCGTCTGCCAGCGCATATGCAAACCGCAGATCACCACGCCATTCGTTTGCGGAATGCCGCTACCGGACGCCATCGGCTCCTTGGCAATCATCCACGCAATAAGCGCGGCCGCTGCGACAGCCGCAACGAACCACGGCGCCAACAGCCACGGGGTTACGCGGATTTGCGAGTAGATCCAGCGTGCCGCGTCAGTGCCACGTTCAATACCGAGACGATAGAGAACCACCAGCAGCCCGGACGTCAGGCCGACAAGAATGCCGGCACCCGCCATTTTCCACTTCAGCTGATTGAAACGTGGGATTGACGGTTTGGTGGAAGGAGATTGAGGCATCTGGTTCTCCTTATCTGTATGCCGGTTGTCCGATTCACCAGAAACGGACAACTATTGCACTTTTCCTACGTTCCACATGTCCGATTCACCAGAATCGGACAAACTTGGGTTATGTACTTGCTTCAACAAAAATGCCGGCAGGCGCACACCCACCGGCATTCATCTGGCGGGTAGCCGTCAGCCGACAACTACCAACGCCCATCAATCAAGCCAATCAGTCAACCAGTGAGTTGATCTGAATAATGTGATCACGCTGCGGACCCGTACCAATCACGGAAATACGGCAACCGGACAGCTCCTCAAGACGTTTCACATAATCCTGGCAAGTCTTCGGCAGATCATCGAAATCATGAATCTGAGAAATATCCTCAGACCAGCCCGGCATACTCTCGTAAATCGGCTTCGCAGCAGCAAACTCAGCCTGATCAGTCGGCATATCGTCGCGACGCTCGCCATTCACATCATAGGCGACGCACAGCGGAATCTCCTTCAAACCGGTAAGCACATCAAGCTTGGTAAGCACAATATCCGTCAAACCGTTGACCTGAGCCGCATAACGGTTCACAACCGCATCGAACCAACCGCAGCGACGCGGACGACCCGTAGTCACGCCATACTCGTGACCCTGCGCACGCAGCCAATCGCCGTCCTCGTCCAACAGCTCAGTCGGGAACGGTCCCTCGCCAACGCGAGTCACATACGCCTTGGAAACGCCAATCACACGGTTGATCTTGGTCGGACCAACGCCGGTGCCAGTGCAAGCGCCACCAGCAGTCGGATTCGACGAAGTCACGAACGGGTACGTGCCATGATCCACGTCAAGCATGGTTGCCTGACCACCCTCGAACAGCACGGTCTTACCCTCGTCAAGCGCCTTGTTCAACACCAGCGAAGTGTTGGCGACATACGGCTTCAGACGTTCACCAAGACGAAGCAGCTCGTCAGTGGTTTCATCCACGTCGATCGGACGACGGTTATATAGCTTCACCAGCATCTGATTCTTCTGATGCAGGCTTGCCTCAACCTTGTCGTGCAAATGCTCAGCATTGAACAGGTCGTGCACGCGAATGCCCACGCGATTGATCTTGTCGGCATACGCAGGGCCAATACCACGGCCTGTAGTACCGATCTTGCGCTTGCCAAGGAAACGTTCCGTCACCTTATCAAGCACACGATGATACGGGGCGATAATGTGCGCGCCCTCACTCACCAACAGACGGGAGCAGTCCACACCACGGCTTTCCAAGCCGTCAATTTCCTGGAAAAGCACTTCAGGATCGACAACAACACCGTTGCCGATAACCGGGGTCGCAGTCGGGCTAATAATGCCGGACGGCAGCAGATGCAATGCGTACGATTCATCACCGACGACCACGGTATGACCCGCATTGTTGCCGCCATTGAAACGTGCAACATAGTCGACCTTGGTGCCGATAAGATCGGTCGCCTTGCCCTTACCTTCGTCGCCCCACTGAGCGCCAATCAACACGATACCCGGCATAACGCACCTCCACGCTGTCGCCTTATTCCGCCGAAAACAGCGTACCCTGAGCCCTCTACTGTTGAGGGGCACGACGTGCGCATAAGCCCCTTTCGGCAACAGCCTGTCCGATTCTACAGAATCAGACAAGTAGCACGTACTTTCCGCTTTTTAAATGTCCGATTCTGCAGAAACGGACAAACAGGACACAAAAAAGGGCGGTGGATGTCCGATTCACCAGAATCGGACAAACAAAAAGCGGCAGAAAGAACTGGTGATGCTTCGGAGCGTCCCAGCCAACCCAGCCACAACCAACGAAACAGCATCCTGTCACGAAACCGCTTCATAATGGAACCATGACTATCGCAACTCCTGAACGTTATGCCGAAATGTTGGACGCCGCCCGCCGCGGCGGATACGCGTACCCTGCAATCAACGTGACCAGCACGCAAACCCTCAACGCCGCATTGCAGGGCTTCGCCGAAGCGGAATCCGACGGCATCATTCAGGTGTCCGTGGGCGGATCCGCCTATTTTTCAGGGCAAAGCGTGAACGACCGCGTGGTCGGTTCGCTTGCATTCGCCGCATTCGCGCATGAAGTGGCCGCGCAGTATCCGAACATCACCGTGGCACTGCACACCGACCATTGCGCCAAACAGTACTTGGACGAATGGGTACGCCCGCTACTCGCGCATGAGGCAGAGCAGGTGCGTCGCGGTGAGGATCCGACATTCCAGTCGCACATGTGGGACGGTTCGACGGTGCCGCTCGAGGAAAACCTCGACATCGCCGAAGAACTGTTGGAAAAGTCCGTGAAAGCGCACACCGTGCTCGAAATTGAGATCGGCGCGGTCGGCGGCGAGGAAGACGGACATTCCGCGGAAATCAACGAAAAACTGTATTCCACTCCGGCAGACGGCGTGCGCGTGGCGGAACGTTTGGGATTGGGCGAGCATGGGCGCTACATGGCCGCGTTCACGTTCGGCAACGTGCATGGCGCGTACAAGCCGGGTGTGGTGCAGTTGCGTCCGCGTCTGCTACACGACATTCAGACGGAAGTTTGGAATGCCGCACATGACGGGCGATTGGAAAGCGTTGATTCTGCGCATGTTGCGTCGTGTGCCCTGCCGGACATGCCGGAAGGCAAGCCGTTCCCGCTGGTGTTCCATGGTGGTTCCGGATCGTCGCCGGCTGAAATTGCGGAAGCGGTCAGTTACGGCGTGGTCAAGATGAATATTGACACGGACACGCAGTACGCGTTTTCTCGTGCGATTGCCGGACACATGTTCCGCAATTATGACGCGGTGCTGAAGATTGATGGCGAAGTCGGCAATAAGAAGCTGTACGATCCGCGTTCTTGGGGGCGTGAGGCTGAGACCGCAATGGCCCAGCGCGTAGTCGAAGCTTGCGAACAGCTGGGATCCGCAGGACGCGCGCTGAAGTAGGACGGATGGCTGGAACCTCATAGTCGCCGAGCATAGAAAGCCCTGTTTTTAGCATGTCCGATTCTGGAGAATCGGACAACCAGATACCCTCTCCCTTGTTCTAGTTGTCCGATTCTGCAGAATCGGACATCCCAGCCTATCTCAGAGCCACGTGTTTGTCCGATTCTGCAGAATCGGACAACATACACCGCGAACATGCGCCGCTATGCGGTACGAGAACGTCTATCTGGTCTGCCTCTTCACGAACCACAGGTTGATCAGCGAGCCACCAATCACCAACATCACGCCAATCCAAAATGGCGCGCCAAGCGCTACCCCCAGCAACACCGTGCTAGAAGCCGTGGAAAACAATGGAGTCGCATACGACCCAATCGCCAGCGTCTCCATGCTTCCGTGCAACATGCCATATCCCCAACAGGCATATCCTCCCGCAATAGATGCGGCACAAGCAGCCAACGCAACATAACCACCAATCCCGGGCGCAGTCGCAGGCAGGCCTTCCCCCGAAGTGAAGTGAATCAACCATAACACAACAGCGACACAGCAGAAGAAAATCGTCGTGCCGTCGTATCCGTCGGACATTTTCGGCGTCACCGTCGCGTAAATTGCCCAAATGAAAGCCCCAGCGAAAGCCAAAGCATACGGAAGGGGGTTGCTGTAAATATTACGCAACGCCTCATGCACATCAAGACTCTCACCTCCTACTGCCATCGCGACACCAATAGTCGCAACAATCGCACCAGGAAGTGCCCTCCAGACGGCACCTCGTTTATGTGAGACGGCCGCGGTCATCAGTACAAGCAATGTCGGCCATAAATAATTGACCAAGCTGACCTCAACGGATTGCGCAGCTGTCGATGCGAGCCCGATCGATAGTGAGATTGACGCCTCGTATACAACGAACATGATTCCGCCGATAATGAGATATTTGCGCGGCGCATGACGGATTGGCGTCGGTTTACGCACGACCAGTAGCAGAATTCCGCCAACCGTGTAGATAAGCGCGGACCCGAGCGTTGCGCCGAACGATTCGGAAACCAGACGGACGAGTCCGGCCATGAAACCCCAAAGCACAATCGCAAGAAGGCCGATAACCGTGCCGCTATGTGCGATCGCATGGCCTTTGAGCGGACTGTAGGCATTGCCACGCTCGGGAGATTCCGGATTTGCAAGCTGCGGATGGGATTCAGGGTTCTTCTCGTTCGTACTCACAAGTCTCACGTTACTGCATCCACGTCACGGATGTCCGATTCTGGAGAAACGGACATCTAAAGCGTGTTCATGACGCCCTGCGTGTCCGATTCTCCAGAATCGGACAAACAAAGTGCTCCTCGATACTGATTTCCGCACGAATGGACGACCATGCGATAGCTCCGTCACACCCCGTCACAGGTATCACGCCAACATCGCAACAATACAAGCGACAACATCGTGACAACATTTCAGTAAAGCCATGTGAAAAACCATGTGATTGAGCAGGTGTCTGCAAAACAGGAAAATACTACAACACTTGAGATTTGCAACCTCGCCATTGAGACGCTTGGAGCGGATGACGGGAGTCGAACCCGCCTCTAAAGCTTGGGAAGCTTTCGTTCTACCGATGAACTACATCCGCAAAAGTGTGCCTTTTGGGCACGAACATCTAGTCTAGCATGCATTCGCAGCATTCATGACCGTCGGCCGATATTCGATACCGTCACCCATTTGCCAAATCGCACATCAATCAACACGCAACAGCCACAACAGCATTAATATCACTTGTCAGCTGACATCAGAATATTCATGCAATACATCACAACAGGAAACAACCACGGAAAACCACAGGAAACAGCTACAATTCGTAACAGAATCAGCAGAATCCTATGCAATCACACATGACTTGCGCAACGCGCACATTGCAATCGCACGTCGATCAGCGACCATACCCGCCTTGCACGGGATTCTGCGAATAATCTCGTGAATAACCCCCGCCAGAGTATACCCCTGAACCGACACCGGCACCAGCACCAGAGATACCCCCATTCTGCCGACGAACACCCGCCGAAGCATAGCCGCTTGTCGCGTAGCCGCCAGCCAAATAGCCGGACTGCACGCCCTGCGCCTTCATCTCCTGACTCATCTGCATCAACCGGGCAATACGATCCTCAGTCGCCGGATGCGTGGAAAACAGGCGAGAAAAACCTTCCGCAGAGAACGGATTCGCAATCATCATCGCAGCAACCGACTGCGTACCGGCAGTCTTCTGCATCGGCATCGCCTCAGCACCGTTCGAAATCTTATTCAATGCGGACGCGAGCGCCTCCGGATCTTCCGTAAGCATGGAACCATCTTCGTCAGCATCATATTCTCGTGTACGCGAAATCGCCATCTGAATAAGCGAAGCGGCAATCGGCGCAAGAATCGTGCTCAACAACACGCCCAGCAATCCAAGACCATTAGAAGACGAGCCATTGCGATCATCGCGCGAATTGCCGCCGCCGAAATACATGAGCGAATAGCCAAGATATGAAATGACCGTCGCCATTGCGGACGCGATCGCAGACGTCAGGATATCGTGATTGTACACGTGCATAAGCTCGTGCCCAAGTACGCCGCGAATCTCGCGTTCGTTCAGCATCTGCAGAATACCCTGCGTGCAGCAGACCGCCGCATGACGTTCATTGCGTCCCGTTGCGAACGCATTGGGGCTCATGGTTGGGGCGATATAAATACGCGGCATCGGCTTGCCCGCCTTCGCCGACAGTTCGCGCACAATTTTGTACAGTACCGGCGCTTCCTGCTCGCTGACTTCCTGCGCATGCATGGATGCAATCGCAAGTTTGTCGGAAAACCAGTAGGATGCGAACGTTGAGCCAAGTCCGATGAGAATGTAGATGCCAAGCGTGCGTTGGCTGCCACCAGTCGCCCACCAAATGAGCATGATGACGCCCCACATCAACGCGAATAACAGCGTTGTTTTCAAGCCATTGCAATGGCCGTGCACCCGCAATTTGCCGTTCATGGTCACTAGCGTAGAAACGCAGCCTGAGTTTTTGCTGGATATGCGCTGGAGAGTAGGCAAGCAATGCCGGGGGTAAGGGAGTTTTGCGTTTTTGCACTTCCCATTGTCCGATTCTGGAGAAACGGACAAGCAGTCACACATTTCACCACAATATTTGTCCGATTCACCAGAAACGGACAAACAAAGCGCTCCTAACACCCATTGGATGTCCGATTCTGCAAAATCGGACAAGTACGGGATAAAAAATGCGTCTTGGATGTCCGATTCTGGAGAATCGGTCACCCAAGACGCATGAAAGAAACCTGGAACCTACCAGACCAGATTCCAAACACCCACCTTAAGCGTGAGCCAGGGCGCGCATCTGCTCCGGATCGATGACCTTCTTGTGCTCACGGCCTTCCTTCGCACCCTCGGCACGTTCGAACGCATCGATCTTCTTCCAGCCAGCGAAGTCGATCGGCTTGACACCGCGCGATTCCAGCAGCCGGTCGATGGACTCCGGATCACGATCGGCAGCCACACGACCGCCCTCAGCAGCCTTCGACAAATCCTCCAGCATATTGGTCACGATCAGCAGTGCGTCGGACTTGGTGGAGCCGATCAGGCCAACCGGACCACGCTTCGCCCAACCGGTCGCATACAGACGCTCGCGCACTTCATCCGTGGCTTCAGCGGCCGTAGTGATACGACCGTCACCGTTCGCGTTCGCCAAGTGCGCATGACGCTCGTCGTACGCAATGCCCGGCGCGGTGGCCGGTTTGTAGCCGATCGCATGGTACACGGCCTGCACCGGATACTCTTCGAATTCGCCGGTACGGCTCATCTTGCCGTCCGCCGACGTCTCGGTCTTTTCCACACGGATGCCAACGACCTTGCCGTCCTCACCCAACACTTCGACCGGAGCGGAATTGAAGTGCACGTAATACTTGCGGTCAGCCGGATTACCCTCGTAATCCACGTCACCGTCATCTTCCATGTCTTCCGCCATCTCACGAATCGTGAACAGCTCTTCGACCATCTGACGGGTCAGCTTGTCTTTGCCGGCCTCTTCAATCGTGTCTTCATCCAAATCGAAATCGTCTTCGTTGATGATCAGCTGCACTCCCGGCAGCTTCTCCATCTCACGCAATTCCTGCACGGAGAACTTGGCCTGCGCCACACCGCGACGGATGAACAAGTGAAGCACACGCGCCTTGTTGGACTTGATGCCCTCATATACGTTGTCCGGAATGTCGGTGCGCTCCTTCAGATCATCGGCATTGCGCATGAGCTCGCGAGCCACGTCCATGGCCACGTTGCCGCCGCCGATCACGGCGACTTCCTCAGCTTCAAGCGGCCATTCGCGAGCGCCGGTCGGATAACCGTCGTACCATTCCACGAACTTGGCTGCGCCGTACACGCCGTCCAGATCGGCGCCCGGCAGTCCGAGCGGCTTGTCTTCGACGGCACCGGTGGCGAACAGCACGGCATCATAACGTTCGAGCAGTTCGTCGAGCGTCACGTCCTTGCCGAATTCCACGTCGCAGTACAGGTGGATGTCCGGATTGTCGAGTGTCTTTTCGAGTGCCGACGCGATGAATTTGATGGACGGATGATCGGGGGCCACGCCGTAGCGCACCAGACCGAACGGCACCGGCAGCTTTTCGAACAGGTCGATTCGGGCGGCAGTGCCGAGGCCGAGCTCTTCGCCGAGCTTCTTCAACTGGCGCAGGAAAATGTCAGAGGAGTAGACGCCTGCAGGGCCGGCGCCGATTACAGCAATACGAAGTTCATTAGTTTCAGTCACGCGCTCTAGCCTAATGCATTCCCTGCATTTGCAACAGGGGTGCTTACGTACTTTCTTACGACTTCTTCGCCTTGTGTGCACTGGCGTTGGTGTTTGCACTGAATCCAGATGAATCCAACGTATGGCTGCATTAATCGTACGCGATGAGCGCGGCGGATGCACGTACAATCGCAAGTAGTCGCAAAAGCGCGGGATGCAGGAATCCGGAGTATCGAATTCACTCATCCCGCAATCGCAAGCAAGTACTTATTAAGTACCAGGCAATCGTAAGAAGGTGGCAATGCGCATTCACATCACATATACCGGCGGCACTATCGGCATGATTGACTCGCCGAACGGCCTGATTCCGGGCGCCGACACTCGCGGATGGCTGTTCCGTCTGCTGGAGGACGCGCACATGGACGCGAGCCTGTTCACGTTCACCGAGCTTGATCCCCTTATCGACTCGTCGAATGCGACTCCCGACAATTGGCAGACGATGGTCGACGATTTGCGTGCGCACCGCGATGATGCCGACGCGTTCGTGGTGTTGCATGGCACCGATACGATGAGCTATTCGAGCGCCGCGCTTTCGTATGCGTTGGCTGATTTTGGTAAGCCGGTGATTTTCACGGGTTCACAGCATCCGCTTGGCAAGATCGAGTCGGACGCCACTGCGAATGTCGCGGGCGCGCTGAATGCCGCGATGAGCGGACGATTCCACGGTGTGGGACTGTTTTTTGGACATCACCTGTTTGCGGGCAATCGTGTGAGCAAGTCGTCGAGCTGGGCATTTGAAGGTTTTTCGGCGCCTTCCGTCGGCCCGCTGGCACGCACTGGCACGCCATGGCATTGGTATGCGGGCGATTCCGCTGCGGTTGGCTGCGGTTGGACGTCGCCTCAGCCTTACTCTCGCCATGATGTTGCGGTGATCGATATGGCACCCGGCATTTCCGCGGCACGGTTGGAAGCGATGCTTACGCCGCGGCCGGAAGCGGTTTTGTTGCGTGCGTACGGCGTCGGCAATGTGCCAAGCGACGAGCCTGGACTGACTGGCGTGATTGCCGACGTGCTGCATGATGGCGTTCCCGTTGTGATTGCATCGCAGTGTCAACAGGCGGAAGTACTGCTCGGCCATTACGAGACGGGTGATGCGATCGCACGCGCCGGCGCAATTGGATCTGGCGATATGACGCTGGAAGCCACGTATGCGAAAATCATGTTCCTGCTGTCTCAAGGCGTGACCGGAGCCGACTTCGGCAAGTGGATGCACGCATCGATCGCTGGAGAAATCTCCCCGAGCTCGCTGTAAACAATCCCAAAACTTCCGAATCTGCCTTATATATGCCTTATGTATGGCAGATTCCGAAGTTCGTCCGGAGCTATCTGCGTTATGTATGGCAGAGCTGTTTTGAGAAACCGGACTTAGAGGGTGTATCCTCACCCCCTAAGTCCGGTTTTCTCATATGGACCTGCCATATATAAGCGAAATACTTGCTGACAGACCTCCAAATCTGCCATATATAGGCGAGATACGGGGTTTCGAGGCGCAATCAGGCTGATTCGCCACGGTCGAAAAGCACGGTGAGCGCCCACAGAATGCTGACAACATCAATCGCTTCCTGCATGAACGCGCCGACAACCACGGGAATCAGATTGAACGCGGCCGCGATCATGCCGATAATCGCAAGGCCGAGACCGATCAGCACCGCCTGCAACATCACCTTTTTCGTGCGGCGCGCGATGGCGATGGCCCGCGGAACGGACGCGATGTCGTCATTCATGATGACCACTTGCGCAGATTCGGAAGCCGCGGTGGACGTGCCGTCGGTCATGGCCATGCCGATATCGGCAACCGCAAGTACGGGTGCGTCGTTGACGCCGTCACCGACCATCATGGTGATTTGACGATTCTTGGATTCGCCGGTTACGCGTTGCTTGATGCGATTCCACAACGACAGCTTCTGGTGCTTGGATTCGGTGGCGCTCTTGACGGCGGCAACCTTGTCTTCAGGGAACAGTTCAGACTGCACGTCGTCGATACCGACTTCGTTTGCGATGATGCGGGCGGACGCAGCCTTGTCGCCGGTAAGCATGGACAGTTCCTTGATACCCAACTCGTGCAGGCGAGCCAAAGAACGCTTCGCATTCTTGCGAGGCACGTCACGAAGTACGATGCGGGCGGCAAGACGACCGTCAATCGCCACGTATGCAGCCATTTCGTCAGGAGCGAGCGGGGCAAACAGCGAGTTTGCGGTTTCAGGCTTGCGAGCGGCGGATTGGGTTGCGACGGACACGGAAGTAGAGGGCGCGGCTGCAGGCTGCGCATCGTCAGGCACCCCGTTCCTCACTCCCATAGTGTCCGATTCGGCAGAATCGGACAAGTAAACACGCGTTTTAGCCCTCTGGATGTCCGTTTCTGGTGAATCGGACATCCGCAGCGCATTCTGAGCCTCCCGTTTGTCCGATTCGGCAGAATCGGACACGTGATACGTCGCATCCGGCATATGCAGCACCGGCGTGAATCCGGATTCGTCAGCCGTCACGTATGCGAACCGCCCCACGCGCACCTGATGCCCGTTCACTTCGCCGGATATACCCTTGCCAGACTCCTCTACAATGTTCTTCACCACCGGATAGTCGCGCCCGTGCCCCGGCAAATCGCGCTCGACGCACAGCCTCTGCCCCGCCGCATACCGCGCATACAAATCATCCATAGCCTTGCGTCCGGCCGTCGCAATGCCTTTCGACAGAATGTGCACCGAATAGCCTTCCACCACGCTGGCCATCATGAGAATATGGTCCTCATTGAACGGCGAACTCGTCTCAAACGGCTTCTCTACACGTACGACTTGCGGCTGCTTGACGGTGAGCGTGCCGGTTTTGTCGAAGAAAATATGCGATACGCGACCTAGATTTTCCAGCACATCCTGCGCTTTGATCAGGATTCCCGCTTTGGCAAGTCGCCCGGTTCCAGCCACATATGCGACCGGCGCGGCAATCAACAGCGGACACGGCGTAGCAAGCACCAATACTTGTGCAAATCGCAGCGGCAATCCGGAAATCGCCCATGCAAGCCCAGCAATTGCCAGCGAAAGCACGGTAAACGGCACTGCAAGCATATCGGCGGTCTTCACGACAGCGGGGCGCGACTCCTGCGCCGACGAGACCAGCTCGAGGATCTTCTGATACTGCGAATCCTGTGCAAGTTGTGTAGCGCGCATGGTCAACGTGGTCGAGCCATTGACTGCGCCAGACATCACGCGAGCGCCCGCATACACTTCGCGCGGCACAGGCTCGCCGTTGATGTTGCTTAGGTCCAACGTGGCCACGCCCGACAGCAGCTCACCGTCGACCGGCACCGTTTCGCCGGGCAGCACCAGGATCACGTCGCCGAGCTGTACCTGATCAACGGGGACCGTTTCGAAGTGCTCCCCAGCCGCGTCATACGTTTGCGAAGCACCTTTTGTGTCCGTTTCTGGAGATTCAGACGCAAAAGCACGCGTTTTGTCACCCTGGTTGTCCGATTCTCCAGAATCGGACATGTGCAGTCTCACTTCGCCACCATTTTTGTCCGATTCTGGAGATTCGGACACATAAGCATGCTTTTCACCGTCTTGGTTGTCCGTTTCTCCAGAATCGGACACTCTGACAGTACGAAATCCGTCGGCTGTCACGTCGGCCGTATGCTCGCTGCCCGACGCGTGCACATGCCCCCGCATGCCGGGCAGCACGACCACGTGCGCGGTTCGCGGTGCCGCGTCGATCAGCGCGGTCAGGTTGCTTTCGGCCTTTGACTGTGCGAATTCCTCGATCGCCTCGCCGGACGAGATCATCAGCACCACGGCCCATGCAGCCCAATATTCCTGCACTGCGACCGTCGACGCAATCGCGACGACCGCCAGCAGATCGACGCCAACATGCCCATGCCGCAGATCGTCGATCATGCCGTGTACCGTCACCACAATCGTGTACGCAACCAACGCGATCACAATCCACTGCCCAACGCCCGGATTGAACGCACTCAACCCGTCAACGCCGACTTGCGAAATCCACGAATCCCACGCAGCCTCGCCCCACGGCTTCCACTCCCCCAGCAATGCCAACGGAATCGCAGCAAGAATAGTAATCGGCAATAGCGGAACCTGCTTGCACAGTCGCCAGCAAATATCGATGATTCTACGCATGAGAATCTCCTTACGCTCGTATCGGACGCCTTGTTAACCCATCGGCGCCTCGCCTGCGCGAGCCATCGATACACGGCGTAAAAAGATATTTTCAGCATAGCAAATATTTGCGATTTTTGTGCCGCAATACAGCAATAAGGGCTGTGCGATTGCTCACACAGCCCTTATTGCATTCTTCTTTTGGCTTGCTTTTTGTTGATTTTCGCGGTTTTCGTTGTACTTGCGATTTCGTGGTGCCAGCCGCGTCTTCGCCGTCAGCCTATCGGGTGGCTTCCGTCCGTTCGCATGTCGCGAAACGTTTTAGCCAGCCCAACAGTCTTGACTTGCGCACCGCAACAACTTGCGTCCGTCAATTCACGCACCGCATCAACATCTCGCTTTACCACAGGCCGAACGGGTCGAACAGGCCGCCTCCGTCACCGTAGCCGTTGCTACCGTTGCCGTCGCTCTGTCCATTTCCGTTGCCGCTGTTACCGCCGTTGCCGTCATTACCGTAACCGTTGCCATTGCCGTTCTGGCTCTGGCCATCATTGCCGTTGTTCTGCTGGTTCTGGCTGTTGGAGGAGTTCGTCTGGGATTCCTCCTGGTCGAGCGTCACGTCAAGCTCCATGGTGTTGCCGTCGCGCACGACCGTCAATGTCGCCTTGTCGTTCATGGCGGAGGCGCGCACGTAGCCGAGCAGCGAATAGTTGTTGTTTACCGCCTTGCCGTTGAACGCCACGATGGAGTCGCCGGCCTTCACTCCGGCCTTGGCTGCCGGGCTGTTGTCGACCACGGACTGCACCTGCGTGCAACCGCGGGTCACGCCGTCCGCCTCAACCGTGGAGCTCTTGATGGTGACGCCGAGCGCCACGTGCTGCACGGTGCCGTTGTCGATGATCTCGTTAGCCACACGCTTTACCAGGTTCGACGGAATGGCGAAGCCGATGCCGATGGATCCGGCTGTGCCGGAGGACGTTGTGGTGGATGCGATGGACGAGTTGATGCCGATCACTTGGCCGGCCGCATTGAAGGTCGGACCGCCGGAATTGCCCGGATTGACGGCCGCGTCAATCTGCACGGCGTTGGTGACGATGTCGTTGTTGTTGTCATCGGACACGGTCACCGGGCGGTTGAGCGCGGAAACGATGCCGACGGTTGCGGTGTCATCGTAGCCGAGCGGGTTGCCGATGGCCATCACGGATTCGCCCACGGCAAGATTGTCGGAATCGGCAAATTCCGCGGCCTTCAGATCACTCGGCGGATTGTCGAGCTTGATTACGGCCAGATCGGTGGTGGTGTCGGTGCCGACGATTTGCGCTGAGTAGATGGTGCCGTTGGCGAGCGTCACTTGAATCTGCTTCGCGCCGGAAATCACATGGTTGTTGGTGACAATGTAGCCTTTGTCGCTGATGATTGCACCGGAGCCTTTGGCGCTGCCGTCGCTGGTCTCCACGTCAATGGACACCACAGAATCGGACACTTCCTTCGCCACCGCGCTCCAGTCCGCGGCCTCGCCGGATTTGGCTTTCGCCGAACCGGATCCGGACGTGTTGGACTTCACGCTGGTCAGTGAGCTGGAGGTGGGTACGGTCACCCATCCATTGGTGATTGCCGCGTAGCCGACGCCGAGGCACAATGCCGCGGAGACGAGGGCCGCCACCACGCCGGTCATCACATGCCCGGTCACGCCGGAAGCGGACTTCGGCTTGGTCGCTGCGCCATTCTGCTGCGGGGCACCGAACGGATTACCGTTATTCGGATTCCCAAACGGGTTGCCGTTATTGGGAGTATTCGGCGCGGCTGGCGGCACGTTGGCTCCGCCTTGCGCAGCGGGCTTCATAAATGGATTGCCGTTATTCGATTGCGCGTTCTGCTGATCGTTCTGCTGATTTCCGCCCACATACGGATTGCCGAAGAAAGGATTGCGACGCTGCTGCGGCTGCTGCGGAGTCTGCCCGTACGTTCCATATTGCGGCTGCGGAGGCATGTTCGGCGCGCCATTCGCAGCGCCATTCGCAGTACCGTTCGCGGAGGCGGTGCCACCAGCCGGCTGCGTCGGTACGGGACCGTACGCACCATATTCCGGTGCCGGACGGTACTGCTGGGTCGGCGCATCCTGCGCGGAGCCGTCGACCACGGTACGTTCACCCGCTGCGGAAGCATAATCCGGCGTATCGTCCGCCGCAGCTGCGGATTTCTCCGAAGCGCCATCGTTTGCAACAGGCATGGCGGCCGTCGGCTGATCCGCAATACCACCCTGCACGTCAATCGGTTCGGTAGCCGACTCTGCGGCATACGACTCGCCTGCGTAAGTTTGCGTCTGTTCCGCATCAACCGGCGGCATCGGCACGGTCTGCTGTTCGTCATTCTGCGGCTGCACGGCGTTCTGGTCGTTCTCTTCAGCCATTTTCGCTCCTTATTCGTCTCGCGGCATTTCACAAATCAGCAATCGTGCCGCTCGAACTGCTATCTACGAGTAAAGATACTCGCTCTGGAAGTTTCCTGAATGTTTGTTGAAAGTAGCAACCAAATACGTTCAACATCACCATTGAATCTGAAAATCGCACCAAAATGCGATCGTCACCTTCATCGCACTTTCCACATCTTCCTTGTTTTCATTTCACCGATCGCATTCTTTGCAGCACTTTCAAGAATCGCCGCTATCGCATAAAATATTCCGCATGACAAGCCTTACCGAATCATCTACCGACACAGCGCAAGACACGCAAAACGCGGCAACCGCAGTGTCCGAAAATCTCATCGAACATCCGCGTGGAGCGGAACCAGGCAAGCCGGGCCGCCGCGACGCCTTCTATTTCGAACAGAAAACCCGCCTTCCCGACGCGGCCGACGGCAAGGGACGCGGCGGCGCACGATACGGCCGCACCGGCACCATTCATACCCCCCACGGCGATATTCACACTCCGGCGTTCGTGCCCGTGGCCACGCAGGCCGCGATGAAAGCCGTTCTGCCCGAAACCATGAAGGACCTCGGCGCGCAATGCCTGCTGTCCAACGCGTTTCACCTGTATGAACGCCCCGGCGAGCAAGTGCTCGACGAAGCCGGCGGCCTTGCCAAATTCATGAACTGGAACGGTCCGACCTTCACCGATTCCGGCGGTTTCCAAGTGCTTTCGCTCGGCGCAGGCTTCAAGAAAACCCTCGCCATGGACGTGACCGGCATGAAATCAGACGACGTGATCGCCGAAGGCAAGGAGCGTCTCGCGTTCGTGGACGAGGACGGCGTAACGTTCAAATCGCCGCTCAACGGCTCACTGCACCGTTTTTCCGCCGAAATTTCAATGGGAATCCAACATAAGATCGGCGCCGACATCATGTTCGCGTTCGATGAGCTGACCACACTGATGAACACGCGCGGCTACCAGGAGCGTTCCGTGGAACGCACCTACCGTTGGGCGCAGCGTTGCGTTGCCGAGCATAAGAGACTTACCGAAGAGCGCGTCGGCAAGCCGTATCAGGCGCTGTATGGCGTGGTGCAGGGCGCGAATTATGAGGATTTGCGCAGGCATGCGGCCGAACAGATCGCTTCGTTGGACTTCGACGGCGTCGGTATCGGAGGCGCGATCGAGAAGCGCATTATCGGCGACACTTGCGCTTGGATTTGCGATGCGATGCCGGAAAGCCGACCGCGCCACGTGCTCGGCATCGCCGCAGTCGACGATATTTTCGCATGTGTCGAGAATGGTGGAGACACGTTCGATTGCGTCGCTCCGGCGCGTTGCGGCCGAAATGGCGCGATTTTCACGCGCGACGGGCGCTACAACATCAAGCGCGCGCAATTCAAGCATGATTTCGGTCCGCTTGAAGAGGGCTGCGATTGCTACACGTGCACGCATTATTCGCGCGCTTACGTGGATCATGCGTTGCGTGCCCGCGAATTCAACGGTTTCACATTGGCGACGATCCACAACGAGCATTTCTTCGTGAAGCTGCTGGACGACATTCGCGCGTCGATCGACGGCGGATATTTCGACGAATTCCGCGACGAAACCCTGGCCCGCTTCTACGCCAACGGATCACGCGGCTAATGCATTTCACTTGGGCTTTCCGCCCAAACGAACGCTGATCCACACTTCCGCGTTCCAAGGCGCCGACGAACAGACCCGTCGGAGCCTTTTTTCATGTGTTCCGCGCATGTCATGCATACACCCATCCGTCTCACCCCCCCATCCACCACCCAATGTGTCCGTTTCTCCAGAATCAGACATCTAATGCCCATACCGCCCCTCCCGGTTGTCCGATTCTGGAGAAACGGACAACCACACCACATGTTTCATGCCCTACATGTCCGATTCGGGCGAAACGGACAACCACAATGCTTATCTCACGTTCTACTTGTCCGATTCTGGAGAAACGGACAAGTAAGCAACCTAAAAACACTCGCTGGATGTCCGAAACGCCAGAATCGGACGCACAGAGCGTCGCACCGCTTATATTTTCCTACGGAAAATGGCGGGAGCAAGGATGGCTCCGTCGTACGGAAGCCCACAGGGCTTCCTCCCTCCTCGCGTCGCACCGCTTATATTTTCCTACGGAAAATGGCGGCGCGACACGCCGATTTGAGGTTGCGTGGGTTTTGGTGTAAATTAGTCGACTGTCTGCGAGCGTGGCGGAATGGTAGACGCGCTGTCTTCAGGTGGCAGTGAGTGTATGCTCGTGGGGGTTCAACTCCCCCCGCTCGCACCATGGTGAAAGGCCGGAGCCGAAAGGTTCCGGCCTTTTCGTTTCCCAAGCGGCAGTAGAGCTCAGCGGCTCCCGACATTTCCGGCAGGAATGCTCCAGGATGCCGAATCCCTTTCATCTGTCATTGGTTGTTTCGGCGGATTGCACGGAGTACGGACTCACCGGTGAGGAGTTCACCGTCAATGCCGCCGGGCAGAGCTACATCAGCTACGCGGATTACGCGATCGCCGTGGTGAATGAGGCTGAGCAGGCCGCGCACGTGGGCGAGCGCATCTCCGTGTACGCCAAGTAGTACTTCCTTCTCTTATGCCCTGAATGTCCGATTCGGGAGAAACGGACAACTGTGGGGCAGTTTTACCTGTTTAGTTGTCCGTTTCTGGTGAATCGGACAACCAAGGTATGGGTTTTGCGTTCTGGATGTCCGATTCTCCAGAATCGGACAGTTTATGGCTATGGCGAGTGGTCAGCGCACCAGGAAGACCATGATGATGATCATGGCGAAGCCGGTCAGGTCGGTGAAGGTGAACGCTTCGCCGGCCCAGGCCACTGCGGTGACGGTGGCCATGACCGGCTCGCTGGTGCCGAGCATGGTGGCACGCACCGCGCCGACGCGCATCACGCCGGCCATGTAGAGCCAGAACGCAAGGAATGTACCGCATACGATGGTGTAGAGCAGCAGAAGCACGCCTCGCACGTCCAGTGCGGGAATGTTCGCCCACGGTTGCGCGAACGGGCATAGAATGAGTCCGGACATGAGGAATGTGATGCCGTTGATGGTCATGTTGCCCCATTTGAGCATGAGCACGACCGGCAGAATGGACATGGCCGCGGTGCTCACCGCGTCAACCAGTCCCCATGCGAGCCCCTGCCATGGCAGCGACAGCGAGGCGAAGTTGCCACCGGTGGCGATGAGGAACGTGCCTGCGAACGCCAGGAGCACGCCGACCAATTCACGCTTGAGGGGCAGTCGTTTGCCGCGCAGGCATACCCAGGCGAGCACGAAAATCAGGTTGAGCGTCTGCAATACGGTGGCGGTTCCGGAGTTCGTCCAGTCGATGGTCATCAGGTAGGAGACCTGCACCAGAAGCACGCAGATCAGTGTGGTGACCAAATATTTCGGATACGATTTGACGTCTTTGACCGCTCCGGCGAGTTTCTGCGGTGTGGTGATGGCCGATCCGACCAGGAAGATCAGGCTGGCGAATAGCGCGCGTACGCAGGAAAGCCAGATCGGATCCAGCTGGTAGTCGCGCATCAGCAGTTTGGCCACGGTGCTGTTCATGCCCCACATGGCACCGCCCAGCAATGTCATGCCAGTGCCGATGAGCAGGCTTTTCGGCGTCTGTTCCAGCACATGTTCCGTTTTTTTCGTAGTTTTTTTCGCGGTTTTTTGCGATTCGGAAGTTTTCTGCGATTGCGACGCCTGTCCCGACGTTTGCTTTGCCACGGCCTGCCCTCGCTCTCTCCACGGCTTTCACGGCAAATTCACGGCGATTGTAACGCACACGGTACGCATATTAAACGTCAGTTATGCAAAACAGATTTATTCCGCCAAGCTTGCGTTCGGCGCTGACAAAAAATCGAGGATTTTGCCGAGATATGATCCGAGCACGGCATTCGGCATGGAAAAAATTTCGTGTAATGACTGGCTGTATCGCACTTTTTCGATGGAACCGCCGCCTTCTCGCACACGTTCGACGAAGTCATCTTGCGGACCGTTGAGCACCCACACGTCGCGTCCGGCTTGAAACAGCAATACCGGGGCTTCGATAGCTCCACACATGTCGGGTTTGAGCACGGCTCGGGAAAGCGCCATCGCCTGGTTTGCCCAATCGAAAGTGGCAGCGTTGGTCTGGCACGTCACGTCCGCCAAACGTTGCTTGTGGAACCAGCGGATGCGTGCCTCCGAGGCCCCGCGGTAGTCGTCGAGATTGAGGTTGCCGTCGAAATCGGTATGCCCGAACACGCGTGATTTGCCGAAGCCAAGCCCGCAGATTACGCCGACCACAATGCGTGCGACCCACGTCGGCATGCCGACCACCGGCGCGATCATCGGCGCGGACAGCACCGCCTTGTCGAACAGCGACGGGTAACGTTCCAGCGCGGCCGCGCCGATACCGCCGCCCATGGAATGGCAGTACAGGTACATTGGGCCACCATCCGCCGCCTCACGCCCCACAGTCTGTGCAAACGTGGCGAAATCGGCCACATATCGCCGCCAATCGTCAATCCATACCAAACTTGGATTGCTCATATCGTGCGCGGAATGGCCATGCCCGCGATGCTCGAACACGCACACCGAATAGCCGGCCAACAGAAAGTACCACACCATTTCGCTGTATTTGCGTCCGAATTCGGTGAATCCGTGCGAAATGACGATCGCGCCACGAAATACGCCCGAAGCGCCTTCCTCGCGCAACGCGTCGAATGTGCGCGCGTCGTAGCGGTAGTAATGCAACCGGCCGGGGCGCTCCAACTTGGGCAACGCCTTGCCTTCCCAATCGACGGTGGCCGGTTCCATCCAACCTTCCGTCATGCAAGCCTGCAGCGCAGGCAGCACCGTAGCGTCCATTTCGGCGTCATAGCGCGCCTCGTCGATGAGCGTGATAGTCATAGTTCCATCTTAGGCGAACGGCGCCAAGACGAAACTAAGCACAGGCATGCGCGCTGTATAACGATGCGTCAGTGCATCAACGGCGTACCGGAACAACCGAATCGTCACCCCCGCGCGCCATCCTCGCATACTATGGAGGTATGAAGTTCGTTTCACTGCTGATGGTGGTAACGCTGTCTCTCACCGGCACACCAACGTATGCGCACGCGGCGGCAACTCCCGTTGACAACAACGGTGATATCTCCGCTGCCAACGATTCCAACTGCCCAACATGGCTGCAGTGGCTGTGCGGAAAAGGAAAGTAATCGCATGATGTCCACGCGGGAAAAGCATCCCAAGATTCACCGCATCGCGCTGGTCGACAATGATCCGCGAGCGCTGGATTCGCTCAGTGCCGTCATTGCCAGCAAAGTGCCGACCGCGTATGTGGTGTGGACGGCGACTTCAGGCTGTGAGGCGATAGAACGTTGCCAGGATGCGAACGGCCATGTCAGCTTATTGATTCTCGATATGTCGATGGAGGGATTGCAAGGCCCCGCCACGTGTCGTCGGTTGCGTTTGATGGGCCAGCGCATGCCGATTCTCGGTGCAACCAGTTTTTCCATCAATAGTTATCGGGACAAGCTGGTTGAGGCTGGTGCGCAAGGGTTGGTTGGTAAGGAGAATGCCGACCAGTTGGCGCAGATTATTATGCGTATGTGCAATGGCGAGGTGATGGAGGGATTTGAGCCGCCTGCGTTGGCCAATCTGCGTATCAGCAGGGAGGCTGAGACCACTCCCGCGCTTACCGTTCGTGAGGAGCAGATTATTTCCTTGTGCGCGGAGGGCATGCTTGACCGGGACATCGCCGAGCGTTTGGGGATTTCCGAAGCCACCATCCGCAAACATATGCAAAGTATTTTAAGAAAACTCAACTGCAAGACCTCGCGTCAGGCAGTGGCACTGTGGGTGAGGTCCAATGCGCTCTAAACCCGCAACTCAGTACATTGCGTGGCGCAACCGTATGCGCACGCAGCATCCGAACCTGTGGCATCCAATCCGTTTCGCCATTATGCTGATCGTGCTTGCATGGACCATATACGGCGTTTGCTACGAGCCTCCTACCGACATATTTGGCGTGATATGGGTTGCGATGCTGGTTACGGCGCTCGTACCGTCTCCGCTGTTTCTGAAAAGTACATCGGTGGCGATTCTCGTGATTGCCTCCATAGGCGATCTGTTTACTCCCTACGCGCATTTGGGAAATTCTCTTCCCGCGCAGCTTTACGCCTATGGCATGCTCGCATACAGCACTAATGCCATTATCGCGGCAACGTTACTCACATATTACGTTGTTAACATTCTGCTGATTGACCCCCCTGGCCCAAATACCAACCCCGTCGCCATGGTCAGCATGTATGCCATGGTGCTACTGCTTGGTCGGGCGTTGAGTTGGAGCGAAAAAACAACGCAGAAAAGCTTCGAAGCGGCGCAGAACAAGAATCGTCTGCAGGAATTGGAAAGCCGCGCACGCATTGCCGATGCCATTCACGATGCGGTGACGGGCGATTTGTCAGCGGCGGCGTTTGTGGCGCAACGGCATATCGGTGGCAACTCTAGCGGCCCTGGCGTCGCTGCTGACTCTGCCAACGCAACCACAACTACGGCAACCACAACAGCCGATGCCGAAGACTGGCGTCAAATCAACGAATATATTCTTTCCGCATTGACGAACGTGCATCGCGTCATCGACGAATTGAATATGGACGCCACCACTCTCCCCGGCGACGCCGACGGCGAAGCGTTGGCCAATCTGCTGCGAGCAACACTGGATGACGGCGATCGTCGCTTGCGCAAGCTTGGCTTCAATATCACGTCCATCCGGCACTGCGCGGGCGGCAAGCCGAGCGCATCGCAAGCAATCGCCGAACTTGCCAATAATCTGCTGCGCGAGATCTATGCGAATATCGCACGCCATGCCGCTCCGGGAAGCAAGGTCGATCTTTCGGTGATGCTCCGGCCAAATGCCATCGAAATCACGCAAATCAATCCCATGAAAGAGGACATGGCTGGAGCTGACGAGCGCGATGACGAACTACCGGGCGGCCACGGGCTCGCCTCGTTCAAGAAGCAGCTCGAATCGTATCAGGGCACGCTCACCACGTCTGCGCAGGACGGTAGTTGGACGTTGTTTGCGTACATTCCGGTGACCGTCATCGACGATTCGCCCGGTTTGCTTGAACAAGTGCAGGTTTGACCATAGCTGCGGATCAGGGTTAGGACGAGCCCGATCCACCGATTTCCGTCTTTTTCAAGCCCAGATTTTTTTAGGGGGGGGTACACAAATGTGGTACCCCCTCGCTTGCGAAGTCGTTTTCGCCTGTTTTATGTTGGCATTCGAGAAGGGAGCGCGTTCGCCCACGACGTTCGGATACTTGGCAGTCCGGGAGTCGCAGGGGAACGCGTTTTGTCTTCCTACGGCGCTTTGCAGCACTTTCGTTTGCGATGTTGCCGTTACCGTTACTGCACTGTCGTCACAGTGCCGTCACCCCAACGCTTCCGCAAGGAAATCGCGCTGCAGGATCAGCAGATTTTCGGCAACCGTCTCGTCGTTGGTCATGTGCGTGATGCCGGTCAGCGGCAGGAACGTGTGCTTACGTCCGGTTGCCATCAGCGCCTGGCTCAGGCGCAGGCTGTGCGCGATCGTCACATTGTCGTCGGCGAACCCGTGGATGAGCATGAGCGGGCGATCAAGCTGCGGCGCGTCGGCGATGATGCTGTTGCGTTCGTACACGGCCGAGTCAAGGCCGAGATAGCGTTCGGTGTAATGCGTATCGTACAACGTCCAGTCGGTCGGAGGCGCGCCCGCGCAGGCCGCGGCGAACGTTTCCGGCGCCTCCAACACGGCGAGCGCGGAGAGGAATCCGCCGTACGACCAGCCGATCATGGCGACGCGGCTGAGATCGGGTTGCGGAACGTTGGCTGCCGCATTCTCGCCAGCCAGCGCTTCCAACGCTTCCGGCAGCGCGCGCACGGCGTCGATCTGGTCTTCGAGCGTTACGGATTTCATGGTTTCGTAGATGGCGCGGTCCCATTGCGGGCCGCGTCCGGTGGTGCCGCGTCCGTCGGTGGTGACCACGATGTAGCCCTGATCGGCCCACCATTGCGCGTCCCAGTAGAAGGATTGGCTTTCGACGACTTGCTGGAATCCGGGGCCTCCGTAGGGCTTCATGAGTACCGGCAGGATGGCTTCGTGCGCGTATTCACTATCGGATGAGGGCAGCACGATCGCCGTGTACAGCTCACGTTCGCCGAGTCGGGTGAAGTGCACGTTCGGCGTGAATCCGGGGGTTTCGGCATGGTTTTCGATTGGGGCGACCACCATTGACGTCATATCAGTACCATTTTCGTCGGTTGTGACGATGTTCATGCAATGCTGCATTTGCACGGTTGCGTCGTCCATGCCCCGTCCGGTCACCACGCAGCCGTTGCCGGCGCGGGACATGCTCCACTGGCCCGGCGTGTAGGTGAGCGGCTCCCATGTGCCGTCAAATCGGATCGACACCACGTCGAAGCTGCGGGCGTCATGGTCGGCGGCATTCGACTGCCAGAGGAACGGCAGGTCGCTTTCAGGCAGGATTTCAGGGGTGCGCTGCACCACGCACAGCACGTCGTCGTCGGTCACATCGAGCACTTCGCGCACCTGCAGTCCGGCCGGAGTGAAGGGCGTACCATCAACGGTGAGTCGGTTCGTATCGACGTCCATGTCGTTCATCGCGCAGATCAAGCGTCCATCCGAAGTGAATGCAGGGGTGCCGTGGATGAGGTCGAGCCAGTAGTCGTTGCCGTGTTCCTCAAGCACGCGCGTGGTGCCGGGGCGTTCGCATTCCGCGTATTCGGGAATGGCGATGGAGAAGGTTTCGACCTCGTCGCCATTGTCGTCGGTGAAGCCGTTTTCCGCGTCACGCATGGTGGCGATCGGCTCTCCTACATGGATGGCGAGCACCTGATCGTGCTGCTGGAGGCGGTCTTGCACAAGGATGATCGGATCGTGGCCTTCACGCCAGCTTACGGCGGCCAGATATTCGTAGGATTCATGGTCCCACTGCACTTCGTTGGCGATTGCCCCGTAGCAGCAGTTGTCGCTGTCGTAGCCGAGTTCCAGCAGGGTCAGTCGCACGTCGGCATTGGCGGTCAACGCTTGCGGATAGCGGTTGGCTTGCGCCGGATTGGTTGGATTCGCGGGGTCCGACAGATGCCAGATCGGTTCGGGGGATTCGTCGTAGGTTTCGAAGAGCACGTATTTGGAGTCGGGTGACCACCAGAAGCCGTCGTAGCGGTCCATTTCTTCGCCTGCGGCGAATTCCGCCAATCCGATTTTCCATTCGCCGTTCTGCGGTGCCGAGGCGACCACCGAAATCGCGTCGCCGGTTTCTTCATCGTCGGCGAGATCCACGTCCACCAGATACGTGCCGGTGGTGTACATGATGTGCCGTCCGTCGGGACTGATGCGCGGGTTCAGCACCGGTTTGAGTTCATCTTCCTCTATCGTGATGGCTCGCGTCGCGCCCGCCGTAAGGTCGGTGAGGAAAAGCTGCCCGCTGATGGTGAAGGTCACGCGGTTGCCGCTTGCGTCGGTGGAATAGCCGACGATTCCGGAACCGCCTTCGCGCGCACGTTCGCGACGCGCCCGTTCTTCAGCAGGAACGTCTTCGGCGTCGGCATCGGCGAGCAGCGTGCGTGGATCGGCGAGCAGCGTTTCGCTGGCGTGGCCGTTTTCGTCGATTGCGCTCATCCACAGCGAGGTGACGGTATCTTCCGGACCGTCGGAACGCAGGAACAGCACGCGAGAGCCATCTGCAATCGCGCGGGCCGAACGTGGCGCACCGCAGGAGAATCGCAAGGTACGTGCTTTTTTACGGGGGAACTGTCGAATCGCATCTGTCATATTCCCAACCTATCACCATTCCATATCTCCCTTTTCCACAGACATCCATCGCACAGCGTGGGAATCGAGATTATGGAGACAAACCCAGAACCATATACCCCCTAGATGGTATAAAGACCGAAATATTGCATGAAATTTTTGCAATTAAAGGACTTACGAATTGGCGCTCGGCGCTCTACCGCGTAGGATGGGTGAGGATAGAAAGGGACAAGCATGAGTGTTCTCGACCGATTTGAGAAAAGCGTGGAAGGCGCCGTCAACGGGGTTTTCGCCAAGTTCGGGTCCAAGGACCTGCAGCCCGTCGACCTTTCCAGCGCTCTGGAACGTGAGATTGACAAAGAGGCCATGCCCGTCACGCGAGACCGTACCGTGGCGCCGAATGAGTACCGTTTCAAGCTGAGCACGCCGGATTTCAACAACATCGTCGAATGGGGCGCGGAAGCGTTGGCCAATGAGCTGGCCGACAACCTCACCCAGTACGCGAAGGACCAGCATTACGCGTTCGTCGGTCCGGTCGTGGTGATCTTCGAAGAGGACCTTGACCTCACCAAGAGCAATTTCAAGCTGACGAGCGAATCCGTGCAAGGCAATACCGTGCCCGTCACCACCGACGCGCAGACCGAAGACTGCCCGATGCTGGAAATCGGCGAGCACCAGTATCTGCTCACGGAAAGCAAGACCATCATCGGCCGCGGATCCGACTGCGATATCGTGATCGACGATCCGGGCATCTCCCGCCGCCACATGCAGATCGACATCACCGACAACGGCAACACCGTCATCGCACGCGATCTGGGCTCCACCAACGGCATGTATGTCGAAGGCCATCATGTCGAGGCGGCCACGTTGCTCGACGGCAACACGATCACCATCGGCCGCACCCGAATCCTGTATTGGGCCTCTTCGCAGGATCAGGAGTAACCAACCCCAACCTCGGGAGTTGCCTCTATGCTCACTGAACTTACTTTCGCGATCCTCAAGTACGGCTTCCTCGTACTGCTCTGGATCTTCGTGGCCTGTACGGTGCGTTCGCTGTACAGGGATGTGGAAACGCTCAGCCCGCGCAAGTCGCGGGCTCATCGCCGTAAGGAGCGTCGCGCGCGCAAGGCCGTCGAAGCGCCCGCGCCCGTGGCCGCCCCGGCACCAGTCGTCAGCGCCACATCAAGCGCCAAACCCACCTTGCTGGTCATCATCGATGGCCCCCTTGCCGGCAGTTCCGTCCCTTTGTCCGGCAACACCATCACGCTTGGTCGTTCCGCTTCGAACACCGTGGTTTTGGACGACGAATTCGTCTCGTCCCACCATGCGCGCGTCTATACGGATCCCGCCACCGGCAAGTGGGCCATCGAAGACCTGGGTTCCACCAACGGTACTGTGGTCAACCAGCAGCGTCTGAACGCTCCGATGATTCTCGGATCGCGCGTTCCCGTACGCATTGGCGCAACCACCTTTGAATTGAGGTGACCCGTTTGCCGACTTCTCCCGCTTCACAACCGCTGTTCATGTATTCCACCGTCGTTTCCGATGTGGGTACCGTACGTTCCAACAACCAGGATTCCGCGTTCGCCGGCGAGCATCTGATCGCCATCTGCGATGGCATGGGAGGCCATGCGGGAGGCGACACCGCCTCCACCATCGCCATCCGTTCATTGGCGCATATCGAGCAAGACAACGTGCAGGGCGATGTCCAGATTATCGCCCACATGATGGAAACCTCGGTTATGGCCGCGCATGACGCGATCGTTGGCAAAGCGAAGCGCGAACGTCGTCTCGCGGGCATGGGCACCACCGTCACGTCGGTCGCATTGGTGGCCGGATATTGGGTTTTGGCGCATATCGGCGATTCCCGCGCATATCTGCTGCATGACGGCCGTCTGATCCGCATGACGTCCGACCACAGCTACGTGCAGCATCTGATCGACACCGGCCGCATCAGCGAGGCCGAGGCGCGCAACCATCCGCAGCGCAACGTCGTGATGCGGGTTTTGGGCGATTTCGATATCGATTCGCGCCCGGACATCGCCGTGCGCAAGGCGCATCCGTCCGACCGTTGGCTGCTATGCTCCGACGGCTTGTGCGGCGTGCTTGAGGATTCCACGTTGCAGGAGGTGCTATCCACCTGCTCCGATCAGGAAGAATGCGCTCAACAGCTGGTTTCGATGGCGCTTCGTGCCGGCAGCACCGACAACGTCACCGCGGTCATCGCCGACGCGACGCTCGCCCTTGACGCGGACGCGTTCGACCTGCCGCATCAGACGCCGTTGGTTGGCGGCGCGGCCAGCGCAAGCCTTGAACCGATCGCCGACATCATCAACGAGCCGGTCGCATCCGCTCCCGCACTGCGCGAGGGCAAGAAGTCGCCGGCCGCCCGTGCCGCCGCACTGCGCAACGGCAAGAATCCCAACGAGGACGACAATCCTCCGGAACAGCGCGTGGCGCAACCGTCCACGGTACGCGAGGAGAACGGCGACCGTATCAATCCCGACACCGGTGAAATCCCCGTCGTACAGAAGGACGACGGCCGCATTTCCGCCGATCCGAACGATCCGGAAGTCGCCAAAGCCATCCGCAACGAGCATATCGAGCAGCGCAAAACGAAGCGCACGCGCACCCGACGCAACCGTGTGATCGCCATCATCGTCACCATCGTGGTACTGCTGGGACTGGCGGGCGGCGCGTTCGCAACCTACCGTTGGAGCCAAACCAAGTACTACATCGGCGACGACAACGGCGAAGTGGCGATTTTCCAAGGCGTGCCGACAAGCCTGTTCGGCTTCCAGCTGTCGCACGCCGTCACCGACACCCATATGAAGACGAGCGAACTGCCGCCAAGCTGGCAGGAACAGCTTGCGCAGGGCATTTCCTTCGACACTTACGGCGAGGCGAAAACGCATACGCGACTGATCAAAAAGCAGCTGAAGCAACAGCAGGACGAAGCCGCGCAGAAGGAACAAGACAAGGCAAACGGCGAATCCGACAACAAATCCTCTGGTACGACTTCCGACAAGTCGTCGGGCAAATCAGACAAATCGGACGACGCTTCGGCAAACAAGTCAGGCGGTGACCAGTCATGATGGCAACCCGTCTGAAGCAATTCGGCCTGCTGCTGTTCAGCATGCTGATTTGCGGCGTCGCGTTCTTCCAGATGTTCGAACGCACCACCGGCGGTTTTCCGCAGAATTATTTGTGGATGCTCGCTTTTGTCGGCGCATTGTTCCTGACTTCCTGGGGATTGCCGCTGCGTTTCCAGCCGTATGCCAACCAGGCGATCATGTGTTGTGTGATGGTGCTGACTGGCACCGGCATCATGATGATCGCCCGCATCGACCAGGATTCGAACACGTCCGTCGCGTTCAAGCAGTTGCTTTGGCTGTCGATAGCGCTGGTTTTGGCGAATCTGCTGGTGATCTTCATGAAGGATTACCGTGTGCTGAGGCGGTTCTCGTACGTCAGCATGGTGATCGGTTTGGTTTTGCTGCTGTCACCGATGCTTCCGGTGATCGGTTCCGAACAGTATGGCGCGCGCATTTGGGTGAAGATTCCCGGTTTGGGATCGTTCCAGCCAAGCGAGTTCGCGAAGCTGTTCCTCGCGTTTTTCTTCGCCTCCTACCTGTATGACCACCGCGACCAGCTGGCGGTCGGCGGCAAGAAGGTGCTGGGCCTGCAGCTGCCGCGCATCAAGGATCTTGGGCCTATCATCGTGGTGTGGATCGTGTCGATGGGCGTGCTGGTCGTGCAGCATGATTTGGGCACGTCGTTGATGTTCTTCGCCATGTTCGTGTCCATGTTGTACGTGGCCACGGGGCGCACCAGTTGGATTGTGATTGGTTTCATCGCGTTCGCCGTGGGCGCGTTCGCCGCGGCCAATATTTTCAGCCATGTCGGCGCGCGCGTCGACGCCTGGCTGCACCCGTTCGACTCGGCGCAGTACAACAAGGAGTACGGCGGATCCTACCAGCTCGTCACGGGTATTTTCGGCCTGGCATCAGGCGGCTTGATGGGCACCGGCCTTGGGCAAGGTCACCCGTCGCTCACTCCGATCGCCAACTCCGACTACATCTACGCGGCACTTGGCGAAGAGCTGGGCCTCACCGGTCTGATGGCCATTCTGATGCTCTATCTGCTCATCATCGCCGCCGGGATGATCACTGCGATGAAAATCAAGGATGGGTTCGGCAAGCTTCTCGCATCGGGCCTCGTGTTCACCATGGCCTTCCAGGTGTTCACCGTGGTGGGAGGCATCACGTTAGTCATCCCGCTTACGGGTTTGACTCTTCCGTACATGGCCGCCGGCGGATCCTCACTCATAGCGAATTACATGTTGGCAGCACTCCTAGTGGTGATTTCCAACTCGGCGAACAAACCCGAATCCGATATCGATAGCGACACGTTCCAATATGAGGCGATGCAGGCGCTGCGCGCCCGCAAGCAGAGCCGCGCCCGCAGAAGCGTCGCCTCCGCGCAATCGCAGGCCTCCACGCAGGCCTCCACGCAGGCCTCCACGCAGGCCTCCACACAGGCCTCCGCGCAATCGCAGGCCACTGAAATCATCTCCACGGAGACGCCGGTTTCAGGCACGCCAGTCGTACCACCCGCTCCTCCATCGGGCACGCCGAACGTATCGGACAGCATGTCAGAGGGGAGCCAAGCATGAATAAGTCACTCCGCCAACTCTTCACCATCGTGGTGGCGCTGTTCGTCATCCTGGGCATGTCCACCACCATCATCACGGCGATTCGCGCGAACCAACTCAACAACGACCCGCGCAACACCCGCGCCCTCTACCACGAGTATGGCGCTCCGCGCGGTGCGATCCTCGCTTCGGACGGCTCCGTCATCGCCAAATCCGACCCTTCGAACGACGCGTTCTCCTACCAGCGTTCCTATACCGCCGGCGAACTGTACGCGCCGGTCACCGGCTTCTTCTCGATCAGCCAACGCGGCTGGAGCGGTATCGAAGCGTCGCGCAGCTCGCTGCTGTCGGGCCAATCCGACCAGCTGGTATGGCAGCGGTTCAAATCGCTGTTCACCGGCCAGGAAAACAAGGGCGCGACCATCGAAACGTCCATTGATCCGAAAATCCAGCAGGCCGCCTACAACGGTCTTGCCAACAATGACGGCGCGGCCGTGGCCATCGAAGTGAAAACCGGTCGTATTCTCGCCATGGCAAGCACGCCAAGCTACGACCCGAACCAGCTGGCGAGCCACGACACGTCCGAAGCGAACGGCAATTATTCCACGCTTTCGCAAGACGAGTCGAATCCGATGCTCAACCGTGCCACCTCGCAGCTGTATCCTCCGGGATCCACGTTCAAAACGGTGGTGGCGGCGGCCGCGCTGGAAACCGGCGAATACCAGACCGACACCGAGATTCCGGCCGGATCGAGCTACACGCTTCCGGGCACGGTCACGCAGTTGACGAACGCGGTGTCGCAGGCCGACGGTTCGGACGGCAAGATCACGTTGGAAGACGCGATGGCGTATTCGTCGAACACCGCGTTCGCCCAGCTGGGCGTGGCTTTGGGCGATGACAAGGTGTCGTCCATGGCCAAGAAGCTTGGTTTCGACAGTCCGATCACGGTTGACGGATCCGATTCCACGGGCACGCCGTGGATGAGCGTGGCGTCGAAGTTCCCGACCGACACGACCGACGACAAGCTCGCTTTGGCGTCCATCGGCCAAGGAGACACCGTGGTGACTCCGCTGCAGAACGCGCTGGTGGCGGCCGCCGTGGCGAACGGGGGCAAGGTCATGCAGCCGACGCTGGTGGATCGCGTGCGTTCCTCCGACCTGTCTGTTATTTCGCAGACCAAGCCGCAGGTGATGAGCCGCGCGTTCAGTTCGGGCACCGCCAACAAGCTCACGCAGATGATGGAGGCGGTGGTCACCAAGGAGAACCCGAATCTGGCCATCGACGGCGTGCAGGTGGCTGCGAAAACCGGCACCGCGCAGATCGGTGACGGCAATACGTCCATCGACGGCTGGGTGGTCGGCTTCGCCCCGGCGGACGATCCGAAGATCGCAGTTGCCGTGGTGGTGCACAATGTGGATTTGTATGGCTCGTTCGCGGCGGGTCCAATTATGAAGGCGATGATGCAGGAGGCGCTGGCAGAGTGAAACTGATTGAAGGACAGCTCATCCACCGACGCTACAGGTTGGATGCCCGTCTGGCCCAGGGTGGCATGGGCGAAGTGTGGAAAGGCTATGATATCCAGTTGGGTCGTCCCGTGGCCATTAAGGCGTTGCGCGGCGACTTGGGCGTCACGCAGGAGGCCAAGCTGCTTCGCCTGCGTGCGGAAGCGCATAATTCCGCCAATCTTGCACACCCGAATATCGCTGCGTTGTTCGAATATTACGAACATGACGGCATCGGCTTCCTCGTTATGGAGTACGTGCCCAGCAAGTCGCTGGCCGACCTGTTCCACGAGCAGAACGGCCCGATGGAACCGACCCGTCTGCTGCCGATTCTCATCCAGACCGCGCGTGGCCTGTTCGTCGCGCATTCGCATGGCGTGATCCACCGCGACGTGAAACCTGCGAACATCATGGTGTCCGATTCCGGCGAGGTGAAAATCACCGATTTCGGCGTCTCCTACTCCACCAATCAGGAGCAGATTACGCAGGACGGCATGGTGGTGGGCACCGCGCAGTACATTTCCCCGGAGCAGGCGCAGGGCCAGCATGCCACGCCTCAATCCGATATCTATTCGCTTGGCATCGTCGCCTACGAGGGCCTGTGCGGGCATCGTCCGTTCACGGGTGCCACGCCGGTCGACATCGCCGCAGCACATGTCAACAATCCGGTTCCGCCGCTGCCAGACTCCGTCGACGTGCAGCTGCGTGAATTCGTCATGTCGATGCTGTCCAAAGACCCGCTTGACCGTCCGAAGGACGCGTTGACGGTGTCGCGCACGTTGTCCCGCATCGAACGCCGTCTGCTCGACCAGCAGACACAATTGGCTGACACGATGGTGGTGCCTACAGGCGGAAGGCTTCCGCGACGCGTGGTCAGCAGACCTCATATCTCCTTGAGCACTGATGGGAAGGAACAGGGATGAACATCAACATGCCTACCTCTTTGGCTGGTGGACGTTACCAGCTCGGCCAACTGGTCGGCCGTGGCGGCATGGCCGAAGTGCACGTGGCGCTCGATACGCGCCTTGGGCGTACCGTCGCGGTCAAGATCATGCGCGCCGACTTCGCCAACGACAAAATCTTCCTTGAGCGTTTCCGTCGCGAAGCCCATTCCGTGGCGCAGATGAACAATCCGAATATCGTGAACATCTACGATTCGGGCGAAGAGGTCGTCGCCACGGAAACCGGCCAGACCGAACATCTGCCGTATCTGGTGATGGAATATGTCAAGGGCCAGACCTTGCGCGACATTCTCAAAGTGAATGGCGCTCTGAGCCAGCGCGACGCCGAACAGGTGATGATGGGCGTGCTCAACGCGCTTGAGTATTCGCATCGCATGGGCATCATCCACCGCGACATCAAGCCCGGCAACATCATGATTTCCGAGCAGGGCGTGGTCAAGGTCATGGACTTCGGCATCGCCCGCGCGCTCGACGATTCCGCCGCCACGATGACGCAGTCGCAGGGTGTGGTCGGCACCGCGCAATACCTGTCTCCCGAGCAGGCGCGCGGCGAAAGCGTCGACATGCGTTCCGACCTGTATTCCGCAGGCTGCGTGCTGTATGAAATGCTTGCCGGAAGGCCGCCGTTTACCGGCGATTCCGCGGTTGCGATCGCCTACCAGCATGTTTCGGAGGTCGCCACTCCCCCAAGTTCAGTCGTTCCCGGCTTGCCGAAGATGTGGGATTCGATTTGCGCGAAGGCGATGGCGAAGGATCGTCAGAACCGTTACGCCACGGCTTCCGAATTCAAGAACGATTTGTTGACGTTCATGAACGGCGGCGTGCCGATGGCGGCCGCGTTCAATCCGTTGACCGATCTGACCAATATGAAGGCACGCAAGCAGGCCGAAATGGACGCGAACACCGTGGCCATGACTCCTGCCGGTGAAACCGCCGCGACGCAGGCGTTCAATCCCGTTACGGGCCAGTTCGAGGCCGTGCCGAACCCACAGAACGGCATATCCACAAAAACCCGCGCGGAACAGCGTGCCGAGGCCGCTAAGGCGCGTAAGAAGAAGCAGATCATCATCGGCTCCGTGGTGGGCGGTCTGGTGGCGCTGCTGGTCATTCTGGGTGTGTTCTTCATGCTGAACAAGAGCGACTCCACCGCCGACATGGTGGAAGTTCCTGATTTCACCGCCACGGCGAATATTTCCGAGGCGCGCGTCGAAGAGCAGCTCGCGGCCAAGGGTCTGAAGCTCGATGCCCGAGAGGATTCCGATTCGAGCGAGCCGAAGGGCACCATCACCAAGCAGAATCCGACGGGCGGCAAGAAGGTCGCCAAGGGCTCCACGGTTTCCGTGTGGTTCTCCACCGGCCCTCAGTCGGTCGCCGTTCCGGATGTGTCGAACAAGAGCCAGGATGACGCGAAATCCATTCTTGAGGCCGCCGGCTTCAAGGTGGGTAACGTGCGCACGGTCGACAATGCCTCCATCGAAAAAGACAAGGTGGTAAGCACGGATCCTGCCGCCAATTCGAAGCAGACCAAGGGCACGATCATCACACTGTACATTTCGTCCGGCATGACCAAGATTCCCGACAATCTGATCGGACAGCCGAAAGACACGGTTATCGAGCAGCTGAAGCAGGCCGGTCTGACGCAGATCACCATCGAAAGCGAATATTCCGATTCCATCGCTTCCGGCGCCGTCACCCGCGTCGAGCCGGGTGTTGGAAGCACGGTCGAGGCCGGTACCGCGGTCACGATTTGGGTGTCTACCGGCAAGCAGCAGATCAGCGTGCCCAGCGTGGTCGGCATGGGCTATGCGAACGCCAAGAGCCTGTTGGAAAGCTACGGTTTCCAGGTCACGGTTTCCGGCCCGGAGGATGGCACGGTCACAGACATGTCACCGACCGCCGGCACCCAGTCCGACAGCGGAGCCACGATCACGTTGACCACGAAGTCGTCCAGCACCAATAATGGCGGCAACAACGGCGGCAACACCGACGGAGGCAACAACACTCCCGAAGGTAACTGATCGGTCGAGATAACCGCCATCATTCACAAGGAAGGCCCAGCTGAAATGCCAGCTGGGCCTTCCTCATTACGGACTTATGTTCTTTTGCGATTCGTGTTTTCTTACGGTTTTGTATTTTCTTGCGATTGAGATTGCGCGACTTACGTTTCCACGCTTGTACCATCGCTTGTACCATGCGTTTTCGCACTTCCCACGCTTTCTTGCTGCGACCTTAGGCCGCGACCTTGGGCTGCAATCCCTTGGAACGTTCCACGGCGTTCTCCTGGCCGCACACCTTCAGCCAGTTCGCAAACAGACGGTAGCCGTCCTGCGTCATCACGGATTCGGGGTGGAACTGCACCGCATACATCGGCTTGCTGCAGTGCTTGATGCCCTGCACGATGTGGTCGCCCTGCGTCCACGCGGTCACCACCAGTTCTTCCGGCACGGAATCGGGCTCCACGGCCAGCGAATGGTAACGGGTGGCGGTCATCGGATTGGCGACGCCTTCGAAGATCTCGTCGTCGATATGCTCCACCAAGCTGGTTTTGCCGTGCATGATGGTCGGCGCGTGGCTTACGGTCGCGCCGAACACTTCGGCCAGCGCCTGCATGCCGAGGCACACGCCGAACATGGGCTTGGACTGCTCCGCGCACAGGCGAATCATGCCTTCGCTGGCACCGGAATCGGCCGGAGCGCCCGGGCCGGGAGAAATAAGCACGCCGTCGTATTCGTCGATCACACCGGCTTCGCCCGGATCGATCGCATCGTTGCGCACCACCGTCACCGCGGCACCCAACGTCTTCAAATAGCCGACAATCGTGTAAACGAACGAATCGTAGTTGTCCACGACCAAAATGCGTGCGGAATCGGTCATCATGCTCCTATCAACGTCGGAATGTCGGCGTTCGAATGCTTCGAATACTTACGTTGCGTGAATATTTGCGTTTGCATAGCAGTGTACGTGCGCAACATGTCGTGACGCGGCGCGCGTCTCACGCAGCAATCGCAGCAATCGTGATAATCGCAGATCGCAGCAATCGCAGCAATCGCTTTCACATCTGCCAGCAAAACTGCCAGCAGACCGCCGGAAGGCACCTGAATACAGCTTTATATGGCCGTGTAATTCGACATTTCCTGCAATGCCGGAATATTCGTCGCAGCCCACGGGAACAGCCATTCAAAGCACGATGCGGCCGCCGCGAAAATCAGCAACGCCATGAGCACAAGTCGAATCGGAAGCACACCCGGCTGCAATCGCATCAATCCGCCGTACAAACTGAATTCCGGCTTTTCGCGGCGTCCTGCGCGCACGTCGGCGAGATACGGCCAGCGCCATGCCACCAGCGCGGAAAGGAAGATGATCGCATATGCGGCGAGCGCGCCGAGAATCCACGGTTTGAGTGAGCTGACGGATGCGACGATCGACGATTTTTCATTGTTGACGAATTTGACTTTGCCGTTGGAGTCGGTGGAGGCGAGCTCCTGGGGGATGCCGTCGGACACCTTCGCCCAGTATGAGAATTCCGCGTAGCTGATCCAGCGGTGTGTCGGCGTGGAGTATTTCGGTTCGCATGTGGTCATGGTCAGCATGCGTTTGGTTGGCGTCGCGCCGGGGTTTTCGGGGTTGGCGGCGACCACTTCGATGTCGGTCGGCAGCACGATTTTGTAGCTGGTGTAGTGGTAGACGTACCAGTAATCCTGCGTGCGCACGATGATCGGGTCGCCTTCCTGCAGTTTGTCGACGTCGCCGAGTGGCTGTCCGTAGCCGTTGCGGTGCCCTGCGAAGGCGAAATTGCCGACTTGGCCAGGCATTTGCGAATCCTTGTAGTGGCCGAGTCCGTGCTTGTTGAGTTCGGTGAGGGAGGTGCCTTCAACGAGGTTGCGCTGCCATTGGCTGCCGAATCGCGGAATGTAGACCTGGGCGATGAGCTCGCCTTCCTGTGCGCTTTGCGGTTGCGTTGGCGGGTCGCCTTCCTGCGCTTGCGCAATGGTGACGTTGTCGGATTGGCCGGGGTCGGACCATGATACGGATTGGCGTGTTTCGATTTGGTTGTGTTCGGCCTGCACGCCCGTCCACCACATTTGCCATGCGATGTAGAGCGCGCAGACGGCCGCCGCGGTCAGCATGAGTTCGGCGAGGATGCCAAGTATCGTCCAGACCACGCTTTTGCGACGCTGTTTTGGTGCCACGTGCTTCATCGGTTACTTCCCCTCTTGCGATTCCTGCGTTTCGTCCGTTTGCTGCGATCCGTCTGTTTCGTTGTTCATCGCCTGCGCGTATTGCAGCGGCTGTTGCAATGCGTCGGTCGCGTCGAAATGGAGTTTTTCTTTTTCGTCGACCTGCCATCCCAAGCCGAACGCGCTGACGTACTGCCGGTATATGGTCACTTCCTGCGAATTGTCGAGCGCCTTTTTCATTGTCTCGACCGAGCCGATCGCGGAAATGGTGAATGGCGGCGAATACTTTTTGCCCTGCAAAAGCAGAACGTTGCCGGAACAGCGCACTGCGGAATTGAACAGCACACGCTGGTCCATGATCATCATGGATTCCGCACCGCCCGCCCAAAGCGCGTTCACCACGGCTTCGACGTCTTGCTGGTGCACCACGTAATCGTTGATGTTGGAGGTGGATCCGCTGGAGTCGACCAGGTTTTCCCAGAGTGGTGAATCGTCGAGCGTCACCACGAGTCCGGGGCCTTCCACCGCGGGCAGCATGGTGCCGTTGCCGGCGCTTTCGCTGTCTTGCGGGTCGGCGTCGTCCTGGCTGTTCAGGGTTTTGCTCAGATCGTTCACGCGGGAGCTGAGCGCGTCGACTTCCGTCTGCAGGGAGTTGACTTTTTTCACGCGTTGTTCCACGAGTTCGGCGGTGTCGTTGGTCACCACGACGGAACGGTTCACGCGCAGATTCGTGGCGAGCAGGAATCCGGAGAACATGAGCACAAGGAATGCCGCCACTCCGGCCGCTTTCGACCGTTTCGCGGTGTGCTTGCCGGTGTGCTTCGCCATGCGGACCTTCCTGATTCCCATTAAACATTTGCTCTGATTATGAACAGTTTTACGCTGTGAGTTCGCCGCTTTCGAGTCTACCCACTATTATGACTTTTAGCCTATTAAAGGAGACTATGCTGATGGCTGACGAAGAGCTGCACGAAACCACCGCGGACGATCAGAACGATCTGCAGTCCACGGACGACACCGCTGCCGTTGAAGAGAGCAACGAAACCGTTCAGGATGCCGCTGAGGAAACCACCGTCGATTCCACTTCTGACGAATCCGCTGATTCCGACGACGATGACGATCACGACATTCCGATGGATCGCGTCGAAGCGGTGCTGAACGCTACCGCCGATAAGGACTCCCTGAGCCCGCAGATGCAGCGCATGATGAACCGTCAGGCGGAGAACACCCGCCGCGTGGAGGAAACCATCAAGGGCACCAAGTCCAATCCACGCTGGTTCGTGCCGCTGTTCTGCGCACTGATGATCATCGGTCTGATCTGGGCGGTCGTCTACTACCTGACTTCCGACTACCCGATTCCGAACATCGGCGCGTGGAATCTGGCCATCGCATTCGCGATCATCATGATCGGATTCATCATGACCATGTGGTGGCGCTAAAGCGTAGTTTCGCCTTTCCTGCGATTTGAGGGCGTCTGTACAACGTGCGGTCAGACGCCCTTTCCGTATGCCCTTTTACGATTATCTCGCAATCTTTTCGTAGGTTTTCTTCGTAGATTTCACGCTCTTTCGCAAACGTACGCGGTCTTTCGCGACTGCCTTGCCAATCCCGGTTCGCCTGTTTCTTTTTTCGATTCCGGTTTGTTTTTCAGATTTTCGACGTGCGCAGCAGCACATGATCGCAGCCTTGCATGGTAGTGCCGAACAGATAGACCGGACCACCGTCGGCAAGCTTCAATTTCTTGCGTAGCTGCGGTGCGGTAAGCGGGAAGTTACGTACCGCGATATTGGCCTGTTTCGTGCCATTCAGCAGTCGTTTTATATCCTTTTTATTCATGCCGCCGATCGCTTCAATCGCGAATCCTCTGCCGGGAAAATCGGCAACCGGCGTTGCCGACACGAAAAGGTGACTGCTTGGACCGACCTGCGTCACACCGAATCGTTCCTCCACCAGATCGAAGCAACCGGCCTTCATAATCGACGCATTCGGCTCATACAAGTAGTTTTTCGTCTCCGGCAGCGGTTTGCCGCCGATGCGCAGACCCTGCGTATATGCGGCGGAATCATAGTCGATCCGCTGATTATCGTTCACGCAGAACACGCGCGGCGCGGATGGTTCCTCATGCACCTGCTGACTCAATACCAGCAACAGTTCCTTGCATTCGTTGCCGGTGGCCACGATATGCACTTCGCGTACGGTCCCGTCGAAATCGGCGACCGCCTTGCGCCAGTCAAGCATAGGAGACAGTTTGACCAGCGTGCACTGCGATTTGGCGAGCAGCAGATCACGCAATTCGAGCACGTTCGGCGTGCAATCCTCGATCGCGTAAGTGCGCGAGCCATGCTCGTCGCGGCGGGCCGGATCAAGGTAGATGAAGTCCACCGGATCCATCTGCCTGAGGTATTCCACGCCGTCGTCGCAAACGATGCGCGCTTGGTCGAGTCCCAGTGCGGCCATATTGTGTTCGGCCAGATCGCACAGGTGCCGTTGCCGTTCCACATAAGTGGCTTGGCTGAATCCGCGCGCCAGATACGAAAAGTCCACGCCGAATCCGCCCGTCAGATCCACCATCGAACTTCTCGCCACCAATGTGTCCGATTCTGGAGAATCGGTCACCCGCACGCCTGTTTTAGTCTCTTGAGTGTCCGATTCTCCAGAATCGGACAACTGTGGCTCACTTTTTGTGGTTTGGTTGTCCGATTCGGCAGAATCGGACATTCTGGCGCGCACGGTTACGGCCGGCGTGAGCAGGGTTTGTGCGATTTCGGACTTGTATTGGGCGGTGAACTGCGAGGAGCACTGTTCCATGGAAATGTGCGGAGGGTATATGATTCCCTCGCAGGAGGCCCATTGCGGCAGCTTTTTGCATGCGATCTGCCATCCGGCGATCTGGTCGAGCGCCAAGGGCAGGTCGAGTCCTTCCACGCGCTTGGCTTTCAATGCCAGTTGCCGCACATCTTCCGTGCGATGTGCGGCAACAAAATCGGCTGTCTGTTCCGTGAGGTTCACACCGTTTACGGCATGGTCTGTGAACTTTTCTGAGAACTTTTCTGCGGGCTGTGCTTGAGGTTGTTGCATGATTGCATCTTACGTCGTTCATGCGTAACGGCGACGAGCAGGAGCAGTCCTGCGATTGTGCAGAACGTCACCGGCAGCGGACTGACCGTCGCACCGGTTTGCACTTGATGTGGCTTGGACGATGCCTATGCGATAATCCCTGCATTTCGAGGATGTGGATAACTCGTGGATTATTGTGGACGAATGTGGATAGCGTCTATATCTTGTAGGCAGTTTTATGGCCGTCCACAATATATAGGATGGTGTTTTTCCCCATTTTTCCACTATGCACAGTCGGGTTATCCACATTTTCCACCGTTGAAAAGCCGGGGAATCCACCGTTTGGTGAATATCCTTGTGGATAATGCACCGAGTTATCCCCGACTTACCCACAGCTCAACCCTCACTTATCCACACACTTATCCACATTTGTGGATAAGTGTGTGTCTGCGATTCCCCAAATCTGTTTTTCTCCTGCCTGCCAACTAGAAGAACATGCCAAGAAGGGGGTTTGCGCGAAGTGGATTGCTCATATTGCATGCGACGACAATCGCAATAATCACGGCCAACATGATTACGCCGTAAATCAGCGTGCGCTGCTGCAGGCTTTTGCCGCGCAACGCATGCAGGCCGGAAACCAGCAGCCAGGCGAACGCACCTCCGACGATGAATCCGCCGATATGCGCCTGCCATGCGATGTTCGGCGTGATGATTGGCATCAGGAAGTTGATGAGCATCCAGATCAGCATGGATCGAATGTCGATGCCAATGCGCTGGTATACCACCAGAATTGCCGCGAACAGGCCGAATAGCGCGCCGGAAGCGCCGTATGCGGATGTCAGCCAACCGTCTTGCGAGAACAGTGCCCAGACCATCATGCCGGCGCTTCCGCCGAGTCCTGACAGCACGTATAACGCGAGATATGGCAGATGCCCCATCATGCGTTCCAATACAGGCCCGACGCACCACAAGGTCAGCATGTTGAAAAGAATGTGCCATAGGGAGGCCGGCTGGTGCAGGAACATTGACGTAATGAAGGTCCATGGGCGGTGAGTCGCCAGCGCGGGCATGAATACGCCTGCGCCGACAAACGCGTTGCAGCCGGCCGGCCAGGCGATTTTCAATAGTGTTTCGACAATCCAGACCGCGACGCATATCGCCATGATCGTAACGGTGATCACAGGATCGCCGTTACGCCAACGGTATCGCATGGAACGTGCAGAGAAGAAGTCTTTGAACGACGGGGAATCGGGAAACAGACTGAAACGTTGATAAGCCATGTTTCAACCCTACTGGAACGTGCGAATCCGCGAATCTGCGAAATCATTGCAAATGATTGCATTCTTATGAATCCTCGGCGCGTAAATCCACCCAATCAACACATTCAAGGAATTAATATAGTGAACAGAGTTGGCTTGAACGAGCAGGTCAGCCAATGTTCGCCGATATTTGGGAAAGGATCCGTCATGGAGAACAAGTCTTCTAACGGTTGGAAGTTCTTCGCACTGCTCTTCGGAGCTTTGCTTGCCGGTGTCGTCGGTCTGTATGTGTACAAGCAGCAGAATCCGGATTACGATCCGTGGGAGGAGCCATGGGAGAACAGCTCGTCTCCTGTCGATCTTGGCCTGACCAAGGATGCCGAAGAAGCCAAGGAAGCCGATACTGAGGCCGCCGCCGCTCCCGAAGCCGCCTGATTCCTACTTCTTTTCAAAGCCCTGCCGCACTTTCGCGCAGGGCTTTTTGTTATCCAAACACAAAAAGGGACGATTCCAAAGAATCGTCCCTTTGTCATCACGCCTTATCTAGCGCTATCAGACGAGCGGAGCGAGTGGACTGACGTGTGCGGTATCAAGGCGTGGAAGGCGAAGGCGTACGAAGGTACGTCGAGCCTTCCACAACGCAGATAACGCTCCGTCAGTCTGCGAGCGGACCCGTCTTCCAGATGCGCTCGAGGTAATCCTCCATCGAGCGGTCGGAGCTGAAGTAGCCCGAGTTCGCCACGTTGACGAGGGCCTTGCGGTTCCATTCGAGCGGCTGGGCGTAGAGGGCCTCGATTTCCGACTGGATGGCGGTGTAGGCGCCGAAGTCGGCGAGGGTCATGAACCAGTCCTTGGTGAGCCAATCGTGGACAAGGTCTTCGTACACGGTCTTGTCGCCGTTGGAGAAGGTGCCGTCCGCGACCATGTCGATGGCGGCTTTGAGACGAGGATCGGCCTCGTAGTACTTCTTCGGATCGTAGCCTTCGGCGTAGAGGGCGTCCACCTCGTCGACGGTCATGCCGAAGAGGAAGAAGTTCTCAGCGCCGACGCGCTCACGGATTTCGACGTTGGCACCGTCGAGGGTGCCGACGGTCATGGCGCCGTTGAGAGCGAACTTCATGTTGCCAGTACCGGAGGCTTCCTTGCCGGCCTGGGAGATCTGCTCGTCGAGGTCGGTTGCCGGGATGAGGTGCTGTGCGAGACGCACGTTGTAGTTCCACGGGAAGTAGACGTTCAGCTTGCCCTTGACGTCCGGGTCGTTGTTGATGACGCGGGCGACGTTGTTGATCAGCTGGATGGTCTGCTTGGCGAGGTAGTAGCCCGGAGCGGCCTTGGCGCCGAACACGATGGTGCGCGGCATGACATCGTCGGCGGCGACCTTGCCGGACTTGATGTCGGCGTAGCGTGCGATCACGGCGAGGATCTTCAGTGCCTGACGCTTGTATTCGTGCAGACGCTTGACCATGGTGTTGATCATGGTGTTCGGGTCGATGTCGAAGCCGTATTCGCGCTTGGCGTAGTTGGAGAAGTCAACCTTGTTGGCCTGCTTGACGGCGGCGAACTTCTTGACGAATTCGTCATCGGCTGCGAGCGGTTCGAGGCCCTTGAGCAGTTCGAGGTCGCTCACCCACTTGTCGGTGCCGAGGCCTTCGGTGATGAGGTCGGACAGACGCGGGTTGGCGAGCTTGACGAAGCGGCGAGGGGTCACGCCGTTGGTCACGTTGGTGAACTTGTCCGGATACACGTCGGAGAAGTTCTTCAGGGTGACGTCCTTGAGCAGCTGGGAGTGCAGCTCGGCAACGCCGTTGACGTGGGAGCCGCCGTAGGTGGCCAGGTAGGCCATGCGCACGGAGTCGCCGGTGTAGATGGCCATGTCCTTGATGGTGGCTTCGTCGACGCCCTTGGCCTCGAGCTCGGCTGCGAACTGGTCCTGGATCTTCTCGATGATTTCGAGGTGACGCGGCAGGAGCTCGCCGATGAGCTTGGACGGCCACACTTCCAGGGCTTCCGGAAGCAGGGTGTGGCAGGTGTAGTTGAAGGTCTTGTTGGTGACGGTCCAGGCGGTGTCCCAATCGTAGCCGTACTCGTCCATGAGGACGCGCATGAGCTCCGGAATGCCGATGACCGGGTGGGTGTCGTTGAGCTGGAAGGTGATCTTGTCCGCGAAGGTGGTCAGATCCGGCTTGTCCTGCCCCGGGTAGAAGACGCGGATGGCGTCGTGGATGGAGGCGGAAACGAAGAAGTACTGCTGCTCGAGACGCAGTGCCTTGCCCTGCGGGGTGGAATCTTCCGGATACAGGATCTTGGAGATGTTCTCAGCTTCAACCTGCGGCTTGACGGCGTCAAGGTACTCGGACTTGTTGAAGGTGAGCAGGTCGAACTCGTCGTAGCTCTTGGCGGTCCACAGACGCAGAGTGTTCACACGACCGGAAGCATAGCCCGGAACCATGTAGTCAACCGGCACTGCGCGCACTGACCAAGCCGGCTTCCATACCTTCTTGCCATCTTCCTCAACGACTTCGCCGCCGAAGGAAACCTTCTGGTCGCGGTTGTAATCGATGTGTCCCCACGGCTCTTCATTGGTCAGCCAGTAGTCCGGGGTTTCGATCTGCTTGCCGTTTTCGTCGAACTTCTGCTCGAAGATGCCGTACTTGTACTGGATGCCATAACCGAATGCCGGCACGCCCAGCGAGGCGAGCGAATCGATGAAGCAGGCGGCCAGACGGCCGAGGCCACCGTTGCCGAGGCCCGGCTCGTGCTCGGCGTCGACGACGTCCTGCACGGAGAAGCCGAGTTCCTTGACCGCGGCGTCGAACTGCTCGGTCAGACCGGCGTTGAGCAGCGCGTTGCGCAGCTGCTTGCCCATCAGGAATTCTGCGGACAGGTAGCCGACTGCCTTGGTGTTGCCGTTGACCATGTCGGACTGGGTCTTGAACCAGGAATCCATGAGGTGGCGGCGCACTGCGGCGGACGCGGCGACGTACACGTCGGCCGGCTTGGCCTGCTCGACGGTGACGCCCTGGGTGTACTTCAGCTGCTCGCGGATCTCGTCTGCGAACTGCTCCGCGGTGACCGCGGACTTCGGTGCGGTAATTTCAGTCATTAATCGACTCCCTTTGACGGATTACTCTCCAGAAACATTATGCCTTACCCCAGCGTCCTTGCATTAGCGGCCGCATGAACACTAAGTAACATCATGCATACGTTCTCATACACAGCATACTACGTAATCATAAAAAGATGAAATTTTAAGCAATTACAAGCAAGCATTCGTTTGCAAAAATAATGCAAACCGGCTGCAAAAACGTTGCGAGCAACATGCAAACGACATGCAACAAAATTGCGAACGCTGTCATGAATCGCAAGTATTTTTCCTCTCTTCACACCCCTATTCAGTTGTGACTACGTTGTCTGCAACACCCCATCATAGTCGCTCGCAAACGGCAAAATAACACGTATGGCTGTTATTCGAGAACAAGATCTGCATAAGGGGCATAACGCATTTGCACAATGGCTGCAAACGTCTCATCGCATGATCGCCGACAATATTCCCGCAAATACCGACGCGGCACGCGATTTCCGTCTGGAATTCTCTCCACGATTGCCACGCCAACTGTGGGCGATGGCGGTGCGCTACTCGCTGCATCTGCTGGAGAAAAAAGCGCCCGGGGCGGGCGTGGAAGTTCGTGTCGCGCCGTGGGGTGCCATCAAGATTCTCGACGGACCGGCATCCGATCCGCATAATCTCACACCGCCGGACGTGATCGAACTGGAGCCGGACGTGTGGATGAGACTCGCCACGGGCATCACCAGCTGGGCTGAGGAGAAGGAGGCGGGACGCATCACGGCCGTTGGCGAACGCGACGATTTGAGTAGCTTGCTGCCGTTGGTGTGACAGGCTGCGAGAAGACCTTCACAGGCGCAAAAACGCATAGCAAAACCGCGATATGGATACACCTGGCAGGCATATCCGCATCGCGGTTTCACAAAGTACCTGATATGCCGGTCAGTCCTGCTTCTTCGGCTTCAGCACGCTGGGCATCGGCATCGGGATGGGCTTGTGGGGCTTCGGCGCGGCGGCCTTGGCTACAGGGAATTCTCCGCTCGTGGCCTTCGCCGCAGCTTCCGCGGCTTCCGCAGCCCACTTCGCATACTCGTCGAGGTCATCCTCAGCGTCGGTCTGCGCGGATTCCTGAATATCTTCAGAAATCTCATCTTCAGCGTCCGCATCGTGAGAATATTTTGCTTCGATATCGGCGAAAGGATCAAAAGAACCCGAACCAGGCTCCTGGGCACCGAGCTCCTTGGCGAGCTCATCATAATCGGTGTCGGTGGTCAGGTACTTGAGCTTTCGGGCTATTTTCTGCTGTTTGGCTTTCTGACGTCCGCGGCCCATCTGACCCCCTGAGGATTACTGTGCTATCAATTCATCAAACAAGAGAGTACCACTTGCTGTGCCATATTTCGTTGTCGGCTCAGACTTTTACGATAAAATCGCTGATTTTCTTAAGAAAAGGACACGTATGACGGACGAAACCCAGGAGCAGCAGATCACCGCTGTCGGCAATGAAATGAGCGCGAGCTTCCTCGCAGCGAAGAAGCGTTCCGACGCAACGCTCGCCGCAATCGAACAGAATCCGGGCAAGTTCACCATGCTGACCGGCGACCGTCCGACCGGACGTCTGCATCTCGGCCATTATTTTGGTTCGATTCGCGAGCGCGTCGCCATGCAGAACCGCGGCGTGAATTCGAATATCATCATCGCCGATTATCAGGTGATCACCGATCGTGACACGACCGAGCATATCGAAGACAATGTGCTCAATTTGGTACTTGACTACATGGCTGCCGGCATCGATCCGGAAAAGACCATGATTTTTACGCATTCCGCCGTTCCTGCGGAGAACCAGCTGATGCTGCCGTTCCTGTCATTGGTGACTGAGGCCGAGCTGCATCGCAATCCTACGGTGAAGTCGGAAATGGAAGCTTCCGGCCATGCGCTGACCGGCCTGCTGCTGACTTATCCGGTGCATCAGGCATGCGACATTCTGTTCTGCAAGGCCAATGTGGTGCCGATCGGCAAGGATAACCTGCCGCATGTCGAGATCACGCGCACCATCGCGCGTCGTTTCAACGAACGCTACGCCAAGAAGCATCCGGTGTTCCCCGAGCCGGCCGCGATTCTGTCTGAAGCGCCGGAGATTCCAGGCTTGGATGGCCGCAAGATGAGCAAGTCGTACGGCAATTCCATCATGTTGGGCGCCACAGCGCAGGAGACTGCCAAGCTCATCAAGAAGAGTCCGACCGATTCCGAGCGTCGCATCACGTTCGATCCGATCGCGCGTCCGCAGGTTTCCGCACTGCTGACGACCGCCGGTTTGGTCACCGGTCGCGATCCGAAGGAGATCGCCGAGGAGATCGGCGATTCCGGTGCGGGCGCGCTGAAGGCGTATGTGATCGAATCGGTGAACAGCTTCCTTGAGCCGCATCGCGCCCGTCGCGAGGAACTCGCCAAGGATATGGATTACGTGCGCGACGTGCTCGCCGAAGGCAACAAGAAGGCCAACGCCATCGCCAACGAAACGTTGGAGCAGGTGCGCGACGCCATGGGCATGCGCTACTAAAGCTCCAGAAACGCCATAATCACGCTTTAAACAGCGTTTCAGCATCGACAAAGGCCGGATTGCGTATTTGTGCAATCCGGCCTTTGTCTCGTCTGAGTGGCATGTGCCACATTATGTTTGATTAGATTTGAGCGCGCCTTTCGCCGGAAACGATTTCCGCTGCGACCAAATCATCATCCACTTGGCGATCATCGGGATCATCAAGATAATGATCGAACTCGTGCAGCACTTCAGCACCAGGAGCCGGAGTCAGCAACGACACCACCACAATGAACAGCAGCGAGATAACGAACGCCGGAAGCAGCTCGTAAATAGCGAAGACACCACCGAGCGATTTGACGAAATTATGCCAGATCAGCACGGTCGCAGTACCGGAAAGCATGCCCGCAATCGCACCGAATTTGTTGGTGCGGCGCCAATACAGCGAGCAGAGCATCAGCGGACCGAATGAAGCGCCCAAACCGGCCCATGCATACGAAACAACCTGGAAAATCGACGAATTCTGATCGAACGCGACCGCAATGCCGAAAATGAACATAACCAGCAATGTGATGCGCGCAACCATCATCACCTGACGATCAGTGGCCTTGCGGTAGAGCAATCCGCGGAAAATATTCTCACCGACCGCGGAAGCGCCGATAATCAGGTATGACGACGACGAGCTCATGGACGCGGCGAAAATGCCCGACACCACGATGCCGCACATGAAGCTCGGCAGCAGCGCCTGCGAAACCACGATGAAAATGTTCTCCGCCGCGGACTGCGTGACGAACTGCGTCGGCATCATCGCACGGCCGACCAAACCGATGCACACGCCGCACGCCAGCGACACCACACACCATGTGGTTGCGATGATACGGGACTTTTTGATCTCTTCAGAACTGCGAATCGACAGGAATCGCACGAGCACCTGCGGCATACCGAAATAGCCAAGGCCCCACGCAAGCATGGAAATCATGGTGATCACGCCGTATTCGGTAGGAGCGCCGAACATGGCCTGACCGGCTTTGATGATCTGCTCGCCGGCATCGTTCAGGATTGGCGTGGCCATTTGCGTGCCGTCAAGGAATCCTGGAATGCCTTTGAGGAAGGCGACGGTATTGTCGACGCCGCCGACGGATGCCACGGAACCGATGAACACCACGGCCAGCGCGAAGAACATGAGCAAGCCTTGGATGAAGTCGGTCACGACCACGGAAAGATAACCGCCGATCAAGGTGTAGGCGAACACGATGGCCGCACCGATCACCATGGTCAGGTGGTAGTCCCAGCCGAACAGGGTCGAGAAAAGTTTGCCGACCGTCACGAAGCAGCTGCCGACATACACGCAGAAAAATACGAGGATGATCAACGCCGCGATGGTGGAGACGATGTTGCGTTTGTCATGGAATCGTTTGGAGAAGAAGTCCGGAATGGTGATCGCGTCACCTGCCACCACGGAGTAGCGGCGCAAACGCCGTGCGACGAGCTTCCAATTGAGGTAGGTGCCGAGAGCCAGGCCGAGGGCCGTCCACAGCGGGTCGGCGGCACCGGTGAAGTAGGCGACGCCCGGCAGACCCATGAGCAGCCAGCCGCTCATATCGGAGGCTTCGGCACTTAAAGCCGTCAGCCACGGACCAACGCCACGACCGCCCGCGAAATACTGGCGGGTGGAGGAATTGGACCGCTTGGAGTAGATGAAGCCGATGGTGAGCATGGCCACAAAATAGATGACCATCGCCAGCAGCACCCAAAAATCTTTGGTAACCATGAATTCTCTCTTCTTAGATTTCTAGCCGAATTTCTTTCGAATCTCTTTCTTCAAATCTCTGTCGAAACGAATTTCTTTCGAATCTCTTCTGAAAAAAATATACGATTGTCCCAATGTACCGGTCGAACATTGCGACAATCGCATTTATCTCATTTACGCGCCCAAATGCCGAAACGGATCAAATATCGTATCTCCAAGACTTATCGGTGATGACGCGGGCCATGGCTAGACCGATCGGCAGGCAGATAATCACCATGAACGCGCGGAAAGCCCAGTCGAGGGCGTTCAAGGTGTCGAATTGGCCGAGGTGGAACATGGCTTGATACATGTACAAACCGGGAACCATGATCACGATGGACGGCACGGTCAGGCAGATGCGCGGGTAGCCGAGATGCGGGGCGAGCCAGCTGCGATGAACCGCGGAACGCCATGCGGAGGCAAGCAGGCCTGCGAGCAGTGCGCCGATGAATGCGCCGGCTTCGGCGGGAACGCCCATGTCAACGATTTCCAAACGCAAGGTGTCAGTAATGGCGCCAATGGTGGCGGCGACAAGGCACATGCGCTGCGGCGAGTTGAACATGGTGGAGAAGCCCCAGACGCCGATGAATGCGAACACGAAACGCAACAGGCAATTGACAACCGGATTCAGTCCCAACGGCTCGAATCCTTCCGGATTCAAATGCACGATCGAAGCGACCATCCAGCCTGCGAGCGTCGCCATCAAAATAATGCACAACACGTACGCAACGCGCTGAATACCTGACGGAAAATCAATCTTCGCCATATCAAGTCCGCCCGTAATCAACGGGAATCCAGGAATCACAAACAGCATGGCACCGATGTAAGCCGTGTCATGCTGCAATGCGACGGGCTCGAAAATACCAATCAATCGCAGGGTGCCCGTGCAGGCGAGTGCCGCGACGGCCACGCATACGAACGTCACGAAGAACTGGTTGAGATGGTGGGCGAACAGGCGGCGGCGCAGCCAGTGACCAAGTCCCGCGCCAATGAACGCGCCGATCATGTCGAAGGGGCCGCCGCCAAGCAGGAACACGAAGGATGCGCAGGCGCAGGCCGAGGCGAATCCCGCGAACGCCGGCGAATACAGGGGCTTGCGCCGTTCGATCATGTTGAGTCGTTCGTGCGCTTGACGAACGGTGATGCCTTGCGTTTGGTTCTTTTCTTTGCCGACATGGTCGAAATGTTCGGCGTATTGGCCTTTTGGCGGCTTATGATTGCGATTTTTGCGCGCTTTTTTCGTGGTCGATTCGCTTGACGTAACGTTGGCCGCGCTGGCGGTTTCACGCTTGGTTTCACGTTCAGCTTCACGTTCAGCTTCACGTTCACCGCGATTATGCTCGCTTACCGCTTCAATGTCACGCAAGTGCAGCGGCTGTGCGGTGGTATCGGTCGCTTCGGCGCGTTCCGTCACCATTTCAAGCGCGTCGAGCACGGGATCGTCGGACCCCTCCTGATTCTGTTCGGCCTTCTGACGTTCGCGAAGACGCTTCGACAGGTCGGCCGACACCTGCGACGCATCACGCTTGTCAAGATGCTGCATAAGCCCTTCGGACACGTCGGACTGGCTGTGATACATCGACCCTTTGCCGAGGTTCACGTTGAACCAGTCAGCGAAGTGCTCGAGCAGCCAGATGCGTTCCGTATTGACGCCGGTGGTTGGCAGGTCGATGACTTCGGTGATGCGGTCTTTGCCATCGGTGCAGGAGGCTTCGATGTCGGTGAGGTTCACGTCGGCACGTACGTGCACGCCGAGCGGATAAGCGATGCGGTGCATCATTTCGCGGACACGGAAACTTCCGGTGCCCGCGCCAAGATCGAGCATGCCGACGCGTACGATCACGCTGGCTTTTGCCGCGATTCCCGCTTCAGCAACCGGCTTGTCCCAATCCCGTTCGATATCTTCCATATCGAGCGGAATGGAGTGCGTATGGAATTTGCTGACGGCCGAAGCGCTTTTTTCCGCGCTTTCGAAATTTGTCTCATGTTCATGTTCGTATTGTGCGCTCACAAGTTCAGGTCTAACGTGTGGGCTGGTCGGAGGATTTTCGAAATTTCAGTCGATTTCACTTTGTGGACACCACCGGACCACGATGCGGACATTTTCGGTATTTCCGTAACCAAACTGTCGATTTGCCGCGCATACAATGGTCGTGCATTACCGACCGAACTTAGGGCTGTGGGCTCGCAACAGATGGCCAAAACAATCGCGGAGGTGCCGCGAAGGACCAACAGACCGGGCAACCCGATGGTTCGGAGAAGGAGATCTGATGGCAGATAATAATCAACAGATCACGCCTGCGGACGCAGCTATCGTCTCGTCCGGCACGGGAACCAAGGGTCCCGAAGAGCGCGATCTTCCCGCATCCCTCAAAGAAGAAATGGATCTGTGTCTGCAGATTCTTCGCGAGGTCCTCGGCGAATTCGACGAAAAGCTGCTGGCGACATTCGATGAGGTGCGCGAATACGCACTGAATGCCAGCGCCGAACGCTTCGCCGGCATTCTGACTGATACCAATTCCGAGCAGGACGACCTGCAGAACGCGGTCAACACCATCGACAAGATGAATGTTGAAGACTCACAGCTGCTGGCCCGCGCATTCACGACCTACTTCCATCTCGCCAATCTGTGCGAGGAGAACTATCGCGTTTCCGTGCTGCATCAGCGCGAATCCAAGGTTGAGGACACCGCGCCCGTCGATCCAGTCAACGAAATGACCTGCGCCTACCACCAGCTCATCAACGAGCTCGGTCCGGCCAAGGCAAAGGAACTGCTCGACCAGCTCGAGTTCCACCCGGTGTTCACCGCGCATCCGACCGAAGCCCGCCGTAAGGCCGTGGAAGGCAAGATTCGCCGTATCTCCCAGCTGCTCGAAGCACATAAGCTGCTTGGCGGCTCGGACAAGAAGGAAAACTCCCGTCGTCTCTTCAACGAGATCGACGCGCTGTTCCGCACCTCCCCGATCGCACTGAAGAAGCCGACACCGGTTGAGGAAGCGGATACCATCCTCGACATTTTCGACAACACGTTGTTCTACACCATTCCGCAGGTCTATCGCCGTTTCGATGATTGGATCCTCGGAGACAAGGCCGGCCTGGTGCCGCCGGTGTGCCCCGCGTTCTTCCATCCGGGTAGCTGGATCGGTTCCGACCGCGACGGAAACCCGAACGTCACCGCCAAGGTGAGCCGTCAGGTGGCTCGCAAGTTCAGCGATCATGTGCTGGGAGCGCTCGAGATCGAGACCCGCCATATCGGCAAGAACCTGACCATGGAATCCACCACGACGCCGCCGAGCGCCGAGCTCAAGAGCCTGTGGAACCGTCAGAAGGAGATGAGCGAACGCCTTACCGACAAGGCAGCTCTGATCTCCACCAAGGAACTGCACCGCGCAGTCATGCTGGTTATGGCCGATCGTCTTCGCGCCACCATCGACCGCGATGTCGACCTGATGTACCACTCCTGCGAGGATTTCATCGCCGATCTGAAGATCGTGCAGCGTTCCCTCGCCGATGCCAACGCCAAGCGTTCCGCGTACGGCCCGCTGCAGGATCTGATCTGGCAGGCCGAAACCTTCGGCTTCCATATGGTCGAGATGGAGTTCCGTCAGCATTCCGTGGTGCATTCCCGCGCTTTGGAAGACATCCGCGAGCATGGTCTGCACGGCGAACGCGGCGAACTGCAGCCGATGACCCACGAAGTGCTCGACACCTTCCGCGCGCTCGGCGCAATCCAGAAGCGCAATGGCGTCAAGGCCGCCCGCCGTTACATCATCTCGTTCACCAAGAGCGCCCAGAACATCAAGGACGTGTACGAGCTGAACCGTCTGTCGTTCGCACGCCCCGAGGATGTGCCGACCATCGACGTAATCCCGCTGTTCGAACAGCTTGAGGATTTGCAGAATTCGGTGGACGTGCTTGAGGAAATGATCAAGATTCCTGAAGTGCAGGCTCGTCTGAAGGCCACCGGCGGCAAGCTTGAGGTCATGCTCGGCTACTCCGATTCCTCGAAGGATGCCGGCCCGACGTCCGCAACTCTGGCACTGCATTCCGCACAGGAGCGCATCGCCAAGTGGGCCGAATCGCACGATATCGACTTGACCCTGTTCCATGGCCGCGGCGGCGCCGTTGGCCGTGGCGGCGGCCCGGCCAACCGTGCCGTGCTCGCACAGCCGGTCGGCTCCGTGAAGTGCCGTTTCAAGCTCACCGAACAGGGCGAAGTCATCTTCGCACGTTACGGCAACCCGGTTCTGGCCATCCGCCACGTAGAATCCGTGGCGGCCGCAACGCTGCTGCAATCCGCTCCGAGCGTGGAGAAGCGCAACACCGACATGACCGAGAAGTATGCCGACATGGCAAGCAAGCTCGACGAAGTCGCACACAATCGCTTCCTGGATCTGCTGAATACTCCGGATTTCGCACCGTGGTTCTCCACCGTCACGCCGCTGACCGAAATCGGTCTGCTGCCGATCGGTTCCCGACCTGCAAAGCGTGGTCTCGGCGCCAAGTCCTTGGACGATCTGCGTACCATTCCGTGGATCTTCTCTTGGGCTCAGGCACGCATCAACCTCGCTGCATGGTATGGCCTCGGATCCGCCTGCGAGGCGTTCGGCGATCTCGCCACCCTGCGTCAGGCGTATGAGGATTGGCCGCTGTTCTCGACGTTCATCGACAATATCGAGATGTCGTTGGCTAAGACCGACGAGCGTATCGCCAAGATGTACTTGGCACTCGGCGACCGTGAGGATCTCAACAAGAAGGTGCTCGACGAGATGGAGCTCACCCGCGAATGGGTGCTCAAGATCGTCGGCGACGAATGGCCGTTGCAGCACCGTCATGTGCTCGGCCAGGCTATCCGCATACGCTCGCCGTATGTGGACGCATTGTCTGTCACCCAGGTGCTCGCCCTGCGTTCGCTGCGTAAGCGCGTCGATAAGGAAGAGCTCACGCACGGACAGAAGGCGAACTACACCTACCTGATCCTGTGCACCGTGTCGGGTGTCGCAGCAGGCCTGCAGAACACCGGCTGATTTTAGCCAGTTTCTTTACAGGGTCCCCGTTCGCACTGCCGATCGGGGACCCTTTTTCATACCCATATCTGCCTTATATATGGCAGAATCGGAGCCTTGTCATGAGCCTTCTCGCTTATATATGGCAGACCATCATGCGAAAAACCCACTTCAGGGGTACATTTTTCCGGTTTTTCACCTTCGGGACTGCCATACATAAGCGAAATATCACCGGACAGAACACGAAATCTGCCATACATAAGCGAGATATCGCTCTATTTCCCAGCGAACGGTCAGACCAAAACGTATGATGTTGGCTAGCCTGAACAATGAGGGGTGGAGTCAATGGCAGACGAACTGTTTGTAGACCAGAACGAGGTCGAAGGTACGGCAAGCGGCGTTTGGAGCCGCATGCTGGCAGGTAATCGCAGGTTTGCGGAGGGCAAACCGGAACATCCGAATCGTGGCGCTGAAGCACGCGAGGCACTTGTGGACACACACGCACCGGAAGCGGCCGTACTGAGCTGCTCCGACGCGCGGGTAAGCCCGGATATTATTTTCGATTCCGGTCTTGGCGACCTGTTCACGGTTCGCACGGCCGGTCAAATCATCGACGAAGCCGTACTTGCGTCCCTGGAATACGCGGTGACCGTACTCGGCGTACGTTTGCTGGTGGTGCTCGGCCATCAGAATTGCGGTGCGATCAAGCAAGTTTCCAAGGATTACGAGGCGCTACTGCACGAACTGACCGCCGATGCCGAGGATTCGCTGATGGCCGCCGACAGCATTTCCGACATCGACGAACGCATCTGCGATTCGGATTCGATCATGATGCGCACTGTCGGTTTCTCGATCTGGCAGGCACACGAGTCGGAATTGGAATCCAGCGAAGATTTCGAACGCGTGCACATCGCGCGCACCATCGAACTCTTGGTGGAACAATCCGAAGCGATCCAGCAGGCGCTGGCAGCCGACAAACTCATGATCGTCGGCGCAAGGTACCAGCTGGACTCCGGCAAAGTCGAGGTTCTCAGCTTCTGAAACGGATTACAATTCGGAAAACGGAGATTTGCGAAACAGAGATCCAAAAAGAACAATCCGAAGCTAAGCAATCTAAGAATAATTGAGAAAATCCAAGAAAATCAGGAGATACAGACACTTTGACATACCACCTCGATAGAGTGGAACCATGTCTCTAGGTTTGAACATTCTCCTGATCTTCGTTTTTCTGCTGCTCGGATCGGTTTTCGCCGGCACCGAACTGGCGTTGGTCAGTCTGCGTGGATCGCAGATCGACCAGATGGAACAGGAGGATGCCCGCGGAAAACGCGTCGCACAAATCGCACGCGATCCGAACACGTTTCTGTCGACCGTGCAGATCGGCGTGACGTTGAGCGGTTTTCTTTCCGCATCGTTCGGCGAATCCTCGATTTCGCCGTATATTGTGCCGATCGTCGAAAGTTGGGGCGTGCCGACGAGCGTGGCCGCTCCCCTGACCACCATCGCGCTGACGTTGATTATTTCGTACTGTTCGATCGTGATTTCGGAGTTGGTGCCGAAGCGTATCGCCATGCAACGCAACGAGCAGATCGCGCGTGCCGTGGTGCCTGCGATTCATGTGTTTGCGAAGGTGTGCAAGCCGATTATTTGGCTGATCGGCAAGAATACGAACATTATCGTGCGCATGCTTGGTTTTGACCCGAATGAAACCGACAGCGAAGTGTCCGACGAGGAGCTGCGCGTACTTGTCAACACCAATACGAACTTGAGCAAGGATGAGCGCACGATTCTCGACGACGTGTTCGACGCGTCCGAAACGATCGTGGCCGAAGTGATGCGCCCGCGTGCCGACGTGGTTTTTTTGAATGGCGATATGCCGATTGAGGAGGCGGCCGCATATGTGCGAGAAATGCCGTATTCCCGCTATCCGGTGACCGGCAAGGATTTCGACGATGTGCTTGGTTTCGTGCATGTGCGCGACCTGCTTGACATTCGCGATCCAGAGGCGAAGACGGTTGCCGACGTGACGCGCGAGGGCATTTCGCTGCCGGGCACGTCGAAACTGCTGCCAAGCCTTGAGCTGCTACGTAAGCGCGGCATTCATCTGGCGGTGGTCATCGACGAATATGGCGGCACCGACGGCATCGTCACGTTGGAGGATATGACCGAAGAACTGGTCGGCGATATTCGCGACGAATATGATCTGCCGGAAGAGAAAGGCGGCGAACGCACGGAACGTACCGCGTTTGTCAATGGCGTCGCCACGATCGAAGGCGGCATGACGATTGAGGATTTCGCCGATTTGACCGGTATTGAGCTGGAAGACGGTCCGTACGAGACGGTTGCCGGCTATTTCCTGGCGCATACTGGAAAGATGGGCGAAATCGGCGACGTGCTGCCTTCCGACGACGGTTATGACATGACCGTCACGCAAGTGGATGGCCGTCGTATCGAAACGTTGGAAATCCGCAAGCATACTGTTGACGGCGATGCTGCGAAAGCTACGAAATAATCAAAAATAAAACGAAAATAAAATGAAAATAAAATAGACTTGCGATTATGTAAATGCTGATTTTTTTACACAATCAACATCAGTAATCGCAAGTCTGCTCTGTTATTAAATCCGCTGAGTTATTGCAGATTCAGCCGCGCATGGTGGGATGGCATTCGTCGTCCCACCATGCAAGCTGCGCGATATTGGCGCGGATATGCTCGCAGGATGCGTGGAATTTGGCCTGTTCGCTTTCGGTGAGTGTGGGATTGAGGACTTCTTCGACGCCGTTCGCGCCGATGATGCACGGCAGGCTGGCGTAATTGCCGCTTTCGCCTTGTTCGCCGGTAAGCAGCGTGGAGCAGGCGGTCGCATAGTGTTCGTCGCAGAGCACAGCTTGCGTAAGGCGTGCCGCGGTGGCTGCAATGGCGTATTCCGTGCACTCTTTGCCGACGTACACGCGATACCCGCCTCGACGGGCGTCCTTCTCGGTTTCATCCTCGTCAAGGATGAATCGTTGCGGATTGTCTTGCGTGAGTTGAGCGAGCGGCTTGCCTGCGATGTTCACGTTCGACCAGTAGGCGAACTGCGAATTGCCATGCTCCCCCAGCATGTATGCGCCGATTGATTTCTGATCCACGTTGACGTGTTTCGCGATGGCGTTGCGCAGTCGTGCGGAATCCAACGCGGTTCCGGTGCCGATTATTTTGCGCGGATCGTAGCCGGTGATGTGCCAGATTTCGGTTGCGACCACATCGCACGGATTTGAGATGGTGATGATCACACCGTGGAAGCCTGCGTTGAACAGTCGGGAGATCCAGGTGCGTGCAATGTCGGTGGTGACGAACAGTTCGCCGTCACGATCTTTGGCGCTGGTTTTCACGTCGCCGGCAGCGTTGATTACCACGTCGCAGTCGGCTAGCTGCTCGTATTGCGTGCCGTAGTTGCCGATCACGCAGTTATGCGGATAGAAACCCAACGTGTCACTTAAATCCTGACATTCGCTGACTACTTTTTGCTCGTTGATGTCGCACAGCTTCAGTTCTTCGGCCAGTCCTGCGGAAAGCACGGCATTTGCAACATGCGCGCCCACGTGTCCGATTCCGATAATGCCGACTTTTCTCAATACAGCCATGGCCGGTCCCTTCCTCACTTGTTCGATCTTCCTGCATGACTGTTCGCATGCAAACGTTTCAGCTGACATGATTGTAGGCTTGCAAATCGCGGATGTTCAGCATTTTGAACATCTTATGGACACAAAAAGCTATACGAATCACCTATACGTCGTTATCAAACATTCGCAAGCCGTGGCAAGTCATGGCAATCCGCGCAATGTGACGGCAACGGCGCGATATCGCAAGTATTTCAACACCACAGGCAACGCAACAGCATCGCCCTACGCAAGCTCATCGCAGCATGGCAGCGTGACGGCGAACGCAACAGCATCGCGAGCGTCACAACACAACATGACGGTTCAGCTCCCGCCGCAATTGCCTCCATTGCGGCAAATATGCGCTCATACGCCGCTGAAAGCCTTCTCCGTGCCCATTTTCCCACAGGTGCGTCATTTCATGCACAAGCACGTATTCCAGGAATCTGGGGTTCATAAGACCAAGTTGCAGATTGAGTCGGATGCGGCCGGTTTTCGGCGTGCATGACCCCCATCGCGACGTCATGATGCGTAACGTGATATGCGTCGGCTTCCGCCCGATGATTGGCGTCCATTTCGCAAGCAGCGCCGGCAGTTGCACGTTGATGGCCTGTACGGCCCGTTCCTTCGCCGCGTCGTTCCACACGAAAGCGCGCGGATTATTCAAGCTATTGGGATCGCCCGGATTGTTTCGATCGCCCACGCCGCCCGAATTTTCCAGGCCATTCAGATTTTCCGGACCATTCGAACCATTCACACCGTCCAAACCATTGAAATCGCTTTGACGGATCTGTTCATCCTTGGCTTGCAGCATGGTGCGTCGCGCACGTTCGATCCATGGTTTGCGTTCCGTCACGAATCGTACGATTACCGCTTGCGACATGCGAGAAGGTGCGGAGATGACGATTTGCGCGTTCGGCGGTTTGATGCGCAGGTACATGTTTTTGATGGCTTTACGCACGATGGTCACCGTCATTCCAGCGATTTGCGTGGTTTCTTCAGATAGCGTGCGATTACGATTGCGCGCTCCCCTACTGGCTCTCCCACTGTTGTTACGCTGGCTACGATGATTGTTCGGCATGTCTGCATTATGTCACGACACGCCGAAGACACACCTTGTATTGACTTTCTCTGAAATTCGCGTATTATTTCAATTCGTTGTGCTTAACAGTGCAGCAGGAACGGGCCCGTAGCTCAGGTGGTTAGAGCGCATCCCTGATAAGGATGAGGTCGGAGGTTCAAGTCCTCCCGGGCCCACAGTGATTAAGAGCGGCGCGGCCGCTTTTTTTCAACTATGGGGCTATAGCGCAGCTGGTAGCGCATCTGCTTTGCAAGCAGAGGGTCGCCGGTTCGAACCCGGCTAGCTCCACGGGGCTATGGCGCAGCTGGTAGCGCATCTCCATGGCATGGAGAGGGTCAGGGGTTCGAATCCCCTTAGCTCCACAGGCAGGGTTTCCGGTGATTTCCGGAAACCCTTTTTTCATATCCAAAATCCAAAATCCAAACCAGCATCCCAATTCCGCCAGTCACTGGAGAAAACCGGACGCAGCCAAGCACCTCACAGTCCAAAAACCTCCATCGAGTGGAAGAATCCTCCCACCAACAAGCCTCCCAGCATCCCAAAACCTCCAGTCACTGGAGAAAACTAGACGCAACCAAGCACCTCACAGTCCAGATTCCTCCAGTCACTGGAACATATGACCCGCTGAGGCACCTTCCAGAGTCCGTATTATTCCAGCGCATGGAAGAATCATCCCGCTGAAAGACCATTGCAAAAGGACGTCTCAGGCGGGGCTTGCGTCACCGCTTGAGACGTCCTTGAATTATTGATTATTACGATCGCTTGCGATGACTACCGCACTGCGACTGCACCGGCAACAGTGTCGGAATCGTTCGGCACGTTCTGTGTATTCCGTGCATTCTGCTTGGCAAGTTCGTCGCGGATTTGCTGCAACAGCAGGATCGTCTGCTCTTCGGTGGAGATTTCCGGCTCTTTGGCAGCTTCCTCCTCGGCTTTGCTCCGTTCTTCCGCAAGCTTGGTTTTGGCGAGCAACGCCTCGGTCACGTCACGGAATTTGTTGATCGGCACGAGAATGCAGAAATACACGGCCGCCGCGATAATCAGGAAATTCAATATCGCGCCAAGTACCGCGCCGAACGAAACCGTCGCATTATTGAATGTGATTGCCAGCAGACCACCCATATTCGGTTTGCCGAAAATCATGGCGATGAATGGATTAATCACATTGTTGACAATAGAGTTAACCACTGTGGTGACGGCACCGCCCATGACGACACCGACCGCCATGTCGATCATGTTGCCGCGTGCAATGAATTTCTTAAATCCTTCAATCATGATGATTCCCCCATTATGTGAGATCGTGAGATGTTATTGCGGACGTACTCTCTCCCACGCTTTCCGCATTTCCATCCTATAGGCAACACAAGGCACGGCAATCCCGTAAAAAGAAGCAGGTTCAGAACCAGCACTCGCAAAAAGCGTCTCCAAATCCTGAACAAGGTCTTGTGCCGTCCATATTCGTGCACATAGAATGAGACCGTCTATTGGTAACCCAACTATCCCGAAGGGGAAGAATATGCTCACTGACGAGTACGTCAAGCGCGTGTACGCGCAGGTCGAGAAGCGCGACGGCGACCAGCCGGAGTTCCTGCAGGCCGTTCGCGAGGTTTTCGAAAGCCTCGAGCCGGTGGTTGCGAAGCATCCGGAATATGAGAAGGCGGGCGTGCTTGAGCGCATCGTCGAGCCGGAGCGCGTGGTGAAGTTCCGCGTCGCATGGACCGACGATGAGGGCAAGGTGCAGGTCAACCGCGGTTACCGCATCCAGTTCAACTCCGCGATCGGCCCGTACAAGGGCGGTCTGCGCTTCCACCCGAGCGTGAACGAAGGCGTCATCAAGTTCCTCGGCTTCGAGCAGATCCTGAAGAACTCCCTGACCAGCCTGCCGATGGGCGGCGGTAAGGGTGGATCCGACTTCGACCCGAAGGGCAAGTCCGACGCCGAAGTCATGCGTTTCTGCCAGGCCTTCATGACGGAACTGTGCCGTCACATCGGCCAGTTCACCGACGTCCCGGCCGGTGATATCAACGTGGGCGGCCGCGAGATCGGCTACCTGTTCGGCCAGTACAAGCGCATCCGCGACGAGTATTCCGGCGTGTTGACCGGCAAGGGCCTCGAATTCGGCGGCTCCCTGGCTCGTACCGAAGCCACCGGTTACGGCCTGTGCTACTACACCGCCGAGGCAATGCGCGTGCTGCGCAACGATTCCTTCGAAGGCAAGACCGTGGTCATCTCCGGCTCCGGCAACGTGGCCATCTTCGCCACCGAGAAGGCTCAGACCCTCGGCGCGAAGGTTGTGACCGCCTCCGATTCCAACGGCTACATCTACGATCCGAACGGCATTCAGCTCGACGTGGTCAAGGACATCAAGCTGGGCCACCGCGGCCGCATCAAGGAATACGCCGAGCGTGTGCCGGGCTCCGAATATCACGAGGGCTGCAAGGGCGTGTGGACCGTTCCGTGCGATATCGCCCTGCCGTGCGCCACCCAGAACGAGATCGACGAGGAATCCGCCAAGGCTCTCGTCGCCAACGGCTGCACCGTGGTGTGCGAAGGCGCCAACATGCCTTCCACTCCGGAGGCAATCGCCGTCTACCAGTCCAATAACGTGCTCTATGGCCCCGCCAAGGCCGCGAACGCAGGTGGCGTGGCAGTTTCCGGTCTCGAGATGAGCCAGAACTCCTACCGCCTTTCCTGGACCTTCGGAGAGGTCGACGGCAAGCTCAAGTCCATCATGGAGAACATCGTCGCCAACTCTCTGGAAGCCGCCAAGGAATACGGCCACGAGGGTGATCTGATGCTCGGCGCCAACGCTGCCGGCTTCGTGAAGGTCGCCAACGCCATGGTCGCCCAGGGCGTGCTCTGATCTAGCCGATTTAGCCGGTTTAGCCAATCTAGCCAATACGGCTGGCTCATCGAAATACATTGAGGGTCTGTCTGGTTTCATTCCAGACAGACCCTCTTTTCGTATTTCAACACGTACTTCAGCGCACCCAATCTAGTTGCAGTTACATTTGAAACAATCACTCAAAATCACGATAGTTCCGGTTATAACTGAAACTATCTCTAAAAATCGCAATAGTTTCAGCTATAACCGCAACTTCCTCTCGCGCAGCTCCGCTATCTCGCTTATATATGGCAGATTTGAGAGTTCGTACGGTGATATCTCGCTTATATATGGCAGCCTTGGTAGGAAAAATGACCCAAAACATACCCCCGAACGGGCTTTTTCGCAAGTTGACCTGCCATATATAAGCGAGATGGTACAGGTCGGAAGGCAAAATCTGCCATATATAGAGCAGATATGGGCAGATTGCAGGCAGGGGAGAGGCAGATAGGGTTTGGTGTACGGTAAGAGACAGACTGGTCTAGAAAATACGAAGACGGTCTGTGCCGTGATGGGAATCACGATACAGACCGTCTTGTTGCGTTTGAGTTTGCTATCGCTGCTACTGACGGCGCACTGCGCTATTTCAGCATTACATGCGACGCTCGCGGACGCTATCGCCGCTCGCTGCCATTAATAGCGCACTGCGCTATTAATCATCTCCAAGCGTGACGTGGATGCCACCGACGAGGGTGCTCACCACGTTGTACAGCAACGTGAGAATCACCACAAGCACGGTGATCAGCACCACTTCCACAATGGAGAAGATGGTGACGGCGCTCAGCACAGTGCCCAACGAGAACACGTTGGTCAGGTCGAATCCGCCAGCGTCCAAGCCAGTGGAAGACACAATCTGCGTAACTTGGTCGAACACGCCGACCACGTTCAGCATGCCCCACAGCAAAGCCACCGCGACAATCTGAATGATGCCTCCCGCGATGGAAAGCATGAACGCCACCTTGGCGGCCGACCATGCATCGATACGCGTCAGAGACAGGCTCATACGGCGTGCACGCGGAGCGCCGCCGCGACGCTTCTCACGGACCTTCACACCGCCGGAAGCGGAGGAGGCACCCTCGTGCGCCTGAACCTGATCCGCACCAATCAGCGGCTGGCTGGAAGCGGAACGTGCCACGCGCGGTGCCTGCCCAACCTCCGGCATTTGCTGTCCTTCGATGTTCTCGCTCATCGTTGCTCCTTGCAAGATTGTGCCCAGTTCTTAGCTGAGGCTACCAGTTTTCGCAGACGATTGCCTGTCTTGTCTTCATGCCTCTACATTCTCGCCATCGCCGTTGCCAGCGTTGGCTTCAGTAGCGGCTTCAGACGATGCCGAAGCACCCTCGTTCACGGTTGCGTTCGTCCCATGTTCCGCGGATTCCGTTTTTTCCGCAGATTCGCCAGATTCCGCGGATTCGTCATCCTTCTCCTCGTTGCGTGCGATGGAGATGATCTCGTCGTTCTTGTCCGGCTTGGCGAACGTCACACCTTGGGTGGTGCGGCCGGTGCGCTTGACCTCGTCGACGTTGGAACGGATGACCTTGCCGGACTTCATGATGGCCATGATCTGGTCATCTTCCTCAACGATCACCGCGCCCACGAGGGAGCCACGGCCTTCGGCGAGCTGCACGGCCTTGACGCCAAAGCCGTTACGGCCTTGCAAACGGTATTCGCTGATGGCGGTGCGCTTGGCGAAGCCCTCGTTGGTAACCACGAACAGATCCTTGTCGGAATCGCCCCAGACCACGTCCATGGCCAGCAGCTCGTCGCCTTCGCGGAACTTCATGCCCTGCACGCCTGCGGTCTGACGGCCCATCGGGCGCAGCTGCTCGTCGTTGGCCTGGAACTTCAGGCTCATGCCCAGCTTCGACACAAGAATAATGTCATCCTCTGCGTTGCACAGTGCGGCACCGATCAGCTCGTCGGCGTTCTCGCCGTTCTCGCCGGTCATAAGGCGCACTGCGATCAGTCCGCCCTGACGCGGGGAATCGTATTCGGCGAGCGCGGTCTTCTTGACCTTGCCGGAACGGGTGGCGAGCACCAGATACTTGGCCACTTCGTAGTTCGGAATCGACAGCACGGTCTGGATCGTCTCGTCCGGCCCGAACTGCAGCAGGTTGGCCACATGCTGTCCCTTGGAATCGCGCGATCCCTCCGGCAGCTCGTACGCCTTCAGGCGGTACACGCGTCCCTTGTTGGTGAAGAACAGCAGCCAGTTGTGCGTGCTGGTGAGGAAGAAGTGGTCCACCACGTCGTCCTCGCGCAGCTTGGCGCCCTTGATGCCCTTGCCGCCGCGATGCTGCGCACGGTATTCGTCGGCCTTGGTGCGCTTGATGAAACCGGAGTGTGTAACGGTTACGACCACGTTTTCTTCCGCGATCAGATCTTCGACGTTCATTTCGCCGGAGTACGGCAGGATCTTAGTTCGACGTTCGTCGCCATACTTGGACACGATTTCGTCAAGCTCGTCGCCCACGATCTTGCGCTGGCGCTCCGGCTTGGCGAGAATGTCGTTGTAGTCGGCGATGCGACGCATCAGTTCGTTGTGCTCGTCGAGGATCTTCTGACGTTCCAATGCGGCCAGTCGGCGCAGCTGCATGGCCAGAATGGCGTCGGCCTGCACTTCATCCACGTCCAGCAGGTCCATAAGGCCCGTGCGCGCGGTTTCCGCGGATTCGGAAGCACGAATAAGCGCGATGACCTCGTCGATCATGTCGAGGGCCTTCAGATAGCCCTGCAGAATGTGGTCGCGTTCCTCCGCCTCACGCTTGAGGTATGCGGTACGGCGTGCGATGACTTCCAGCTGGTGGCCCACCCAATGGCGGATGAAGGCATCCAAAGACAGCGTGCGCGGCACACCGTCGACCAGCGCCAGCATGTTGGCGCCGAAGGTCTGCTGCAGCTGGGAGTGCTTGTACAGGTTGTTGAGCACGACCTTCGGCACGGCGTCGCGCTTGAGCACGAGCACGAGACGCTGGCCGGTACGACCGGAGGTTTCGTCGCGCATGTCGGCGATGCCCTGGATCTTGCCGTCGCGCACCGCTTCGCGGATGGAGACGACCAGTCGGTCAGGGTTCACCTGGTACGGCAGCTCGGTGATCACGAGGCACATGCGGCCCTTGATCTCTTCGGTGTTCACCACCGCGCGCATGGTGATCAGACCACGGCCGGTACGGTAGGCCTGTTCGATGCCCTTATGTCCGAGAATCGTTGCGCCAGTAGGGAAGTCCGGTCCCTTGATGATGCGGATCAGGTTTTCGAGCAGCTCTTCGCGGCTTGCGTCCGGGTGGTCGAGCGCCCAATGCACGCCTTCGGCCACCTCGCGCATGTTGTGCGGAGGAATGTTGGTGGCCATACCCACGGCGATGCCAGACGAACCATTGCACAACAGGTTCGGGAATCGTGCCGGAAGCACGGTCGGCTCCTGTGTCTTGCCATCGTAGTTCGGCAGGAAATCGACGGTGTCTTTGTCGATGTCGCGAACCATTTCCATGGCGAGCGGAGCCATACGGCATTCGGTGTAACGCATTGCCGCGGCCGGATCGTCGCCGGGGGAGCCGAAGTTGCCCTGGCCGTCGACCAGCGTGTAGCGCATAGACCACGACTGTGCCATACGCACCAACGTGTCGTAGATCGCGGAATCGCCGTGCGGATGGTACTTACCCATCACTTCGCCGACCACGCGGGCGCACTTGGAGTAGCCGCGGTCGGGGCGGTAGCCGCCGTCGTACATCGCGTAGATCACACGGCGATGCACCGGCTTCATGCCGTCGCGCACGTCCGGGAGCGCACGGTCCACGATCACGGACATGGCGTATGCCAGGTATGAATCGCGCATTTCCTGCTGCAGATCCTTCTTCTGGATGCGTTCGCCCACCATCAGGCCGTAATCGGTGTTGTCGGCCTCCTGCGGGCTCAACGGCTCCATGGAGCCGTCAGGCACGAACTGGCCGTCTTCGTTGCTGTTGTTTTCGTCTGCCAACTTCTAAGTCCTTCTAAATCCTTATGAAACCTTGCCTGAAGTCCTTGAAATCCCTACGCGTCGATCCAGCTGACGTTGCGGGCGTTGCGCTGGATGAACAGGCGGCGAGGTTCGACTTCGTCTCCCATGAGCATGGAGAAGGTTTCGTCGGCTGCGGCCGCGTCTTCGATCTGCACCTGCTTCAGAATGCGGTGGTCAGGATCCATGGTGGTTTCCCACAGTTCCTGGTAGCTCATTTCGCCCAGACCCTTGTAACGCTGGATGCCTTCGCCCTTCGGCAGCTGACGGCCGGCGGCCTTGCCTTCGGCGAGCACGCGGTCGCGTTCGGCGTCGGTGTACACGAAGTCGTGCGCGCCTTTGGTCCACTTGAGTCGGTACAGCGGCGGCATGGCCACATACACGTAACCAGCGGTGATCATCGGGCGCATGTAGCGGAAGAACAGCGTCAGATTCAGGGTTGCGATATGCGCGCCGTCCACATCGGCATCGGCCATGATGATGACCTTGTGGTAGCGGACTTTGTTCAGGTCGAAATCCTCGCCGTAACCGCCGCCGACCGCGGTGATCAGCGATTCGATGGTTTCAGACTTCATCATGCGGTCAAGGCTTGCACGCTCAGTGTTGAGGATTTTGCCTCGCAACGGCAGGATGGCCTGCGTGATCGGGTTGCGTCCCTGAATTGCGGAGCCGCCTGCGGAGTCACCCTCCACGATGAACAGTTCGCATTCTTCAGGATTGTTGGACTGGCAATCCTTCAGTTTGTCTGGCATGCCCGCAGATTCGAAGATTGACTTACGGCGGGTATTCTCACGTGCCTTCTTGGCTGCAAGACGCGCACGGGAGGCTTCAATGGCCTTCTGAATGATGTTCTTGGCTTCGCTAGGATGCGCATCGAACCAGTCGCCGAGCTTGTCGGTCATCACACGCTGTACGAAGGTTTTCGCTTCGGAATTGCCGAGCTTGGTCTTGGTCTGGCCTTCGAACTGCGGGGTAGTGAGTTTCACCGACACCACTGCGGTCAGGCCTTCACGCACGTCGTCGCCGGAGAGGTTCTCATCCTTGTCTTTGAGGATGTTCTTTTCACGTGCGTAACGGTTGACGAGCGAGGTCAGCGCGGCGCGGAAGCCTTCTTCGTGGGTGCCGCCTTCGGTGGTGGAGATGGTGTTGGCGAAGGTGTGCACCGCTTCGGAGTATGCGGTGGTCCATTGCATGGCGATTTCCGCGGAAATGCCGATTTTCAGGTCTTCCGCTTCGAAATCGATCACGTCCGGTTCGACGGGGGTTGCCTTGCGGGACTTCACCAAGTAATCGACATAATCCTTGATGCCGTCGTTGTATTGGTAGGTGACCGTCTGATGCTTCGGTTCGGCATTGTCGTCGCTTTCGCCCGCGACTTCGTCTCCGGCCTGATCCGGTTCGCGCAAATCGGTCAGGGACAGTTTCAGCCCCTTGTTGAGGAACGCCATCTGCTGGAAGCGGTTGCGCAGGGTCTCGAAATCGTAGGTGGTGGTTTCGAAGATCGCGCCGTCTGCCCAGAAGGTCACGGAAGTGCCGGTGGACTCGTCTTCGCCCATCGGCTCGCCCTTGGCAAGACGTGCGGTCGGCTTCTGGTCGATGTAGGTCTGGATCCAGTGGAAGCCCTGTCGGCGCACTTCGATGTCGACGCGGGTCGACAGCGCGTTCACCACGGAGATGCCCACGCCGTGCAGACCGCCGGAAACCGCATAGCCGCCACCACCGAACTTGCCGCCGGCATGCAGCTTGGTCATCACGGTTTCCACGCCGGAAACGCCTTCGCCCGGCACTTCGTCGACCGGAATGCCTCGGCCGTCATCCACCACGCGCACGCCGCCGTCCGGCAGAATCGTCACTTCGATGTGCGAAGCGTAGCCTGCCAGCGCCTCATCGACGGAGTTGTCGACGATCTCGTACACCAGGTGGTGCAAGCCTCGGGGGCCGGTGGAGCCGATGTACATGCCCGGGCGGATTCGCACCGCCTCAAGGCCTTCCAGAACCCTCAGATCGGAAGCGTCGTAATGCTCCGGAGCCAAGGTGTCATCGAGCTGCGCATCTTCGAGCTGATCGTTCTGGATCTGATCTTCCTGCGTGTTTTCAGCTGATTCGTTCAGCGAATCCGCATCAAGGTCTGCCACAGAGATTCCTTCCTGCATTTTTCCCGCCAATGAGGGTCATTCACGCAGGTGATACCACCTAGAACGCAAATAAAGGCCCCTTCTAGGCGTTTACATACACTGCTTGATATTCTACTCATGGAGGGGGACAGAGCGCCAGAGGCATTTATCCTTGAAATCCAGCCGTTTACCCCTGTTTTTTCGCTTTCGGAAACAACATTCGACCGTTGCGAACGGCCTGCTTGGAAGCGTCGCAGGGGGAATTCTTCGACGAAACGCCTTCAACGAACGTCTGATAGCACGTGGTGTCGCGCTAATATCGCGGCCTTCGTGTCATTCGTCCTCGGCTGAATCCCTGTTGTTGCGGGCCGGTGACGCGCACCTCGTTGATGGTCAGCCCCTCGAGCCTACGGCGAATGGTGTCGGTCAGCAGCGGAATCATGTACGTCAAGGTAGTGGTCCATGCGGGGCTGTCGCATCGGATCGTCAGAATGCCGTCGCGCAGGTCGACGGGGTAGGAGTGGCGCGCGTTTTCGACGCCGACCACCTGATCCCAATGATTCTGCATCTGCGCGATTTTCAGATGCGGCGTCCAGGAACCTTGCGTTGCGATCACGTTGAAAATATTGCCGACCGTCTGCGGGTCGCGTCCGGGTTTGCCGAAATTCTCCCACGCCTGCCGCGCACGTTCCTCACGTTCCTTATATCGGCCGGCACGTCGGCTGATACGTTCGAATACTTCGGCGGGCAACTTGCGTTGGTCGAGATGCAATGTTTCGCAGATTGGAGGATTCAGCATCAGCGCTGCTCCTGTCGATTCACCGACTGTTGCGCGGCAGACGATTGCGTTGCAGATTCCCGTCCCGCGACAAGTTGCGCCATCATCGCCGTCAAATCGTCATGCTGTCCATCTTGCGATTGCCTGCGCAACGCGTCCACGTCGATCACATGCGCGTCCGCGTGAAAGCGCCCAGCATCCATGTGCGGAATATCGCCTGCCGCGGCGACGGTGATCAGCACCTGGTCCTGCCGCATCGCAAAATCGAGGATCTGCCCACGACGGGACTCGTCAAGCTGTGCGAACACATCATCGAGAATCACGATTGGCTTGCTTTCAAAATGTGCGGAAACCGCCTCGTATAGCGCCATTTTCAACGCCAAAGCCATGGTCCACATCTCACCGTTGGACGCGAATTCGCGTGCGGTCATATCGTTGAGCAGCAAAGTCAGGTCGTCGCGATGCGGACCGATCAGATTCTGCCCGCGCGCCACTTCGCCGGGGTAGATGCGTTGGAAATGGCGGCTGATCTCCGCGGCCGGATCGTCGAACAGCATCACTTCGTCGAAGGACGGCTCGTAGGCGAGCGCCGCCCGTTCGTCATCTCCCGCCAAAGACGCGTAGATCCGCGCAAAAGGCTCTTCCAAGCGTGAGATCACGTTGTTGCGGTCCCGCGTCAGCTGCATGCCGAGGTCGATGAATTGCCCCGTCCAGATTTCCAGCCCGCTTAAGACCGCCTGCTGGCCGTATTGCGGGTCGAGATTCGTGCCGTCGCCGAGTTGTTTGAGCAGTGCCGTGCGCTGTTTCGCCACGTGCGTGAACTGTTGCAGGGTCTGCGCATAGTGGGGGAGCAGCAGAGACGCGGCCTGGTTGATGAAGTTGCGTCGGGTTGCGGGATCCCCTGCTACCAGACGTTGATCTTCAGGGGTAAAGGAGACGGAGGGCGTGCGCCCGATGAGATCCCTCATATATTGAGATTTTCCGCCGTCGATGCGCGCTCGGTTAGCACCCCGTGCCACGATGGTCGCCTCGTAGGTGTGCTGCGTTTCACCGTCTTCCACGTTGGCTCGGATGGTGGCCGACGTGCACCTTTTTTCGATTAATGGCAGTGATGATGACGCGCGATGGCTGGATCCTGTGGAAAGCACTTCGATGGCTTCCACGATATTGGTTTTGCCGAGTCCGTTGGCACCTTGCAGAATGTTGATTCCCGGTTTGAAATCGAGCACGCAATGTTCCCACGATCGGTAGTGGTCGAGTGCCAGTCGGGAAATATACATGCAAGATCCTTGAGATAGTGCGAATTTCTTACGTAAATAATCGCAATTAATCATGCAAATGGGCTGAACTGGCAATAACAGCCATGTTCAGCCCTATTTTTTGCGATGTATCCGCGTTTTCGTGTAGGTCAGCTTAGTTCAGCTGTTGAAGCGCATCGGCACGAGCAGGTAGCGGTAGTCCATGGATTCTTCGGAATCCGATTCCTGCTGGCCGTTGAACTCCACCGGCTTGACCGCGGTGGTCATCTTCATGCGTACGAACGGCTCGCTGATGGCGCTCAGGCCTTCGATCAGGTAGGCGGGATTGAAGGCCACGGTGATGTCTTCGCCATCCATGTCTATGTCGAGGATCTCCTTGGCTTGGGCTTCATCCACCGAGCCTGCGGTCAGCGTGAGTTCCTGGCTGGTGAAGGCCATGCGGATCGGAGCGTTGCGTTCGGCCACGAGGGACACGCGCTTGATGGCGCTGATGAGATCCTGCTTGTTGATGACCGCATGAATCGGGTATTCGTCAGCGTACAGGCGGTCCACCGCGGGGAATTCGCCGTCGATCAGCTGTGAGGTGGATATGCGTCCGGCGTTCTCAAAGCCCAGCAGCGACGGATTCTCCGGATCGAAATCCACGACGATGTTCTGATGCTCGTCCAAGGAACGGGCCACATCGCGCAACAGTGCGCCGCGCACGAGTGCGGTGGTGTTGATGTCTGGGTTTTCCGGCGTCCAGGTGAAGCTCGAACGCGACAAGCGGAATCGGTCGGTGGAGCTCATGATCACCTTGTCGCCTTGGAACTGCACGCGAATGCCGGTCAGTACCGGACGGTTCTCCTCGCGGGAAACGGCAACGGACGCCTGGGCGACGGCCTGTGCGAAGGTTTGGGCGTCCACCTGCCCCAGTTTGGCGGGAACCACCGGCAGATCCGGATATTCGTTATCCGGCATGAGCTGCATGGTGAAGGTGGATTTGCCCGACGTGATGGTCAGCGTGGATCCGTCAGTGGACAGGTAGGTTTTCGCTGCTGGGAGCGACTTGGTGATATCTGCCAGCAGCTTGCCGAGTACCAGGATGGATCCGCTTTCATCAACGCCTGCTTCGATATGGTGGCGTGCGGAGATGGCGTAATTGAAGGCGGAAAGCTGGAGGGTGCCGTCGATGGCCTCCAAGCGAATGCCTGCCAAAATGGGGGATGCAGGACGAGCGTCGATCACGCGAGTGGTCCAGGCTACTGCGTCTGCCAGCGCTTGGGAATTGACTTCAACTTTCATGGCTAGTTTCCTCGTTTCGTTCGGTCCATAAGTCATTCTAGCGAGACTGTCAGCGTTTGACGAAGCGTGGGGAATTCCCCACTTATGATGACGATGATGAATTTCTTATAACAACCTACATTCGTCATAATAAGGCCTGTGGATAATGTGGGTAAGTTCTCAGACCCCACGTTTTGCAATGGCTCACAGCATCTCATTGCTTGTGGATAACTTTTGGACGAAGTGTGGACAAATCATCGGGTTATCCACAGCCTCGTCGCTTTGAAAAAGTTATCCACAAAACCATGTGGATAGTCCACAATTCATCCACCGGCGATTTTGGCGTTTCCAACGGGTTTTCCACCGAGAGATCATTGATTTGTGTATAACCATGTGGATAACTTCAATAAAAATCTTCCACAGCCCGGCGTGTCAGGATGGTTGGTAAAACAGCTGATAAAGAATTTACTGATATTCATACTTGGCTTTTGAAAATCGCCTAAGAAAGGCAGAAAACGTCTAAAATCGTTTTTTGGAGACGCACGAAAAACACATGCAAACACGCAAAGTCGCGTAGAAAAGGTTATTTTTCGCCGGAACGCTGCTTGAGCTGCAGGGTCAGTTCCGTCACGTAGTTGTAGATCTCCTGCTTTTCCTGCATCTCGTCGCTGATGCGGGTGTATGCATGCATCACCGTGGTGTGGTCCTTGCCTCCAAACACCTGGCCGATGTCGTTCAGGCTCATGCTGGTGAGCTCACGCACCAAATACATGGCGATCTGACGCGCCAGCGCGATCTTCTTCGTACGCGAACGTCCGACAATGTCATCGAACGTAATGTAGAAGTACTTGGCCACCTGGGTGATGATGTCGGTGGGCTTGATCTCCACATCGGTCGAGAAAAAGTCCTGCAACGTCTGTTCCGCCAACGCGCGGGTCACCGGCTGGCCGCTCAGCGATGCCATGGCGGTCACGCGGTTCAGCGCGCCTTCCAGCTCGCGAATATTCTCGGTGAACCGCTCCGCGATGAGGTTGAGCACATCGTCCTGAACGTTGGTGCCGTGGGCGATCATGCGCAGAATGGCGATGCGCGTCTCCAGATCCGGCGGCTTGACGTCAACGGTCAGGCCGGATTCGAAACGGGAGATCAGACGTTCGTTGAATCCCTGCAGATCCTTCGGAGGCACATCGGATGCGATCACAATGCGCTTGTTCGCCTGATGCAGGGTATTGAATGTATGGAAGAACTGTTCAAGCGTCGCGTCCTTGCCGCTCAGAAATTGAATATCGTCGATGAGCAGCACGTCGACTTCGCGGTAGCGACGGTTGAATTCCTTGATTTGACCGGAATTCTGGTTGGTATCACCCAACGCTTCGATGAATTCGTTGGTGAATTCCTCACTGGTCACATAACGGACTTTCAGCGTGGGATCCTTGACCAGCGCGTAATTGCCGATGGCGTTCAGCAAGTGGGTTTTACCCAATCCTGATCCGCCGTAAATACAAAGCGGGTTGAAATCGTGACCGGAACCTTCCGCGACGGCCAACGCGACGGTACGTGCGAAACGATTGGAATCGCCAGGAACGAAGGTGTCGAACGTGGCGTTCTTATTCAAATGGGTCTTAGGATCCAGCAGAGGCCTGTTTTGGCCGCGTTGGAAGTTGTTGTGGCGCTCCGGCGGCATAACAACCGGAATCGGCAGCTGCCCCTGCGTGGTTTCCTCCGCATGTGGCGCGGGGGAGAAGTGGGGGTATTCCTCGACGGCAGGTTGGGCCGGTTCCTTCTTTTCCACAATCTTGAATGCGGGGAAAATATCCTGTTCGGCGGCTTCCCGCAAGGCTTCCAGCAGGGGCTGGTTCAATTCGTTCTGCAACGTCTGCTGTGCGGCCGCGCTTGGCACGCATAAGACAATGGTAGGACCCCACATGCCTTCGGGAAAAACGTTTTCCAGCCAGCTTTTATCTCGGATGGACAGCGCCGGATTCTGGTGCAACAACGCCAGCGCGTCGGACCAGACTCCCCGAGCCTGCTCGAGAGGGTCAGTTGTCGTGTCGGCCACGGATTCCCCTTTCTCGACAGACTTTTTCCAAGTGTGCAACTGTTTATTTGTACTCTCTTTTCCCCAAGTTATCCACCGGTAAGCGTGTTGAAAAGACTGAATTGTGAATAACATCATTGTAGTTTGTGGATAACTTTTGTGGGGAGTTTGGCGACATATCAACGTTTCTGTGGATTGTTTTGTGGGGAGAATCCCCATGAAAATGTGAAGGATTTGATATGCGTATTCATCTCTGTTCAGGGGTCAGAGTAACTTGGTAGAGCTTGACTCATGAGGAGCCGTGCCTTGGCATGGCAAAAAACACCGGGAGCATTAATTATGAAGAGGACATTCCAGCCGAACAACCGTCGTCGTCACATGAAGCACGGTTTCCGTCAGCGCATGCGCACCCGCGCAGGCCGCGCTCTGATCAACCGTCGCCGCGCCAAGGGCCGCAAGTCCCTCGCTGCCTGATTTAACGGCATAGAGCGGTGGAACGGCTGAAAAGCCATCGCGATTTCGTCGCGGTGCTCAAACGCCGTCGTAGGGTATCGCGAGAAGACATCGTCGTGCATTATTTGGTGCACGACGATGCCATTATTGACGATTCTGCGGCGATGCGGGGCCGACGTGTCGGTTTGGCCGTTTCCAAGGCTGTCGGCAACGCTGTGATGCGTAATGCCGTCAAGCGTCGTTTCCGCGTGCTTGCACGAAAGTACGAATCTGCCCTACCTGAATCCTGCGATATCGTGTTGCGTGCCAAGCCAAGTGCTGCACATGCCGATTTTCTGTCGTTGGAACAGCAGATCGCAGCATGTTTTGAAGCGGTGAATCGTAAGGCCGTGCGTCGGTAATGAACGCCGGTCATAACGGAAATTGGATGATTCGTACCATTCGCTGGTACCAACGTCATATTTCCGCGAATACCGCACCCTGCTGCAGATATTATCCAAGTTGTTCCAATTACGCGATTCAGGCGATTGATAGATTTGGCTGCCTGAGGGGCGGTCTTCTTGCGTTATTGCGCATTCTGCGTTGCAGGCCGTGGAGCCGGGGCGGAATTGATGATGTTCCGCAGCTCTATTCCATTTTTTATAGATTTTCGTGGTCGAAGGCACATGAGGAGCCTCGGCTCACACCTCTGGCCGTAAACGATAAGGAGAATGGCCTGTAATGGGTAATCAAACTCAATTCCTCCTCGATAGCGGTTTCTGGGGCTGGCTTTACAAGCTCCTGTACCCTGTTGAGTGGCTCATGACTCAGATCATGTCCCTGTTCCATAAGTTCCTGGTCATGCTGGGCATGAATCCGGTTGGTTTCTCTTGGGTCATGTCCATCGTGTTCCTGGTGCTGGTGGTTCAGGCGTGTATTTTCCCGCTGTTCTACAAGACCATGAAGTCGATGCGCAAGATGCAGGAAATCCAGCCCAAGATGATGCGCATCCAGAACAAGTACAAGAACAAGACCGACCAGGCCAGCAAAGAAGCGATGCAGCGCGAAATGATGAAGCTGTATCAAGACAACGACGCGAACCCGATGGGTTCCTGCCTGCCTATGCTGATCCAGGGCCCGGTCTTCATGTGCATGTTCTACACGCTGTCGGCCATTCCATACATTGCTCGCGGCACGTTCCGTAACGGTGGCACGCTCGGCGCCTTCGACATCCCGACCGCGAAGGAATTCACCTCGACCACCGTGTTCGGAGTGAACGTGGCTGACAACTTCACCACCGCGGCGCCTGCAGGCAAGGTTGTGATCGGCATCTTCGTGGCGTTGATGTGCTTCTGCCTGTGGCTCATGCAGTACAACAGCATGAAGCGCAACATGGCGCAGAACGGTCCGCAGAACAAGCAGACCGAGATGATGCAGAAGATGATGCTGTGGATGTTCCCGATCATGTACATCTTCTCCGGTGTCGCCATGCCGTTCGCAGTGCTCGTGTACTGGCTTACCAACAACATCTGCAACCTGCTGCGTTCCATCTGGCAGATCCGCTTCTTCCCGACTCCGGGATCTCCGGCAGCCGAGGATAAGGAGAAGCGCGATCACAAGCGCGAGAACGAGCGCCGTGCCAAGGCTGGTCTTCCATCCCTCGAGGAGGAGGAGCTGGAGAAGGCCCGCAAGGCCGCGGAAGATCGCGAAAAGAACGGCTACCAGCGTCAGCAGCCGAGCCGTAAAAAGAAAAAGAAGTAAGTAAGAGTGTGTCCCGTGTTTCACGTGAAACGCGGGACACACCACTTTTATCAGCGTTTATTGTCGACGTGGTAAACAGGAATTAGACTTTACACAATAAGACTTTAGTAATAGAAACCCCGCTCAAAGGAGTACAACCACTATGGCGCAAGATGAGGAAAAGACCATCGATCAGCTCAACGAGGAAGCTGATATCGCTGCCGATTATCTTGAAGGACTGCTCGATATCGTCGATTACGAAGGCGATATCGAAATGGGCGTGCGCAACAATCGCCCTACCGTGCAAATCGTCGCCGACGATGATACGGACATCAAGCATCTCATCGGACGCAACGGCGAAGTCGTTGACGCTCTGCAGCAGCTGACGCGACTGGCCGTGCAGCAGAAGACCGGCGAGCGTTCCCATCTCATTGTGGACGTCGACGGCTATCTGAAGCGCAAGCGCCAGCGTCTGCACGACATCGCGCTGGACGCCATCGACGAGGTGCGCGAGACGGGGGAGCCGGTTGATCTCAAGCCGATGAACTCCTTCGAACGCAAGATCGTGCATGATGTGGTGCGTGAGGAGGGCATGAAGTCCCGTTCCCACGGCGAGGAACCGCGTCGTTACGTCACGGTGTATCTCAAGGCTTCCGCTGCCGAAGATGCTGAAGACGAGGATGAGGCCTGAGTTCGGCTCGTTTCACGTGAAACATGGCGTCACCATTTGGTGGCGCTTTTTTATTGCGATTTTTTGAGTGACTTCATGCTGGCCGTGCGCCGGACATGTGATATTGCCGTCAATGGTCGGGAAGTACTTGCTGGAATACCGGCAATGAGGAAGAGCAGGATATAGGATGGTGCCCATGAGTGATGTGACAGACGAACTTGATGATTCGCCGATGCTTGAGGAAGTGCTGGGGGATGCGTTGGGCAAGCTTCGTGTTTTCCATGCGAAACTTGCCGAAGAAGGCGAACCTCGCGGTCTGATTGGGCCAAGAGATGTTGGCATTATTTGGGAACGCCATATTCTGAATTCGGCCGCCATTGTGCCTTTCGTAAAGGAAGCTACGGCCAAGAAGCAGTTCAAGACGGTTGCCGATATCGGCAGCGGCGGCGGTTTTCCCGGTATTGTTGCGGCCGCCTGCCTGCCGGATCACCAGTTCACGCTTGTGGAGCCGATGGAACGTCGTATCGAATGGCTGAACGAGTGCGTGGCCGACATGGAGTTGAATAACGTTACCGTGGTGCGTGCCAGGGCCAATGAGATGATCGAGGCCATTGCGGACGCTACTGGCGCTCAAGGCGGCAATCGTGGCAATGGAAGCGCCAGGAACGGCAAAGGCGGCAAGAACGGCAGGGGAGCGGCCGTTCGCGGTCCTGTACTGGATTTGGATGGCAAGCCTATTCAGGCGAAACATCCGTTCGCCGTGGTGACGTGCCGTGCCGTGGCTCCTATGACCAAACTTTCGGGGTGGACGCTGCCGTTGCTTGAGCGCGGTGGACGTTTGGTCGCACTGAAGGGGAGGTCCGCGCAAGAGGAGATCGAAAAGGCTTCCAAAAAGATCGCCAAATGCGGTGGCATTCGTCCGCGGGTGGTGGATGCCGAGGTTGGTCCGGGCTTGGAATCGACCCATGTGCTCATGGTGGATAAAAAGTAAGTTATCCACAATTTCGGCGAGTTATCCACATTGTCCACAACTGGAAAATCGACGAAAAAAAGCGGCGAAAAAATGTTGAAATAGCAACGAAAGATCGGTGGATAACTTTTTGCGAACAACGCAAGTTATCCACTGACTATCCACAGCTATTCACATTTGTGCACAGTGGGTGAGATGGGCTGATTCTGTCCACCCGAATGATGAAACTTGAGTGTTAAGCATATCGTAAGGAAGGCTAGTGTATGACTGGACCTGAAGGACCAGATAACCTGACATCGATGGAATCGGCAACGGAAACCATCAAACGAATTTTCGGAGGATCGGATTCTCCTCTTGGTTCGCAGATTGCCGACGAATCGACTCGCTATCGTGCCTTGCAGAAGGCCGTTTGCCCAAAGCCGGAGCAGACGCGCCTGATCGCGGTCGCCAACCAGAAGGGTGGCGTTGGCAAAACCACGTCGGCCGTGAATCTTTCCGCTGCGTTGGCTCAGTTCGGTTCCAAGGTGCTGCTGATCGATATGGATCCGCAGGGCAATGCGTCGACCGCGTTGGGCGCTCCGCATGCGTCGGGGGAGCCTTCGGTGTACGACGTGATCGAAGGCAGGAAGACCATCGCTGAAGTCAAGCGCACATGCCCTGATTTTGATCTGCTCGATGTGGTTCCAGCTTCGATCGATTTGAGCGGTGCCGAGCTGGAAGTCGCCGACATGGAAAATCGTAATGTGCTTCTGAAGACCGCGGTTGACGAGTTTCTGGAAACCAGCGAGGAGCACTACGATTACGTGATTATCGATTGTCCGCCAAGCCTCGGCCTGCTGGTAATTAATGCCATGTGTGCGGTGCATGAGATGCTGATTCCAATCCAGGCTGAGTACTATGCGCTGGAAGGTCTCGGCCAGCTCATCAATACCATCGGACTGGTGCAGGAGCATTTCAATCCGTCGTTGCTGGTTTCCACCATGCTGATCACTATGTTCGATAAGAGGACGTTACTCAGCCGTGAAGTGCATGACGAAGTCAAAAATCATTATCCGACTATCGTACTGAATACCACGATTCCCCGAACGGTGAAAATATCGGAAGCTCCAAGCTTCAATCAAAGCGTGATCGCCTACGATCCCAAGGGAATGGGAGCGATTGCCTATTGTGAGGCCGCATTGGAAATCGCACGTCGCTCGCAGACGGTGTTGAAGGCTATCGATGCAAGAAGGAATGAGAACTGATCATGGCTACGAAATCACGTTTAGGCAAGGGTCTCGGCGCACTGTTTCCGTCTCTTCCAGGAGAGTCGGCGAAATCGGAAGCCGCTACTGAACCGGCTGCGGCTGTTGCGGGTGCAAAGGCTGATAACAAGATCGCTGGAAAGGTTTCAGAAAACGTAGCCGGTGGTGCGACTGTTGCCGGGCAATCCGCGGGGAAGACCGCGGTCAAGAGTTCCGTGGCAACCGCCAAGGCTTCCGTCGATGCCGTCCATGACATGAAGAAGAACGTTTCACGTGAAACCAAGAAGGGGAGTGGCCATCGAGCCAGCATGCCTTCCATCACGTTGAATGAGACTGCTCATCCTGCCGACATGTTCTTCGGTTCCACCAGTCCTGTTGCCACTTCCGAAGTGAAGCAGGAAAGTGTTTCACGTGAAACCGCTGCGGTAAAAAAGACCGAAGATAAGAAGAATGACGAACCTGAACTGTTGCCGGTGCAGGGCGGTTATCTCGTTGAATTGCGACTGAGTGATGTTGGACCGAACCTGCATCAGCCGCGTACCATTTTCGATGAGGATGATCTTCGTGAGCTTGCTGATTCCATCAAAGAAGTCGGCGTGCTGCAGCCTATTGTCGTACGGAAGCGTCCGCTCGCGCAGATTGAGGCTGCTCGCAAGGAGAACGCCGCTAAAGATGCCGAGTCGCACAATATGTTCGACGGGCGCATGGATAGCATGTACGAGCTCATTATGGGTGAACGTCGTTGGCGCGCATCGCAGATCGCAGGTTTGAAAACGATTCCTGCGATTGTCAAAACCACTGCCGACGACGATATGTTGCGTGACGCTTTGCTGGAAAACCTGCATCGCGTTGCGTTGAATCCATTGGAAGAGGCGGCCGCCTATCAGCAGATGATCGACGATTTTGGCTTGACGCAGGCGCAATTGTCAAAGTCGGTGTCGAAGTCGCGTCCGCAAATCGCCAATACTCTGCGACTGCTGAATCTGCCTGCGACCGTACAAAAGAAGGTTGCTTCCGGCTTGCTGTCGGCCGGTCATGCGCGCGCATTGCTCGGATTGCCGACGGAAGCTGACATGGAACAGCTTGCGACGCGCATTATTTCCGAAGGGTTGTCGGTACGCAGCACCGAGGAAATCGTGTCGATGAAGGTCGCTGAATCGGACCAGCCGAAGAAAGCGAAAACTAATAAGCTGAACCCTTGGGCCGGAACGCCGATGCAGGTCGGTCTTGAAAAGAGGTTCGGCACGAAGGTGTCGATCAAGGGATCCAAGGAGCATGGACGCATCGAAATCGTGTTCAAATCCGAAGACGACATGAAGCGCATTGTCGACCTGCTCATGCCCACTGCCGAAGAATAGTATTTCTTAAGTTTTTTGGTGTCTACGGAAGGGCGGCATATTCCGTTCACGACTGTAAGCTTGGCCAAACGGCCTTGAGTGTGTCGTGAACAGAATATGCCGCCCTTCCGCTCGTTTTTCAAGTTTTTGTAGGTTATGACCGTGATGGGGAGTGTTACTGCTGGAGGTAGGCTTGGGCATCGAGGGCGGCCCGGCATCCCATGCCGGCGGCACTGATCGCTTGACGGTAAATACTATCAACACAGTCGCCGGCTGCAAAAAAGCCGGCAGTGCTGGTGCGTGTGCTGGCGCCGTCCACCTGAATATATCCATCCACATCTCGCTGCACAATGCCGTCAATAAAAGCTGTAGTGGGGGAGTGGCCGATCGCCACAAAAATGCCGTTTGCGGCAATCGTGCTGGTCTCTCCGGTGATGACGTTGCGAATGTTCACGGATTGGGCTCCATTGTCGTCACCCAAGATTTCCTCCACCACGGAATCCGTGACGATGGTGATCTTCGGATTCTGCTGAGCGCGTTCCACGAGAATCTGCGATGCGCGGAATTCGGAACGACGATGAATCAACGTCACAGACGATCCAAATCGGGAAAGAAAATCAGCTTCAGTGAATGCGCTATCGCCGCCGCCGACCACAATAATCGGCTTATCTCGGAAGAAGAAGCCGTCGCAGGTCGCGCAATATGACACTCCCTTGCCGGAATATTCCGCCTCTCCAGGGATACCGAGCTTGCGGTATTCCGATCCGGTTGCGATGATCAAAGCATGGGTTTCAAAAACGTCTCCCTGATCGACGCTCACGGTTTTCACGCCGGTGGCGTCATTGTTGCTCACGGAAACAACATCATCCCAAACGATTTCCGCGCCGAACTTCTCAGCCTGGCGTTGCATATTGTCCATGAGTTCCGGTCCTATAATGCCATCGGGGAAGCCCGGGAAATTCTCCACTTCGGTGGTGTTGACGAGCTGCCCGCCTGGGGTCAGCGCGCCCGCGATGACTAGTGGTTTGAATCCAGCTCGGCCCAAATATATGGCTGCGGTATATCCGGCAGGGCCGGATCCGACAATAATCACATCTCGCAAATCGCTCATATTCCCACTGTAGCGAATCGTCAAAACGGACATCCACTCATCTCACGATTTCGCGCATTCCTTTTTCCTATGGCGTATTATCAAGTACCTTCCGAACCGGATCATCTACAGAGTTTCACGTGAAACACAAGAAATAGTGAATACGAACACACACAGGAATAATGTCGTATTCAGTTTTGCCGGGTATGGGCATAACCTCGCTTCTTATCCACGGCCGATGGAAAGTCGTGACCGTGAAACCACATATCAGCAAGATCCGCGAATTGCCGAATCAATGCAAGTTCGAAATCTCCCGCATCGCCGGAAATATGCGGGCTGATGTTCACGTTTTCCATCTCCCACAGCGGATTGTCTGAAGGAAGAGGTTCGGTTTCGAACACGTCGAGACTTGCCGATCCTATGGAACCGTTTGTCAAGGCTTGGACAAGGGCTGTTTCGTCGATAATGGGACCGCGTCCAACATTGATTACATGGCAGCTCGCTTTCATGGCATCAAAGATTTCAGCGTTCACGCTATGCCGGGTCTGCTCGGTGAGCGGGGCGCAGATAATGAAATAATCCGACCAAGCGGCCGCTTCGCGCATGTCGTCATTGCGGTAAATACATTCAAAACCTTCCGCAACGCTGGTATAGGGGTCGATACCTCGCACGTGCAGGCCAAGCTTGGTGAGTGTTTTGCCGACCGTGCGTCCAATGCTTCCGACGCCGTAGATAACCGCGTTGGATTCTTTGACGGTTGCGCTCGTTGCATGCCGCCATTCATGGTTGCGTTGCTGCGATTCCAGAAGACGGCGCTGTTTGGCATGTGACAGTACGCAAAACAGTACGAATTCCGCTATCGAATCGTTGTAGATCCCCGAAGCGTTCGTCAAGAGAACGTTCGAATTGACGAGTTTCGGGAAAAGAAAGGAATCCACTCCGGTGACTGCGACATGCATCCACGAGAGGTGGGCAAACGCATCCCATTGGGACTCGATATAGGAGGTCAGATCCGTATCCCAAACGAAGCAGGCTTCCGATGCGCCGACCACTTCCGCGGCGTTACCGGGAGTGCAGACGGTTGTTGTGCAGGGGAGCGTATCAAGTAGTGCGCAACCTTCGGCTGGAAGAGGCACTTCCGGTGAAGTGAGCACGGCAATGGATTTCATTCCCACACCTCCCGCGCCTTGAGCATTTGCTTGGGAGTGCCCACGGTGATGCGCACTCCAGCAGGGTCGTCAAACGGACGAACGATGAGCTGATGCTGCCTGAATTGAGCGAACAGTTCCATGGAATCGCCCGGAATCATAATGAAGTTGGATTGGGATGGAATGAAATCCACCTTCATCTCGCGAAGGAAGTCTTGATATTTTTCGCGCTCCGCGACGATAATGTCCCGTTTCGCCTTCAGATCAGCCATGATTGCCTCGTCTTGCAACATGGCGACTCCAACCGCTTGGGAGAGTGAGGATACCGAGAATTCGGCCACGACTTTGTTGACGGCATCCACGATTTCCGGGCGCGCAAGACCGTAGCCAAGACGCAATCCAGCCATGCCGAACGCCTTGGAGAAGGTGCGCAGCAGCACCACATTGTCGAATTCCGAAACGAGACTCGAAGATACTTCAAAATCCTCGCAATTGACAAAATCTCGATATGCCTCGTCGATTACCACCAGTATGCCGGTGTTCTCGATTTTCTGCAGAAATACGCGGATTTGCGCGGTGGTGAGGAAGGTTCCCGTCGGATTATTCGGGTTGCATAACAGCACCATGCGCGTTTTGTCGGTAATGGCGTGCTCCACGCCTTCGAGATCGTACGTCCAGGATTCGTCGAGTGGAACTTTCACTGAAACGCCGCCCGCGAGCAGCACGTCAATATCGTATGCGGCAAAAGATGGAGAGCCGAACACCACTTCGTCCCCATCATTGACGACCAGACGTACCAGATCCTGCAGCAGAGTGCCGGAACCATCGTCGGCAAAAATGTTCTCCGGCTGCATATTCGTGTATTTGGCAAGTTCGATCGAAAGATTCTGCTTATAGAAATCCGGATAACGGTTGATTGACTCAAATGCGGAAAGCAGTGAGGTTTTCAGTTGTTCCGACGGTCCCCAGGGGAGCTCGTTGGATGACATTTTAATCAGCTGATCGCCTTCCTCTTCGTCCGGGCATTCGCCGGGACGATATGTTGGGATCTCATCAAAAATGGAACGTAGTCTGACAGTCATGCTCTGTCTCCTTGAAAAAAATTTCATTTGTCTGTTGAAAGCAAGTTTCTGTGAGATGTGTTACGAACTTGTAATTTGCAACGATTTTAGACCTAATGCTTTCGTAACAAATCAAGGATAGCTTCAGCTTTATTGTCAGACAATCTGACATTGAGTGAGAGGAAAAACTCATGGGAAAGAATCATAAGAAAATCATTATCGCCGCTTCTGGCGCGGTTGCCATGGCACTCTCGCTGTGCGCATGCCAAGTTGGCGGTTCGACTTCAGCTCCTGCGGAAAGCAAAGCCGCATCGGATACCATCACCATGATGAATTACCCCGATTGGATCGGAGAAAACGAGGCTTCAGCCTTCAAAGACGAAACCGGATACACGTTGAAGCAGGTTTCCACTCCCGACGGAGGCGATTCCGCATGGGTCAACATCATTCGTCAGAATTCCGGCTCCTACGATATGAGCCTTGCAGGCATGAAAGTCGCCGAAACGCTTGACAACGCGGGACTTCTCGAGGAATTCGACGCTTCCGAGGTCCCGAATCTGAAGAATATCGATAGCCAATGTACCGAAGCGTTCCCTTGGGGTATTCCGGTCGAACAGGGCAAGATCGGCATCATCTACAACAAGGAACTCGTCTCCAATCCTCCCACTTCTTGGAAGGAATTGTTCGAACAGGCGGCAAACTACTCAGGCAAGCTCCTGATGCCCAGCTATTCGTCCGACGTGATCGATGTGGCACTGCTGGCCACTGGGCACGACGTGAACACCACCAATGTGGACGATATTGAAGAAGCCAAGCAGGCCGTGCTCGATATCAAGCAATATGTCAAGGCGTTTGTGGATTCGGACGCCGCCAGCCAGGTCTATGACGGTTCCGCGGCCATCGCGGTCGTTTACGACTACGATTACGCATCTGCCAAAGCCAACGGCGATAAGGTCGGCTGGGTGTCGCCGAGCGAAGGCATGCCTGCATACCTCGATGGCTGGGTGCCGCTCAAGGGCACCGCAAACCTCGACAAGGTGTACAAGCTCATGGATTTCCACCTTGAAAAGACCAATTACGCCGATTTCATCAACACGACCCAGGCCAGCTGGATCATGCCGTCGGTAACGGACTCCCTGGATGAATCCCTCACCAAGAATGAGGCGTTGAACCCGGAAACCGCAGGCAAGACGATTTACGGAACCCTGCAAAGCGCCGAAATCCAGCAGGCGGTTGCTTCTGCCTGGCAGGAAATCCAGAATTCCTGAGAAAGAAGCAGGTATCATGTCACGTCGTAACAATCGCAAACGGGAAGGTGTCGTCGGTGCGATTCTCGCCTTTCCCGACGGTATCCTGACGCTATGCTGCTTCGCAGTGCCGCTTGTGGTCATTGTGCTCTATTCCTTTTGGAAGATTGATCTGACCACATTCACGGTTACCACGGATTGGAATCTCGGCAATTATGGAGATATTTTCAAATCCATTTATCTGCAGGCGTTGCTGAGATCCATTCTCATCACTCTTGCTACGGTCGTGGGATGCCTGCTTCTCGGACTGCCGATCGCATATTTCATCGCGTCCTGCAAAGGAAAATTGCAGTTGCTGATGATCGGCGCGATCGTTATTCCCTTCTGGACGTCGTTTGTGGTCCGTACGTATGCCTGGCTTGAATTGTTAGGTGCGCACGGTGTGATCACGCAGGCTTTGGTACATATGCATCTCGTTGCGGATGGCACGGATCTGCGATATTCGACCACTGCGGTGATCATCGGCATGGTCTACTCATATCTGCCGATGATGATTCTGCCCGTATATTCCACGTTTGAGCAGCTTGACCAGTCGTTGCTGGAAGCGGCTGCGGATCTTGGTAAGACACCATCGCAGGCATTCTTCCAAATCGTCATGCCATCCTGTGGAGGAGGCATTGTCGCGGGAAGTCTGCTCGTGGCCATTCCAGCTCTTGGCGAATACACCATTCCGGCAATCCTCGGCGGAAGCAAAACGTTGATGATTGGCAATGTCATCGCCAGCGAATTCCAAACCACAGGCAACTATCCGCGCGGTGCGGCGCTCTCGTCCGTGCTCATGGTCGCTGTGCTGCTCATCATCATCGGAAAGCAGATCATGCAGTGGAGGAAAGTACGATGAAACTCCGTCAACATTGGTTTTCCGCGGTCATGTCCGCAGTGGTTTTCGTATTCCTGTTCCTGCCGATCATTGTGGTGTTCAAAGATGCGTTTAATGCCAATAAGACCCTGCTCACCTGGGGCGGAGCCACCTTCACGTGGTTCGGCGAAGCGCTGTCGAGCGAACGTTTTCGCAGTGCGTTCCTGACCAGCATCGGCATTGCCGTTGTGGTCATGCTGCTTTCCATGGTGCTCGCTTCGCTCGGCGCGATCGGAATGTCGAAAATGAGCGGCAAGGCGAAAGGCGCGTACGATTCCTTGGTTTTCCTACGCATCACATTGCCGGAAATCGTAATTGTCGTCGGATTGTTCGTCGTTGCCCGCATGCTCGGTTTCAAACTTGGACCAGCTTGGGTCGTTATCGCGCAAACGCTGATTTATTCCGCTTACGCATTCGTGACGATTTCCGCACGACTTACGAATATTTCAGGACTATATGAAAAAGCGGCGCAGGATTTGGGCGCAAGCCAAGCGCGTATTGTGTGGACGATCACGCTTCCGTTGCTCGCCCCGTCGATTTTCGTCGGCGGACTGCTCGCATTCACCTTTTCCCTTGATTCGGTTGTGGCGCCAACGTTCCTGGGAGGCCCTTCCGCAGAAACCATTCCATTGCTCATCATGGGCATGATCAAAAAGGGCGTATCCGCCGAAGTCAACGCCATCGGCGTGATTATGAGCGTATTCAACTTCTTGGTATTGCTCATCGTCGTGAAATTCATCGGTATCAAACAAGTGGCCGGCAGCGCCGTCAAGGGCAGCTGAATGGCGGAACAAGCGTAACAACGAAAGAAGTAATCATGAATATCGGATTTACCACTCCAGGCCATGAGCGCATCGGCGGAGGCCCGGTCGCGGGCATCCTGCTTGACGATGTGTGCCGTGATTTCGGAGAAAAACAAGCCGTCAGCCACGTTACTCTTGAGATCAACAAAGGTGAGTTTTTCTCTTTGCTGGGACCGTCCGGTTGCGGAAAAACAACAACGTTGCGCATGCTTTCCGGTCTTGAATTTCCGACTTCCGGAAGTATCACCCTCGATAATGAGGAAATCACCGATACCCCCGCCAATAAGCGCAGCGTGCATACCGTTTTTCAGAATTATGCCCTTTTCCCACATATGACCGTTGCCGAGAATATTGCGTACGGTCTTAAAAATCGTGGAATCGGCAAACAGGAAATCAAAACACGAGTCGAGGAAATGCTGGATCTCGTGGAGCTGCGCGGGCAGGAGGAAGTGTCTCCAGGCAGCCTTTCCGGCGGCATGCAGCAACGTGTCGCATTGGCTCGAGCGTTGGTGTTGAAGCCCAAAGCGCTGCTGCTTGACGAACCGCTGGGCGCTTTGGATTTGAGATTGCGTCAGCATATGCAAACGGTGTTGCGACAGATCCATCGCGAAGTCGGCATCACCTTCGTATATGTGACCCACGATCAAGGCGAAGCGTTTGCCATGTCGGATCGAATCGGCGTGATGCGCGGAGGCAAGCTTCTGCAGGTTGCCACTCCGGAAGATTTGTATCGCAAGCCGGTGAACGAATTCGTGGCGCAGTTCCTGGGTGCATCCACGCGCATCGCCGGTTCGATTGTCAATGTGGAAGCGGACGGCCAATATCAGGTCGATCTTTCCGAAGCGGGAATCACATGCGTTTGCCATGGTGTTGACGGCATGAAGATCGGGGATCGAATCGTTGCGGTCATTCGCCCGGAAAGCATTCGGGTGCACACGGCGGGAACCGCTGATAGCAGCGATGCCGTAGTCGGTCTTGACGTGGTCGTCGACAATGTCACCTTCATGGGATCCCATTACAGAACGATGCTCACCAATGGAAGCGTTGAAATCCTCGCCCACATTTCGTCCAACGATGCGCGCGTTGCCGTTGGAGATCGACTTCGCGCCGAATGGAACGTCAACAACATGTGGGTTGCGCCAGCGGAAAAGGAAGCATGAAGGAGGTACGAACATGACGCAAAAACTCTATGAAGTGGACGTGCTCGACCACGTCGAAATCCGTTTAAGCGACGGGAAAAAACTATCTGCGAAAATGTGGATGCCTCGACCGACGGAAGTCGTGATGGAAGGCGCGGCGGAAGGTACGACGGAAGGCGCGGCGGAAGCGTTTCCTGTTGTGCTGGAAGCCATTCCATACCGCAAGGATGACGTGTGCCTTATCGACGATGCGGTCCGATTCGGATACGTGTCGGAACGAGGATACGTGTGCATTCGCCTTGACCTGCGCGGCAGCGGCGATTCCGAAGGCGTGCTCGACGACGAATATTCACCACGGGAACAACTCGACATCTGCGAAGTGATCGAATGGCTTGCCGCCCAACAATGGTGCAATGGAAACGTTGGCATGACCGGCATTTCCTGGAGTGGATTCAACAGTCTGCAAGTCGCCTCGCATACGCCAGAGCATCTTAAAGCGATCATCACCACCTGCTCGACCGATGATCGATACGACAATGACGTGCATTACATGGGTGGTAGTTTGCTCGCGTTCTACATGAATTGGTGGGGGGCGATCATGCACGAATTTAACGTGCGCCCGCCGGATCCCGCCCTCGTAGGCGATTCGTGGAAATCCCGTTTCATCGAGCGACTGAGCGAAAACACCAATCTCAGCGAATTGTGGATGTCGCATCAACGCCGTGACGCCTACTGGAAGCAAGGTTCCGTAATCGAAAATTACGATGCCATCCAATGTGCGGTCATGGCGGTCGGCGGATGGGCCGACTCCTACACGGACGCGATTCTTCGACTCATGAAGGGGTTGAACAAAACGCCGTGCAATCAGGCCATCATCGGACCGTGGGGGCATACTTGGCCGGAACGAGGCGTGCCAGGCCCTTCCATCGGCTACTTGCAGGCATGCGTGCGATGGTGGGACAAATGGCTCAAAGGCATCAATAACGGGGCACAGAACGATCCAACGATTCGTTTCTACACACAGGATTCGGCGCACTCAACCCCAGACATGACCGACAGGGATGGTGCTTGGTATCAGGCGGACGCGTTCCATACAGGCGCTGATGCTGAGGCCATGATCATGCCCTTCGGCGGCGCGCTCGCATGCGAGCCTTCCACTGATCCGGAAAGCTTCACCGAAATCGTTGATGCCTCTCGTGTGAAACATCGCAGCGCATTGGTGACTGGAACGCAGGTGGATACTTGGCTGCCAATGGGATCGCCGATTGATTTGCCGCAGGAGCAGACCCCGGATGACAAGAGGAGCCTATGCTTCACCAGCGCGCCTTTGGAAGAGGATCTGGTCATTTCCGGTCAGCCGGTTGTTAAGCTTCGCGTAGGCGTTGATGGACGGCAGGTGTTCGTGTTCGCCCGTCTTTGCGACGTTTGGCCGGATGGAACGTCCGAACTGATTACGCGGGGGAATCTCAATCTGTGCCATAGGAATTCGCACGAGTTTCCTGAGCCATGTGTGCCTGGTGAATCGTATGACGTGGCCATTCCGCTGAAGAACGTGTCCCAACGTATTCCAGCCGGACATCGGTTGCGCGTGTCGTTATCCACTAGCTATTGGATTTGGATCTGGCCCTCGGCGGTTATGGCTCCGGTAACGGTGGATATGGCTCATAGCGGTCTCTGCCTGCCTCCGGCTCCGGATGGTCTAAGCGAGTTGAAGGTACCTTTCGAGCCGGCGGTGAATGCTCCGGCGCCAAGTGTGAAACAACTTCGTGAAACGCATCCATATTGCCGCAGATTCGTGGATGAGGAAACCGGTGAAGTGGTGTATAGGCGTTCCACAGACGGCCGTGGAGACCAGCTTACGCCGTCGGGACTGCGCTTCTGGGGCAACGAGCATACGGATTACCGTATTAATCCGGATGATCCGTTGACGGCGTCCATGAACACGGTTCGGCAATCCGGTTTTGAACGCCCTGGATGGAAGGCCACTTCAAAACTGGAATCCAAAATGTACTGCGATCTGGATGATTTCATCGTCACTACGCATATGGCGATTGCATATAACGGGAAAAATATTCACGACGAGACTTCGACAGTGCGTATTCCGCGAGATTTCAACTAAGGAAATCGCAATTCAAGAAATTTCAATTCAGAAATTTCAACTGGAGAAATCGCAATTCAAGAAATCGCAGGTAAAGATTGCGGGAATATCGCAAGTACGGAAGCGATTGGTGTAGGAGGAAACGGGTATGACTGCGGGCTATGCAGGACTGTTCAAGACAAGACATGTGCCATCTCTTGTCGTATCTTCTGTTATGGCCCGCATGCCATTGGGCTCTTCCGTGATGCTGATCGTTTTGCTGGTCAATGCCCAGTATGGGGCGTCGGCGGCCGGAACCGCCACGGCTTTGATGACTGGAGCGATGGCGGTATGCGCGCCGATGCTTGGCAAGCTTATTGATCGTGGCCGGGCTCCCGTCGCGCTTGTCGCGCTTGGCGTGGTGCAGTTTTCTTGCGTGATTGGCCTGGTTGTTGCTACGCAATCCCAGGCTCCATTGCTGATGGTCTGGGGATTGGCTTTGCTTGCGGGCGTGGCCAGTCCGCCCGTGGCTGGCACCACGCGTTCGCTGTGGAGCTCCACCGTGTCGGATGATCTGGTTCCCGTTGCCTATGACCTGGAAGTGCTGATAGTGGACGTGCTCTATGTGGCAGGTCCACTCATTGCCAGCGTGCTTTTGGCTATTTGCAATGCGGGTGCCACGCTTGGCGTGGTGTATGCGTTGATGGCTGTCGGCTGTGCAATGTTGGCGGCGTGCGCGCCTGTGCGCTCGTATGCCACCCAAGTGCGTTCTTTGCGGCGGACTGAGGAAAGTCGAAGCGAATCGTCGTTGTTGTCGCATATCAATATTGTTTTGCTGCTGCTGATTTGCGCGTCGACCAGTGCGTTCAGCGGATGGATCGAAACCGCTGTGCCGCTGTACTATTCGCAGATCGACATGGCGTCTTTGAGCGGCGTGGCCATATCCATATGGTCCATTGGGTCGATCATTGGCATAGTGGCGTTTACCCATTGCCATCCGAAGCGTATGGCAACAGTGAAACAACTGGTCTTGTTTACTGGGATTTACGGGATTGCATGTTTGGGGCTGGCGCTTCCGCTGGGTGGACATAAGTTGGTATGCGCGCTGTTTTTGGTTGGCGTGTTCGTTTCTCCCGGAAGCACCTTGCAATACCGGATTGCGGGGCAGCTTGCTCCTGAAGGGCGCCAAGGGGAGATGTTCTCTTGGGTGAACACGGCTATGGGCGTAGGTTTGGCGCTGGGATCCTATTGTGCCGGGCTTGTGGCGGACAATCTCGGTGGGGGGTTGCTATTCTTGGTGCCTGTCGGGTTTGTTTTCATAGCCTTGATGTGTGCATGGGCTCTTTGCGTTAGAGCCGAGACTTTGGCTGTTGGAAGGGGATAGCGATGGCGGGTGAGGGAATGCCTGTGAAACGAACATCTTTGGTTGATCAATTGGTTTCCACGATTCAACATGAGCTCATTACCGGGCAGTATCCGGCCGGTACGGCTTTTGTGGAGGAGGATGTGAAGACGCGGTACAACGTATCGCGGAGCACGACGCGTGAAGCGTTGGTCAGGCTTGAGGAAGATGGTTTTCTTTCCAGGGATCCGGGCACTCGTACATTGCGTTTTCGCACGTTGACGGAAGAGGAGATTCGCGACGTATATTATGCGAGGCGATTTTACGAAGGGTCCGGCATTAATCATGCCAAGCATGCGACGGAAGGGCAGCTGAAGGAAATATCCGATTCCGCCACGTCGTTATGCGAGATGTTGAATCACGGGAACGCCTATGACGTGGTTGAGGCGGAATGGCGGTGCCATACGGCCATTGTCGCCTGTATCGGTTCCTCGTTGGTGACCGACCAGTACAAGGGTTTGCTTCGCAAGCTCAGCTTGGCTTTGGCTCAAATCGAGGATCCCCGGGAGGATATGGTTTCCGGGCAGGAGCATGTCAATATCGCTCAATTGCTGGTCGCGAAGGATTACAGGCAAGCGAAGAAGGCGCTGTTCGCCCATCTTGATGCGGGTGAGAAAGAGCTTCTTGATTGCGTAAGGGGGCAGGCTGGCTGATATTGGCTTGTGGTGCTTGCTGCCATACTGACGTGATTGCTGCGATTGTGATGTGGTTGCGCCGAAGATTGTGCCGCGTTCAGTTACGTTGTGATTGCCGTTGTGTCATTGTGGCTTTTCCGTTGCGCGTGAAAGTGGCTTGTGTTTCACGTGAAACACAAGCTGTTGTGTGTGGCTGTGTGGCTGCATGTGTGGTTGCGTGTGCAGTTGCTGGTGGCGGCGGATGCATGCGTGGCGGCTGAATTCTTGGCGGTGTTTGAGCGGAACGCACGAAAAGGGCCTGCGTCCCATGTGGAACACAAGCCCTTTGGTGCAAATCGTGACGCCTGCCTGTGCAGGCCTTAGATCACTTGTTGATGACCTTCTTGAACAGATCGGCGCTGGCCTTGGCGAGTGCGAACTGGCCGAAGCCCGGATCGACGGAAGCGAGGTTGGCGTTGACGATCTGGTTGAAAGTGTTGTTCTTCATAATGTTTCCTTTCGTTCGGCTTGGCGGCGTTCTTGTTTTCTTTTCTTTCCTCTGGCCGCTGCCGTAAGTCTTGTTTGTTGTTTCAGCGCGGGTGGCGTTGCCGTTTCCCCGCGTGTGGGATGCGGCTCCGGTTTTCTCTCCGGTCCCTGCCGCATCGTGTCTCTTTGTTCTGTTGTGCCTTCATCATAGGCAGGCTCAACCGTCGATGTCATGCAACGATCGTCGATTCTTTTGTATTTTCATCGGTTAATCTTGAAATAAACGTAACGATGCTGTGATGAACATCAATCGTCGATTGCAGGGCAGTATTGCCGTCGCAAAAGAAGCGGCGCGATCTTCAGATTTTCTATCTTTTCTATGAAAGTCTCAAAATCGTTCTCCCGTAAGACTTTTCGCAAGGTCAGCATTTTTCTATCCATTTTCTATTTTCCTTATTTGCGGGAGTATTTGCGCTTGTTGCCAGCGAATGTCAGGTTACATTGATTGATATCGGGCTGATTGGCGTGGCTGTTCGACAGGCTGATTGGTGTCGGGCGTAAGAAAGGAACGTGATATGGCGACTATTCCTGAACAATATGAAAGCCAGCGCGTCGGTGTGCAGGGATATCGCGTGCTCAATCTCGATTTGGACGGCGTTTGCGCGGATTACAAGGGCGCGATCCGCGATTACCTGCAGCGGCAGGGAATTGACGTGCCGGAACGTGCGCTGCAGACCGCGCATTACAATCTCACGCGCGAGGACGGATGGCCGTTCGAGACGCTCGACGATTACATCGAAACGCACAAAGCCGCGGAGCGTGAGCATCTGTATGCGACGATGAAGCCGCTTCCGGGGGTCGCACAGGCATTGCAGCGATTGGCGAATGAGCACGTGTACATTCGCATTGTCACGCACCGGCTGTTCGTGTCCGGCCAGCATCAGATGGTCGTTTCCGACACCGCGCAATGGCTGGACGGCAACCGCATTCCGTACATGAGTCTGTGCTTTACTGGGCTGAAAGACAGTATGCAGGCCACGATTCATATTGACGATTCGCCGGCGAATATCGAAACCTTGCGTGAGGCAGGGCAGCATGTGGTCGTGTTCGATCAGCCATACAACAGTGCGTATGCTGGTCCCCGAATCGACAGCTGGAGCGACGCCAACGTTGAAAAGCTCCTCACCCTCTTCGAATCCTGGCCGGAGTAAGGGGTGTGCTGGCGGTAGCTGCGATTCCGTCCGTGTGACTCTGGTAATCGGTTTTAGGTGCGGGTTGTGCGGACGGGATTATGTGAGCGACCGCATGATTTGTCAGTTGACCGCACGATTTCTTCTATCTGGCCTCATGATTTTGTTTTGGCGACCTCACGATCTGGAAAAGAGTGTCCCCGATTGAAATCGTGAGGTCAGCCAATCAAAATCGTGTGAAAATCGCAGATCGTGAGGTCGCCAGATCACAATCGTGAGGTCAGCCAAACCAGATTATGAGGTCAGACTAATGCTGGGGTAGACGTTTCAGCGCGTCAACCAGTCTGCGGCGGAATATGCCTGCGCGTCTTTGGCTCGAAAACTTGATTCCACGCGAGCCGCCACAAAGCGCCGCTCAGAGCGCAAAGACGCAGGAATTTGTGGAAAGCGGTCACGTTTCGCACATTGAGATAACCGGCCACGTCTCGCTCGACATATGTGCTGAGATATGACGAAAAGAAGAGTTCAAGCGGCATTTCGGAACTGTAGAGACGGGGGTAGCCGTCGCGCAGCATAAAATCATCCGCGAGCAAGCTCCCGAATCTGACATTAGAGTGATAAAAATGGCGAAAAGTTGGTTGTCGATTCTTGAGCCAAGTTCCATCGCTTTTCGACTACGACCATATTCCAAAAATAAATACACAAAGAGCCTGCCATACGTGAGGTGACGCATGGCAGGCTCTTTTCGTATCGCAATCTTCAGAAGTAATCGGATATTGCGGTGTGCTGACGATCAGAACACTTGAATGCTTTCGATGTACAGCTGGTTGCCCGGCAGGCTATCAAGTGGAACCCACAGCATGATATCCTGCGTTTCCACGGCCTTGTCGAACTTGATGTCGGTCGTGCCGGAATCGTCAAACTCGAACTGCGCCACCTGTTCGCCTTGGGACGGGCTGTTTGTCGCATTCACGCGAATATATCCCTGACCACCGGAAGAACGAATTTTGATGACCATGCGATACGCCTTCTGCGGCTGGCTCAGATGCACGTAATATCCGTAGCCCTGCTGTCCGTCAGGATTCGACAGGAACTGACGATTGTCGATTTCGTATGCGGTCGTGTTTTCCGACTGCTTCGGATCCGGCACTTTCTTCGACTGCTTGTCGGCGGTCACGACCTTATCTTCGGTTTTCTTGGGTTTCTTGGATGCCGTAGACTCGCCGGATGCCGGCGCATTGGCGGAAGTATCGGAAGAATCCTTGGAATTGGACGAATCGGTATTGCCGGACGTATCGGAATTGGAAGAATCCGCGGAATTCGCATCCGACTGATCTCCCTCGCCGAATGGCACTTCGTCAAGATTTATTTCCGGCCATGGTCCTTTTGAATCAGTCGTAACCGAATCTGAAGGCTGCATCAAACCATGAACTGCAAACCCAAGCGCAACCGCAACAACGATGACCGCAACGATAATCGCAACGACCTTCGTTTTCAGCTTGCCAAACAGTTTCGCTTCGGCAACGTCAGTATTCGCCGAAGCGAAAGAAGGATTCTTCGGCGTGAAGCTCGGCGGAACCGCGGCTCGACCGGCGGCATACGCGGCATCGATCGCCTCCTGCTCTGCTTTCAACGCACGGGCGGACTCCTCGCCGGGCTGAATGACCTGACCATCCGCGCCGATCACTGGAATGCGACCGGTTTTTTCCAACTGGGAATCGTCGGATGACATACCATCGGCCGGTACGGAAACCCTGATGGGGAAGGAGAAGGGAGAATCGCTGGTGTCGGTCACACCATCGATGTCTTCTTCGCTCAGCAGTTCACGGCCGCTGCTCCACAACGATTTCACCGCTCCACTGGTGGCCGCGACGCCTTTCGCCAAAGCCTCCTTGCCATCGGAAAAATCGGTGTGAGGTTCGGGAGCGGTAAACGTCATTTCCGGAATGCTGCCGGCCACTGCCAGCGTATCCGGCAGCGGAAGCGTATCCTTTTCGAGAATCTGCAGCAACGGAACATTGGCGATCGAGCATTCCGAATCCATGGAAGGCAACGTGATATCCATGCTTCCCAACGATGACAGCGGTTGGTACTCGCCAAGCAACGCTTCCAATTCCGCAATGGTCGCCATCGGAACGGTGGGGAAGCCGTCGTCCTCTTCAAGTTCGAGACCGCGCTTGCAGATCACGCGGAATTCCATCGGCGTGGTCGGCGCGAGCGCTTCAAGACGGAAATCCGTCGACAGCGTGGACGGGCGTCGGATCAGCATAGCGTACAACAGCGCTGAGATTTGACGGATCGCAAGCTGTTCCCGATTTTCCAAAGCCTGCGCGCGGGAAGTGTCGGCAAGCATGATGCTCACTGGAGCGTCTGCGATCTGAATGCCGGAACGGGTCAGTCGCACCGTGTCGGTGCTGATGGAGAAATGCGTGAGATTGTCTTTTTGCAGCGCATGCAATGATTCGATGACTTCGCCAATGATGGAGCGCATGGCTGTATAGCTCAACGGCTGGTTGGCATTCAACGCGAGATATTCGCTGAGGGTCATGCCTTCGTCAAGCTGCGTCACCACCAGCGCGACCTGGCCGACATGCTGAAGCTGCAGCACTTTCGTGAAGTGAGCATCATGCGAAATAGCCAGCATGGAAGCGGTTGCGTTGACTTCCTGCAATGCCTTGCTGCTGCTGACAATAAACAGCTGGCAATCCCGTGCGAGCACATGGTCGCTGGCCTTCCAGACCTGCAGTCCGGTTTCTTCGCGCAATGGCGAAACGAGCACGTAGCGATTGCTGATGGTATCTCCCAGCTGAGGTTTCATGGGTTCCTTCAACTTTTTGTAAACGTTTGTTCTGCCTATGGTCACTCGCCGTTTTCGGCGTCGCCCTGTTCCAGTCTATCGTTGGGGCTGGTCGGCTTGCGAAGTCCGGGAATACGTGAGGAAATCAGTGCGAGTGCCTCATTGAATTCCTCGGAACGTAGCAGCCGCAACATGCCTACGTAAACGATGAAGGTCACTATGGCCAGCAGTGCGGCACACGCCACTGCCTGAATCCAGTTCATATGACCGTCCACCGCTCCGATTTGGGCGCCGACAAGCTGGTAGACGCTGTCACGTACCGTCACGCCGATGAACATGGTAGCTACTGCCGCGCCAATCGATTTCAGATACGAGATGGCTATGCGCGGACCGTCGATATTGTTTTCGAATCGTTTGCGCAGCATGGCATACAGGATGGGGATCGGCAGTATGTAGCTCATGGCTCCTACCGTGCCGATCATTGTCGTCCATTCGGTAGGGGGGAGTAGTTTCGCGCCGATGACCACGCTTACCGCTTGAATGCCCATGGCGAACAGCATGAAAATGAACGGCGATTTGCCGTCTTCGAATGCATAGAACGTGCGCTGGATAATCAGATACGCGCTGGCGAACGGAAGTCCCACGCCAAGCGTGACCAACGGTCCCGCCATAAGAATCGCCTCTCTGACGCTTACGGACGGCAGCAACGCGAGAATGATCGGAACGGGCATCACCACGAAAGCGACCGCGAAATAGCACATGATCATACCCATATTGCGCAGCGCCTGGCTGAGATCGATGCGCGCTTCGGCGATATTATGATCGGCGACCGCACGGGATATTTTCGGGAAAATCGCGGTTGCCAGCGAAACGGCAATCAGCGAATACGGCAACATGTAAATCGTGTACGCGTTCTGGTATGAAGCATTGCCGGCCACGTCGAGCGGATTGATGCCGAACTGCTGCTGCGCGAGCATCGGCGCGTTGGTGGAGGTACGCGTGATTACGATATTGGCGAGCTGGTCGATTACGACAATGCCGACACTCCAAGCCGCGACCGGTCCCATGGAACGCAATCCAATGCCACGAAGGCCGAAGGTGGGGCGGTATTTCAATCCGATTTTGGTCAGTGGAATGAACAGTACCAGCGCCTGGAATGCCACGCCCAACGTCCACGTGCCTGCGGTCAGGGCGATTTTGTCGGCGGTCCAAAAATCAAGCGGATGCTCGGTGGCACGGCCGAATAGCGCGATGAACGTGCCGAAGCCGATGCAGCTGATGATGTTCGCACCCACGGAACTCCACGCATACGCGGTGAAATGGTCTTTGGCCGCGAGAATCTGGCCGACCACCGTATATAGGCCGTAGAAGAAGATCTGCGGCATGCACCACAGGGTGAATGAGGTCGCCAACGCCATGGTTTCGGGGCTACCGTTCACATACAGCTTGGTGAGCAGCGGCGTGCATAGGGCCATCAGGATCGTCACCGCCAACAGCATGGTGATGGCAAGCGTGATGAGCTTGTTGAGTTTGGTTTCGGCGTCTTTTGCCTTCAACGTGCGCACGATCTGCGGCACGAGCACGGCGTTGAAAATACCGCCGGAAACCAAGGTGTAGATCACCTGCGGAATCATGGATCCGGCTTGGTAGGCGTTCGCCGCATAGCCGGTGGTGCCTAAAGCCCAAGCGAGCAGAATGGTACGGATTTGCCCGGTCACGCGCGAGGCCGCGGTGCCGGAGGCCATGATCAGTGAATTACGGCCAACGGAAGAACTCATTCGTCTGGATCCTTCTTACGGTGGAATTGGCGCCACAGTCCCAAAGCTCCAAGCAGCACGGCGATGCCGATGATGATGAAGCCGGTTTTGTCGCTGATCTGCAATGCGCTGGTGATGTGGGTGGTTTGTGTCGCCCCGAATGTGATGCCCTGCCTGTCCTGCAGGCTGAGCGTGGCGTCCGCGGTGCCGGAGGTGGCCACGCGGATGGTGAACGCCACTTGGGCTTCGCCGTGCGCGGGCACTTCCACGGTGTCGAAACGCGAAGTGACAATCTGCATGGAGTTGGTCAATGATGAGACTTTTACCGTGACCGGATAGGGGTGGCTGTTGCTGATGGTAACGGGCATTTGCGCGGTTTCGCTGACCACGTTGACGTTTTCCGTCGGTGTGATGGCCACGCCGTTGATGAGCAGGGACGCCAGTTGCCCGGCTCCTTCTACCATGGTGCTTCCGGCTGGATTTTCGCCGCCTAGCGCGTGCAGGGCCATGATGCCGTGCGCGTTGACGAGCTGCCTGCGCCACGCTTTGAGGCCTGCGGGGGCCTGCTTGGCATCGTCGGCGATGTCGGTGAGGATGGACGCGTTGAATCGTTTGATGTCGTTTGTCGAGGCTGCCAGTGTGTTGAGCGTCTGCCTGAGATTGGCTTGCGTCGCATCATTGATTCCGTCGGATTGCGGCACGATCGCGGCTGCATCGTCGCCGCTCAAGGCGGGGTCGGCATTGTTGAGCGTGTTCAGATCGGTGATGTTCAGCCATGGCGATTGTTCGACGTCCGTCATCAGTGCGTCCACGACGGACGGATCAGAGTTGCCGTTCAGGCAGACCAGCAGATTGCGTTCCGAATACGGCTGCTCCATCTGGTAGAACGCGCTTTGCGCGACGAATCGCGCGAGACGCCCGGCCGTCGTTCCCTCGCCGTCCGCTTCGGCGTCGGCACTGGTCGCCTTGCCTTGTGCAAGGTTGGAAAGCACGCTTTGCGCGGTCAGTACGGTGATGTCGCCGGCGTCGGTGGTTACTACGGTCTTGCCGGTTTCCGCGGTGGCCGCATCATCCTCTTCGAAATCATGCGTGGCGATGACGGTGTCGTACCCCTGCTGCTTGGCTTTCGCCAGCGCGTCGGCGGTCCAATTGCCGGTGCCCTGCCATGCATACGTGGTCATACTCGCGTTCGGGTCACCCAACGCCGATTGATAGTTTTTCAAGGCCTGTTCGGCGTTCCATTGCGAGGTGCCGACGCCTGCCGCATCATAGGTCTTGCTGTCGTTCAGCGCGGAATAGGCGGTGATGTCGAACAGGGCCGGTTGCGTGATGCCGTCGACTTGCGTCGGCATCGGCATCGCCTTCAGATAGGTTGGATCGGCCACCACCTGCAGTTTGTCATGCTTGGTGAACGTCTGTTCCAGCGACTTGAGTCGCGCCTCGTCTTCTTTGCCGGGAACGGCGATTTTCGAGAGCTCCACGGAGGTGACGCCACCTTTGTTGACGAGCTGTTCCAGCATGGTGTTGTCGGTGGTCCATCCTTGCGCTTCGAGCGGCTGCACGATGGTGATATTCATCGCGGGCGTGTCGGGGGTATTGATTCCAGCTCCGGTCCGCGTTGCGAAAGTATGCGCTTCGTCTTGTTGAACGCCATCGGCCTCATAACTGAGCGTGACCGGTTTTGGCCCCCAGGAGTTGACGGACGCCAGCGTCTCCTGATTCGAGTCCGCGTCGATGTGCACGTTCGCCGAAGCTCCCGGTTGAAGCGCGGGAACCTCGCTCTGCCCAACGATATTGGGCGTGGGAATCTGCCCGATGCCTTCCGACCATTCCTGGATATCGTTGCGCGACACGAACGTGTAGAAGGCGTTCATGGCAAGGGTGAGCGTGCCTGAAGGGATTTCCTGATCGGTGGTGTTGGTCACCGTCGCGCTCAAATGATAGCCGGAAGTGTCGGTCAGCACGGCGGTGGAGGAGTCGATCGACAGCATGGTGCCGGATTGCGATTCCTGTGTTTCTTCGGCTTCGGCTTTCGGCACAGGTGCGTATAACAACATCAACGCCATGGTCATAACCATGGCGAGGATTGCCGAAAGCGCACGCATGCCGTGCGGAACGTTCCGTTGTGCGGGTTGATTCACCTTCACGCCTGTCTGTTGAGTTTCCTTGCGTACAACCATGCTATCTTTCGTTCGTTCGGGTAGCTGAGAACGTCGTCCAAATCAGCAAAATCCACCCAAATCGCGTCTTCCGCCTCATGATCCGGGTCGCCTTCCACCGTCAACTCGCCGCCGATCTGACGCAATGCGAAATGATGCACCAGCTTGTGTACGCGCTGGCTGGTTCCGGTGAACCAGTAGTCGATGGTGGCGATGGAATCGACCACTTCACCTAGGATTCCTGTTTCCTCGTGAACTTCGCGAACGGCGGTTTGCTGCGGTGTTTCGCCTTTTTCGATATGACCTTTCGGCAGGCACCATTCCAAATGTCCGCTACGCGAGTGACGTGCGATGATCGCCACACGGCCCTTGTCGTCGAATACGAGACCTCCCGCCGAATATTCGCGCACTACCGGCAGTTCCTGCGCGTCGAGCGAGGCGAACGTGGTCGGACCGTCCGTGGCGCGCCGCTGCGGCATCATTGCCGGGGTGGGTGCGTTGGGCGTGATGATGGTCTCTTGCCGCAAGGAAACGGACTGCGATGTGTACAGCAGTTTGTCCGGTTCCATCGGATTTTGGGCATGGTCGTCCGCAGCATGGGCAAGCATGCGTGCAAGGTCTGCGGGCGTAATCATGATTCCAACCATACTCAATTCTGTGTGCAGGTGGGGTAACGGTATGCTGGTAAGGCAGAAACTTGTGGTGTCGGAAAGGGATGGCGTGAACTTCGAAGTGTGGCCAGAGGCCATTGAATTAGGGCGTATGTTCGCCGCGGAAGGCTATGAATTGGCGTTGGTGGGAGGTCCCGTTCGAGACCTGCTGTTGCATCGTAAATCGCATGATTTGGATTTTTGCACATCGGCGCGTCCTGAGCAGTTTGAACACATTTTGCGCCGTTTCGGGCGCGATGGCTTTTGGGATATGGGCCGTAAATTCGGCACGCTGGGCGCCATGCGCAGGCGTGAGGATGGCACGGAAGTGCAGGTTGAGGTAACGACCTACCGTTCCGACACGTATGACCCCGACTCGCGCAAGCCGGAAGTCAATTATGGTGACACGCTGGAAGGCGATCTTTCCCGCCGTGATTTCACGGTGAATGCCATGGCGTTGCGTGTGCCGGAATTGGAATTCGTCGATCCGTTCGGCGGCGCGAACGATTTGGCCAAGGGCGTGTTGCGCACGCCGGTCGATCCTCGCCAGTCGTTTGACGACGATCCGCTGCGCATGATGCGCGCCGTACGTTTCGTGGCGCAACTGGGCTTCCGTATCGAACCGGAAACCGCTGAAGCGCTGACCGACATGGTCGATCGCATTGAAATCGTTTCCGCTGAGCGCGTACGCGACGAACTGGTCAAAATGCTGCTGTCCGATCGCCCGCGCGCAGGTATCGAAGCGCTGGTCGATTCCGGTCTTGCCGATATCGTCTTCCCGGAAATTCCGGCATTGCAGCTCGAAATCGACGAACATCATCGTCATAAGGACGTGTTCGAGCACACCATGATCGTCATTGATCGTGCGGTTGCCCTCGAAACCGGCCCGGACGGCCCTGTGCCGGCACCGGATCTGACGTTGCGTTTGGCCGCGCTGATGCACGATATCGGCAAGCCGAAGACGCGTCGTTTCGAATCGGGTGGCAAGGTGAGCTTCCATCATCATGATGCGGTCGGCGCGAAAATGACCCGCAAGCGCCTTAAGGCATTGCATTTCGACCATCATATGGTCGAGGACGTCAGCGAGCTGGTCAATCTGCACTTGCGCTTCCATGGCTACGTGGAGGAGCCGTGGACGGATTCCGCGGTCCGCCGTTACGTCAAGGATGCGGGTCCGCTGTATGAGCGCCTGAACCGCCTTACGCGTGCCGACGCGACCACACAGAACAAGCGCAAGGCCATGGTGTTCTCGTCGGCGATGGACGAGATGGAACAGCGTGTGCGCGATTTGAAGGAGAAGGAGGATTTCGACGCGATCCGCCCTGATCTGAACGGTGACGAAATCATGCAGCTGCTCGGCATTGACCCGGGACCGCTGGTTGGCAAGGCGTACAAGCACATGCTGGAATATCGCCTCGATAACGGCCCGGTCGAGCGTGATGTCGCTGTTGCCGAGTTGAACCGTTGGTATGAGGAACAGCAGGCCGAGTAGTCTGCTTGCTGACCTCACGATTTGGATTCTATGACCGCACGATTCGATTTTTCGGGCAAAAAATAGAATCGTGAGGTCAGTCGGTTCCGAAAAGTGCGGTTTCGGGGGTATTCTCTGGAGGATTTTGCCCGCGATTTAACCCACGAATATAAGAATTGACCTCACGATCTTGATTTTCAGTGAAAAATCGAAATCGTGAGGTCAATCCGAAAATCTGCAAAACAAAAAATCTGCAAATCACACGGCGTCGTGTTCGGGGGCCTTCTGTACGTCGGTCATCTTGTCGACGGTAACGCATCCCTCGAAGCTGTCGATCTCCTTGCCGGCGGTCGGCACCTTCTTCTGATTCTGCAGATTGTCGAAAGTCGCGCCAACCACAACGTCGATCAGCATATCCTCACGATCGTCCATCACCATCGTCGCGTCGGTGAAGTTGCTGTTCACCGTGTACGCCTGATTGATGGCGTTCTTGCCGAAGATGATCATCGTGCGTTCCACTTTGGAGCTGGTGTAGTTGCCGGCTGCCTGGGTGTTGAACTCGCGGTTCTGCAACGCGCTGCTGACGGCTTGCGCGAAGCCGGCGAATTCAGTGCCGTTGAGCACGCGCACGGTGATGTTGCGGTTTTCCACGTACTTGCCTTTGCTGCCGTCCTGTTCCTGTGCTGCGCAAGGGGCCTGCTGGCCGTAATTCGGCTGTACCGCGGCCGACTTGACATTGCCCAATCCTCCAACATGGAAGAAGAACAGCAGGGAAATCACCAATGCGATCGTCAAAATGGTGCCGGTGATGGTGAACACCACCTTTTGACGGCGGCGAATGTACTGTTTGCGCGCGGCGCGCTCGTCGTTAGCCTGAGTCATGTACGAGTCCTTCTCCAAAAATCGGTTGACTTCAACCTTACTGTTACGCGATGATATGCACAATCGGATGGGCCGGTGCCTTGGTGGCGATGATGCGGTCGACGCAACGGCTTTGTTGCCATGCCGATTGCACGGCGCGTGCCGCATCGTCGGTTGGCACGAATGCGATTACGGAAGGGCCGGATCCGGAGACGAACGCCTGCTTGGCGCCTGCCTGCAACGCTTCGTCGATCGCCTGTCCGCTGCGTGGATGCAGTGAGATCGACGCCTGTTGCAGATGATTGTTGTCGGTTGCGCCGGCGCCGATTTGGTCGAACATGGCATACACTTCCGGCGTGCGCAGTTCCGCCTGATACGCGCCGACCAGCAGACGGCCTGCAAAGCCCTGATCCGTCAGTTCCAGCACGGCGTCGCTGTTTTCGCTGAGTTGTTCGATCTGCTCGCCGAAGCCGGTGCCTCGCGCATAGCCTCCGGTCAGGCAGAACGGCATATCCGCGCCCAATGTGGCGGCAACCTGTTGCAACCGTTCGATGGACCAATCAAGATTCCATAGCGTGTTCAACGCCAGAATCGTGGCGGCCGCATCCGCGGAACCTCCTGCCATGCCCGCGCCAACGGGAATGCGTTTTTCGATGTTCAACGCCACATCCGGTTCATGGCCGCTCGCTTCGGCCATGGCGAACAGGGCGAGCACGGCATGGTTGCGTCGCATGTCGCTGCCGGAGGAGGCCAGATCGCCAAGATAGGCACCTTCAAGATTCAGGGAGAAACCGGATCCGGGCTTTTTGCGACTGGTGGTGACGGTGTCGTACACGCCGACGGCGCAGTAGATGGTGTCGAGCTCGTGTCGGCCACCCCATTCGCTGCGTGGCCTGCCTACGTGCAGGGTCAGATTCGTTTTCGCCGGGCAGTCCACGCTGACCGTGTTGATTGCGGTGTTGGCGTCGCTCATGCTTCCGACACCTCGCCCACGGCTCGTGCCAATGCCACGAATTCGTCGATGGCAAGCGTTTCGCCACGGCGCGTCGGATCGATGCCCGCCTGCTCGAACGCTTCGGAGGGCACGATCTTCTTCAACGCGGCATGCAGGGTTTTGCGCCTCTGGCCGAATGCGGCGTCGATAAGACGGAACACGTTTTCGCGGTCCACTACGGAACCGTCGGGATTGTTGGCCGAAGGCGTGTGCCCGCCCTCATATCGTTTGAACAGCACCAGCGCGGAATCCACATTCGGTGCCGGCCAGAACACATTGCGCCCGATAATGCCCACACGTTCCGCGGTACCATACCAAGCGAGCTTCACGCTTGGAGTGCCGTAGATCTTTGAACCGGGCTTTTCACTCAGTCGGTCCGCGACTTCCTTCTGCACCATCACGAGGAACGTGCCGAGATTGTCGAAACGTTCCAGCAAGGTCAGCAGAATCGGCGTGGCCACGTTGTATGGCAGATTGGCGACCAGTGTAAACGAATCATCATTTTGGAAATCAGGCAGATTTTCCGGCGTCACGGTCAACGCATCGCGATTGACCACGCGGAAACGATCCACCGCATCCGGCATGAATTCGGCGATGGTGCCGGGCAGTCGTTCCGCAACGGGCGGGTCGATCTCCACGGCGGTCATCGTGGCGCCGGTTTCCAAAATCGCCAATGTCAGTGAACCGAGTCCAGGTCCGACTTCCAGCACATGATCGTCGGCGGTCACACCCGCCTCGCGCACGATACGACGAACCGTGCCCGGGTCGATTACGAAATTCTGCCCGAATTTTTTTGTCGGGCTGATACCGGCCTCGGCTGCGATACGGCGAATGTCAGCAGCCCCCAACAGGCGGCCTTGCGCGGTTTCGTCGGTTGTGTTGGTTTCGTTCGCGTGTTCTGTCATTACCTCATTATCCGTTCAACTGGTATGAAAAATGTGCGCTGTTGCGTTTGCGTATTGTTGCGATCGGCGTTGTTTAATACCATCCGACCTGCTCGGAATGCTCCCACGCCTTCGACGGGCTGCCGTAGCGTTGCGCGATGTAGCTCAGGCCCCAGTCGATCTGCACGGCCGCATCGTCACGCCAGTTTGTGCCGAATGCCGCCATTTTGCTGCCAGGAAGCGACTGCGGAATACCGTAGGCTCCGGAAGATGCGTTTTCCGCATACCACAGCCAGCTCGATTCACGCGTCCACAGTTTCACCAGATCGGTCCAGTTTTGCCCGGTCCAGCCATATTGCGCCGCAGCTCCTGCCGCGTAGGCCTGTGCCTGCGCGGGGGAGGGGTGATAGAGGCGGCATCCTGCCGAAGGATCGGAAGGTTGCGGTGTCGGGGTGGGCGTCGGGTCCGGCGTGGGGGTTGGGTCAGGAGTTGGCGTCGGATCCGGGTCCGTCTTCGATCCGGAATCGTCCTTCTTGTTGTCGCTCGAATTGTCCGTATTATCGGAATTATTGTTCGAATCGTTTTTCTTGTCGGAATTATCGGAATTGTTGTTCTTATCCGAATTATCGTTCTTCCCGGAATTATCATTTTTCCCGGAATTGTCGGAATTGCCGGTATCTCCGGAATTGTCGGATCCGCCACCAGAACCAGAATCGTCGGAAGAAGCTGCCGGTCCTACTGCGATGATCTGATCGAGGGCGATTTTCGTGGTCGTTTCGTTGGTCAGCGTCTCGCTTTCCTTCTCGCCATCCACATACGTGACGTCGTACGTTTGCTGGATTTCGCCGTCCTCGCCTTCCTGCCTGACTACGACTTCGCCGGGCTGCAGGCTGGGATCGACGATGGTTTGCGTGCCGAAAGGCACCGCTTTCGTGCGTGTTTCCTCGCCGTGCGTCACGCGGCGGACGCGCAGGATCGTTTCGCCGTTGTCTTTTTCGACGCTGACGCGATCCTCCTTGTTCAGCGTGATGCCTTTGGAGTCAAGAATGGAGGCCGCCGGCAGTTTGCCATTTGGCGCTTCGGAACTTTGCCCGTCTGCGATGACGGTGACCGGCCCGTTTTGGTTGATGATCAGTCCGCCGGTGAGTTTGTTGTACACGTTGTCGATATTGACGGTGACTTTTGCCGCGTCGGCCTCGTTTTGTTCGAAGAATCCGATCAGCTGTTCGGCGCTGGTCGCCACTGTCCAGAAGGGCACTTCCTGCCCGTTGATGGTGATGGTGGTCTGGTAGGCGCTTCGTACCGTCACCACGTCATGGTTGCTCAGCATGCTGGTGGGGCTGGTGGATTCCACGAGATCGTGCGTTTTGACCTTCACGCCGCGTTCCTGCAGCAGGCGGTCGACGCTCATCGCGTATGTGGTTACGGTGGTGGTTTCGCCATCGATGGTCAGAGCCACGGTTTTGCGCGCGCCTACGCCGAATGCAAGTGTCGAGGCGAGCGTCAACGAGACCACGCATGCCGTCACTCGAACACGCCGAAGCGTCACGAATCTCCGGGGGGTCCACCTTCTTGTCATACGTCCTCTTTCCAGCGACTGCCTACATCGCCGTCATTGTAACGGTCAGATCGGGACGAATGGCATGGTTTCCGCTGGTTTTATCTATACCGCCACATTTTCGAGGAAAAGGAGTAAAGAAAAAAAGGGGGCAGGAGAGAAGGGGATGTCCTGCCCCCTACCCGGACGAGGCAGGTTGGGGGAAGCCTCGTCCGGTCGCCAGAAGCCATAAGTTGGGGGAAGGCTTCTGGATCACTTACCCACGGTAAGAGGTCAAAGCCCGTCAAAACGGGTTTCGAGCCTCCTGTCGGGATCGAACCGACGACCTGCCGCTTACAAGGCGGCCGCTCTGGCCATCTGAGCTAAGGAGGCTTGTGCCGCTTTCTAGCATAATGCATAAAACGGCAACGATTGAATAGCATAACCAGCGTGCCCGATGCCGTCAACTTGGAACTGCGCTTTGGCTGGCACGCTGGCGAGTAGGGGGTTATTGTTTTTCGATTATGAGGATTGCGTAGGGCTGATCACTCGCCAGTGGTGTTGGAAATCGGATCCTTGTCGGAGCCGATGGAGGGCATCACGCCTTCCTTGCCGATGTCGTCGGACTTGATTCCGATGGCCTCCAGCAGGCCTTCCTCAATGGTCTCCTGCGCGGTGCTCAACTGGTTCATATCCCAGAACTTGCCGTTGATGGTCACCGTTGGGGTGGTCATGCTGTCTTTGTAGGTTCCGGACGTGTTCCACAGTTCGGAGCGCTTCGGCGTATAGGTGTCGATGGCGTCAAGCCAATCCTGGTAGTCGCGGCCAAACGCCTTGTCCGCCACATCCTTGGAAACTCCCGAGGCGATCATCTGTTCCTTGATCTGATCGTCGCTGACGGACTTGTAATTCGAGCTTTCCTCAGGCTGGAAATCCTCGGCGTACATTTTTTCGAGGAAGGTGATCAGATGGCTCGTATCGCTGTCATGCTCGGCCAGATAGATCGCGGCATTCGCGGCGCGGCTTGAATAATCGTCGGTGGACCACTTGTCCATAAACGCCATGAAATGCAAATCAAGATTGATCTGACCCGCGTCGACCATCTTCTGCAGATCCTCATCAAGCTGACGATGCAGATTGCCGCAGCCCGGGCACAGGAAATCCATGTAGATCGCAACAGTCGGTGCGCCTTCGACGGACTTGCCGTAGCCATCCTTCGAAATCAGCAATCCGCCCTTCTTATCGACGAGCTTAGGGGTGTTTTCGACTTGCTGCAGCTTGTCGTACGCTTCTTCCACGGTCTGGGTGGAAGCCTGCGTTTCGGTGTTCTTGTGCATGTTGTGATACACGGTGAACGCGCCGATCGCCACCAGGATCACCAGCACCGCCATCACGATGGCGCCGATGAGGGTCTGCTGCTTGCGCTCCTTCTCCATCTGTTCGGCGCGAGCCTTCATCTCCGCGGCCTCAGCGGCCCTACGCTCGGCGCGGCTGGCGCGCTTCTGCGCATCCTTACTGTTCTGGGCCATCCACATTCCTTTCGATGTTCACATCACGATGCTGTGCACCATAGTAGTGTGGGCACGCTATTGCTGAATGAAGTATTTCGTAAAAGCTCACGTTGCCATACTACGTGCGATTATCTGATGTTTTTCTGATGATTGCAAACGTTTGCCGATTTTTGATTTTCGCTGCGTATTTCGTGAGATGGCGTCACTACATATCGTACGATTCGGCAGTGGTGCCGGATTTCGGGCGGCCGCGCAATGCGCCGGCACCCAATCGCAGCACCAATGCTCCCGGAGCGAGGGCGCATACCAGCCAGCCGATGGCGCAGCAACCGGCCTGGGCGACGCCGCTTTGCGAAACCGGCCCTTCAATCCAGGTCGGCAGCGGAATCGTGAATCCGAATAGCGACGTATCAACCATGGCAAACGGCAGTTGCAGCGTGACTGTGGCGATTGCCAATCCCAATGCGGCGATCGCAGCCATGATCAATGCGCGCGGCACCGCATAACCCAGCCCCTTGAGCACATGCCAAGGCAGCGTGGCGGCGCGGGCGAACCAGTCGGAAGCCCTGCGGTTGCCCCCACGGCGGCCTTCGCGTTCCAGCTGCGCCTCCATATTGAATCCAATGGTGGCGAGCAACCAGGCCAGCAGCGCGCCCGCGATCAGGGCGATCCATGGCGAGAACAGGCCGCATACGGCCACAGGAATCGCCATCAGCACGCAGAGGGGCACGCCTCTGCCAAGCAGTTCGCCGCGTTGCACGTCGGCCGGATTCGGCGGCTGCAGTACACTCTGCGGCACATTCGGGTTGAGCGGCGCGGCCGGAGTGACCGGTGCGGTTGGCACGGCAGATGTTTGCATGTCTTGTGGCTGCGCACTTTGCGCCATTTCAACCGATGCGTTCGGTATTACGGCAGGAGGCCGCTGGTTGGCGATGCGCTGCAATGCAGGTTTGATGGCCGGGTCGATCTGTGCGGCCTCTTGAGCGGGATTCCAAGCGTCCTGGACCGGCATCACCCGCGTGGATTGCGGTGTATCTTGCGGCAGCACACTGGTATCCCCACTATTGACAGGCAGCACGCGCGTGCCGGTGCCAAGAGGAATGGTTGCGGTATGCGCGTTGATATCCATGACCGAGGTGCCGGCATCGGGCGCATCGGCAATAACGGTATCGGTTATGTCAGCAATAACGGTTGCACCGATTGCCTGCGTGGCCTCAACGAATTGCGGCAAGGTGCGCGTGCCGATGGCGTCTTCTCCCGTCACATGGTCTAACGCCCGCCAAAGCATTCGTGGATTGTCGGGCGATCCCTCAAAAGGGAGCATCGCCTCCGACCCGGCACTATCGGCGACATCCGAAGTATTCCCCGAAATCCAAGCTTGCGGATTCAACGCATCCAACGCAATCGCCTGCAACAACTCGTCTGGAGTGCAACGTTTCGTACGATCCGGATTCAACGCCGAACGGAACGCGGCCATGGTCCCAGCCGGCAATCCCGCCAAATTCGCGCTTCCCGCGGCAGCACGCTCCAATACCGCCATCATCGGTTTCGTGCCGAACACCGGCTCGCCAGTGGCGGCAAACGCCAGCACGCTCGCCACCGACCACCAATCGCTCATCTCATCGGATTCGGCACCGTCGATGATTTCCGGCGCGATGAATCCAGGCGTGCCCATCACCAATCCGGTACGAGTCACATGACTTTCGCCCTCGCCCATGGCAATGCCGAAATCCACCAATACCGGTCCGGTATTCGACACCATCACATTCGTCGGTTTGATATCGCGATGCACAATCCCGGCCGCATGCACAGCCTTCACCGCTTCGATCAGCTTGCGTCCCAACCGTTCCAAATCATCGCCCACATACCGGCCGTTGGCGCGCACGTCCTCACGCAAATTCTTGCCTTCGATCAGCTCGGTTACGATAAAAGCCAGCGCATCATCCAATTCCATATCCACAATGCCGCACACGCCGGGATGACGCACTTTCTGCAGTGCCATCGCCTCCCTGCGCAGGCGCTCGCGTGCAGTCAGCTGGTCGCGGGAGCGTTCGCTGGACGCATCTTCCTCGGCAAGGGAATCACGCAATATCTTCATCGCATACTGATGGCCGCCGTCATCTCGTACCCGCCATACCGATCCCATGGCACCCGAACCAAGCCGGGAAATCAACGTGTATCCGCCAACGAGGCTGCCTGCCTCCAGATTCAATGCGCTTAAGTCGCTCATGGCACCCATGGTACTTGCCTTACGTAAGTTGCCGCTGGAACAGCTCGCTGTAGTGTGCCGAAAATATCGCAGGAATTGCGATTATGGAGTTGGAAGCGCAATGAAGATCGATGATTTCCGCAATCAAGGCAAGGATGTTGCAACAATCTGCGGATGAGCGCACATTGTGCCAGATGCATGCGCGCAACGGGATTATATGTGCACGAATGGTAGTTTTACATGCGCAGGTGGTATGCAGATTATGCACGCGAAACGACAGGCTGGGAAAAATCAGGGCGCTTTTTTCGCGGATTTTGGTGAAATCGAAACATCGACATGAAGAAGTGTCTTCACTTCTGGAAATTGCGTGACGCGGGGCAGCGTTGCATGATTTCTGGTTTCGATGAGGGAATCGGAGCCTGCATGTCGTTTGGTTATGAGAATCAAGGAGGAGGCAGACCATGCTGCAAATCAACATGGCTGACGTCATGAACGTTATCGGTTCGTTGACGCCGTACCTGATTGCGATTGGCGTGCTATTTGTGCTCGCGCTGATCATCACTTTCGCCGTCAACAAGAAGACGGTGAAGGAAGTTGCGACCCGTAAGATCATCCACTCCGAGTCTTGGCTTGTGGCGCTGGTCGGTATTGTCGTCGCGGTTTCCATGATGCTGTCCGGTCCGCTGTCGACGCTGCTCAACAACGCGACCATCACCAAGTACATGCTGTCTGACACCACTGTTTCCAAGGCCAACGAGCTGGCCAAGGAAGTGCAATCGGAAGCCATCACCATGCTGAAGAACGATGATTCCAACCTGCCGCTGGCTAACAAGAAGGTCAACGTGTTCGGTTGGGGCTCCACCAACCCGGTCTATGGCGGCACTGGCTCCGGCTCCATGTCTGACCAGTACGACACCGTTTCCCTGCTTGACGGTATGAAGGAAGCTGGCCTTGAAACCAACGCCGATCTGAGCAAGCTGTACACCGACTACCGTGCGGATCGCCCGGTTGTTGCTATGTGGTCCCAGGATTGGACGCTGCCTGAGGTTCCGGCCGACCAGTATTCCGATTCGCTGATCTCCGACGCCAAGAGCTTCTCTGATGAGGCTGTTGTGGTGCTTACCCGCGTTGGTGGTGAAGGTGCAGATCTGCCGACCAACATGAAGGCTGAAACCATCACCTACGAGAACAACTCCAAGGACTACGAGGACTTCCAGGATGGCGAACACTTCCTGCAGCTGAGCAAGACCGAGCGCGATATGATCGATCTGGTCACCAAGAACTTCGACAAGGTCACGCTCGTTTATAACGGTGCAAATGCTTTCCAGTTCGACTTCCTGAGCGATTATCCGCAGATCAAGTCCGTGCTGTGGTGCCCGCCTGCAGGCCAGACCGGTTTCTCCGCACTTGGTGATGTGCTCGCCGGCGAGACCAACCCGTCCGGCAAGACTTCCGACACGTTTGTCAAGGATCTGACCAAGACCCCAGTGTTCAACAACACTGATGGCGCTGCTGCTGCCAGCTCGTCTTCCGTTGGTGCCAATGGCGCATTCGTCTACGACAATGTCGACGATCTGGCTGCCAAGTACACCGGTTTCACCGGTCAGGAAACCACCGTGCTTCCGTCCTTCGTCAACTATGTCGAAGGTATTTATGTGGGCTACAAGTTCTATGAGACTGCTGCCGATGAAGGTCTGATCAACTACGATGACACCGTCATCTATCCGTTCGGTTACGGCCTGTCCTACACCAGCTTCGAACAGAAGATGGGCGATGTCTCCTACAAGGATGGCAAGGTCACGTTCGATGTGACCGTCACCAACACTGGCGACACCGCTGGCAAGGACGTTGTCGAGGTTTACTACAACCCGCCGTACACCGATGGCGGCATTGAGAAGGCTTCCAAGAATCTTGTTGCCTTCGAAAAGACCGAGAAGCTCGAGCCGGGTGCATCTGAGACTGTGAAGATTGAGTTCGATGATGACGATATGGCCTCCTACGACGACAAGGATGCCAAGGCTTGGGCGCTGGAGAAGGGCGATTACACCATCTCCATCCAGTCCGATTCCCATCATGTGATCGACTCCGAGAAGATCAACGTTGCTGACACTGTCACCTACGACTCCGAGTCGAACACCCACAATGGTGATCAGACCGTGGCTACCAACCAGTTCGACTATGCCGCTGGCGATGTGACTTACCTGTCCCGTGCCAACCACTTCGCCAACTATGCTGAAGCCACCGCAGCCCCGACCAACTTCTCCATGAGCGATGAGGTCAAGGCCGCCTTCACCAACAACGGCAACTACGATCCGACCAAGTACGACGATGATTCCGACGAAATGCCGACCACCGGTGCCAAGAATGGCCTCCGTCTGGCCGACATGTACGGCAAGGATTACGACGACGCTGATTGGGAAAAGCTGCTCGACCAGTTGACCTTCGACGATATGGACAACCTCATCGCCAATGGTGGCTACGGCACTCCGGCCGTCTCCTCCGTCGGCAAGATCCAGCTCATCGACGCTGACGGCCCGGCCTCGCTGAACAACAACTTCACCGGCGTTGGCTCCATCGGCTTCCCGGCTTCCACCGCATTCGCTTGCACTTGGAACAAAGATCTGGCCAAGCAATTCGGCGAGATGATCGGCGATATGGCTCACGACATGCACGTTGCTGGTTGGTACGCTCCGGCTATGAACATTCACCGTGGCGCATTCTCCGGCCGTACTTTCGAGTACTTCTCCGAGGATTCCCTGCTCTCCGGAGTTATGGCATCCAACGAGATCGCAGGCGCCAAGGAGAAGGGCGTGTACTCCTTCATGAAGCACTTCGCACTGAACGATCAGGAAACCAACCGTACCAACATGGTGTGCACGTGGGCGAACGAGCAGGCCATCCGCGAAACCTACCTGAAGCCGTTCGAGATGAGCGTGAAGGAAGGCGGCGCACAGGCTGTGATGAGCTCCTTCAACTACATCGGTTACACCTATGCCGGCGCTTCCAACAACCTGCTGAACACCGTGCTCCGTGACGAGTGGGGCTTCAAGGGCTTCGTCCTGACCGATTATTTCGGCGGCTACGGCTACCAGAACGGTGATCAGGAGATCCGTAACGGCAACGATTCCATGCTGGCTACCACCTCCATCACCAACCACATCACCGACAAGTCCGCAACCTCCGTGAAGGCCATGCGTACCGCTGCTCACAACATTCTGTACACCGCCGCCAACAGCTGGCAATATGCAGACGGTGAGCCGAAGGTCACTACCCCGATCTGGAAGACCGCCATGTACGTGGCTTGGGGCGTGACCGCAGTCCTGGTGATCGCACTTGAGGCTCTGACTATCAAGCGCTACATGGATCGCAAGAAGGCCAAGGCTGAGGTCACTGCCTGATCTCACTTCCTTCTCACAGGTCAAAACATAACTGAATAACAATTGAAACAGCGAGAGCCGTCGACTTCCCTGAGTCGGCGGCTCTTGTTGTATTTCAGCGTGCGTGCCGTCGCAAGTGCAGCCAAGTTTCATGCTTCTTCGCGTCTCTTTTGTATTTCTGTTCTTTCTGTTCCGCTGGAATCATGATTTGCGATTGCATTTGGGTGTTCATCACATGGAAATGAGATGTGTATGGGTATGACACGCCGTTTATAGTTTGTTTTTGGTTCATGCGGGCGTTGTCTTCGGGGTCTAGACTGGCTGTACGGCCGTTCGGAGGCCTTTTTCGACACGCCGGGGGATGCGTTTATTTGCAATGGTTTTAGGGTATCTTTGGAAGGGTCGATTTGCGTGA
>ERZ1034842.5-NODE-5-length-187847-cov-16.566984_pt1 | contig 187847 bp, 164 predicted proteins | sample MGYA00520634_ERZ1034842 | MGnify/ENA primary metagenome ERZ1034842 (study PRJEB33766, sample SAMN09781734) | gut metagenome | biome: gut microbiome | host: Homo sapiens | place: Madagascar | study: EMG produced TPA metagenomics assembly of the PRJNA485056 data set... | reverse complement strand
AGACCTATCTGACGGCAGAGATTCGGAGAATTTACAGAAAAAACGTTACGTAGCCGTCTTATGTAAATAGGTTTGGATAATTATGGGAATTGTGGCGTTTATTACAATTGGGGCAGTAATGTTTTTTCTTCCTTTGGGAATTGTTTAAGGTCTTATTCAAAAGTTTTTGTTTCCAGAAGACTCTGTATTTTATACAATTTCCGTGAACGTTGTTTTACATACAGTAGGTGTTGGTTTGATTTGTTACGGAGGCTATTATTGTTCTCAAGAAAGTTTAATTCAATATTCTTTTGCTATAACTGCGAATTTTTTATTTATTTCCTTGATAGGTTCTTTTTTATTTTGTCTGGATGTTTTTATAAACTCGGCATCCCTGCGGAATTTTTTTCAAAATTGTTGTACCCATGATAAACCATTACTGAAATATATTTATTGTTTAAGTTTGTTCTGGTGGCTTATTTTTATGGGATTTTTTCTTATACCACTTTTCCTAAACAAATATAATGTCGCAGAAATAAATTTGAAAGAAGCTAAAAAGCAAAATACGCATTTAAAATCACTGGCATTTATTAACAAATACTCTTCCTCTTATGCAGGTAAAAGAATTGATATTTCGTCATCGCCATATGGGGGAATAATCCTTTTATGGGGAAAAGAAAAGCGGCATATAAATTACCAAACTTTTTTTACCGTTGGAAACCGGCGAGCTTTATTTTTATCCCATCAACAGGTTCAATCATTCTGAAAGTAAACAATGAATTTTTCTCTTACAGTATTTAAAATTTATCTCTAAATAGGGTTGTGTCCGAATTTTTGCGCACATTCGCTTCCGGCGGACTGCGGCTTATTCGTTCGTTTGCAACGATCCGTAACGTCCGCAAAAGTTCGGACTGCCGCGACTCATTTACCTTCTTTCTGGCAATCAAAGTTGTGGAAAGAATCAATCATAAAAGCTTTTTCAAGTCTTTGCTTCTCAAATATTGCAATTTTCCGGACGGAATCCGCCGTTCAAAATCAGCAGAGCATATTTTGCAGACAAAAAAATAAAATTCATCAACGGCAGCAAAACATCCGTCTTGAAATTTCATAAAAAACATTTTCCTCCCGTCCGGCTTCACCGGACGGACGGGAAGGAAACGAAACTCAGTCGACAAACAGATCCCGGCTCGCGAATTTGGGGTCGCTCGTGAGGTTGATGCCAAGCTTGCGGAGACCGGCTTCATCTCCGGGGGTCGGAAGATGTGAGATATGCATCTCGCAACCAGCTAACTTGCGAAGCTGACTCAAGGCAAGTTTCGCAGTCGGATTGCTGTTTGCACTCACACTCAATGCAATCAACGTCTCGTCAAGGTCAAGGCTCACCCGGCGGCTGCGGAAAATATTCTTCTTCAACAGACGCACAGATTCAATCACGCCGGGAGCGATGAGCTGCAGCTCATCAGGGAGCTTCGCACTCTTCTTCACTGCATTCAGGAGACAGCTCGACGCCGCATGCATCAGCGGAGAATTCGTGCCCGTCACAATGCTGCCGTCCGGAAGCTCAATCGCGGCTCCGCAATAAAAACCGTCGTTGCCCTTCCCTTTCGTTTGAGAAGCGCGAATTGCGGCACTCCGCGCGGGCTCAACAACCGGACGATCGGTCTCTTTCAGTCCAAGATTATCCATCAGAACCTTGACCCGGTCGAGAGTATCGCGGTCGGCGCCGCCAAGAGTATATTCGCAATTGTAGCGGAACCAGCGGCGGATAATCTCCTGATTGGAGGCCTCACGCACAACAGCATCGTCCGTGATCGCAAAACCGACGCGGTTCACCCCCATATCGGTCGGGGATTTGTAACACTGTTCCGGCTTCATGATACGCTCGCAGATGCGGCGGACAACCGGGAAAACGGCAATGTCGCGATTGTAATTCACTGCCATTTTCTGGTAGGCTTCAAGATGGAAGGGGTCGATCATATTGACGTCGCCGATATCCGCCGTCGCCGCCTCGTATGCGATATTAACCGGATGATTGAGCGGAAGGTTCCAGACAGGGAACGTTTCGAACTTCGCGTATCCAGCCGCAACTCCGCGGCGGTGTTCGTGATAAACCTGCGAAAGACAAGTCGCCATTTTCCCGCTGCTGGGGCCGGGGCCGGTGACTACGACAATCGGCTTGTCGCTTTCGATATACTCGTTTGCTCCGTAGCCGCTGTCGCTGACAATCAGATCGACGTCGGCGGGGTAGCCCTTGATGGTGCGGTGTTTATAGACGCGCACGCCGCGGCGTTCAAGTCTGTTGATGAAGTGATTGACCGCCGGATGATCATCATAGCGGGTGACAACCACGGCTTTTACATTGACACCCCATTCGCGAAGGTTGTCGATGATGAGGAGGGTATCCGCATCGTAGGCGATTCCGAAATCCGCACGGATCTTTTTGCGCTCGATATCGCCCGAATAGATGCAGATGACAACATCGATTTTATCTTTAAGTCTCTGCAGGAGCTGGAGTTTGACGTTCGGATCAAATCCGGGAAGAATTCGCGCCGCGTGGTAGTCGTACGACAGTTTACCGCCGAATTCCAGATAGAGTTTGTTGTCGAAAGCCTTTGCCCGTTTAAGAATTTCTTCGGATTGTTCCTGAAGATACAGCGCGTTGTCGAAGCCCGTTTTCATTCTGCCCTCTCTGATGTTATAAAATCAGAGATATAATGTAGTACTTCAACGGGGAAAAACAAGCTCTCCGCAGGATTTTTCACAGACTTTTCCTTGATTTCCGTGTTTCCCGGAGAGAAGCAGCGTATATTTTTCAAAAAAATTAAAAAAGAGACTTGCATAATTCCCGGATACATGTATATTACTCACATCATCAAACGAATGGTGGTTGTAGCTCAGTTGGTTAGAGCGCCTGGTTGTGGCCCAGGAGGTCGCGGGTTCGAACCCCGTTTACCACCCCATCTTTTATCACCCGCCGCTTTTATTGCAATCACCCCGGATTAGATTTTGTCCACACAGGGCGGTTATATCCGTCTGAAGGAAGAACGTCTCCGCAAAAAAAGAATCTGGCGCTCTTATATTTTTCATATCTGAAAAACAGCAAAAATAAACTCAAAAAAGTCATTCCGGCGATTGGAAAAAATTCAGGAGATGAACTATATTTTCCGGAAAATATGTGAGGTTTTCCATGAACGATTTTATGCTTGCTTCCGACATCATCAATATCCGCATCAACGCGGAATCCGGCGAAACAGTGGAACTTATCCGGAATGGAGATCCGATGAAAATGAACTGGATCGCTCCTTCCTCCGGATGGGGAAAAGCTGACGGATTTCAAACACTCGAAGTATGCAGAAACAATGACGGAATTCTCGTTTCCGCGGAAAACAAAATGCAGAAGCTGAAAATGTCCGTTCAGAAATGCATGAACGGCGAATTCTATGAAGAAACTTACCGCATCACAAACAATTCCGAAATCGAATTCTTTCTCACGCACGACAACTTTGCGCTGCATTATCCGTTCAACTGCCACCTGGCGCCACGCAAAAATCTGCTCCATGACGTCTGCGTCTCGCATATCTGGTGCGGAGGAGAAAACTCCTGGATCTACTCCGAAAAGCCATCCGGCGACGAACCCGGACTCGTCGGAATCGTCGCGGAAGGCTCTCTTGCGGACTACAGCATCGATTACAACGCCGCTCTCACCAGCAACGGCTCACATTACCGTGGTGAATTCCTGCTGCATCCGGAAAACTGCATCATTGCGCCGGGAACAACGCTCTCACTCCGCTTCCGCTGGAGTTTCCGTAAAAAACGTCCAGACCGCGAACTGCTCGCCGACTGCGGACAGCGCATGTTCCTCCGCGCCGAGCAGCTCACAGTCGCCCCGGGGGAACCGGTCCGCGGAACTCTGCAGACCGCTTTTTCATGGGATTCGCTCGCAATCGATGCGGCGGAGGGGACGGCGGTTTACACGAAAAACGGCACCTCCGCAGACTGGGAATGTTCGTTTGCAACGCTCGGAGAACGCACCATCCGCTTCACTGCGGCCGGGCACTCCGCATGGATCAGAATCAATGTCATGGAACCGACCGAAAACATTCTGCATCGCCGGGCGCGGTTTATCGCGGAAAAACAGCAGCATCACGCGCCCGGAAGCCACCTCGACGGGGCGTGTCTGATTTACGACCGCACCACCGGACGGCAGTTCTGCGACGACGTCTTCAACGACTCCAACTCCGCGCGGGAACGCATCTCCATGGGCTGCACACTTGCGCTCGCGCAGCAAAGCGCCCCCTCGCCGCTCCTCGAAAACGCGCTCAAAAAATACCGGGCATACATTGAACGCGAACTTCTCAATCTCCGCACCATGACCGTTTTCGACTCGCCATGCCGCCGCGGAAATCTCCGGGCATACGACTACCCGTGGATGGCGTTTTTCCATCTCGAATACGCCAGAGCCATGCACGAACCGGAAGCGCTCAAAACCGCAACGGGAATCATGCTCTCCTACTATGCCGTTGTCGAAAAAACCGGACAGGATTCACCCTGCATCGAAGATTACCGTCTGTTCTGCGCCCTTGAGGAAAACGGATTCCATGCGGAAGCCGGAAAACTGAAAACGGCGGCTTTGCATCATGCGGATTCGATTCTTGCGCGCGGAACCGCGATGTATTCGGAAGAGGTTTCGTACACGCAGGCGCAATTTGCGCTCAAAACCATCAGTCTCTGCCAGGCGTTCCGGATGTCCGGCGACCGGAAGTATCTGAAACTCGTTCCGGATTTTCTGCGGAGCGTCTGCGCCTTCGGCGGGGAACAGCCCGATTTTCACAGCTTCGGTCAGGGTGTGCGCTACTGGGATCTCTACTGGTTCGGAAAAATGAAAACCTACGGCGACACCATGCCGCAATGGCTCTCCTCCTGCACCGGAGAGATGTTCATGCTCTGCGGCGAAATTCTCGGGAAACCGGAAATGACCGCGTTCGGACGCTCCATTCTGAAGAATTCTCTCTGCATCTATGATCGCGGCGGTTTTGGTTCGGCGAGCTATCTGGTTCCGTACAAAGTCCGCATTTTCTACCCGGAAGGCGAACCTGCAAAGCCACACTTCCCTGCGGGAACAGTGTACGGCAAACGCTATGATGACTGGGCGGACGACCAGGACTGGTCTCTCTGTTTTGCTGCGGTCCGCAAGGTTTGAAAATCACTCCGAACGCAGTACGTCGATCGGGTTCTGCTGGGCGGCTTTCCAGGCGGGATAGGTTCCGAACAGAACGCCGATTACGGCACTGATAAGAAGCGCCAGAACGATGAACCAGATCGAAAATGCAGTCGGCATCGCGGCGTAATGCGTCACAAGAAGCGCAATCAGAACGCCGAGGGCAACGCCCGTTGCACCGCCGATTGAGGTCAGGAAAATCGTTTCAAAAAGGAACTGGCGGATGATATCCGATTTCTGAGCACCAAGCGCCCGGCGCGTGCCGATCTCTTTGCGGCGTTCGTAGACGTTCGCAAGCATGATGTTCATGATGCCGATTCCGCCGACCAGAAGCGAAATGCCGGCAATCGAACTCATCACAATCGTGAAAATGTTCTGCGTCTGCTCCTGCTGCTTCAGAAGATCCAGCGGAACAAGCATGGTCCAGTCCTTCGTTTCCGAATGGAGTTTCGTCATGTAGGAGGAGATGCGTTTCGAGGTGTAGTCAATGTAGCTGACGTCGCGTACCCGGATGATGAAGGTGTCGAAATCGACGTCCTCGACAGTGGCGTTGCGGGAACTGGTGTCATATGCCTTCTTGCCGAAAATGGAGTCGGACGCCATGATGGTGATGAAAATACAGTCGTTCGGGCTGCCGATTCCGGGAATGCTCGTTCCGTAAAGGTTTTCCGCTATGCCGACGATCCGGAAGATGTCGCGCTCAATCATGATCGTGCTGCCGACAATGTTCTTTTCCCCAAGCGAGAAGAGCTGGCGGCGGACGTTGCTTCCGATGACGCAGTTGTTCGTGATGCCGTCAATCGGCGAAAGCCAGCGACCCTGCACGATCTGCGAACGGCTGAAGCCAAGAAAATCGGTCGAAACGCCGACCAGCGAAAGGTCGAGACGCTTCATGCCGCTGAGAATCTTCTTGCGGGCGTTGCGGGCAACCGAAACGGTCTCGACGTTATCCATTTTACGGATGTGCTCCAGGTCGGAAACCGTAATTCCGTAACGTTCCATCAGACTGTTTCCGGAAGAGTCGGAGACGTCTTTTCCGGAGGCCGGCGGCTTGCGCGTGGCGACAATGATCTTATCCGTGCCCATCGCCTCGATCTGTGCGAGAGCCTGAATCTTTGCACCCTCTGAAATCGCAAGCATCGCAATGACGCTGCCCACACCGAAGATGATGCCGAGCGAAGTCAGAATCGAACGCACCTTGTGGCGCATCAGATTGCTGAACGAAAGTTTAAGCTGGTCGTGTATCCGCATCTTACTGAAGCTCCTGCGTGGTTCCCGCAATGTTGTCGATAATCTTCCAGACAGTTCCGTTGCGGAGATAAATCACCCGGTCATAGTGCGGCTCATAGTACGGGTTGTGCGTAACCATGACAATCGTCGTGCCTGCATCATGCAGTTCATGAAAGAGATTCATAATCTCAGCCCCCGTCTTCTCGTCCAGGTTTCCGGTCGGTTCATCCGCAAGAATGAACGTCGGACTGTTGACAAGGGAACGGGCGACTGCGACGCGCTGGCATTCGCCGCCTGAAAGCTGCGTCGGACGGTGATCCAGACGGTGCGCGAGCTTCACGCGCTCCGCCATGTACGCGGAAATTTCATGACGTTTCTTCGCCGGAACTTCCGCATAGAGCATCGGGACCTCGATATTCTCCTGCACGGTCAGATGCGGGAACAGATTGAACGCCTGAAACACAAAACCGATCTTGATGTTGCGCACCCGCGTAAGCTCATAGTCGCTCATTCTGGAAACGTCGAGCCCGTCCAGACGGTATTCTCCGCTCGTGGGCTTGTCAAGCAGACCGAGAATGTTCAGCATCGTCGATTTTCCCGAGCCGGAGGAACCCATAATCCCGATGAACTCCCCGCGCCAGACGTCATAGTTCACACCCTTCAGGACTGGAACGGGAACGGTTCCGGCATAATAGGTTTTGCGAATATCGGCGAGGTGAAGAGCCTCTCGCTTTTCCGTCGTTTCCGCCATGCGCGCCTCACTTGCCGCCCTGGAACGGACGGTAAAGGAAGACGTCGTCACCCTCCTCAAGCCCCTCCGTGACCTCGACGAAATTATTGTTCGATTCGCCGATTTTGATAAAGACCTTTTCCGGACCGCCGAGCGTTTTGCGGTAGACCAGCAGTTTGCCGTTCTCCTCGAACACCGCTTCAATCGGAATATAAAGAACGTCTTTCAGAATCCGTGAAACGACTTCAACCTGTACGCTCATTCCGCTGACGATGCGCGGGTCGTTGCCTGAAAAATCAACCACCGTCCGGTAGATTTTCGGGCTGTTCTGATCCCACGGAATCAGATTTACCGGAAGCTGTGCAATACGCTTGATGTGACCGTTCATCTTGATGGTCTGAATCGAATCCGGAGTGATGATCACACGGTCGCCGACGGAGATTTTCGAGCGGTACTGCTCCGGCAGGTTCACATCGACGATCATCTTGCTCATATCCGGGATGGTGATGATGACCTGCTTGCGGCGGGCGTCCATGCCGACTTTCACTTCCGGATTGCCCCAGCGGCGGTCGGGGTCGCCGTACATGACAATACCCGAAACCGGAGCGCGGAGTGTCATCATCGGAAGATAAGACTGATGTTTCGCCAGGTCGCGTTCCAGCTTGCGGATCTGCGTTTCATGCTGAAAAATCTGTTTTTTCTTCTGTGCAAGAGATGCTTCGGTGCGGACTTTGGTTTTCTTCATGTTCAGCCGCGCCTGCGCAAGTTTGTTGCGCAGATCCTTGAGCTTGTTCGGCTGAGTGTAACGCTTGAAGATTTTACGTTCAAGAACGGCGCTGTTGTACTTTGTCTTCGCACTGTCACGCTTCTGACGGGCTGTCTCGATGCTCTGCTGCGCCTTCTCCTCCGCCGCGGCGTCGGAGTAGACGGTCGTCGAAACTTCGTCCTCCAGATCGGTCAGAGCGTCCTCGGCATCCTCCAGAGTCTTCTTGGCTTCGTCGACTTTGAGCTGCTGTTCATCGCGGTCACGCGGTCCCTCCAGACGCCAGTACTTGCTGTACGCGGCCTCGGCGTCGGAAACATTATCGCGGGCGGTGCGGATATCCGCCTCGTTGGTGCTGATGAGAATCGCAAGTTCATCCATCGCGATTTCCAGATCCTTGCGGCGGTTGTCCAGACTCACCTTGAGGTCGTCGATTTTGAGCACAAGGTCGTAAGTTTCATATTCAGCAACGATTTCCCCGGCCTTGACCTCTTTGTTTTCATCGACGACTTTCACGAGCTTGGTTCCCCACGGAGCCTCCATCGCGAGTTTGTGTTTGGTCTTCGCATTGACGCTTCCGGTCAGCATCACGCCGAGAATGAGTTCCCCCTTTTTCGCAGTGTAAATGCGGTCGGGAGCCTTCGAGTCGCTCTGCTGCTCTCCGGACGTCTTCTGGAAAAGGCGCGGACGGAACACAAATCCGGCGACTGCGGCGAGCACAAGGACCGTCAGGGCGAGAAGAATCAGCTTCCGCTTTTTCGGTCCGTTTTTCATTTGCGCTCCGCCTTCGGGTTGCCCTCTTCATCGCTTCCGGTGTTGAAGAACTGCTTCCAGAAACCGTCCTTGTCCGCATCGGAGGAACGCTGCGGATAGTGAGGGGAATCGAAGATGACTTCAGAGCTGCGGTAAGCCTCGCCGATATCCTTAATCTCCTTCACACTCTTTTCCGGATCAATGACGACCGAATACGGATTCGGCAGAATGTGCACTTTCATGAAGAAAACGAGCTGCTTGTCGTATGTCGTCGCATCCTTCGCGGTGAAAAGCTCGCCGATGAACGGAATGTCGCTCAGAAACGGCGTCTTGCGCAGCGATTCGGAAACTTCGCTCGAATAGAGTCCGCCGAGCATGATGATCTCGCCGTCGGCGGCGGTCAGACGCGTCTTGATGTTGCGGACCGAAACGACGGGGACGTTGTTGTAGACCGGGTTTTCGCTGTTCGAACCGGACACGCTGAATTTTTCGTAGCGAACCGCGATCGTGATTTCCGGGTTGATCTCCAGCTGAACCGTATCATTGTTGATGAGAGTCGGGGTGATGTTAAGCTTGATGCCGGTGCGTTTGAACTTGGCGCTCTGGGAAACCGCGCTGTTGGTGACGGTGTTCTCCTGATACGGCAGGTCTTCACCTGTGCTCATGCTGGCCTTCATGCCGAGGTCGGCAATGACGTTCGGAGCGGCAAGAATCCGGGCGTCCGAGCTGGTGGTGAGCCAGCGGAGAGCGGCCTCAAGAGTCGAAGTGCTCTCGCCCGCCTTGCCGAGCGCGACGGGGAAGAAATCGAAGCCGGAACTCTCTCCGGTGGTCGTCTTCTGAGTCGGGCTGTTCAGCGAGTAGCCGTAAGTGCTAGTGGTGTTCGTTCCCGCATCGAAATGCGAGTACTGGAATTTCACATCCCTCTGTTCGCCCTGTTGAGTGGAAACTTCGATGATCTGCGTTTCCACAAGCACCTGCGGAAGCGGAACGTCAAGCGCGAGCAGAGTGGCTTTGATGGTCGGAACCTTGTCGCGCAGGACATTGATCACAACCGTGTTCTGGTTCGGGGAAGTTTCGCAGGTTCCGCTTTCGGCGAGCGCGGCTTCAATGGCGTCCTTCGCGGAATCCGCGTCCACGAAACGGAAGCGGTAGACAATCACCGAACGTTTCGGCGCTTCCGGATTCTCGTTCACCACATCGGTAACGACCAGATACGGTTTATCCGGGATGTACCGTTTCGGTGTGATGACGGGACGGGCGCTGTTTTTGAACAGAGCCTCCAGCCGCTTGATGACAGCCTCCTTGCCGCGCCCGGTGAAGCCTGCGGCAATCTGCTTCTCCTCAATCTTCTTCTCCTCGGCTCCGCTTGTCTTCGCACTCTCCTGCGCCGAAAGCGGACTCATTCCGACCGGCAGAGCTGCCGCCATAACCAGCGCCAGCAGTCCGGTATATTTTACGGACAGCATTATAAAAACCTTTCATATTCAGCATCAATGATTTTACGGGGGTCTTTAATCATACAATCATTTTTATGCTTTTTCAAGAGCGGAAAGAAAGAAAAATGAAGAAAAATTTTCCGGAAAATTTCGAGTGTGCCATTGACAACCGCAAAAACGCATGTTATAAGTTTTTCAAGCAACGTTGCCTCACGATATTTCAAAAATAAAAGGAGAAGCGTATGATGAAATTTGAACCTGAAAAGATCCGCAATTTCGTCGTGGCCGGACACAGCGGCTGCGGAAAAACCTCTCTCTGCGACCTCATGCTCTACAAGGCGAAAGCCGTCGACCGGCTCGGTTCCGTCGACGCGAAAACCAGCGTCTCAGACTTCACCCCGGACGAGCAGGAAAAGCACTCCAGCATCTACACCGCATACATGAGCTGCGAATGGAACGGCTTCCGCTTCTTCTTCTCCGACACCCCAGGATACGGACCCTTCATCGGCGAGGTCATCCCCGCATACCGCGCAAGCGGCGCGGCGCTCGTCGTCATGGACGGCGCAAACGGACTTGAAATCGGAGCGGCGCGCGCATTCAAACTCGGCAAGAGCTTCGATATTCCGAAACTTGCCTTCATCAACCGCCTCGACCGCGACGACGCCGACTTCTTCCATGTTGTCGGACAACTTCAGGAGGCATACGGCAAAAACGTCTGCGTTCCCATGACCCTTCCCGTCGGGAAAGGCGCGAAATTCGAACGCGTCGTCAGCGTGCTCGGCGCTCCCGATCAGATACCGGACGACCTGAAAGAATACGCCGCCCGCTGCAAAGAGACGCTCTTCGACACCGTCGCCGAAGCCGATGAAGCGCTCATGGAACGCTATCTCGCCGGAGAACAGCTCTCTGAAGCGGAAATTCTCGCGGGTCTGCACGACGCGCTCAAGGCAGGAACCCTCATTCCCGTTTTCGCCGGAAGCGTGGCAAAGGACGTCGGTGTTGCCGAAGTCATGAACGGCATCATCAACATCAGCCAGAATCCGCTGGAACGCACGCGCGTGGCGTCGGACGGCTCCATCGTCAAACCGGCCGCCGACGGTCCCGCCGCCGCATTCGTCTTCAAATCCGTGCTTGATCCGCACGTCGGGCAGTTCGCCTTCTTCCGTGTTCTCACGGGAAACATCCGCTCGAACTCCGATATTCTCAATCTCAACAACGGCACAAAGGAACACCTCGGACAGCTTATTTTTCTGAACGGAAAAACACAGATTCCCATTGATGAAGCATGTCCGGGCTGCATCTGCGGCGTGGCAAAACTCAAAGCGACCAAGACCGGAGACACGCTCGGCGAAACGACAGCTTGCAGCATCATGCCGCCCATGACCTTCCCGAACCCCGTCTTCTCCTGCGCCATCAGCGCGGTGCGGAGCGGCGACGAAGACAAGATCATGTCCGGGCTTCAGAAACTCTGCGAATGCGACCCGACACTCCGCGTCGGCATCAATCAGGAGACGCACGAGACCATCTTCAGCGGCATGGGCGAACAGCATGTCCAGATTGCCCTGCGCCGCCTGCGGGAACTCGCGAAGGTGGAAGTCGCCGTTGCCGCCCCGAAGATTCCGTACCGCGAAGCAATCAACGGCTGCGGCGAAGGACATTACCGCCACAAAAAACAGTCGGGCGGACACGGGCAGTTTGCGGAAGTCTATCTGCGCATTGCGCCAAGCGAAAAGCAGTTTGAGTTTGAAAACGCCGTTGTCGGCGGAACGATTCCGAAGAACTTCATTCCGGCAGTTGAAAAAGGCGTTCAGGAGGCGATGGCGTGCGGACCGCTCGCCGGATGCGTCGTCGAAAACGTGAAAGTCACCGTTTACGACGGCAAGTTCCACGATGTCGATTCATCCGAAATGGCATTCAAAATTGCCGCGCGCAAGGCGTTCCGTGAAGCGATGGGCAAAGCGAATCCCGTGCTCCGCGAGCCGGTCATGTCGGTCAAAATCTATACGCCGGCAGAGTTCATGGGCGACATTACGGGGCATTTGAATCAGAAACGCGGCCGCATCATCGGCATGGATACGGAAGACGGCGTTCAGGTGCTCGATGCGGAAATCCCTCTCGCCGAGCTTTCCAAATACGCCACGGAACTGCGTTCCATGACCCAGGGACGCGGCACATTTGAAATGGAATTTGCCCGTTACGAGGTTGTTCCGCCGAACGTCGCAAATGAAATCATCGCGAAGTTCAAAGCCGCCCACACGGAAGAAGAGGAATAAAAACTGCATACCATGAAAAAGCCGGAACTCAAACGGGTTCCGGCTTTTTCAATTTTAAAGATCAAATGCAATCAGGAAGCTGTACCGTTTTTCTCGCGGTTGTACTGCTTCGCAAGTTCCACCATCTCCAGCAGCTTCTGCTTCTTGACGTCGTCCGGAAGATCCGCGAAAGTGTCAAGAAGAATGCGCTGATCGGTATCAAGTTCCAGATACTTGGAACCGAAGCCGGATGTTTTCTGCTGTTTTCTGCCCATGTACGGCTTCAGAAGCGGCTGAAGCTTGCTCCAGGTCTCCTCTTTGATCGATTCGGTTTCCCGGCGCATATACTTCTTCACGGTTTCCGCGCTCACATTCGCAAGACGGGCAAATTCCGTAACGGATTCATAACCCTCTGTCACACAACGGTGAAGAGCCTTCACAATGTCGTCTGTCAATTTCATGGTTCGAGACTCCTGTAAGTTTCATCCTTTAAATTATCATTTTTTGCCGAAGAATCAAGTTCCCCTTTCGTTTTTTTTCAAAAAACACCTTGATTTTTCCGTTTAAGACGGTACGTTTCCTTGAAAATAAAACAAAGGAGGACTCATCATGGAAAACGCAGAGCTCTGGAAGCTGCCCCCAATCGAAAAAATACCCGAAGCGTACGGCGCAATCGCCGACGGACGCGTCACCATGAAAGACTCCGCCGCCGACGTCGTCTCTTCCGACGGGACAAAGACCTATCATGTCCGCTGGAACGGCAACCTCTATTCCTCCGACGACAACGGCTCCAAGTGGCAGGGATACACCGGCTATCCCGTCGTCGCCGTTCTGCTCCTGCAAGGAAAACTCCCTCTCAATCAGGAAGTTATGACGCTTTTCAAGAATATTCCCTGGAAAGAGATCAACAAAAAACATAAAAACAAATATGCCGAAGCGCTCGCGGAAGTTCTCGAAGGCATCCGCGCAAACGGCGGCGATCCGGACCGCGTCCGTCGGGAAATGCAGACCGTTTACTCCGCTCTCGAAGCGCTCAAACTGCCGCGCCGACGCGGCGCGGCAAAAAAAGCGGAGCGTCCCGCGCCTCAGCCGTTCACCCCGTTTCCTGTCCAGTCGGCGGAGCCGGAACAGCTGCTCGAACTCTGCCGCAAAGCGGAGCTCTCCGCATTCTCCACGGATTCGCGCGCCGTTTTCGTGAACGGCGTTGTTTACAGTTTCGACGCATTTGACCACGACGCCTGGGAAATGTTTCTCGACGAATATCTCAAGCCGGGAATCCGGAAGGCCGGACACGATGTCAAGCCTTTGATGCGCAGGCAGCTGGATGCGGGAAAGCAGACCGGAGATTTTGTTTTCGACACCGCTCTTGCCGCGTATCTGCTTGATTCGCTTTCCGGATGCCGTCCGCTCGCCGAAGTTGCGAAACTCAAACTGAACGCAACCGTTCCTGACGCCGTTCAGAATCCCGCGGTCATCGCCGCACTGGTTCCGGCGCTGACAAAGGAACTGGAACAGACCGGAATGCTCCATCTCTTTGAAACGGTCGAACTTCCGCTCTGCGAAGTTCTTGTTGAAATGGAACACAACGGCGTTGCCGCCGACCGCGCCATGCTGAAGGAATTCGGCGTAAAACTCTCCGGGAAAATTGAGGAACTCCGGCGGAAGGTGTTTGAACTTGCCGGAACGGAGTTCAACATCAACTCCCCGAAACAGCTCGGCGAACTGCTCTTTGAAAAGCTCGCCCTCCCCTCCGGGAAAAAGACGAAGAGCGGATACTCCACCGATATCGAAGTGCTCGCCGCACTGCGCGACAAGCACCTCGTCGTACCCGCCGTCATGGAATTCCGCCAGCTGATGAAACTCAAATCCACCTATGTGGACGGGCTCCTTTCCGAAATCGCCTCCGACGGGCGCATCCACACCTCCTTCAACATGATGGCGACCGCAACCGGACGGCTCAGTTCCGCCGAGCCGAATCTTCAGAACATCCCGGTCCGCACGGAACTCGGAGCGGAAATCCGCCGCATGTTCGTTGCGGAACCGGGGAATGTGCTGATCGACGCCGATTACTCCCAGATTGAACTGCGCCTCCTCGCCCACATCTCCGGCGATGAAGTCATGCGCAACGCCTTCCGGAGCGGATTCGACATCCATACCGTCACGGCGTCGCAAGTCTTCGGTGTTCAACCGGATGCGGTCACTCCGGAGATGCGCCGCCACGCAAAAGCGGTCAACTTCGGCATCGTCTACGGAATCTCCCGCTTCGCACTCGCGGAAGACCTCGGAGTTTCCCGCAAAGAGGCGGACGATTATATGAATCAGTACTTCGCGACCTATTCCGGCGTTAGACGTTACATGGAAGAGATCGTCAAAACAGCAAAGAAGCGGGGATACGTCGCAACCATCATGGGCCGCCGCCGCTACCTGCCCGAACTGGAATCTCCGGTCTTCAACATCCGCGCGTTCGGCGAACGCGTCGCCCTGAACGCCCCGATACAGGGCTCCTCCGCGGACATCATCAAACTTGCAATGATCAACACGGCACGCCGTCTCCGCGCCGAAAAACGCAAGGCGAAGCTGATTCTGCAGATACACGACGAACTCATCATCGAAGCTCCGCTTGCGGAGGCGGAACCGATCAAGACTCTGCTCCGCGAGGAAATGGAAAACGTCATGCGCCTCTCCGTTCCCCTGACCGTTGACGTCGCCGCCGGGAAAAACTGGGCGGAAGCGAAATAAGGAATCTGAATCATGAATGAAATCCAACAAAAAATCGAATCTCTGCGCACGTTTCTGCGCGACTGCGACTACCGTTACTACATTCTCGACGACCCGAATGTCTCCGACGCCGAATACGACAGCAAGATGAAGGAACTGAAGGAGCTGGAACGCGCAAATCCGCAGTTCATCACCCCCGATTCCCCCTCGCAGCGCGTCTCCGGAGCACCCGCCCGCGAATTCAAAACGGTCCGCCACCGTTCCCCGCTGCTGAGTCTGGACAACACATTTTCCTTCCCGGAACTTCAGGATTTCGACAAGCGCGTCCACGCCGTCGAACTCTTCCCCGAATATCGGGCGGAACTCAAAATCGACGGGCTTTCCATTGCGGTGATCTATGAAAACGGCGTGCTGATCAACGCCGCCACCCGCGGCGACGGCACGGTCGGCGAAGACGTCACCGCGAACGTCCGCACAATCCGCAGCATTCCGCTGCGCCTCAAAGAGCCGGTCAGACGACTCGAAGTGCGCGGGGAAATCTACATGCCGAAGAGCTCGTTCCTGCGTCTGAACGAAATGCGCGAGGAACAGGGCGAAAAGATTTTTGCCAATCCTCGCAACGCCGCCGCCGGCTCGCTCCGTCAGCTCGACCCGAACGTCACGGCGAAACGCGATCTCGCCGCGTTTTTCTATGAGATCATCTATGCCGAAGGAATGGACTTCCCCTCTCAGAATTCCAAGATTGATTTTCTGAAAAAAGTCGGGCTGCCGACCAATCCGGAGAGCCGTTTCTGTCACAATATCGACGAGGTGTGGGAGGCGCGGAACGCATTCTGCGACATGCGCCATGAACTGCCGTACGACATCGACGGCGTTGTCGTCAAACTCAACGACACCGCCGCGCAAACGGAACTCGGCTCCACCTCGAAAAGTCCGCGCTGGGCAATCGCCTACAAGTTCCCCGCAGAGGAAAAGGAGACCAAACTGCTGAATGTGGAAATCAACGTCGGCCGCACCGGCATCATTGCGCCGACCGCCGTTCTGGCCCCAGTCCCGCTCGCAGGCTCCGTCATCAGCCGCGCAAGTCTGCACAACTTCGACTACATCCGCGAAAAAGATCTGCGCATCGGCGACACCGTGGTTCTGCACAAAGCGGGCGACGTGATCCCGGAAATCCTCCGCGCCCTCCCCGAAAAACGGAACGGAAGCGAACGGATCATCGAAAAACCCTCCGTCTGCCCCGCGTGCGGCGGTCCCGTCGTCCGCCTCGGGGAAGAGGTGGCCCACCGCTGCGAAAACCCGGACTGTCCGTCACGGATCCGCGAAAGCCTGCGCTTCTTCGCCTCCCGCGACGCCATGGATATCGACGGGCTCGGCCCCGCCGTCATCGACCTGCTTCTCGAACGGAAATATGTTTCCAGCATCGCCGATCTGTACCGTCTGACCATCCTCCAGCTGGTCGGACTCGAACGCATGGGAGAAAAATCCGCAAGGAATCTGCTGAAAGCGATTGAGGAGAGCCGCCACCGCGACTTGTCGCGTCTGATTACCGCGCTCGGAATTCCGCAGATCGGTTCGCGAACTGCAAAACTGCTCTGCCGCAAATTCCGCACAATGGATTCCTTCCTCAATGCAACGGAACAGGATTTTGAAGCAGTTGAAGAAATCGGTCCCGTTATGGCGCAGAGTCTGACGGACTTTTTCGCATCCGAACGCAGCCGCGTCCTCATCAGCAATCTCCGCGAGCTCGGACTCAATATGACCGAATCGGTTCCGGAAGACTCCGACGACGCGCTTGCGGGCAAGACCTTCGTCCTGACCGGCGCGCTCTCCGCCATGACGCGCCAGGAAGCGGGCGAAGCGATCATGAAACGCGGCGGAAAAGTCAGCGGGAGCGTCAGCAAAAAGACATCGTATGTGGTCGCGGGAGAAGCAACCGGAAGCAAATACGACAAAGCGGTCGAACTCGGAATTCCGATTCTGGATGAAGCGGGGCTTCTCGCCCTCCTGAAACCCGGCGCACCCGCGGAGCCTGCTCCGCAGCCCGAAGCCAAACCGGACCCCGATGACCTGTTTGCAAATTTATAAAAAACGGCGTTTCGCGACGGCGGACAGAGTGAACAGAACCGCCGCCGCAAAACGCCGCGAAATTCATTTTTTCTTCCGGCAGACGAATTCCGCCATGCGCTGAAAGATTGAATAAAGTCCCGGGATGAACATCATTCCGAGAATTGTTGCGAGAAGCATTCCCCAGAAAGTCGTCACGCCGATCGCCTGACGGCTTCCCGCACCGGCGCCGCTCGCGGTCACCATCGGGAACACGCCGATCACGAACGAAAGCGCAGTCATCATCACCGAACGGAAGCGGACACGCATGCCGTTCAGCGCGGCGTCTGCAACGGATGCGCCGTCTTCGCGCTCCTGTTTGGAAAACTCAACCATCAGAATCGCGGTTTTCGCTGTCAGACCGATCAGCATCAGCAGACCGAGCTGGCAGTAGATGTTCAACGCCATTCCGGAGAACAGCAGAGCAAAGATCGCGCCCAGCGTCGCCGTCGCCACCGAAAGCATCACCGAAACCGGCATGGTCCAGCTTTCATACTGCGCAACCAGAAACAGGTATGCAACCAGAAGAGAAATCATCAGCAGATTGACGATTTTTCCTTCGTTGCGGCTCTCCTGATAACTCATGTCGGTCCAACTGACCTGCCATTCCTTCGAGAGATTTTCCCGCACGATGCGCTCGACCGTCTTCATCATCTCTCCGGAGCTGACGGAGGGGATGCTCTGCGTGTTGATGGAGGCGGAAGGGAACATGTTGAACCGCTCCACCTGCCGCGGCCCAAGCGTCCACTTCAGCGATGCGATTGCGCTCAGCGGCACCTCGCCGCCGTCCGATGCCGTGACGTGAAGCTGGTCTATGATGTTCCGGTTTTCGCGCAGCTCAGGCGCAAGTTGCATTTTGACCTTGTACGTTTTGCCGTATTTGTTGAAGTCGTTGATGTAGTACGATCCGAGCTGGCTCTGAAGCGCGGTGAATATCGAGTTCACAGGAACGTTCATCGCCTCCGCCTTGTCGCGGTTGATGTCGAGATAAAGCATCGGCGTGGAGGCGTCGAAAGTGGTGAAAGCGTAAACCGCCTTCCCGCTTTCCATCAGCCGGGCGACAATGCCGTTTGCCGTCTGCGCAATCTCCTGCGACGTCTGGTTTCCGGTCGCCTGAAGCGCGAACGAAACGCCGCCTGTTGTGCCGAGTCCCATGATGGCCGGCGGAACAAAGACGTTGACGCTCGCATCCGCAATGCTTCTGCAGCGCCGGATGATCTCCCGCTGAACATTTGCAATCTGCGCGTCACCGGCGGAACGTTCGCTCCACGGCTTCAGCGAAAGAATCATCATGCCGAGATTTTCGCCTTCGCCGGCGGTGAGACTCCGGCCGGGAACCGCGAGAATGTGTGCGATCGCCGGATGATCTTTGATCAGCTCCTCCAGATCATCCAGCACGGCGCGGGTGCGGGGCAGCGTCGCTCCGGGAGGAAGCGTCACATCGCAGAAGACCGTTCCCTTGTCTTCCGACGGAAGGAAGGCGGACGGCAGACGCTGGAAGAAGAACCAGTTGCCGAAGAGGATTGCGGCGAAGAGAATAACCGTCAGAACCATTCTCCGCACCAGCAGTCCGCCGACCGCCAGATAAGTGTTGCGCGTCCAGTCCAGACCGACATTGAACCAGCGGAAGAGTCCGCGCGGATGATTTCAAGCCCGTCGGAAGCAAGCGTTCCGTTTTTGCTGTATTTGAAGAAATCCGCCTCGCTCATGGCAAAGCGGACTTCAATGGGGTCGAACTGGACAATGGTCGCAAGCGTCCCTTTTTCCGGCGTGATGTAGTTGCCTTCGCTGTAGACATTGCGTCCGATGCGCCCCGAAAGAGGCGCACGGATTTTTGTATACGAAAGGTCGTTCTCCGCGAGAACCAGCTTTGCTTTCGCCTCCAAAGTCTTGGCTTCACTGACCTTGAACGTGCGGATGGCGTTCTCATACGTGGTCTGCGCGGTCGCGCTTGATTTGTAAAGTTTTTCATACCGCGCCTTTTCCTTCGCGGTATAATTCAATTCCGCCTGGTTCTGGTCGAGCGCGGCATGGGCGGCATTGACATTTTCACGGTAGATCGTGTCCTCAATCTGAAAGAGCAGGTCGCCTTTCCGGACAATCGAACCTTCCTTGAATGCCGACTTCCACATCACGCCGTTAATGCGGGCGACGATATCGACGGTCTCGGAACCGTGCACCGTCCCGACGTAGGTTTTCGCCTCCGTGCGCGAGATTTCACCGACTTTTTCCACGCGCACCGCCGGCAGGACGGCCGCCGCGCGTGCGCTCCACACGGCCGTCGCGCAAAGCAGAGCGGTCATCATTTTTCTGTTGCAGAGAATCATATTTCACCTCAAAGTTAAATTTCGAAAACGCTGTTTCTCGTCCCGAATTCATTGAAGACGAACCGTTCATTTTCGCGATCCGCCGCCCAGAACCCGTCCACGACAAAACAGTACTCGTAGATTCCGGGCTCAAGCTCAAGGACGCAGGTGTAAGTCCCGTTTCCGTCTTGATCCTTCATCACAATTCCGTGCCGCATATCCCAGCGGTTGAACGTTCCGGACAGCAGCACGTTTTTTCCAGGCTCCGCATTCAGCGAGAAAACCGCCTCCGCGCCACTCTTGCTCCTGTGTCGAATTCTTACCATATATCAGCCTCCATTTTATATTAGTTAGAAAACGAACTGTTTTGACAAATAAAAAGCAGCCGTGTTGTCCGTCTGTCGTTTTTGTTGAAAAGTCAGAGTTGAGACGCCCGTTCGGTCAGCCCTCTGCAAATCTGCATGAACGATTGAAGCTCCTCGTCGGAAAGCGGTCCCTGAAGCCTGCGAAGGAGTCCGCGGTGAATTCCCGTTATTTTCTTCCGCACTTCACGGGCTTTGTCCGTCAGAACGATTTTTTTCAGCCGCGCATCACTGGAAACGCTGTCGCGCCGGATGAATCCCTGCCGTTCCAGAGCCTGCAGCTGTGCGGTCACGGAAGACGGACGCACATTGAATTCCTCTTCAATATCCTTCTGGAAAATATCCTGCTCGCCGGACACGATGGAGAGAAAAACCAGCAGCCGCGCCTGGCTCCCGGTCACTCCGGTCCCCCTCGACGCCTCATCGCATAAACGCTCGATACTGCGCGAAAGATGTATGATGTGTCCGATCAGATCACGCTCCGGTAAAGGCATTTCCGCACCTCCTGTTATTTCGGTTCCTAACTAATATAATACGACATTCCGGAAATGCAAATCCGAAGAAAACAAAAAATGAAAAAAACGTCGTTCCGGCTGAGCAAACCTGCTAAACACAACGATCAGAAAAACAGAAAAAATGCCGCCGCGCAGGGAAACGGGACGAAAAGCGATGCGGCGAACGCCTCCGGCCTTCTCTTTCAGCCCGGCTATTCTCTTTTCCGGACACTCCAGTTCTCCAAACCTGATGAAGCGGCCGATAAAGAGTTCCGCCGCCAAGGGGCAATCCCCGGGCGGCGGAAGGCTGAAGCATGCGGATATGACATCCGGAATCCGCAGACGATCTCTCTTTACTTTGTGAAGTAAATGTGAATTTTCTTCCCCGCGAACGCCTTTTCCGCAGCGATTTTATCCGCATTGAGCACGGTGACGCGTTTCAGAGCGGGAAGAGCGGCGGCGACAGAGAAGTCGGCTCCGGGAAATGCCATCCAAAGCACCTTGAGCTTCACACAGCTTCCAATCGCGGAGAAGTTTGTCGGTGCCGACGTGCGCGAAACATTGAGTTTTTCCAGATTCTTGAGCGATGAAGCAAACGCAAGGTCCAGCGCCGGCGAACCTTTGCGGGAGTTTTTGTACATCAGATTCAGCTCTTTCAGGTTGGTGAAAACCGCAAGCTTTGCCTCATTCACCACGCCCGTTCCCGAGAAGGAGAGCTCCTTCAGGGATTTGGCAAGCGGAAGGGAGGCGAACTGGGTGGCATCCACCGCCGCATTTCTCAGATTCCAGAATGTGAGTTCTTCCAAATTCGCACAGTTGGCGAGCGGAGCAAACGAATCAAACGTTTCGGCAAAAAGACGCAGTTTCTTCAAATTCGGAAGCTGCGGCGCCCACGAAAGATCGCGCATCGACGTCATGCCGGTGTTGACCTTCTCAAGAGACTTGATCTGTCCGAGCGCATTGTAATCCTTGACGTCTTTCGTCGCATAGACCGAAATCTCTTTCAGTTTTGCGCATCCGGCAAGCGGGGCGAGGTCGAAACTCCGGGAGGCGTAAAGGCTCACGTTCGTCAGGGCGGGCAGAGCCGCAAGCGGAGCAAGATCAAGCCCCTTCGTATAGCGCAGGTTCACTTCGCGGAGCTTCACGCACGCTTTCAGCGCGGAGAGATCCGCGGAACAATTGTCCAGGGAAAAACGGGAAAGAGCGGTGCAGCCCTCCAGACCGTTCAGAGACTTGAATGTCGCGGGCGCATAGGCGATCTGCATTTCATGGAGGTTGGCAAGCGGCTTGCAGAACATCAAATCGGCATCCGCAAACTTCACTCTGGAAATCTTGAGGGTTTTCAACGTCTTGCAAGCGGAAAGCGGCGCAAGAGTCTTCACTTCCGGCAGGTCGCGGAGAGCGAGCTCCTTCAGAGGAAGCGCGGAAAGCGGCTGAAGCGAAGTCAGATCCGGCGATTTTTCAATCGCCAGATTCACCGTGCCGGGAAACTCTTTAACCGCCGCGGCAAGCCCCTCGTCCGTGCATTTGGAAAGGCGCAGATGCAAACGGTTCAAATTACCCTTGAACTGCTGTTTTGCGGTCGTGAAATCCTGCGCCGTCGGCGCGGAATCAAATGTGATTGAACTCCTTGTGACCTTCACTCCGGCGTCAGCCGCAAGTGCGAACAGGGCGGTCAGACCGACCGCGAACAAAAGCTTTTTCATGGAACTTTCTCCTTAATTATGCAGCCGCATCCGCGGCGATTCTGCGTTTGTGCGATTCCGCTTTTTTCCTGAACAGGAATACGATCAGCGCCGCCGCGACGACGAGCAGCCCGATCCCCAGCAGCGGACGGTAATAAATCCACGCAACGGCAATGGTCACGAGCGTGCAGGGAAGCGCGATCAGGAAAGAAATCAGAGAAATGCCCGCGCCGATCAGGTCGCCGAGGAACGGAATCACATCCATCAGCACGGAGAGCGGACGCAGCACGCAGGAAAGGCCGACATACATCATCACCAGCCCCGCAATGCGCAGAAACCAAGTCATCGCGGAATTCGCGCTCTGCGCCGACTGGAACATCGCCTCCGCGCTCTGCACGGAATCGGCGATCAGGAGAATCGACTCGCTTCCAACCGGATACGCGGAGAAGGTCTTGCCCGTCTGCCGCGCCACAATGCTGACTTCATGCGGAACGACCGCATACCAGGAAATCCGCAAGTCTCCGATCGCGGGTTCCGTCAGAGCCGCATCACCGGCGTTATCGGCCGGCTGTTCCTGCGAAACCTGTGAAGGTGCGGACGATTTACGCGAGACATGCACATAAGCGGCATCACTCTTCCCCGAAAGTGCAGCGGGCAGCTTGTAATCTGCGGGAACCGGAAGCTTGCGGGAATCGCCGAGCCGATCAACCAGGGAATCATTCAAAAGGAAATCTCCGAGCGTGACATGGTTGGCACGGAGCTTTTCCGATTCAAACGGGAAACCCGGGTTTTCATGTCCGGCCTCTTTGAAATACGCGGAATTGACAGGCTTGTCCGACCAGACTTTTTCGTAGGTGTAAACGGTCGTTTTCTTTGTCCCGCCGCCAAGCTGTTTTTCCGTTTTCGAGGATTCGTTCTGTTTCCACTGATACATCTCAACGCGGCGTTCCAGACGGATCGCGGTCGAACTGATTTTGAACAGCGGATCCGTCAGAACATCTTTCGTATCCGCTTTCGCGGTCACATGAACGAGCTTGCCCTCGTTTGCGGGGTCCACTTTGTCCGCCTGAACGGAAACGACGGCTCCCGCGCCGGTCTCCAGCGCTTTTGCGCGCTTCACCGCGCGCCCCTCGTTCCAGAAAAGCAGCGGAAACGCAATCAGAAACAGGAGAAGCCCTCCTCCAATTCCCTTGAATGAATTGCCGAGCCTTGAAAAATAAGACTCCGTTTGAACCTCTGTAACAGCCATAACACCTCCTTCAGTTGTGCTGTTCTCCGGAACAATAGACGGAAAATGAACGACAACCGGAAAAAAGGTATAACTTTTATAAGGTTGAGACATCTTCAGAACTTCACAACCGTATAGCCCTTGTGGTGAGCGGTATTCGCCTTCACCCACTCCGGCTCCGGAAGAAGATGCGCATCCTCCAGATACACCTTCGTCGGAAGAACAAGCAGCACGCCGCCCCTGCCCCGGTTCTCCTCGATCAGGCGGTTCGTCGCGGCGACATCCAGCAGACGGCGCGCTTTCATTTCCGGATCGTGGTCGAGCCCCCAGCTGATTTCTCCCGCGACACGGTACATGTAGACGTCCGACGAGCGGAACACCCAGTTCACCGCCTGGAAGGGATGGCGGTACGACATCAGTTTTGTCTCCGGAGAAATCTCTTTTTTCACTTTCTCGAGAAGCGGACACGGCGTCCTGCGGTTCAGGAAAACATCCGGAATCGCAATGTGCATCATGAACAGCACCGGGCAGAGGCCGAAGCCGAAGAGCGCGAGCTTGTTCCACCCGTTTTTCTCTTTCACGGCGAAGAAAAGCAAGACCGAAAGCAGAAGACCGGCAACCGTCAGCGCCCCCCATTTCCAGCCTTCTCCGACTGCGAACGGAGCCCATTTCACTCCGCTCAGCTGAACTGCGGCGAGCCCGACCGCCGCGACCGGGAGCAGAACCGCGAACGCAAGAAGCAGAACATCCGCGATCCGGAACAGTTTCCGGTCTGCAAGCGAACGGGTCAATCCCGTTGCAAACAGAATTGCAAGAGGCGCAAAACACGGCAGAATGTACGTCGCCAGCTTTCCGGTTGACATCGAAAGGAACAGAAACGGAAGGAATGTCCAACAGAGCAGGTAACGGGTAAAATCATCCTGCGGAATTTTCTTTTCATAGCCCCGCAGCGCCGGAGGCAGCAGGAGCAGGAACCAGCCGAGTCCGCCGATCAGCACCGGCACAAAGAACCAGAACGGCTCCGGATGCTGCTCTTTCTCAAAGAAACGCTTGATGTGTTCATCATAAATGAAATAAGACCAGTAATCCGGCTGGGCCTGATGAATCATCACCGCCCACGGCAGCACAATCAGCAGCACCGCAATCAGCGGGATCCACGGCAGAGTCAGCATCTCCTTCCAGCGGCGCGTCCAGCAGAGCCAGCCGAAAATCGAAAGACCCGGAAGCACGAATGCGAGAAAACCTTTCGTCAGAAACGCCGCGCCCGCCGCAAGACCGAAAAGGAACAGCCATCCAGCCCGCCTCCAGCCTGCGGCTTGAACCGCAAAATAAAACAGAGCCATTGCCAGTGTCAGGAAAAACGAGAAAACCGGATCAAGCGTTGCCACAACCCCCAGCCCGAAAACGATCGGCGTCAACAGGAAGAATCCGGATGCGAGCAAGCCCGCTTTTTCACCGAGCCCCGAAAAACGGCGGGTCAGGAAGAAAATCACCAGTGCGGAAAGCAGAGTTGCCAGCGCGCACGGAAGGCGCACCGCAAACGCATTTTCCCCGAAGAATTTTTCCGACGCCGCGAACAGCCAGTAACCGAGAATCGGCTTTTCAAAATAAAGCACGCCGTTCAGACGCGGCGTAACCCAATCGCCGGAAACAGCCATTTCACGCCCGATTTCCGCATACCGGGTCTCATCCGGCGAAAACATCTCCCGCAGACCGAGCGGAAGAATATAAAGCAGAGCGGCCAGAAGCAAAAAGCAAAGTACAGTTTTTTTCATAACATCAAATCCTTGTTGTTTTCTGTAATTTTACCCGGAAAATCAAAAAATCAAGCGGAACGGGCAATTTTTAAAGAGAAATCTCCGGCGTTCCCGTTTTCAGACGGAAAAATATCTCTGATTTTTTTGATAAAAGCTCTTGTAAATGCGGCATTTTCATTTATATTCCTGAAGAATCAACCCACAGGAGAATATTTCATGCTGTATCTGCTCGCCGGACTGCGCAGCTGCTTCGGACCGCTGCGTCTGTTCGAATACGTCACATTCCGCTCGGGCTGCGCCCTGCTCACCGCAATGTTCATCGTCATTCTGTTCGGACCGTGGACGATCCGGAAACTCAAGCAGTTCTGCGTGCCGAAATCCGCCCGTCTCTCCGGCGTCATTGACGAAAAATTCGTCGATCATTCCAAAGATAAAACACCGACCATGGGCGGTCTCCTCATCGTTGCGGCAATTGCTGTCTCGACCATCTTCTGGAGCGACCTCTCCAACCCCAAAGTTCTCGTTTTCCTCCTCGTACTCCTTCCCCTCACCGCGCTCGGATTCTACGATGACTACATCAAAGTCAAATACGAACGGAGCGTCCGCGACGGCGTTTCAGGCAAGATGAAACTCACCGTCCAGGGCATTGTCAGCCTCATCGCTCTCGCCTGCATCTACAAGATGCCCGACACCATGACCACAAAGATGCTCCTTCCGTTCTACCGCGATCCGATGTGCCTCAAGCCGGCAGGCGAAACGATTCAGTTCTGGCTTCCTCCGCAGCTGCTCGACCATCCGCTCTTCTCCTTCGCCGCAAGCTGGGGACTCGTCGCAATCGGGTTGATCTTCATCTTCAACATGCTCTATGTGATGTTTTTCAGCAACGCCGTCAACCTCACCGACGGCAAAGACGGACTCGCGGCGGGAACGACTGTCTTCTGCGTGCTCTCCCTCGCATCGGTCGCCTACATGCACGGACACGCCGTCTTTGCGAAATATCTTTCCATTCCGTACATTCCGGAACTTGGTGAAATCAGCGTCTTTGCCTCTGCAATGGCGGGCGCGTGCATCGGGTTCCTCTGGTACAACTGCAAACCGGCTTCGGTCTTCATGGGCGATACCGGAAGCCTGCCGCTCGGCGGATGCATCGGACTCATCGCGGTGCTCATGGGACAGCAGCTGCTTCTGCTCGTCGTCGGATTCGTCTTCCTCATGGAGGGCGGTTCCGTGATGCTCCAGGTCGCCAGCCTGCGTCTCACCGGAAAACGAATCTTCAAATGCACACCGATCCACCACCATTTTGAACAGCTCGGATGGACGGAAACCCAGATCGTCAACCGCTTCTGGATTATCGCCGGAATCTGCGCGATGATCGGGCTTGCAACCCTCAAGATGAGATAAAATCAGAACAGGAAACGCAATGTTTCCGAAAGACGGGCGACCGGAAGACCGATAATGTTGTCGAGGTCGCCCTCGTAGTGTTCTATCAGCATCTCTCCATGATCCTGAATCGCATATGAACCGGCTTTGTCCAGAACCGGAACAAGGGAGAGATAGCGCCGGATCGTTTCCCGGTCAACCGGACGGAACGTCACACGTGAAGTCTCCGCAAACAGAACCCGCAGGTTCCGCGCTTTGCAAAGCACCGCGCAGCCGGTCGTGACGGAGTGGGTCCGTCCGGAAAAGCGCATCAGCATCTCCTCCGCATCTTCCAGAGAATGCGGTTTGCCGAGAATCGAATTTTCAAACTCAATCACGGTATCCGCACCGATCACGGCGGCTTCGGGGAAGCGGCTGGCAACCTCCTCCGCTTTTGCATACGCGTTGTCCAGAGCGGTAGTAAGCCAGAGACCGTCCGAATGTTCTTTCGCGCGGGAAACTTCAATGGAAAAAGGGAAACCGAGACGCGCCAGCAGTTCTTTGCGGCGCGGAGAAGCAGAGGCGAGGATGAGCGGAATCACTCAATCACCTTTTCAATGGATTTGTCGTTCCAGAACGTGATGTTGTAATTTTCGCGGTAGAAATCTCTTCCGATTCCGATTACAAATCCGAGTTCATCGAAGACAACCGGTGTGCATTCGTCATGTGTTGCCATGCCGTCGCTCCAGCGGGTGCGGGTGTAATAGAACCAGTGATGCTCCGTGTTGTAAACCTGACCGGTCAGCGGCTCTCCCATGATCTTGAGAACCTCTTCGCGCGTCATGCCGACCCGCAGTTTGTTGAGGTTTTCGCGGTTGCGGTCAATTTCGCTCCAGACTGCAGGCGAAAGGATGGATTTATCCTTGTCGGCGAGTGCGCAGGACGAAACCAGCGGCAGAAGCGCCGCTCCAAGCAGAACAAGTGAAATTTTATGATTGAGATGTTTCATAATTCAGTATTATACATCCGCAAACGGCGAATGTCAAGCGTCAAACAGAATTCTTTCTCCCGCTTTTTTTACAAATATTTTACGTCCGGTCATTTGAAATATCCCGTAAACAATGCTATTGTACCTGCCATCGGAAGATTTGCCTGTCAAAGAATCTCTTCCGGCACAAAAACAGATGAAGATAACCGGATCTTCAAGCGGACTATGTAAAGAAAACGCCAATTCAACAACATACTCCCGTCGCTTGAACGATGCGCCCCTTGGGGCGTATTCTATTGCGCGGAGTTAAGGTGTATTGGCGTACCTCTTTACAGTGCAGCAGGATACGCTCTTTTTTATTTCAGAAAATTCTCATAAAGTTCCAGATACGACTCTGCCATTTTGCTCCGTCGGCAGATCACCGTGCCCCCGGAACGGGGATGACGGGCGAATTCCACAATCAGAGACGCCGCTTTCCCGCGGTTCGCAGATGACTCAAAATCCGTTTCCGCACTGTCCGGATAAAAACGGCAGAGTTCGGGAAGAGAATCGACCGGATTCACCACAACCGGAACTCCCGTCGACATCGCTTCCGCCAGTGCAAGCCCGTAGCCTTCGTAGCGCGACGGCATCACAAAGACGTCGAACAGCCAGCCCGCCTTTGCCGCCTCCGGCATGAACCCCGGCAGAACAACCCGCAGGTTCGCGGGGACTGCGGAAGCAAGCCGTTTCAGCTTCTCCCGCTCGCCCCCGTCGCCCACCAGAACAATGCCCCAGGTCTCGCCGGAAGGAATCCGAGCGGAAAGTTCCGGAAGCATGGAGAGCAGAAAATCATATCCTTTCTGCCAGTCGAAACGTCCGACGGAACCGATAATCCGTGCGCAGTTCTCCACACCCCACTTGCGACGGAGCATCTCCAGCTCCTCCGGCTCCGGACGCGGAACGGGATCGACGCCGTTGTAAACGACCCGGATCATCCCCGCCTTCAGTCCGAGTTTTTTCTCATGGAACCGCGCACTTGCCTCCGAAACCGCCGTACATGCGGAGCAGAGCGGAAACGTCAGACGGTCCAGCGCAAAAAAAATTCCCTGTCCGGAGCGGCGTTCGCTGATATGAATCGAATTCACAAGCGGAATGCCGAGTCCAGACAGCGCCAGACGGGAACAGAGGTTCGGGTGCATCAGGTGTGAATGGCAGAGATCCGGTGCAATCCGGCGGATTGCGCGGCGAAGCGCAAAAAGACGCCCCAGCTGAAACGCGCGGTCCATCCCCAGAAAAAGCGGTTCCACACCGAGCGCGAGAAAGCGGTCAACCACAGTGCGGTTTTCCGGAGGAGACTTCAGGGCGATCAGCGAAACTTCATGTCCGCGCGCAAGCAGCTGTTCCGTCAGGTCCAGCACCACGCGTTCCGCCCCGCCGGGACCCAGTTCGGTGAGTATCTGTAAAATTTTCATTCTGATTTCCGCTTTTCATTTGCGATTCTGCAAAACTGTGCTACATTAGAAGATTGTATAAGATACTTCAAAAAACAGAGAAAACAAGAGAAAAACTGCTATGCGTCTGAAATTTTTATTTCTGCTTCTCGCCGGACTCGCCGCCCTGCCCGTCTCCGCCGATGATAAAGCCGCATTGGATGCGTTTGCCGCCGGACGGGAACAGGAAAACCAGCGCAACTTCCTCTCCGCCGCCGATTTCTATCTGGAAGCCCAGATTCAGGCGGATGACCCCGTGCAGAAAGCCAACGCCCTCATCAGCGCGGCCCGCGCATTCCGCAAAGCCCGCAAATACGGAGACGAATTCGACTGTCTCCAGAAGCTCGCACAGGGGCATGTCACGCGGATCAATTACTATGAAGTCGTCAAGCGCCAGTTTGAAATCGGCGACAAGTTCCATGCCGGACATCGCGACTACTACCGCTCGTGGCTCCCGTTCATCAAAAAGGATGACCGCACGATTGAAATTTACGAAGCCGCCATCAAAAACGCCCCCTGCGGCCCCGAAGCTCCCGAAGCCATGCTCCGTCTCGGACGCCTCTATCTGGACGACGGCAAAGTCGATCAGGCGATCCGCCACTTCTCGGAAGCCATCAAACTGCATCCCGATACAGAAGCCGCGCGTTATGCCGCGCTCGAACTATCCAATGCCCTGCTCACCCTCGCCAAACGCGGCGACGGCGACGGCTCCAACGCCCAGCTTGCTCTGGAAGCGTTCGACACCTTCCTCGCAAAACATCCGGATGACCCGCAGACCGACTGGATCAAGCGTTCCCGTGAAGAGATCTACGGCATCATCGCGGCACGTCTCTGCGATATCGGGAAATTCTACAGCAGAAACAAAAAATATGATGTTGCCCAGCGCTATTTCACCACCGTGATCAAGGATTATCCTTCCACAAAATCCACGGCGGAAGCGGAAAACGAACTCGCCGCCATCAACGAGGAATTCCGTGCAAACGGACAGGAATGGACGCCCGAAAAGCGCGTCTTCCGCGAAGAGGCGTTCCCCGCAGAGCATTCCGACACTCTGCACGTTCCCGGCTCCGGAAGCCGCTGGCTCCTGCCCATCAAAGACACACGCGGCGGACTCGTCGACCGCAACAAAGAGGAGGTCATTACCGATGACATGCTTTAAATCCTTTATTCTCTCCTTCGCGCTTCTCCTTCCGCTTCTGTTCTCCGGATGCGGATACCATATCGGCGCACGCTCGCTCGTGCACCCGCAAATCAAATCCATCGCCGTCGGAGAAATCAAAAACGACACGCTTGAACCGCTCGCCGCCTCCATCATGCGCCAGCAGCTCTGCGAACGCTACATGTTCGACGGCGCACTCAAGCTCAAAAACAAAGCAGACGCCGACTGCATCCTTTCCGGAACAATCCGCTCCGTGAAGAACACCACAATCCGCGAAGACGATACCGACAACGACATCTACCGTCCCGCAGAATTCCGCCTCGAAGTCGAACTGGAATACTCTGTCATCATCCCCGGACGCGGCGAGCAGCTCTTCCCGACCCGCACCGTCCGCGGCAGAGCAAACTATCAGATTCTCGCAGACCCGACAATCAGCCGCCAGAACGCACTCAAGCAGGCGTGCTACAACACCGCAAAACTTGCGGTCGAATATACAACAGAAGCATGGTAATCGAAAGGTTTTGATCTCATGAAATTTGCCGCAGCTCTTTTTCTGACACTCGCAGCAGCCGGAACTCTGCTCTTCACCGGCTGCTACACCCGCACGCTCATCCCCGAGGAAGTGCTTCAGCTCCCGACTCACGCGCAGGTCCGCACAGCCTACAACCTCTGGTACAGAACGCCGGATACCCTCACGCCGGAAAACATCCAGCAGGGGAAAATCATCCCGTTCGGAACCGACGTCCAGATCGAATCCATGACCGATTCACAAATCGTCTTCCGCGCAAACGGCGAGCTTTTCACGCTTAATTATGATCAGGCGAAAACAACGATCCCGATGGAGGATTTCGCCCGCGAACTCTTCACCACCGCGCTCGCAGTGGAAACCGCTTCCGGCGCAACCCCCGCTCAGTTTGAAAAAATGCGCCGCGGAGTCATTGAAAAAGGCATGACGCGCAAACAGGTTCTCATCACCTACGGTCGTCCGAGCAGGATCCGCACGCCGAATATCCTCAGCGACACCTGGATCTACTGGCTCGACAGAGTCAAAAGCAAACGCGTCATTTTCAAGAATGACAAAGTTCTCACCGAACTCACTCTGGACTGAGGTGCGCTCATGCTGTTCCGTTTTGAAGAAATCCAGAAAGCTCTCGGCGGAACGTTCCTGAACGAACCGCACGGCGAAGGCGTGGACTCCGTCACAACGGACACCCGCGCCATCACTCCGAACTCGCTCTTCATCGCCCTCTCCGGCGAACGGTTCGACGGACATGACTTTCTTGATGCCGCGCTCAAGCAGGGCGCATCGCTCCTTTGCATTGAGCGGGCAAAACTCGCCAAACTCCCCGCCGGAGCCCCCGCAATCGCCGTGGATTCAACCGTCGCGGCGTATCAGGCGCTCGCGCGCTTCCACCGGATGTGTCTGCCGGTAAAGGCGATTGCACTTACCGGGTCAAGCGGGAAAACCAGTACAAAAGAGATGCTCCGCGCAATTTTCGTCCGTGCATTCGGAGCGGAACATGTGCTTGCGACCGAAGGCAACACCAACAACCAGATCGGCGTTCCGCTGAATCTGCTGAAACTGACTCCCGAACACAAGTACTGCATCATTGAATGCGGCACGAACCACCACGGGGAAATCGAACCGCTCTCCAATACCATCCGCCCCGATGCGGCGCTGATTGTCTCCATCGGACGCTGTCACCTCGAAAATCTCGGTTCACTCGAAGGCGTGGCAACGGAGAAATCCAAAATTTTCTCTCATCTCGCCCCCGGCGGAACGGCAGTCATTCCGCTCGGAGCCGCAGGATTCGATATTATGCTCAAAGCGGCCGGAACCCGCGAAATCCGTCCGTACGGAACAGGCAAAGGTTCCGTCATGGAAGCATTTTACCGCGGTGGAAATATCAACGGGAGCTCTTTTGAACTGCTCAATCACCGCACCGGCGAGCGTGTCACGGTGAACTGGCCGCTCTCCGGAGCGCATCAGGCGCACAACGCCGCAGGAGCCGCAGCAGTTGCCGACGCATTCGGAATCTCCATGCAGACAATCGCCGAAGGACTCGCAGCCTGCGTCCTGCCGGGCATGCGAATGAAACGCACGGAGCACAACGGCGCAGTCTGGCTCAACGACGCCTACAATGCCAACCCCGACAGCATGAAAGCCACGCTCAGCTGGCTGCACGAATTCGCCGACCCGGGAAAGCTCGTTCTGGTGCTCGGAGACATGCGCGAAATCGGCGAACAGTCGCAGACCGTTCACCGCGAAGCCCTTGAAAAAGCGCTTGCAGATTTTCCCGGAGCCCGGATTGCCGCAATCGGTTCCGAAATGACCCGGGCGGCGCAAACACTCAACAATCCGCAAATCCGTACATGGTCCGATTCGCAATCGGCGGCGGAAGGAGTCCGCGCACTCGTGAACCCCGGCGACCTCGTCTTCCTGAAAGCCTCGCGCGGAACGCGTCTGGAACTCATTGAACCGTGAGGTGCGCCATGCGTCTCTCCGACTGTTCCGCCAAACTCCGTCCGCTGCAGGTTCTGAATTTCGCCGACTGTGATATCGAAGATGTCACCAACGATTCCCGTGCGGTTCGTTCCGGTTCGCTCTTCTGCGCCATTCGCGGCGCCAAAGCGGATGGACGCCGTTTCGTGCCCGCGGCCGAAGCCGCAGGAGCCGCCGCGATCGTTTCGGACGATCCGGAGCTCAAAACCAGCCTGCCGCATCTCGTATGCGCAGACGCCTACCGCGCGTGGGGACTGCTCTGCGAGCTTGCTGCTGGCAATCCGGCACAGGCAATGACTCTTCACGCCGTCACCGGAACGAACGGAAAAACAACCATCGCGTTCCTGCTCCGCAATCTTCTGCAGAACGCGGGACGCTTCCGCACGGGGTTGATCTCCACCATCGAATACGATTGCGGGAACGGAACCGCCTCCACCGAATCCGCGCGAACCACGCCCGACGCCGCCTCCTTCCAGCGAATTCTGACACAGATGCACAATGCCGGCTGTCAGCATGTCGTTCTGGAAGCATCAAGTCACGGACTTCATCAGCACCGCATGGGCTCCGCCCGGTTCGCGACTGCAATTTTCACCAATCTCACCGGCGATCACCTTGACTATCACAAAACAATGGAAGCCTATTTCCAGGCAAAAAAACTGCTCTTCTCCGAATCGCTTGCCGAAAACGGGAACGCCGTCATCAACATCGACGATCCCTGGGGCGCGCGCCTTGCTTCGGAGCTGAAATGCCCCGTTCTTTCGCTTTCCATGACTCATCCGGATGCGGCGGTGCGGATCGAACCGCTCGAAGAATCCGCCGCGGGAACGGTCTTCCGTCTCCACACGCCCGGACACAATCTGACCGTTCATTCTCCGCTGATCGGGACACACAACATCTACAATCTCGCCTCGGCGGTGACAGCGGCTCTGGCGCTCGGAATTCCGGAAACAGCGATTCTGAAAGCGCTTGAAACGCCCGTGCAGGTTCCCGGACGCCTTGAGCGCATTGAACTTCCGGACGGAGCCGCGGCATTCGTCGACTACGCGCATACCGATGATGCTTTGGAACGGGTTCTGACCGCCCTGCGTCCGCTCTGCAAAGGACGTCTCATTGCGCTTTTCGGCTGCGGCGGCGACCGCGACCGGAGCAAACGTCCGCGCATGGCGGAGGTCTGCGGCAGACTCGCCGATCTCACCATTCTGACCAGCGACAATCCCCGCACGGAACCGCCGGAGGCAATCATCGCCGAAGCGGAAACCGGGTTCCCGCGCGGTGCAAAATATGAAACTGTCGTGGATCGTCCCGCCGCAATCCGCCGCGCCGTCGAACTTGCGCGTCCGGACGACATTCTTCTTGTTGCGGGAAAAGGACATGAAAACTATCAGGAAATCAACGGCGTCAAACATCACATGGATGACCGCGAACTAATCCGCGAAGCAATCCGGTGAAAAACCAGCTTCTTCAAGGCAACATTACCAGCCTCAACACAGGACTCTGCCGCGAGCTTCTCAGCCAAACAGGCAGACTGCCGTGATATTATCCGGACCGCCGCGGCTCAAAGCAAGCTTCAGCAGTCCATGCACCACATCCGCCGGATCGTAGGCATTCCACACGGCATCCCGGATCTCATCCGCCTCGACAACGTCGCTCAGACCGTCGGAACAGAGCAGCCAGCGGTCGCCCGGAACATGTTCGAACACGCAGATTTCCGGCTGAACCGTCTCACAAACTCCGACCGAGCGGGAAATGACATGCGCAAGCGGATGATTCCGCGCCTCATCCGGAGCAATCGCTCCGGCATCCATCAGCTCGGCGACCAGCGAATGATCATGTGTCAGCTGCATGATTTCCCCGTTCCGCACGCGGTAAATCCGGCTGTCGCCGAGATGAACAGTAAACGCTTTTTTCTGCGCAAGAAAAAGCGCGGCAACAGTCGTGCACATCCGGTTTTCCAGAGGCTGGGATGCGGCGGCGCGGAAAACATTTTCATTTGCCTTCCGCACAGTCTCCGAGAGAAATTCAGGAATGGCGGTCAGCGTCATCGTGTCAAAAATTCCTTCGCGGTTCAGCCGGTCCCACTCCTCAAACAAAGTTGTCAGACAGAGACGCGAGGCGACTTCGCCGGCCATCCGGCCGCCGACGCCGTCCGCAACCGCCGCAAACGTAAAGAGTCCGTCCAGGCGCGTGCAGATCAGAAAGGAATCCTCATTCTGTGAACGGACACGTCCGGGATCGGAATCTCCAGCACAGCCTCCCGCGGGAACGGCATAAAGATCGACCGGTGGAAGCCCGCCGGGAATCCGCGCCGCCGCGTCCTTCGGGTATTCGGCGTCCCCGCAGTTAAAACGGAGACGGCAGGTTTTGCTGAACTCGTTTCCGCTCATTTTTCATAAGTCCCGTAGCGATCGCTCAGACGGACGAGGAGCGAACCGAAATAGTTGGATTCATCCTCCGACTCCGCATTCTCCTTGAGTGCGCGCAGGGCGTTCTTAACCGCGCGGTTGTCGAGTCTGCGCAGAATCCGCATTCCTGCATCGCGGACACGGAGACGGTAGTCTTTGGAAAGCGGCGCGTTGACCTCACGGTCCGTCATGCAGAGGACGAGTCCGGCGAGAACCGCCATATCCGTGTTTTTCGATTTTGCAAGCTGATCTTCAAACGGCTGAATGCGTCTCTGATCCTCCTGATCCAATTTCCGTTTCGCCTCCAGCGCCTTGTCGCTCAGAGAGAGGATGCGGGGGGAACCGGGCAGGTCGCCGCTGCGCATCAGCAGGATTTTAATCTGCTCCATCGCGGCGAGCTCCGGCGAATCCGTGCGTTTGTTTTCGAACTGGTCGATCGTTGTCCGCAGAATCATATATTCCTGAAAGGAGTTCGGACGGCGCACGAGTTTTTTCAACACCGCCAGAAGCTCCGTCTCCCAATGGAACTGAATGGCTGCTTCGATTGCGGCGGGAAGCGCGTCATGACGGGACGCCAGCGCGAAATAGACCTCTTTCGCCTCCTTGAGGTACGGAGGGCCGGGCATGGCGTCCGTCAGTGCCGCATACGCTTCAGGACTTCCTGAATGCAGGGAACGGACCAGTTCCGCTGCGGCCTCCGGAGTACCGATCTTCTTCATTGTCAGCAGATGCGGTCCGATCGGCTCGCGGTCAGCAAGCGCAGTTCCGATGGCGCGGCGGAGATGCGGAATCGCGGCATTGCCGTACGAAGGCAGAATCAGCATCGAGCTTTTCCGGCTGAACCCGTTCTCGTCATCCACATTCAGGGATTCCGCGATGACCTCCGCCAGAGCGGAGGCGTTTCCGCCGAGCCCGATATGTTTCCGGATCCAGTGCAGAGTCAGAATATCCGATTTTCCGAACCAGAAATACTCCGGGGTCTCCCCCAGGTATGCAATGACATTCCGCACCTCACCCGGTGCGACTTTCCAGCGGAGATGCGGACGCACCTTCTCCGGCGTCAGTCCGGGACGGCGCGCGACCAGAATCAGCTCCGTAAGGTTCCGCATATTCCGTTTTCCCAGCGGGTCGGGCAATCCTTCCACCGGGGCGGTGTCGAACGGACGCGTCAGCGAGGCTCGCCAGGAATCCGCCGCGAACGGTGCGCGGATCGAGCGGTTCAGCGGCTCAATCTTGTCGAGATTCCAGACTTTCATCTGTTTTTCCAGAAAATAGAGATTCCGCAGGACGGGTTCCGGCGGAGGCGGAGTCTGTGCGGCGAGCGGGATGCAGAAAAATACGACTGGAAGAAGAGAGCGGATCAGAAGATTCATTTGTTTTTTCCTTTCTCCCCGGTCTGCTTCCACGTGCGGATGATTTTTTCCGTTCCGCGTTTCATTACCGGGTTGGCGGGTTTGAAGATGCTGCGGTAGGAGAAGAGCACGGAGCCGGAGATTTCCGGACGCCGCGAATTGTAACGGAACTGATTGAAAATCTCATTCGGATTGCTCCATTCGCGCGTGGTTCCGAGACGCGACGGGGCGTGTCCAATGTAAAGTTTCGTGCGTGTTCCGCGCGCCGTGGAAGACCACCAGTCCGCAAGCGCGGCATATGCGGCGGAGTTATGCCCGAATGTCCAGTAAATCTGCGGGACGATGTAGTCAATCCAGTTTCCGCGCACCCATTTCCGGGTATCCGCATGCTGAAGAGCATACGATTCCGAGCCTTTGGTCAGCGAACCAGCCGGATGCGTCTTCACATTCGCCCAGATTCCGAACGGACTGATTCCGAACTGAATGTTCTTGTGATACCGCGCATTGCAGGAACGGATGACGTTGGAAAGCGAACCGACAAGCGTATTGACATTCTCGCGGCGCCAGTCTTCCAGCGACATTTTGTTGCGGTTGTAGCGCAGGAATGTCGCGCGGTCGGCGGAGCCGGTTCCATCGTAAGGATAAAAATAATCGTCAAGGTGAATGCCGTCCACATCGTACTTCGTCACAATCTCATGAACCGTGTTGCAGAGGAAGCGGATCACCGCAGGGTTGCCGGGGTCGAGAATCAGCTGGTTCTTGCCGTCCTTCCGGCGGATGCTGAGAACATACTCCGGATGCTTGCGCGCGAAATTTCCGGGAGCCAGCGTGTTCAGATAAGTTTTTTTCCAGAGCGGAGTCGCCCCTGCGACGCGGTAAGGATTCAGCCACGCATGAAAGGCGAGCCCGCGGCGGTGCGCCTCCTGAATCATGAACGCGAGCGGATCGAATCCGTTCAGTCCAACGCCCTCACGTCCGGTCAGCCAACGCGACCACGGATTCAGACGCGAGGGATAGAACGCATCGTTGTTCGGGCGGATCTGAAACAGAATCGCGTTTGCGCCGATCGCTTTGAGATTGTTCACCACCGCCAGATAATTCCGTTTGAACTCCGCCACGCTCCGGGAGACGGGAAAATCAATGTTTTCGACTGTCGCAACCCAGACCCCGCGGAATTCGCGCAGCTTCGGTCGATAATTCGTCGGCACATACACGTGCGGTTTCGCGGCAAGATCTCCCGCATAGCGAACCGGTCCGCCGTGACGCGGATCGGTCAGACATTCAAACTGTGCAAACGCCGGAAGCGCGAACAGCAGCAAAAAAGAAAAAAGGCGCATGACAAATCCTCTCAGCAAAATTCAGTCCGGTACGATAGCACAGGAAATGCGTTTTGTCATGCGGAATTTCAAAAAAAGTTGATTTTTTTCAATCCAGGAGCAGGACTTTCACGCCGATGCCGATCAGCACAAGCCCGCCCAGCACCTCGCATTTGTTCCCGAAGATATGCCCGCCGCGCCGTCCCGCAATGCACCCCGCGCCGGAAATCAGAAACGTAACGAAACCGATGATCAGCACATCCGCAAGAATGCTCTCCCGCTTCAGACACGCATAACCGACGCCGATCAGAAGAGCATCGATGCTTGTAGCGAACGAGAGGACAATCAGACGGACAAAGTTGAAGCCGGTGATTTTTTCCTCCTCGTCCCCGTCTTTCCGGAACGCCTCCCACACCATCTTCCCGCCGATTCCGAACAGCAGCAGAGCGGCAACGTAACGTCCGTAAGTCTGCACCAGGCTTCCGAAGAGCGAGCCGCCGAGCCAGCCGACCGTCGGCATGAGCGACTGAAACACGCCGAACGACAGCGCCGTTGCAAGAATTTTCCGCCAGTTGAAGTTGTTGCGTTCGACTGCGCCGAGCGCCAGCGAAACGGCAAGCGCATCCATCGCAAGGCTCACGCCCAGCAAAACGGGTTCAATGAAAAACATAAATCCTCCTGACCGCTTCTTTCATTATAAAACCGGACAGGGGAAAACGGCAGAGACCCTGTACGGCTGAACGCCATACCTGAGTCTCATTTTTGAATGCAAGCCAGGCTGTATTCGGGGACAGCCGGTATGTTGACTTGCCGCACGGAGCGGGAACTCCGCGAAACTACTCCCTCATGTATATGAGTATACTATAACCTCGGTTTCCCCGATTTTCAAGTCTTTTTACTTCTGTCTTGCCAGAAAATCCGCGATATGCGCTTCGATATCCGGATAAAGCCGGTGCGGTGTGCTGTCCGGAATCCAGATGCGGTGCGAAAAACCGTATTCATCTTTCTCATAATAATAAGATTCGCCGGGTGTGCCGTTTTTGTGAACCGCCTCCAGAAAGCGTTCGGCGGAAGCAATCGGAACCACGTTGTCGCGGTAATCATGCGTGCAGAGAATTGCAGGGCTCGACGGCGTCAGGAAGTTTGCGGGAGCGATCGACGCCAGCTCCTCCCGGGACGGCACGTGTCCGAACAGCGTTTCGTAGCGGTTCGGATTCGCGGCGAAATCCGGCTCGACATCCGCGATTCCGGAGATCGAAACAATCCCGGCGACGCGCTCCGGCGGAAGACGGAGTCCGGTCATCAGCGCCAGATGTCCGCCCGCGGAGCCGCCCATCACAAAAATGCGGCTCCGGTCAAAACCCTGAAATTCGGGGATCTGCGCATCCAGGAAAAAGCGTCCGGCTTCCAGACAGTCGTCTCCGCACGCAGGCCACGGGACCCGGGAGCTCAGCCGGTAGTTGATATTATAGACCGCCATTTTCAGTTCCTGGCAGAGCCAGAGGGCAACACCGGCGAAAGTGCTTTTCTCCTGCGCGCACCAGCCTCCGCCGTGAATCGTCAGAACCGCTTTTGTTTCAGGGGTGACATCGCCGGGCAGATAGAGATCGCCGAGCCCGCGGAAACCGAGCTCCGGATTGTAGGCAATACTGTTGATGACGCGCATTGGGAAAACTCTCCTTTTTCTATTGAAATTCATGCAATATACAGCGAAAAAAAGCATTCTGCAACTCACCGGAAAAAATTATTGTTATTTTTTTGTTTCGGCGCTTTTTTTTCCGGCGATTTATGATACATTATAGGACTCAATTTCTAACCCGGAGAATGGATGAAAGATGGGCGACATACTGCGATTTGAAAACATTACGAAACGTTACGGCAAGCAAACCGTGCTTGACAACGTTTCTCTCTCCATCGGAGCAGGAGAAATCTTCTCGCTGCTCGGTCCCAGCGGCTGCGGTAAAACCACACTGCTGCGTATTTGCGGGGGATTCGAAGCTCCCGATTCCGGACGCGTCATTCTCGACGGCAAGGACATCACAGACCTTCCCCCGAACAAACGGGAAATCCGCACAGTCTTCCAGAACTATGCGCTCTTCCCTCACATGACCGTCTGGGACAATATCGCCTTCGGCCTCAAAATCGCAGGTGCTGACAAGCGGAAAATCAACGACGAAGTCCAGAAATATCTCGAACTCGTCCAGCTTGTCGGACACGAACGCAAGAAACCCGGACAGCTCAGCGGCGGCCAGCGCCAGCGCGTCGCCATTGCCCGCGCGCTCATCAACAAACCCAAAGTCCTGCTGCTCGATGAACCGCTCGCCGCGCTCGACCTCAAGCTCCGCCAGAGAATGCTGATCGAACTCGACACGATTCACGACGACGTCGGAATCACCTTCCTCTTCGTCACACACGACCAGCAGGAGGCGATGAGCATCAGCGATCATATCGCCGTTCTTCATCAGGGCAACGTTGAACAGACCGGAACCCCCGTCGAACTCTATGAAGCCCCCAAGAACAGCTTCGTCGCCGCGTTCATCGGCGACACCAACTTCTTCGACGGCGTCGTGGAATCGGTCGACGGCGACTACTGCAAACTCAAAATCGACGGCTTCCCCTCCCTGCGCGTCTACAACGACAAACACGTGCAGCCCGGCGGGAAAGTCAACCTCAGCATCCGGCCGGAGAAATTCATGATCTCCGCCGTAAAACCCGAAGTGACAGACTCCAACACGAACCTGCTTCAAGGCAAGGTCGAAGAGGTCATCTATCTCGGCGCACACACCCGCTACTGGGTCCGTGTGCAGGACTGGCGGATCTCCGTCATCAAACAGCATTACAGCTACGCGCTCGACGAGCGGAACATCAAGTGGGACGACAACGTCTGGCTGAAGTTCGAAGGCGACAACGCCTACATGCTGGAACGCTACACCGAGGCGGACGAGAACCTGCTCGCCCTCCCCGACCTCTGAGGCGGAGCGCGAAATGAAAAACCGCTGGATGAACTTCTTCCTGGGTCTGCCCTCCTTTGTCTGGCTGATCCTCTTTTACGCCCTGCCGGTCTTCATCGTCTTCCTGCTCGCGTTCAAACCCGTCGATCCCTTCGGCGGAATCGGCGCGGGCTGGACTCTGCACACGATTCAGGACCTCTCCAACCCGAGCTACCCCTCGATCATCTGGAGAACGATCTGGCTGGGCATCGTCTCGACTCTCGTCTGCATCCTCGTCGCCGTGCCGATCGCATACCACCTCTCGCGCATGGCGCCGCGCACTCGAAGCATCGTCCTCATGCTCATCATCGTGCCGTTCTGGACGAATTTTCTGATCCGCATCTACGCATGGAAAGTCTTCCTCCACCCCGACGGTATCCTCAAGAAAGTGCTTGTGTTCATCGGGCTCATCCCCGAAGAAACCATGCTGCTCTACAATCAGTGGGCAGTCCTCGCTGTGATGATCTACACCTACCTCCCGTTCGCAATCCTGCCGATCTACGCGGCGGCGGACAAATTTGACTTTGCCCTCCTCGATGCGGCGAAAGACCTCGGCGCAAGCGCATTTCAGGCGTTCCGCAAAGTCTTCGTCCCGGGTGTCTCCAAAGGAATTTGGACGGCGGTCATGGTCGTCCTCATCCCCGCGTTCGGCGCGTACCTGATCCCCGACCTCGTCGGCGGTCCCACAAGCGAGCTGATCGGCGACAAAATCGCGCAGCGCGTCTTCACCGAACGCAATCTTCCCCACGCAAGCGCACTCTCGGCCGTGCTGATGCTGGCGGTCTTCATCCCCCTCATCCTCGCCGTCTGGCTGCGCAGAATCCAGAACGCGGTATCCGTCCGCGGAAACAAAAGCAGGGTGACAAAATGAGCAAATGCAACCGCCACAGCCGTTTCCCGATGGTCGTGACTCTCATCACGCTCATCTTCTTCTACGCTCCGCTGATCATCGTGGCGACAGCCTCCTTCAACGCCAGCAAATACGGCGGGCGCTGGACGGGCTTTTCGCTGAAGTGGTATCAGAAACTGTTCAGCGACTACTCGATCTGGGAAGCGCTTTCCAACACGCTGATCATTGCGTTGATCGCAACATTCTTCTCCACGCTTCTCGGCACGCTCGCGGCGCTCGCGCTGTACCGGAGCCGGAGCCGCTTCCGCGGACTCTACTACGCGCTCGTCTACTCTCCGCTCGTGGTCCCCGACATTCTTCTCGGAATCAGCCTGCTGCTCCTTTTCGTCAGCATTCTGTCCGTCTGCGGAACATGGGTCGAACAGCTCACGGGAATCAAAATGGAGCTCGGAATGACAACGATCATCATCGCGCACATCACCTTCTGCATGAGCTATGTCACCATGGTGGTGCTCGGACGTCTCCAGGATTTCGATTCCTCGCTGATTGAAGCTGCGCAGGACCTCGGCGCAAACAGCCTTCAGACTTTCTTCAAGGTGACCCTTCCGGTCATTTCACCCGGAGTGATTGCGGGCGCGCTGTTCGCTTTCACCCTGTCGATCGACGATTTTGTCATTACGTTCTTCGTCAAGGGAGCGGGAGACACGACACTGCCGATCTACATTCAGAGCGCAATGCGGCGCGGAACACCCGCCGTCATCAACGCCCTGTCGGTGGTGTTTCTGATCTTCACGTTCATCCTTGTGTTTATCAGCCAAAAACTATTGGAGCCAAAAAAATGAAGAAAACTCTGTTCCTCGCCGGAATGGTCCTCGCCGCTCTTCTCGCAGTCTCCTGCGGAAAGCCCAAGCAAGTCCTCCACATCTACAACTGGGGTGACTACATCTCAAACGATGTCGTCAAAAAATTTGAAAAGGAGTTCAACTGTAACGTTAAAGTTGATGTTTTCGACTCCAATGAAGCGATGTATGCCAAGCTCAAAGCCGGTGCAGGCGGCTACGACATCATCGTTCCCTCCTCCTACATGGCGGAACTCATGCAGCGCCAGGGCATGCTCCTCACGCTCGACCACTCCAAACTCCCGAACGTCGACAAATACATTGACCAGTCCTACATCAAGTATTCGCTCGACAAAAAGCTTGAGTACACCGTTCCCTACTTCGCCAGCTTCACCGGCATCGGCTACAACAAGGACAAAGTCAAGAACTTCGAGCCGACCTGGCGCATGTTCGAACGTCCCGAACTCAAAAACCGCACCTCTCTGCTGAACGACCAGCGCGAAGTCCTCGGCGTCGCTCTCCGCACGCTCGGATTCGACGTCAACTCCACCAAACAGGAGGAAATCGACAAAGCCGTGGAACTCGTCCAGGTCTGGAAAAAACAGATCGCCAAATTTGAAGTCGACGACGCCAAGCGCGCGCTCGCTTCCGGCGAATTCAATATGATCCAGACTTACAGCGGCGACATGCTTCAGGTTTCCGCAGAGAATCCCTCCATCGTGTTCGTGATCCCGAAAGAAGGCTCCACCTTCACTTTCGACAACTTCGCGATTCTGAAAAACAGTCCGAATCCGGATCTTGCGCACAAATTCATCGACTTCATCTACCGCCCGGAAATTTCCGCCGAGAACATGGATGAAGTCATGTACATCACGCCGAACACCGAAGGCATGAAGCTTGTCAGCGAAACACTCCGCAAGAACCCCGCGTTCATGCTTCCCGAATCCGTCCGTGCAACCTGCACCGCTCTTCAGGATCTCGGCGCCGACAACGGCAAGTTCATCAAGGCATGGGATAAGATCCGTCAGGAATAATCCCCTCCCGCCTGTTCTCTCAGAGGCTGTCCCCTGCAACGGACAGCCTCTTTTTTTGTCCTGAAAATGGATATAAAAAAACCCCGCCTCCGGCACAATGCCGAAGACGGGGGAAAAGGAAGTCAGACTCAGTGAGACATCACTTCGGTAAGATCAATGATCTGACCGGAGGTGATGGACTTGAACACCGCGTCGCCGATGGAGATCGCGGCAAGACCGTCGCGGGAGTTCGCGAGAATATCGTACGGACGATCCTCTTCGACTCCGAGGAAGACGTCTTCCTGGATGCCGGAATCGCCGCCGCCATGTCCGCCGATGCCCGGTCTGACCGAGAGACGTTCGCGGGAACCGAAGATCGGATAGTAGTCGACATAGTGGTCGTGTTCACGCGGGCACGGGAACGCGGTTGCGCCGGCTCCGCCCCACTCTTCCGCCTCAATGCGTCCGTGCGTTCCGTTGATTGCCAGACGGTAGCCCTCGTACGGAGTTGAGAAATTGGCGGAATAGTTCAGGAGCACGCCGTTTGCATACTTGACGTCTGCAACAATGGTATCCTGAATGTTGATTTCGGAATCGAAGATGCACATGTCGGGACGGTAGATCGACGGAGTGTAAAGAACGCCTTTGCTCTCATCGAAGCTGTCGAGGTGATCGTCGTGAACCTTGGTGACGGTTGCGCGGGATTCCCAGCGGTTCTTGTATGCGCATTTTCTGCGTTCCGCGCAGTCGGAGCAATGGCGTCCGTCCTTCTTCGAGGGATTGAACGGACCGTTCGGACCGTAGTGATTCAGAGCGCCGAACGCATGGACCAGCTGCGGATCCGGGCTGCCGATCCACCAGTTGACGAGGTCGAAGTGATGGCTGGCCTTGTGAATCGAGAGGCTTCCGGAGTTTTCGCGCATGCGGTTCCAGCGGTTGAAATAGCTCGAACCGTGCTTGATGTCGATGTACCAGTTGAGGTCGACGTGGGTGACGCGGCCGATCTTTCCGGCAAGAACCAGCTCGCGGAGGAGTCTGTGCTGCGGATTGTAACGGTAGTTGAAGGTGCAGGTGACTTTGCCTTTGGACTTTTTTTCGGCTTCACGGACCTTGATGGCGTCTTCCCAGCAGGTGGTCATCGGTTTTTCCGTGACGACGTCAAGTCCCTTTTCGAGAGCTTTGAGAATATAGGTGACGTGGTAGCAGTCGCGGCAGACGACGAAAATGACATCCGGCTTGGTCTCTTCAACCATCTTGTCGAATTCATCCGGCATGTAGGTCGGAACATTTGCGGATTCGGGAATCTCGCGTTTGCAGACGGTGAAGCGGAGCGGGTCGATATCCAGCATTCCGACGAATTCGGCTGAGTTGGCGAACTCGTGGTACATCGGCTGAATCCACATGTAAAGGGCACGTCCGGAAACTCCGCAGACGGCATAACGGCGTTTTGTCATAATCTTCCTCCTTGAGTGGTTGTTTTATGGATTCCCTGAACCAATTCCGCATGCTTCAGAGCGTCCTTCATGACAATGGAATAAATATACTGCCAACGTTGGCAATGTCAAGTCTTTTTCCAATTTTTTTTCAGAAAAAGCTTTTTTCGCGCTTCCGCTGTTTGCATTTTCCGCGCCCCGGTTCTATATTAAAAATGCCGTATGAGAATCAGAAAAAACTCAACAAAACAAATGAGGATATGCAAATGAAAAAACTGTTGTATGCCGCACTTTCCGTGTCGGCGGCTCTCATGCTCGGCGCATGTGCTATGTTCGCCTCATGCCCGGAAGGGAATGCGGAAAGTTTTGCCGTGAACAACGTTTACGGCAGCCACATGGTGCTTCAGCGCGAAAAGCCGATCCGCATCGTCGGAACCGCTCCCGCGGGAAAGAGCGTCAAGGTCACGCTCGCGGGGAAATCGGTCAATGCCGTCGCGAATGATCAGGGCGTATGGGAAGCGGTTCTGCCCGCAATGCGGGCCGGCGGTCCCTACACGGTCGTCGTCACCGGCGCTCCGGGGACAACTCCCGTTTCGTTCGACGACGTGCTCGTCGGCGAAGTCTGGGTCTGCTCCGGTCAGTCCAACATGGAAATGCCCGTCTGGGGCAACTCCAAATTCTTCCGGAGCAAAAACGGACTTGAAGAGGCGAAGAACGCCAACTTCCCGAACATCCGCCTGTTCAAAGTTGACCGCACGGTTTCCCCCGGAGTCGAATGTTCCGCCATCAAAGGAACCGGCTGGCAGCTCTGCGCTCCCGAAACCGTTCAGCCCTTCAGCGCACTCGGATTCTATTTCGGACGCGAACTCAATCATGATCTCAATGTTCCGGTCGGTCTCATCGGCACGAACTGGGGCGGAACGCGCGTGGAGCCCTGGATCAGCAAAGCCGGTTACAAGTCGGCTGAACGCGGCAGAGAACTCTCGCAGATCGCAGGTGTGGAAGATCCCAAGTTCATCCGCAACGAGAAGGCGCGTCTGAAAGAGCTGCGCGCCAAAGCCAACGCCACATTCAACGCCTGGTACAAGAACTTCTTCGGGCAATACGACGCACAGGTCAAAGCCGCAGCAGACTGGAAGAAACCCGATTTCGATGTCTCCGCCTGGACCGACGCCAAAGTTCCCGGACTCATTGATTCCAAGATCGACGGCGCCGTCTGGTTCCGCCGCGACGTTGAGATCCCCGAAGACTGGGCGGGCAAAGACCTGATTCTTTCGCTCGGCATCGTCGATGACTGCGACGAGACGTTCTTCAACGGCGAGAAAATCGGCGCAATCGGTCCCGACACTCCGAATTACTGGAGTTTCAAACGCCGCTACAAAGTTCCCGGCAAACTTGTCAAAGCCGGCAAAAACACGCTCGCGGTCCGCGTAATCGACCTCTTCGCCGACGGCGGATTCACCTCGCCCGCAAAAGAGATTTTCCTCCAGAACGGCAATAAAGTCAACACCCGCATCGCGCTTGCCGGAGTCTGGAAGAGCAAAGTCGAATTTGCTGCGGATGTCAAGAAGGTCGGTCCTCGTCCGTCGGTTGAAATAGCGGTCTCCTCCTCCTCTCCGCAGTTCCCCGCAACACTCTACAATGCCATGATCGCCCCCTGGATTGTCTACCCGGTCCGCGGAGCCATCTGGTATCAGGGAGAATCCAATGCCGGACAGTGGGAAGATTACATGAAGCTCTTCCCGCTGCTCATCAAAGACTGGCGCGCGAAATGGAACGATCCGGCAATGCCGTTCGTCTTCGTCCAGCTCGCCGCGTTCGAGCGTCACACTCCGGCCAAGCCGCTCGCGGATGACTTCTGGAAGAAACTCCAGCCTTCCGATCCCGCCTGGGCAAAACTCCGTGAAGTCCAGACCGCCACACTCAATCTTCCCTACACGGGAATGGCTGTTGCAATCGATATCGGCAACCATTCGGATATTCACCCGAACGACAAGCAGACGCTCGCCAAGCGCGTCGCCGCCGAAGCGGAACGTCTCGCCTACGGCCGCAAGGGCGTCACCGCGGGGCCGATGTATGAATCCATGAAGATCGAAGGAAACAAAATCCGTCTCGGCTTCACGAACGTCGGCAAAGGACTCGTCGCCAGAGGCGGCAAGAAACTCAACTGCTTCGCCATCGCCGGAAAAGACGGCAAGTTCGTCTGGGCGAATGCGCGCATCGAAGGGGCCGGCGTCCTGGTCTGGGCGGATTCCGTCAAAGAACCCGTCGCAGTCCGTTACGCATGGTCCGGCTATCCGGGCGAACCGAACTTCTACAATGAAGAAGGGTTCCCCGCCTGTCCGTTCCGCACGGATATGCCCGATTACCTGCTGAAGAAATAACTCTTCCGCACAGCTTTCTTCTCAACCTCCGCTTCTGCGATTTTCAGAAGCGGAGGTTGATTTTTTTCCCTTGCATGCTATATTATGCGCCTGAAAACAGAGGGCTTTCCCATGATAAAACTTATCGCCGCCGATATGGACGGTACTCTGCTCAACAGCCGCAAACAGCTCCCCGTGGACACCTTCCGCATTCTGGATGAACTCTGGAAACGCGGCGTTGCATTTGTCGTCGCCAGCGGACGCCAGTACTACAATCTGCGCAACGTCTTCGCACCCGTCGCAGACCGGCTCTACTATTTCTCAGAGAACGGAGCAATCGTCTTTCATGGCGCAAAAAATCTCTATTGCAGCGAACTGCCGCACGATGCAATCGAGCGCGTTCTGGCTCTCACCGCTCAGGTTCCCGGCGCGCACCCCGTCCTCTGCGGACTCGACAGCGCGTATCTTGCAGAAGACGACGAGGATTTCATCACAAACACGGGTTACTATTACGCAAAGCTCCGCCATCTTTCCGATCTGCATGAAGCGATGAAACTGGACAAGATCTGCAAGATTGCCATCTACTCCCGCAGTGCGGAGCCGGCAGTTTATCCCGCGCTCAAGACTCTGGAACCGGAATTTGCGGTTGCGCTCTCCGGAAGCACCTGGGTTGACGTGATGAATCCGAATGTTTCCAAAGGCGCCGCACTCGCGGTTCTCTGCGCAAAACTCGGAATCACCGCCGAAGAGTGCATGGTGTTCGGCGATTACCTCAACGATCTCTCCATGCTCCGCGCATGCCCGAACAGCTACGCGATGAAAAACGCTCATCCCGCGCTGAAATCTTCCGCCGCCCACATCACGGACGAGGACAACGACCACGACGGCGTGCTGCGTGTTCTCCGCCGCGAATTCAATCTTATCTGAAACGGAGGTTCCCCATGGTTAAAGACATGACAACCGGAAGCCCGACCAGGCTGATTCTCTTTTTCACGCTCCCGCTTCTGGTCGGCAACATCTTTCAGCAGCTTTACAACATGGCGGATACAATCATCGTCGGCCGCACGCTCGGCTACAAAGCGCTCGCCGCGGTCGGCGGCTCCTCCGGTTCAATTATGTTCCTCGTCTTCGGATTCTTCTTCGGGCTGACCTGCGGGCTCGCGGTCATCACCGCCCAGCGTTTCGGCGCGCACGATGAGGACGGCGTCCGCCGCTCCGTCGCCACCTCGCTGGTCATGTGCGCCGTCATCACCGCCGCGGTCACTCTGCTCTGTGTGCTCGGCGCGCGCCCGGTGCTTGAGCTCATGCGCACGCCGGAAGATATCATCGACGAAACGTACAACTATCTGATCGTCATGTTCTGGGGAGGCTGGACCATTGTTTTCTACGGAATGCTTTCGAGCATCATCCGCGCGCTCGGCGACAGCAGGACGCCGCTCTACTTTCTGATCATCTCCTCCATTGTCAATGTCGTTCTTGATTTCTATTTCATTCTGAGTTTGAAAAGCGGTGTCGCGGGCGCGGCGTGGGCGACGGTGATCGCGCAGGGACTCTCCGGCGTCCTCTGTCTCGTCTACATGCTCCGCAAGTTTCCGATTCTGCGCCTGCGCCGCCACGACTGGATTTTCAATGCGCAGTTCTACTGGGATCATCTCCGCGTGGCGCTCCCGATGGCGTTCCAGTTCTCCGTAACCGCAGTCGGAGTTCTCGTGCTCCAGACAGCGCTCAACGGCTTCGGCTCCGTTGCCGTCGCCGGATACACCGCAGCCGCGCGAATCGACCAGCTGGCGATTCAGCCGCTCTTCTCATTCAGCATTGCAATGGCGACTTTCGCCGCGCAGAATTACGGAGCCGGCAACATTCCGCGCATCCGCGACGGCGTATACAAATGCTCCGCAATGGCGCTCGGATTCAGCGTTTTCGGAGGAGTGCCGCTGATTTTGTTCGCCTCCCCCATCACCGCATGGTTCATCGGCGGATACGACGAGCAGGTCATACACTGTTCGCAAATCTATCTGAACACGAATGCAAGCTGTTATGTCATTCTCGCCATGCTCCTGATCTACCGCAACGTCCAGCAGGGAATGGGACACTCCTTCATTCCGTTCATGGCGGGAGTCGTGGAACTGGTTCTCCGCGTGGTCGGGGCATTCGGACTTGCCGTCTGGCTCGGCTATCCCGGAGTCTGTCTCTCCAATCCGCTCGCATGGATCGGCGCAACCGCAATCCTCGCATGGGATTACTGCCGCACAATGAAAAAGCTGCGCCGCGAATTCGCCGAAGGGCTCATCCGCCCGGTTCACAGCTGAGAGAAAATCGGGATTCCCTTCCCCCTGATATTTTTCCCAAGACTCTGTATTGCAATTCCTTACATCACCGTGTATATTACAGCACTATGAATTATCCACCGACACAGAAAACTTTGCTTGAACGCGTACAGAACGGCGACGAAATCTCCTGGGACGAATTTTACCGCCGCTACGCTCCCGTCATCCGCGCCGCCGGAAAAGGCGCGGGATTCAATGACGCCGAGTGCGGCGACCTCATCCAGACTGTCATGCTCAAGTTCTTCAGCAACGCCCGCACTTTCACCTACCGCGAAGGCCAGGTCAAATTCCGCACCTGGTTCGCGAGAATCATACGCTCCAGCATCGTCGATCAGATCCGCGACGCCAGCAGACAGAAAAATCTTGATGCGGAAATCCCCGAACAGCCCGATCCCTTCGATCAAATTTTCCTCGAAGAATGGCGCAAAGCCGCCCTCGAAGAGGCGAAAGACGAACTCCGCAGCCGTGTCGATGAAAAGACCTGGCAGGCGTTCGAAATGTACGGACTCCAGAACCGCGACGCCAAACAGGTCGCGCTCATTCTCGGTGTGACGGTCAACCAGCTCTATGTTGCAAAAAACCGCTGCACCGCCATGCTGAAAAAAATCGTGAAACACCACAACGAAGCCGATCCGGAGGCACGAATTGAGCTATAAAGTCGGCGACACACTCAGCACATACACTCTTCTCTGCGAATGCGGGCAAGGAGCATACGGTTCCGTTTTCCTCGCGGAAAACACCTTCACGAAACGCCGCGTCGCTCTCAAGATCGTCTATTCCCAGGGACGCTCCTGCGAACGGGAACTCAACGGTCTGATCCAGTATCAGACCGTCTGTCCGCGCACAAATCTGCTCCAGATCTACCATGTTGAAAAGGGCGATGACTGCTTCTGGTACACCATGGACGCCGCCGACAATCTCTCCGCCGAAGAGGGCAAATACATCCCCGACACCCTCGCAAACCGCCTCCGAGAACAGCGGCGTCTCCCGACCGACGCCGTCCGCAAGATGGCGGATGAACTGATTGCAAATCTGGAAACGCTGCACCGCCGCGGACTCCTCCACCGCGACCTCAAGCCCGACAATATCCTGTGGGTCGACGGTTCCGCGATTCTGGGCGACATCGGGCTCGTCACCGACACAACCAATGTCAGCCTTGCCGGCACGCCCGGATTCCTCCCTCCCGAAGTTCTCGCCGGAATCCGCGAATACCACCAGGCGGACGACTACTATTCCCTCGGCAAAGTCATTTACTGCGCGCTGACCGGAATGCCGGTCGAAAAATACCCCGCCTACCCCGCCTCGCTCACTCTCTGCGGCGGCGCGGATATGATCCGGCTCTACAACAATCTCTGCTCCGGCGCTGTCCCGGAAACAGCATTCCAGCCCCAGCCCCCGCGCAGAAAGACCAAATGGCTCATCGCCGCGGCTCTCATTCAGCTTCTTCTCACAGCCGCACTCTTCGCCGGAGTCTTCTTCCTCAGGAAATCCGTTCCGCAGCAGATTCCGGAACAACCCGTTCAGCAAAAGATTCAGCAACAACCCGTTCAGCAGAAGGTTCAGCAACAGAAGGTTCCGGAGCAGCCCGTTCAACAGGAGGTTCCGGAACAGCCCGTTCAGCAGGCGAAGAAAAAGCGCACTCCGCGATTCAAAACCAAAGAGGAATATAAAAAGCAGTTTGCCCTGCTGAATACCACATACCAGCATTCGGAAGAATTCCAAAAACTCCTTCCGACCCTCCGGGAAAAATATAACGAACTCATGGCCTTGCAAATGGATAACATGGGCAAAGCCCTTCAATCATCGGTGTCGCCGGCTGAAATTGCCGAAGCACAGGCATATATCCTGCAGCATCCTGAAGATGTTTACAGCATTCTTCCTCCGGAACAGTATGTTCAATCGAAACGCAGAGACGCGGCAGCAAAGGAGTTCGAGCGGGAATACGCCAATGACCCGGTCTGGCTTTATTTCGAACTGCGCAACGAACTTATACGCACCATCGGGAGCACGGTTCCGATGTTCAACATAAAATATATCCACCGCGACCCGGCGTGGGACGACGCCTACGACAAAGTGAAGGGACTTTATCAGAAACTTCTTGCGCTGGAACCTGTTTTAATAAAAAAATATCAGAAATAATTTTTTCTTTCTGTAAGATTTCTCCGTCTGCTCCGTTTAATAGCTCGGTTCGATTCTCTGAGGGGAAACGGAACAGCTGTTTGAAAAAAGATGAGTTTTTGTAAAATGCCGGAAAATTGGGAATAGCCCCTCCATCCGGGGACCGTCAGGATTTCACTTTCCGGAATCGCAATTTTTTGCCCAGGAAGAGATAGATGAATTGTCGTTCATCCAGTCATTCATGCGATTCTGAAGGGGAGACGGAAAGCCAGAAGTCTTGCGGTCCCCGGTTGTTTTCTGAAAATTTTTCGATTCAAGTTTACTTTTTCCTTTTTCCTGCTATCATTCACAAAACTTCATCCGTTCAGACATCCGGAAGCCGCTGGAACAGCTCCGGAAAAGCAAAACGGAAAAGAAGACAAAGATTTTCCCGGACGGCAAACTCCGTTTGCACCGTTCAATTCAGATTCAGATATCTGAAGAGGAAATTCCTTTGAGCTGATTGAAAAGTACGCCGATAGATTCTGTTTTTTGCAGACATTTTACGATTTTCATTTGAAAATGCCGGCCATGAATGCTATTGTATATAGAGAACACCTGATAACATCAGAAGGGAAGATCGACATAAACAATAGCATAAGCTGACATTTTTATTTGAAGATTGTATATCTTCAAGCGGGACATGTAAAGAAAACGCCAATTCAAAACATAACTCCTGCAAGCTTGATGATACTCCCCTGTCGCAAGGGGTGCAGTATGTCGGCTTGGACGAATATACCGGCGTGCTTCTTTACAGAAAAAAAGAAGTACGCCCTTTTTATTGCCGTGACCGGACGTCACCGAATAAACCGGGCAAAACTGAAGGACACGGAAAATGATGAATGAAAATCTGATTGCTGAAGAACTCCGCAACTGCGGACCATGCACTCTTCCGTCGTTCTCTTATTCCCTGCGCAATGCCACTCGCTGTTGTATTCATCCGGATTCGGGCGACTCCAATCGCCGGGAGCCGCAGTCTGTTCACCGGAATGCCGGACTGCGGTTCCCGGATTTTTCTCTTCCGTATGACACATCGGTGACATACATAAAAACATACAACAGAGCAATAAGAGGAGGCAGCAGCGTCAGCAGTCAGCACATTCATTTTCATCAACCGGACGGATTTTTTCCGTTCCCCCCGTCCAAACCGAAAAGACAACAATCTTTTCCGGAATCCAATCAACCCAACAAAAACTCGGATTCAGGAAAAACAGAAAGGTATCAAATGAAAAAGATCGCTTATCTCGGAATGCTCGCAGTGGCTGGAATGCTCTTTGCTGGATGCGCAAGCAGCGGAACCAACGGTGAAGTTGCTGAAAAATACAAACAGTTCCAGGAAGCTGTCGCCCAGCGTCCCCCGGCGTACGTTCCCTGCGGCGAACCAGCCCTCGATGATGTCGGCAAGCTCTCCGCACAGGTCTACGGATCTCTCATCAAGTATCTCGACGAGTATGTCAAAGCCACCGAGAACAACCGTTACTACATCGGTTTCACCAACGATGTGAACGAAGTCGCCAAAGAAAAGAAAATCTCCGCTCCCGAAGCTATGGCTCAGGTCTGGGCGGACTATCAGAAACTCGATGAAGGCAAACCCGCCGAAGAACAGATCTGCCCGAAGGTCTCCGAAGGCTTCCATGCCGTTGAAGCTCTCAAACCGGAAAACAAACTCAAAGAACTCCTCCCGATCGCTGCACAGGCTGCAAAAGTCGCTCTCCAGGCAAAAGAGGTCGCGGATACTGTCACAAAGACCTACAGCTCCATCAACTTCGGCGATGTCGAAGGCATGAAGAAGAAAGCTCTTGTCACCGCTACCCTGGCAAAAGTCACCGAACAGGCGGCATTCAACACCTGCGCGCTCGACTTCCTTCAGGATCAGTTCAAACGCAATCAGGAAATGAAACAGTACATGCAGAAGTAATTTCCGCATGAAGCGAGACGGAGCACAAATACTCCGTCCCGCTCCTGAAAATTATCCTCAAAAGGCACAAATATGAAACGAAAAATCTTTCTCTTCAACCTCTTTGCCTGCGCGGCGCTTCTCTTCACCGCCTGTTCTTCCGTAAGCGATTCCACGGAAGGCGGAAAATATGCAGACCGTTCCACCTTCGCAAAAGGGGAAATCAAACTGCCGGCAAACTATAACAAAGACAACTTCCGCAAGATTCTCCTCGGAGTTGTCGTACAGAACGTCAAAATTGATCCCAATACAAAAAAACATCTGCCCTCCGCAAATCCGGCGGTCGACCTGAGCACCCGTCTGCAGACGGAAATGGTGAAACTGAAACGCTTCTCCGTCTTCTCCGCGTTCAACCGCGGCGGCGTCAATGTCTTCCGGGCAATGGAAGACGTCGGCGATGCCAAAATGCCGGAAAATGTGGACATGCGCGCACTCGACCTCGTGCTCACACTGAATCTCATGCTCTCGCTTGAGAAACATGAACGTCACAGCGACAACCTCCTGATCTACGAAGTTCAGGTCGACGCCAACCTCGAAAACCTGCGCACGCATGAATCCGTATTCGCGGAAAAGGCGAAAGGCGTGGCCCGCAGAGTCGAAAAAATCTCCCTCCGCGGCGAACGAATGGGCGGCTACAAGCAGGATGATATCCGTCAGGCATTCCTCGAAGCTTCGCTCCAGGCAATCGCCCATATCGCGAACAAACTCGGCAACACCTACCCCGTCGGCGGACGCATCACCGGCATTCTCGGTGAAAACATGCAGATGGACAAGGGATTTGAGCAGGGTGTCGGCGGCGATATGCAGATGACCGTTTACGCCGTTGTCAACGGAGTCGACCTTCCCCTCGGCATTGCGGAAGCCCACCCCGGCAAAAACACCTCCAACCTCACGGTCTGGCGCTGGAATACCGACAACAAGTATGCCGCCCGCATCATCAAGGATATGCAGGAAGACCTCAACTGGGCAAAGAAAAACGAATGCTACGCCGTCAGCCTCCGCATGGCTGTTCCGCCGGAATGGTCCAGCGGCGACATGAAGACCGAAGACAGGACAAAGTAACCTATGAACCCCCTTCGGATACTGGTTCTTCTCTGCGCGGCTCTGCTCTTTTATGCAGTTCCCGAAGCAGCCGGATTCAACGTCAATTCGATCATCGCCAAAATGGGTGATCAGACCCCGGTCTGCGGACAAAACCCCGAAACCGGATTCTGGATCGTTGCCTATGCGGACGTCTTCCCCGAAAAAGGAATGAACGAGAATGAAAAACACGAACTCGGACTCGCCATGGCGAAAAAAGAGATCGCTTCATTCTTCGGAACGACCGTCAAATCCAGCGAACAGTTCTCCTCCACGGTCAAAGTCTCGGAAGAAAACGGCAAAGAAACATCTTCCGTTGAAGAAGTGCTCAAAGAGGCTGTTTCCGTTGATGTCAATCAGTTCCTCCGGGGCGTCGCCATTGCGAAAGCCGAAGACAAAGGAGAATTCGTCCGCTACTACTGCTACACTTCCACGCGGATCATCAACGCCGCCGCGGAAATGGAAGCGGAAAAGAGCAAACTTCCCCCGGATACGGTTCGCGCAGTCGGCTTCGCTCCCGCTCTGGGCGGTGAAAGTACGGAAACTCTCCAGAGAGCGGCGCTGGCTTCGGCAAAACGCTACGCTGTAGAACAGGTGCTCGGCTCCTCGATCGCCGCGAATACACAGGTGCAGGATTCCACAAAAATCTATTCCAGAATCTACGCCTCCGCCTCCGGCTTCGTCGAAGATTTCCGTATCGTCTCCGAAAACAGAACTGCACAAGGTTACGAAGTGCGGATCATCGCAAAAGTCGCCCGCAACAAACTCATGCAGGATTACACCGCATCCATGAAGGCGATGGGAGACCCCGCTTTCGCGGTTATCACAAACCAGAAAGATCTCTACATGAGTCTCTGCGACTTCTTCTCCGGACTCGGAATCCGGATCATCGCAAATCCCAAAGCGGCGGATTACCTGATCCTCGCTAACGGAGATTTCCGCGAAGTGATCCATCCCGCTTCACGCCAGAGCGGAACCCAGCTTTCCCTCTGGATTCGGATTGTCGACCCGAAGACAAATCAGGAACTTTTCGCCATCAAGAACGATCCGCGTAAAGCTGCCGTCTTCTACTCCTCCGTGGAGCGCCAGATTGAGCTTTCCGCACAGAAGGCGTTCACTCAGGTCAAAAAGCCGCTGCATGAGAAACTTAATCAGCTTCTCGGCAAAATGGCAACGACCGGGCGCGAAGTCCGCATTGTCATTGACAACTACACGGAGTCCTTCTCGGATGAACTGCGGATCATCGTCAAAGCGGTGGAGAATATCCCCGGCAGCTCCAATGTCAACATGAAAGTCAACGACATTGAACAGACCGCGACAATCTCCCTGAACTACACGGCGACCACTGAATCGCTGGAAGGCTTCCTTCAAGCGCGCTTGAAAAAGGATATCGAATATCCGGTGCGCCGCCCCAAAACCAAAAACATTTCAGCAAACACGCTGACAATGACTTATTAACCAAAAAACGAAAGGCAAAAAAGATGAAACATCTCGTTCTCGCTCTGCTCGCTGGAACTATCGCCCTCACTCCGCTGATGGGTGTCGCACAAGGTCAGGACGCAAACTCCAGATTCCAGGCAATGGCCAATATGGATGATGGCGTTCAGAACATCAAAAAAGATGCGAACGGCAACATCATTTCCTTGATGGTCATTGGAAAAGGAAAAGTTCCTCGTTCCATGTCCAAACAAAGAGGCAAACAGTACGCTTCTAAAGAAGCTATCAGAAATGCAAGAAACGCCTTTGCACAGTTTTTGAACACCCATGTCACGTGGGAAGAAAATGCTGCAGGCGCAACTGTCGTCAAAGAAAAAGGATCCGCTGCAGGCGATGACGGTCCGGCTGTATCAAACGAAGAAAGTTCTTCGACCCAGGTAACAGCAGAACAAAGCAAGCAGTATTCTAGCGCAGCTCTCTCCGGACTCCGCCAAGTTTGGGGAGGCTACGATGAAGATGGAATGCGTGTTGTTATTCTCGGCTGGAAAATGAGCGACTGCGAAGGAATTGCCCGAGCCTCCAAAGCGATGGGCAAAACCGCCCGCACTTCCGTGAATGAAGCTAAGGCTCTGGAAGGAGCACACCGTCAGGATCCCGATGCCGCCTACCAGAAGGCTGAAGGCTCCTCTTCCGGCGCAGCGGCGTCCTCGAACTCCGATGCGAACGCCAACTCCAATGCAAACGCGAACTCCAACTATTCCGCTGGATACGGCCCCAACGGCACCCCGACCCGCACTTCTGCAGCCTCTGCGGATGCTGATGACTTCTTTTGATTAAAAGCACTCTCTGAACTCCACTTGCGGGGAGAATCTGTTCCTCTCCTTTACACAGGTTCTCCCCGCTCTTAAAAATCATGCAGGAGCAATTATGAAAAAATATCTGATGTTTCTTTTTCTGAGCGGAACACTTGCACTCACCGCCGCAGAATATAAATTCCGTCTTCCTGTACAATCTACTGCATCGGTGGAAGAACAGAACGGGAACTTTCTCATCGAATGCCGCTTTGCGCCGACTCGCGCGCTGAGCAAAGCGACCAACCGCAAGATTGATTTCCGCCATGCTCAAAAAATCGTCCACAACGCTCTCCGTGCGCATGTCTCCCCGAAAGCCGGAACGATCTCGTTCTCCGGTCTGCAGAATGTGAAACCGCCGACCTATGACGGCAATAAATCCTGTTCTTATTACTTCTCCATTCCGAAAAACGGCGTCCGTCCCGTTGCCGCCGCCCCAGCCCAAGCCCGGTCTCAAACCAAAGCTCCGGCAAAAACGGCATCGCAGACTGCATCCGCCAAACCGGCAGCAAAGCAACCCGAAAAACAACAGTCCGCACCCAAAACTCCGGTTGTGACAAATCCGGGCGCACCTTTGATTACCGATAATGATTTGCGGAATCTTGGCTTTGCCGGTTACAGCATCCGACTGAAAGAAGACCTGGTAGCCTCTCTGGAAGATTTTGAGGAACAGCTCTCCGCTCTGAACGGAAGGGACATGGAAACACTCAACCGGCTTCTTGCTTTGAAGCAGAACTTGAAACAGCAAGTTGCAGAATTGAAGCGGAAAATTTCACAGGATTCGCTCCTTGTCGCCTCGGATATCGAGACCATTTCCAATGCCCTTGACCGCAAAGCCGGGACATTGCAGGAATCAATCAGGAAATACGCGGACTCTTTGCTTCAGGAACTCTTAGCGGAAAACAAAAATGAACTTGCAAAGCTCAAGCGCGATCTCGAATCAGCCGTTCCCGAAGAGAAAGAGGATATAAAGGAACTTATCCATGAAATGGAGAAATCCCTCTCACTCCTTCAAAAAGCGCAAACAAAGCTATAATGCTGAATAACCCTTCCAAATGAGCATTCCGGACTATCTTCTGCAAGCGTTCAAGTCCTCCCTCCTCATTCTCGGGGGAGGAGTGCTGCCGCTGCTCGCGGCGGCGTTTGTCATGCAGATCATCGCAAACATCCTCAGAAAACAGTTGAGAACAAGGCTCGGCAACGGATATATCTATCTCACAGCACCGGGAGTTATGCTCCATGAACTCGGACACGCTTTCTTCTGTCTCGTCTTCCGGCACAAAATCATCGAAATGAAACTCTTCGCGCCCGACGACAACGGAACACTCGGATACGTTCTACATACATACAACCCGAACAGTCTTTATCAGAGAATCGGGAACTTCTTCATCGGAACAGGTCCCGTATGGGGCGGACTCGCCGCGCTCGTGCTCCTCTCCCGCCTTCTGCTCCCGTCCGCCATGCTTGAGGGGAACTCGGCGATGGAGCAGATTCAGCATTTCTTCTCCGGACTCGCAACCCTAGCTTTCTGGAAAAGCCGGCAGAGCTGGCTCTGGATTTATCTCTCGCTCACCATCGTCTCGCACATTACTCTGAGCACGCCGGATCTCAAGGGCGCAGGCGACGGGTTCATCATGATCGTTCTGACTGTTCTTCTCGTGAACCTCCTGTTCGGCTGGTGCGGGAACTGGGCGGAACACGTCTGGCACTATGAACTTGCCCTGCTCTCCCGGTGTTCCACACTCATGATCACCATTCTCATTCTCAATGCCGTCTGCATTCTCCCCGGCATGGCGCTTGCAATGATTCTGCCGCGCGCCACCCGATAAAATCACGTCTTCCGCCTTGAAAAATCAATTTTTCCGAATATATTAAAAAATCATTACAATAAAACAGACGGTGCTGCGTTACATGGATATGAAAAACGAACAGACAGACGAAGAGCTCATCCGCGCGTATCTCGACGGAAACGCCGGAGCCTTCGATACGCTCTATGAACGGTACAAGCGGCCGCTCTACGCCTATCTGAACAAAATGCTCGGAAGCCGCGCGCTCGCCGATGACGTCTTTCAGCAGGTCTGGCTGCGCATTATCCGCAGTCTCGGAGCATACGAGGGACGGCAGAAGTTTTTCAGCTGGGCCTCCATGATCGCCCACAATCTCGCGATCGACCAGTTCCGCAGGACAAAAAAATCCGCGGAGGTTTCTCTCGACGACGAGGAAGCGGCGCCGTGTGAACCGGTCTCTCATGCGGAGCCGTGGCGCGATATGCACAACCGCGAACTCGCAAAGGCGCTTCAAAGCGCGGCGGATTCGCTCGCGGAGGAACAGAAGGAAGTCTTCCTGCTCCGTCAGGAGGGACTCTCCTTCAAGGAGATCGCGGAAGTTCAGAAATGTTCGATCAACACCGTTCTGGGGCGGATGCAGTATGCGCTCCGGAACTTAAGAAAACAACTCGCGGAATGGGTATCCTGAAAGGAGGAACCGATATGAAAACTTGTCCGGAAGTCATAGAAGCAATCGCATCCGGTCTCCCGCGCGATGCGGAAACGGAACACCATATTGCGGAATGTCCCGACTGCGCGCTGTTCCTCCGCATGTCCGCCCTCGAAAACACCGGCGACGCAGAAGTTCCCGCGCATCTGGATGCGGCAATTCTCGCGGAGGCGCGCCGCCATGCAGCACACCGCACATTCCGTCTGTGGAAAATCGCCCTGCCGATCGCGGCGTCGTTCGCAGTTGCGTTCGGGCTCGCATTCTACTCGCTCATGCCGTCCGTGCCGGAAAAGCCGGAAGCACCGGCGGTCGCGCAGACGGTTCCGTCGCTGTTTGATTATGATGACAGTCTGATCGCGCTTTCCTGCGATGTAGCCGACGGAGCACAGCTGCTCTCCTGCGCTGACGAATTCACGAATCAAGGAGTACAAACCATATGAAAAAAATTCTGTTTCTTCTCACCGTTCTTCTCATTTCCGCCGTTGCGGAAGCGAGACCGCCGGAAAACGGAGCTCCGCCACCGCCGCCCCCCGGACGTCATCCGCTGCTGATCGCTTTGGAATCGAAGGATTTCACTGATGCGGAACGCGCCGAGCTGAAAGCACTCGCAGCGAAGGATCCGCGCGAATTCGAAAAGGCAATGCGCAAACATTTCTTCAAGAGCCGACAGGCGAAGGCGCAGAAGCTGCTTGCGCTCCGCGAAGCCTGGCTCAACGCTCAGACGGAAGAGCTTCGGAAAGCCGCGCTCGAAAAACTTAAAACCGCGCTCCGTGAAGATGTGGAGGAACATCTCGAATTCCAGAAAAAACTGCTTCAGGATACCGAAGAGAACATCCGGAACATGGAACGGCGTCTGGCGGCAATGAAGCAGCGGTATGAAAAACATTCCGCCGGAAAAGAAAAATATCTGGAAAAACGTCTGAACGAACTGACAGCAAAAGAGGCTCCGAAGCGTCTTGTCCGCGAAGCCTCCGGCGACTTCTCGCGTCCGCCGCGTCCGCCGAAACATTGAGATGAAATATCTTCTGCTGTTTGCTGTCTTCTTCTCCGCGGTTCACTGTTCTGCGGCGGAGAAGATTGTTTCCTTAAGCCCGAATCTGACCGAAATCATCTGTCTGCTCGGCGGAACTGACGCGCTCCGCGGGCGCTCCTCCGCATGCGATTTTCCGGAAGAGGTCCGCAAGGTTCCCGTCGCCGGGAGTTTCGGCAAAGCGAACCCGGAAGCCGTCCTGGCGTCCGGAGCGACGGTTGTCGTTACAGCGGCCGACCGCGCGCCGCAGGAACGCGCGCTTCTGGAACAGGCGGGAATCCGGTACATCGTCATTCCCGCGAAATCTCTCGCCGATTACGAATCCGCTCTTCGAACCATCGGCAAACTGCTGGGCAAAAGTGAAACGGCGGAAGCGGAGATTCAGAAGAACCGCCGCGCATTTGCACGCTTTCACAAATCAGAGAATCCGCCGTCCGTCTTTGTCATGATCTCCCCCTCTCCGCTCTGCACGGCAGGACGCCGCACATTCATTCACGAGCTGATTGAGCTTGCCGGCGGACACAACATCGCGGGAACGGAGGAGCGCGAATATTTCACCGTTTCGCCCGAATGGGTTCTGCAGCGGAATCCCGACATTCTGATTTCCTGCGGCGTCACACTGCCTCCGGATTCCATCCTGCGCGGCACAAAAGCGGCGCGGACGGGAAAAGTGCTGACGAAACTTGATCCCTCCCTGCTCTACCGTCTGGGACCGCGCACAATCGAGGCGGCACGAAAGCTGAATGAGTATTTTTACCGCCCGTAAGGTTTATTTCTGCTCCGGAACGATGTATTTTCAGAAACCTCAAAAATTTTCAATATTCAGTTCAGAAGTTGAATAGAGAGCGGCTTTCCCGGCAAGGATGACGCGGTTTCCGCACAGATCGCAGCGAAGCTCGCCGCCGCGCGCGGACGCCTGCCATGCTTGGAGACGGCTTTTTCCGAAGCGCTCCGCCCAATACGGGACGAGCAGACAGTGTGCGGCTCCGGTCACCGGGTCTTCGTTCACTTTCAGTTTCGGGGCAAAATACCGCGAAACACAGTCAAACTCCCTACCCGGAGCGGAGACCGCAACGCCAAGACCGTCGAGCTGTTTCATAAGCTCAAAATCGGGCGTCATTTTCCGGATAATCTCTTCATTCTCATAAACAAGCAGCAGATCTTCATCAAGAAGCGCCTCCCGCGGAGCGGTTCCCATGACCTTCGTCATCAGCTCCGTCACGGGAATTTTACGACCATGAAAAGCGGGGAAATCCATCACCAGAAACTCTCCCTCCCGGCACACGCGAAGCTCTCCGCTCAAAGTACGGAAAACCAGCCCCTCCGCGCCGGGTTCATAGAACCGGAACAGAACAAACGAGGTTGCAAGCGTTGCGTGTCCGCAGAGCGGAACCTCGCCGCCGGGCGTAAACCAGCGCAAATCATAACAGCTCCCGTTCCGGACGGCAAATGCTGTTTCGGAAAAATTGTTCTCGATTGCAATATTCTGCATCAGCTCATCGGAGAGCGGCTGTTCCAGAATGCAGACGGCGGCGGGATTGCCGTGAAAGATGCGGTCGGAGAACGCATCGACAATGAATTGTTTCATATAAAAAAGGAGCCTCCCGCTTTTTGAGCGGGAGGCGGTTGAGGGGTTCGAAATTATTCCGCAGCCGGGGCATCTTCCTTGATGGAATCACGATCGCGATGATCCTGCTTCTTCTCAAGGTATTTGCGAGCCTGAACTCCCGCTTTGTCGAGAGCATCGACAATCGATTTGTTCATGTCGCCGACTGTTTCCGCGGAGGCGCTGACAAGATTGTTCTTGATCGCCACTACAACGTCCGCTTTATGTACGTTCTTCTGAATATCGAGAACAACCCGGACGCTGGAGATCTTCAACGTCAGATCGTCGAGGGCCGCGTGAGCGGCATTCTCCGCCTGAACCTTGAGTGCTTCGCTTAAATCGAAGTGACGTGCGCTGACAATGATATCCATAATGTCATCTCCTTACGTTTGAACGGTTGGTGTTCGGGGCCGCCCGTTCCGTTTTATTTCGACCGACGGAAAACCGCCGGTTTCCTCACTGCCCTAAGTATAGACCGTTTTGTGCGCGTTTCAAGTCGGAATTGAATATTTTTCCGAAAATATTTTTTTCACATTTCTTTGCGACGGACTTGAAATTTTGCAGAAGCGGAGTATATTGAGTAATTCTCATGGTTATGAGAAGCGCTCTGTCCGCCCCTGTATTGCTTGACGCGGACTTTGCGAACATAAGAAAGAACCTTATTCAAGAAAGGAAACGGGATGAAACAAGCTCAAGCCAAACACAAACTGTGCAGACGTCTCGGCTACTGCATTTGGAACATGCCCAAGTGCCCCAGCGTCAAGAGACCGTATGCGGCCGGACTTCAGGGAAAGAACAGAAAGAAATCCAAACTTTCCACCTACGGCGTCATGATGCAGGAAAAGCAGAAGCTCAAAGCGCATTATGCTCTCACTGAAAGCCAGCTCCGCAACCTCTTCATCGTTGCAAAACGCAAAGAGGGCAGAACCAACGAAATCCTCATGCAGCACATCGAAATGAGACTCGACGCCACCGTCTATCATTCCGGTATCGCTCCGACGATCTTCGCGGCCAAGCAGTTTGTCGCTCACAGACACATCCTCGTTGACGGCAAAATTGTCGACCGTCCTTCCTTCCGCCTCAAACCGGGTCAGGTCGTTTCCATCAACGCCGAAAAGTCCCCGAAAGTCGCGGAAATCGCGCGTGACGTCAACTCCACGATCCCGCCGTATTACGAGACCAACAAGGAAGAGCTCAAGGTCACCGTTCTCCGTGAACCGATGATCGAAGAGATCCCCGTTCAGGTCGAAGCAATGCGCGTCGTTGAGTACTACGCCCGTTAATCGACTTCAAGTCGTTTCGACAGAAGAACCGTTTCCCGAAAAGGAAGCGGTTCTTTTTTTGTATTTTTTTTCTTTTCCTCCGTTTACTTTTCCCGCCTTTCCGCTATTCTCAAAAATGCATAAAATTTGAACAGCGGCAATCACCAATTGACCAGTGAGCAAAATTTTCACAGGAACTCACCGTTCAAAAAAGTTGGCATGCCTTCTGCTAAAAGCAAAGCATTCACTAAATACGGAGATATCAAATGGCACAGTACAAAGAGAAACCGACCCGCTGGTGCGAAACCAAAGCATTAACATTCTTTATCAATTTCATTAAGAATCATAATGGCTCAGTCAACGACAATGACACCTTTCAGCTGGTCGCCGACCTGCTCCCTTCTGAACGATGGTACGCTCTTATCACCAAAACATTCCCTTCAAAAAACCTCCAGAAAATGATAAACGCTCACGGAAGAAACAGGCTGGACTTTAACGATGATCCGCAGGAAGTTCTCAGAACAATCTGGAACTTTGAATTTGCACGTCCGAAACTGCGCAATCTCCTTGTTCAAATCTCAACCGAAGCGCTTCGGAAAAATCCTGTAGAACATTATAGGCATGAGCTCTTTCCACGTAAAGCAGCAGAACTTCAAAAGACGCTGAAACTCAGCGATCTGGAAATCCAGATCCTGCTGGTTCAGGCCTTTGTTCAAAAAGACCTTCTCTGTATTGCCGATGGACACAACCGCCACACCGATTTGAACGACAAAGTCGTCTTCATTGCAAAATCCGTTGACCGCGATATTGCGGAGGTCCGGGAAGCTCTTATGGAAAAGAACCGTCTCTGCCGTTATGCGTGTCTTGATGATGATCTGGATTTCAATCCCCCGCTCGCACAATTTCTCAACGGATTCTCCACCGATCCGCTCTCGAATATCTATTTCGAGCGCAACACAGAAAAGTCCCTCCCCTGGGATTTCTACGGAGCTGTCGTCGAAAAACACGGAGAATTGCTTGAGCGCATCATTACCTCCCGCAGCGGGACGAAAGCGGCAAACATCCTGCTCTACGGAGCACCGGGAACCGGAAAAACGAGTTTTGCAAAAACGCTCGCGGAGCGTCTGCACCGCACCTGCTATCTCATCAAACAGAAACCCGGAATCAACAGAGATGCTGAAAGCAAACCGGAATTCCGTTTCGGAGCCCTCGGTGTCTGCACAGATATGGCGGATCCGGCACAGAGCCTGATTATTGTCGATGAAGCAGACGAGATGCTCCGCGGCGGAGGCGGCGGAAACATTCTCGCATCAATCTTCGGAGGGAACGTAGCCGTCGGAGACAAGGGACGCCTCAACATGGTGCTTGATTCCAGCAAGGTTCCGACCATCTGGATCTCCAACACGCCCGCCGAAGCCCTGGATGAATCCAGCCGCCGGCGCTTCGATTACTCCATCCGCTTTGAACCGCTCACCGATGCGCAGCGCAAGATGATCTGGCACAACAACATCTGCAAAATGAATCTGGAACAGCTGATTCCCGATGAACTGCAGACCAAGCTGGCCTCCCTCTATCCGGTCAGCGCGGGCGGCATTACGCTCGCCCTGCAGAACCTCTCCAAAATGACTCCCCGCCAGGAAGAGGTGGAAGGGCTCATCGAAAAGCTGATGCGTCCGCACTGCGAACTCCTCGGGATTTCCTCGCAGAAAAACAAGATGCTTCCGGCGAAAGACTACTCTCTTTCCGGACTCAACATCAAGGGGAAGATTCCTCTCGAAAACATCGTCGGCGCAGTCCGCAACTATCTGAACGGCAAGCAGAACGAGATTGACCGTCCGCGCATGAACCTGCTGCTCTCCGGAGCTCCGGGAACGGGAAAGACCGAATTCGTCAAGTATCTCGGCGCGGTGCTGAACACCAAAGTCATCGTCAAAATGGGAAGCGACCTGCTGGACATGTACGTCGGCGGAACTGAACAGGCGATCAAGCAGGCATTTGCCGAAGCGGAGCAGGAGCACGCGATTCTCTTTCTCGATGAAATCGACGGAATGCTTCAGAACCGCGAACGCGCGACCCGCAACTGGGAGGTAACGCAGGTCAATGAACTGCTGCATCAGATGGAGAACTTCAACGGCATCATGATCGGAGCGACCAACTTTGCCGTCAATCTGGATTCCGCGGTCATGCGCCGCTTCACCTTCAAACTGGAGTTCGACTATCTGGACGATGCAGGAAAGAAAATTTTCTTCGAACGCATGTTCCACACCCAGCTCACTCCGGCGGAGGAGCGCAGACTGGCGGCAATCCGGCACCTTGCCCCCGGCGACTTCCGCACCGTCCGCCAGAGCTTCTTCTACCTCGGAAACGACGTCTCCAACAACGACCGTCTCGACGCCCTCCTCCGCGAAAGCGAAAGCAAAACCGGAGTTGCCGGTACGAAAAAACAGATCGGATTCTAAAATCATCTCATCCGATCTGTAATCGGACACAAAGCGGGACGCGGAGCTGTATTTCCGCGTCCTGTGTATTTGTTCTTCAATTACGCCTTCATCAGGACGACGCAGGTGTGCTTCGGAAGCTCCACTTTGCCGGAATCGGAGAGAATGGTCCGTCCAGTCCAGTGGTCCTTCAGCGTAACGCCTTTGCCGAAGATGGAGACAAGATCGACGTCAAGCGTCTGTGCATCGTCTTCGAAGTTGAAGACTCCGACGCAGGGGGCGCCGTCGCTGTTGCGCTTTGCCGCCCAGATCGCCGGAATTTCACGGTCGAAGAGATCAACCGGATAAGCGTCAAACGTATCCGTCTGCGCAAGCAGGAGCTTGGAAAGTTCGGCGCGTTCGGGAGCAAGCGTGCTGAAACGGTCGGAAATCAGAACGAGTCCGCCGACCAGCCAGAGAGCGGAGGTCCAGAGCTGAATCTCGTTTTCAGTCAGCTCGTTGTTGTCCTTGCGGGCAATATGGACGTCCGGATCGTTGATCCACAGACGCTTGTGCATGTAGCGGCGGTTGATGATGTTGCGGCAGACGTAGCTGACCCACGGAGCCTCGGTGTTCGCGCGGTCCTCCTCGCGTCCCCAGTACGGCGTGATGTCGGTGCCGATGCGGTTTGCGTTGACGATGCCGGCGCAGGAACCGAGCGGAGAGGTGCAGCCGAGCATGAACGCATCCTCGCCAATGCCTTCGCGGATCGCTTCATAGCCGCGGCGGATAGCCTGGGCGCGCGTCATCTTCGGGTTGTGGTAGACGCCGCCGGTCACGCTGACTTCATACATCATGAAATCGAGTTTCACATAGACGCAGCCGGATTTGCGGACGGCGCGGAAGAGGTCGCGGAGGTGGTTGTAGACTTCCGGGTGTGTAGCGTCGAGAATCGCAATCGGAACGTTGTCGCGCCAGGTGGCAGGATAGAGAATTTCGCCGTTTGCATCGTGAATCATCCATTCCGGATGTTCCTCCAGAATTCTGGAACCTTTTTCAACTGCGAACGGAGCGAACCAGAGTCCCGGTTTGATGCCGGTCGCAGCAATCTTTTCAAGCACAGGCTGAATGCCGTGCGGGAAATTTTTGGAGGGTTCAAGCCAGTCGCCGAGATACGGCTGGTAGCCGTCGTCGATCTGGAAATATTCCATCGGGAAATCTTTTTTGTGCTCGATGCAGTAGTTCAGATTCTCCAGAATGTCGGCTTCGGTGACTTTGTAGAAATAGTAATACCAGCTGCACCAGCCGGTCGGGACATGGTCCCAGCTCTTGGCGTTCATCTGTTTCGCCCAGTCGGAAGCGTACTCCTCAAGCAGCTTCCAGGCATTGGCGCCGTGACGGATCACAAGGATTTCCGAACGGATGGATTCGCCCGGTTCGAAAAGGATGTTGTCACCGTAGCAATAGGCGGAAAACTCTTTGAGTCCGGCATCATCGAGCTCAACCGCCATGCGGGTGAACTGATCGGCGGAAGAAATGAATCCGGCAAGCATGTTGTTTCCGGTGGCTTTGTCATTGAGCATCGCCACATATTCGCCGGAGAAGCGGTTCGGCGTGACGCCGTCGTACGCGGGGGCGTCGCAGACGCAGAAACGCTTGTAGCCGTCGCTGACATGGTAATCCGCCTCGCCGAATCTGCGGGAACCGACGGGGGCGGGCATGGTCCAGCCTTCGCGGAAGATGCGGATGTCTTTCCCCTTTGCGGGGAATTCGAATCCGGTGAAACGGAAACCGCCGAAGCGGACCGGCTTTCCGGAATTGTTCGTCACGACCGCCCGAATGCGGCCGCCGTCCTGAAGCTCAACGGTGAATCCGGCGGAATTGTTCCGGGGGAGCCACTGTCCGTCAATCTGAATTTCGACTTGAATCATATTTTTCCCTTATTTGGAGGTGGAATTTTCAATAAGTCTGCGCAAAACCGGCTCGATCACGGTCGCCATACGGTAAAAACCGAGGTCGTTCGGATGACAGAGATCAACCGTGCAATCCCAGCGGCGGTCACCGGCAAACAGCGTCTCGCCGTCGATGAACGCAACGTTGCAGTCTCCCGCGCGCACAGCGTTTTCATACGTCTGACGGATGATGGCGCGGCGCTCGATATCGTCATGGTTCACCCGCGGATAAAAGTTGCAGCGGGAAAGCATGAGGATCGGGAGCTCCGGATGCGCATCGCGGATAATCCGGAAAAACGGCTCGTGCGTCTTGCGCAGATGCTCCGCATTCGGAGCGTTGTGGTCGTAATCGAAAACGAATGCAGTAAGATCAAGCGATGCAATCGCGCGGGCGACGGCCGGTTCGCCTCGTCCGCAGCCCGCGAATCCGAGATTGATCTGCGGAGCATCGAACGCCCGGCAGAGCGCGGACGGATAGCAGTTGCCCGGACGCGATGCGCACGCTCCGTGCGTGATGGAGGAACCGTAGAAGAGGATCGGTTTTTTAATCCGGTGCGGAGTCGGCGGAAGCAGCTGCGAACCCGGAAGCACTCCGATTTCAATGTGCTCCGCCGCGCCGATCAGAGGCATGTTGACCTGAAACAGACTCAGCTCGCCGTCCAGATCCCGCGCAACGGTCGTTTCCAAATGACAGTTCAGCAATTCCGGAGCACGGGAGATTCCGACGAAATGCGGATCGACTCCGTCCAAGCGGTAGCAGTCGAATCCGTTCTGCGCGATCTTCGGCATGTGCGGAAGGTCGTGCGAATAAATCAGATCCGCACGGATCGCAATGACTTTGGAATCCGTGCGGAAACGGATTGCTCCGCCCGTAGTGTTGTTCGCGAGCTCCAGCGCGCCCTCGTTGACATCCGCCGCAGTCATATCGGCAGGCAGACGGTAATACTCCTTCTGCGGATGCTTCCAGGGGAAGCCTTCCACGACGAACGGAGCGAGGTTCACGGGATAAAATTCAAATTTCATACCGTCGATTTCAATCGGCTTGAAATTCTTGTCGATCTCCTCCAGTTTCACGGTCAGTCTCCCCGTTTAAACGTTCCAGTCTTCGCCTTTGGACTCAAAATAAGCAGCGACGTGCGGAACAATCGGTTTGATGAGTTTCTTGATTGCGCGTGCATATTCGCGGATTTCCCACTGGGCGTGTTCGCTGTCACGCAGTTCCAGGAAGTGCAGGAGATTTGCGAGATCCACCGTTCCCCAGAACGTCACCATCATGTTCTGCGGAAGAACGCCGCGCGCCTGTTCGCGGCAGACGCCGGATGCGAGCAGTTTTTCGTAAAGCGCAAGCGAGGACTGGTTGTGGTCGGAAATGAGTTTGCGCAGCGCGGCGTCGTCGAACGACTCATCCGCGAACGACGCCTGGCGGTTGCTCTCCGCCTGGCGGCGCAGTTTCGGCGGAGTGTAGAACTCCATGTCGATTTCCGTGTAACGGCGGGAAATTTCATTGTACGACCAGGTGCGGTGGCGGTGCCATTGTCCGCGCACGAACAGCGGACAGTGAATGCTGAAAGTGAAAACCACATGTTCCAGTGGGCTGGTGTGCTTGTTTTCAATCAGATAGTTGAGGAGACCGACGTCGCGGTCATCCATTGCATCCTTGAGTTTGCCGAAGGAGACGCGGGCGGCGTTGACGATAGTCGCTTCGGTGCCGAGGTGGTCGATCAGACCGACCCATCCCTGGCCATCGAGAACTTTGACGTGATTGTCGGGCGGAACATTGAGTTGTTTCATCATGATTGCAGATCCTTGTTGTATTTACAGAACTTTTGATTTAAGCTGAAGGGTTGATTTCATATTCGTGCTGACCACGCCTCCGGCTGCGCCTTTCGCCGATGTGCGGACGAGACGCGACGATGCTGCGTAGTCAAGCGCTTTGAGCAGAGAATCCCAGTCGGGAAAGCGTCCCGCCGGATCTTTCGCGGAAAGACGCAGCAGCAGCTGAATCGTTCCCGCCGAAACGGAAATATTCGGGTTGCGCTCCGCCGGAAGCGGAAACGGGGAAAGCAGATGTTTCCGGAACAGTTCCCCCTCATCGAACGAATGGAACGGCAGGACGCCGGTCAGCATCTGGAAAAGCATCACGCCGAGCGCGTACATATCCGACTGCATCGACATCTCGTCACCGGAAACCGCTTCGGGGCTGATGTACCACGGCGAAACACAGGGATGCCCGCCGGTCAGGACAACCGATTTCCAGTAGAACATGCCGAATTCCGCAAGCCGCATCCGGTCCTCCGCGTCGTACAGGACATTGGAGGGCATGAGCGAACCGTGAAACGTCCCGGTCGCCCGGAAAGCGTCGCGCAGGATTTCCGCAATGTCATAGACAACTTTCAGTGCATCGAGCTGCGGCATCGGAGCCTTGCTGGAAATGCGGAACGCAAGATTCGGATGCTCGTAGTAATCCGTTACATAGTAACAGTTCGTATTGATGAAACCGAAGCTGTGGTAAGGTGCGAGCGAATCCGGCAGAGAACACGCGAGCAAAGCATCCGTTTCCCGCTTGAAGAGAGCGCGGTCCTCCTCCGTCGTATTTTTGTTGTAAACTTTGAGGCCGAACGGTTTGGAATTGAAATCCGAAAGCCGGTAGAGCCGTCCGTGCTCCGTCTTCCCGGTCTGGCTGAGAACGGTATATTTGCCGATCTTCTGTCCTGCGGAAAGCGCAAGCACGCCGGGGAACGGCTTCGCGCCGAGCCCCTCCACGGAATCAAGGAAACGGATCGTGAGGTCATGAAGGGAGATGCGGTCTCCGTTTGCCAGCGGCGTTCTTGCCCCCGGCGCGGCGGATGTGAGATCCTCGAAAAACCAGTTCCCGTCGCTGTCGGCAATCCGGAAATGCGGACAGTTTCCCGGCGGCAGAACGATGTTGCAGTCGGGCGTGCATCCGAGCGTCAGCAGAAATCCCCGTGTCAGACGGATGTAATTCAGTGTTCCATTTTCATCAAACAAAAGATAAGGCATAAAGACTCCCTCTATTCAAGAGCAATATACCGCGAAAAAGCCAAATTGCAAAGCGGGAAAACAACTTTCTTTTTCATGAAAACGTTTTTCCGGCACACCTTTTCAATTTAACGAAAATCAAACACGGCCCGCATAATCGCTGAAGAATCGGGGATTAAATTATTGACAAAGCAACGGGAAACACCGTTTGCCAACCTTAACCAAGGAGTTCGTATGAACAAAGCATTCAGAATGACCGGTCTTGCGGCAATCTGCGCCGGAGGCTTCACCGCTGCCGTCGCAGCGGAACCGGTCTCCCCCGCAAACAGTGTCAACAAGGAAAAAACCAGAAAAATCCGCTTCATCGAAGACGACGCGCAGGAGTACATGATCTCCAAAGTCTACACGCTCAAACACATCAAAGCAAACGACATCGTGCCGTTCGTCCTCGGGGCAGTCAAGCGCTACTCCAACAACTCAAAGGTCGACCGCATCAACTACTCCGCCGGAAAACAGCAGTGGATCGTCGTCACCACCCCAGCCCCCATGATGCGCTATGTGGATGACATGATCGCCAAGATGGACCGCCCGAGCGGCTCCAAAGACGCCGACGGTTCCATTGTCAAAGGAACCGGAGTCACCCGCTATGTCTACAATCCCCAGTGGCGCTCCTCCGCCGACATGGTCAAGCTGATGGTCAAAGCCGGCATCTCCGGCGACGCCGATGAAGCCTATGCCGCTCAGGACGGAACCTACAAAGATCCGAAATCCTCCACCGGAAAGTTCGATTCGCGTATCGTCTACGACGCAACCTCCAACCTCATCTACTGGAAGGATTCCGCAAACAAGAGCAAAGACCTTCTCAAATATCTCAAATGGCTCGACCGCCCCGTCCCGCAGGTTCTCGTCACCTTCAAACTCTATGAAGTCCGCGACAGCGACCTGACCGACATCGGCATCGACTACGCCGCATGGAAGAACGGCCCCGGCCTCCAGCTCGCCGGATTCGGCGCCGATCTCTTCTCCGGACGCTGGAACGAAACCGTCCAGGTCGCCCAGCTCGCAAACAAGCTCATGCCCTTCATCTCCGACAGCATGTCCTGGGGATACGGCTCCATGTTCTTCGCTCCGGCGTTCGACATGAGCTTCATCCGCGTCCTCCAGCAGAACGGCAAAGCGCGCCAGCTCTCCACGGTCACTCTCGCACTCCGCAACGGCAAAGCCGCTTCCACCACTTTCACGCCCGATTATCAGAACATTCTGAAAAAGGACAACGACAAGACCTACGTGGAAGCCTCGCAGACCGCTTCGCTGAAACTCACCGTTTCCGCCCCCACAATCTGCTATGACGGCAAATCCGCAGACGGCGTCTTCGACTTCAGCTATGCGCTCTCCAGCGCCTCGGTTGTCGAACGCAACAACTACGGCAGCGAGCTTTCGGAATCAACCGCAATCAACGGGTTCGGAACAATCCGCATGAAACAGGAATCCTTCCTGACCGGCTGGACCCGCCAGATGGATGTGGAACAGACGATCGGCGTCCCCTTCCTCTGCGAAATCCCGGTTCTCAAGTACATCTTCGGAACCACCACACGGAACGTCGAGAAGACACACTTCTTCCTGACCGCCGAATCTGAATTTGTCACCCCCGACACCGACATCTCCAGAATCTCCGGCAAACTCACTGAAATCACCGAACTCGTCCAGAACGAAAAATAAGACACGGAAAGGACTGATTTTATGAACAGAAAACTCAAACGCATACTCCTCGGCGCCGTCTGCACAGCCGCAGGCGCAGCCGCTGCAAGCGAACTGCCTACCGGAAACCTGAACCCGGCATACTTCCCCTCCAACGTCCAGGCTCAGCTCCAGGTCGGAATCGGAACCGATACCGATGCGGTTCACTTCGTCCGCGACACCTCCGACTCCAAGATCATCACCAAGACCTACGTTCTCAAAAACGCCGATCCAGCCGAGATCCGCCCCTACCTCCGCAACATGGTTCAGACCGTGCGCACGAATCCGGGGCTCTTCAACGGAGTCACGGCAAAAGTCGCAAATCACACGGAACTCAGCACGCCGCTCGCAATGTCCGCCTACTACGACCAGTACCTCAAAGCCCCCACCGGCGTTGAAACCATGGTCCTCATGGACGGCACCGGACTGCTGATCGTCTCCGCTGAAGAGTACCGCTTCAAAGACGGTCCCGACGGCATGGGCATTGACTCCATCGTCGCCAAACTTGATGCAAAGGGAATCAAGAACTCCTCCGGTCAGCCGAAGTTCCTCTACTTCCCGAAAAACCGTCCGGCTTCCGAACTCCTCAACATGATCGAAGCAGTCGGAGCCAACATGTCCGACGACACCACCGAACTGATCGGCGGCAAAGACAAAGTCCGCGAGGACAAAGACCTCAACGCGCTGTTCTTCAACACCGCGCTCTATTCGAAGAAGAACATCGAAGAGATGCTGAAACTCTACGACGTTCCGCACCCGCAGGTTCGCATCCGCTACACGGTTTATGAACTCATGGCGGAAAACGACGGCAAGATCGGCGCCGACTTCCAGGCATGGAAGAACAACGAAGGAGCAAACTTCTTCTCCATGGGCGGAACCTACCGCGACAACTGGTCCGCAACCTATGCCGGCGGCATGGTCAAGGGCGGCAAACACAACCTCGCCGAATTCATCAACTTCAACCCGAAGTGGAACACGCGCTACCTCGACTTCCTCGTCTCCAAGAACAAAGCGAAAATCGCCATGAGCGGTGAAGTCCGCGCAAGAAACAACCAGGCGACCGTCATGAACCGCTCCACCGGCGTCTTCATCGTCAATGCGAAAGAAGATACCGGCGCGGCAACCACAATCAGCTCGGGATACGTCAAGGATCAGGGCTCGCTCGACATCACCAGCGCCGGCGGACACAAAGTCACCGCGAACGGCCCCTTCTCCGTCGTCAAGATTCAGACTCCCTCCACGGTCTGCTATGACCTCCAGGGTGTGAATGGAACCACATTCACCATCGCAGGACGCAGCGAAGCGGTCAAAACCGTTGAAGCCGCCCGCATCAAAGATGATTCCTCCATCAAATTCTATCTGAACGCCCCCGCGGACGGCGGACGCGGCCCGGAAATCACCACGAAGCCGGCAAACGGATTCGCCTTCAACATGACCGTCACCCCCTCCGTCACGGAAAAGGCGACGACCCTGAAAGTCGGCGTCACAGCGACCTCGCTCCTCGGTTACGCTTCCAGCGGCGCCCCGCGTCTCGCAACCAGCGTTTCTGAAAATGATGTCATGATCGGCAACACCACAGGCAACCGGTTCGTCATCGGCGGAATTCAGAAGAGCGAAGTTGTCCGCAGCTCCACCGGCATCCCGCTCCTGAAGGATATCCCGGTTCTCGGATGGCTCTTCTCCAGCGAGGGCGAATCCACAAAGAATTCGCAGCTTGTGATCGTCGCTGAATGCGAACTCGTCACCCCCGCAACGGCAATCCCCGCAGGACTCCAGGGCGACATCACCGACATCAAAGATGCCGTCTCCAAGAACACCACAGGTGAATTCAACTCCTACGGATTCCGTCAGTTCGGACTCGATCCCGAACGCTGAGCAGGAAAAAACAGAATACCCCGCTTGATCCCGTCCGTCAGAAATGGCGGACGGGATTTTTCATTGCAAAAAAATTATAACCGGACTTCCGCCTGGAAATGCGGAACCGAATCCACACTCTCTTCGATGTACCAGACGCCGTTCTCCGCACTTCCCGAAACGGTCAGAACCGATTCCGGCGCGGTTCCCATCAGGAAGTTTGCCTGAATCTCCGAAACCACCGGAGCCGCTCCGAGACGCACACTGAGCCAGTCGAACAGACGCGCAATGTAGCGGGCATTGTTCATGTGGCGGTTCACGTCAATCTGCGATTCGGTCACCGTGAGCGGCAGAGGATCCGAGCACTCCCGGCGCGGCAGCTTCGGCAGATCGGTGAAAACCCGTTCGCGTCCGCTGTTGTCCGGCAGGGGAATCGGCAGAGACTCCAATACGCGGAGCGGACGCATTCTCGCCCGGTCGAGCAGGAGCCAGAAGCTGGAACCCGCGGCAATCTGTTCGTCTCCAATGGTCAGAATGAATTCGCGTGTGGCGAAGAGCTTGTCCACTCCGGAGGGCCATGTGGTCACGGTAATCCGTTCGCCGATTCCCGGCGTGCGGAAAATGCGCAGACGCAGACGCGAAAGCACCCACATCATGCCGTGTTTTTCGAGATCGGCGAGCCCGCATCCGAGATTCGCCGCATGATTTGCGGCAGCCTCCTGCATATAATCGAAAAAAGTGTCGATGCGCAGATTTCCTTCGCGGGAAACTTCCGTATGACGCACGGTAAAATCTTCATTCCAGACAGGCAGAGCGTTCATTTCCGGCTCCTTTCGATTTCGATTTCGATTGCTTCCGCCCGGACAGCCGCCGCCGGCTTTGTTATCCGGATCCGCACGGTCTGAATCCGTTCATCCACGCAGAAGCAGTTCTGAACCACGCCCTCCCCGAGCGCCTCCAGAAGCTGAAAATGCGACGCCGAAACGAATTCGATGATCCGCCGTTCCACCGCGCTGTAATCGACCGCATCGAACAGATTATCGGTTTCTCCGGCCTTCCGCATATCGTATTCAAGCTCGATATTGAACACAACATTCTGCGGAAACTTCTGCTCATGCTCCAATGTCCCGATGATAATCGGAAGACGAAGATTTTTTATTCTGATTTTATCCATAATCACTCCTTAGTTAGTGTCGCGCTCTTCGAGCGCTCGGCAAGTGTCGGCGGCAATGCCGCCTCGAAAGTATCGCCCCATGCGGGGCTCGGCAAGTGTCGCGCTCTTCGAGCGCTCGAAAGAGCCGGGAGCTTCGCTCCGCTGATGCTGACGCATATTATTTTCAACGCGCGCCTCCGGCGCTTACACGCTGACGCGCAACTCATCCGGTCAATTGCTATACCATTCTGCGTAACGAATCTCTCCATCTCCATCCTCATGCGGCAACAGCCGCTCAACAGAGCGAAGCTCTCGGCCCTTGCCGAGGCGGCAGCGCCGCCGACACTGTCGAGGAGCGTCAGCGACGACACTTGCCGAGCCCCGTCTCGGGCGACACTTTCGAGCGCTCGCAGAGCGCGACACTCAACACGCCGTCCAGCTGTTCAAACCGGATATCCTTGTCCAAAATGGCGTCCGCTTTGATCCACTCGCGAAAATCCGGATCGGAAAGATCAAAATGAAGCCCCGTACGGAAGGATACGCCCGAAATGATAATGGCGCACATCGAAGGGTAGCGCGGACGCAGATGATGAAGCAGAACAAAACCGCTGTCCGAATACTCCAGCATAATCTCGCAAATCAGAAGATCCGGCGGAATCGCCTCCGCGGCCTCCTCCGCCTCCCGCGCCGTCGATACAGCCGCGACAGTAAAACCTAAAGATACCAGGTGCGCTTTCAGCGAAGACGAAAATGCCGGATCGGGATCCGCGATCAACGCATGACAACCAGTATAAATACTCATCATGACTCCTTTCAGACAATCACATCTCGCGGAGCATAGACCGTATGGAACAGTTCCGCAGACTCCGGCGCAGATACCGTCTCAAGCAGCGCGCGGACATCCGGATTGGAATGCGCCGTACGCAGATGCTCGCTCTGGTCAATCGAATAAAGAGCCTGCATCCGCGCCTTGATTTTCTCCGGCGCAGCTCCGAAGGGTTGTCCGCCGCCCGCAATGCAGCCGCCCGGACATGCATGAATCTCCAGCAGCTTCACATCCCGCATCACTCCCGAACGGATCAGGTCAAGAACCCGGCGGGCCGTGCCGAGCCCGCTCACCACAACCACACCGATCTCCGTATCACCAACACGGATCGTCGTCTCTTTGAGCGGGTCGAGACCGCGGACAGATTCAATTTTCATGGATTTCAGTTCGCGTCCCGAAAGCAGACGGTGCGTTGTGCGGAGAATCGCTTCCGCCGTCCCGCCCGAAACATCCGCCAGTTTGCCAGCCGTGCTGCGCACAGCAAACGGAGTGTCCGCAGGTTCAGGAATAAGAGAATTGAAGTCGATTCCATAAAGACGGATCAGGCGCAGAAGCTCGCGCGAAGTCAAAACCGCATCCAGCGCCGCTTCGCCTCCGGGAACCGCGTGTGCGGCCTCGGATTTCCGCGCGGTACAGGGCGCGGCGGCAACACAGAAAATCCGGTCGGGCGGAATCCCTTCCGCTTTCGCAAAACGCGTGCGGATCAGCGATGCAAGAATGCCCTGTGCGCTCCGCACCGTTGAAAGATTCGGGATGAACTCCGGATAAAATTCCTCGATAAACGGAACAGCGGAGGAACAGGCGGCGATCAGCGGAAGATTTGCCCCCGATTTCAGCCGTTCCACAAGCTCTTTTGACTGTTCCTGAATCGCGATATCCGCCGCGAACGCGCTGTTGAACACCTTGCGGAAACCGATTCTGCGCAACGCGGCGTTCAGAAGCCCCGGGACATCCATTCCCGGCTTCAGCCCGAACTCCTCCGCAACCGCAAGGACAACCGCAGGTGAATGCTGGATCACCACGCACTTTTCCGGATCGCCCACCGCCGCGGTAACGCTGTCCAGCGACGAGTGCTCCACCAGAGCTCCCGTCGGACAGACCAGCGTACACTGTCCGCAGCCGACACAGCTCGAAACATTCATGCTCTGATGAAATGCGGGCGCGACGACCGTCCGCCCCGCGCGTCCGACGAAGCCGATGGCGGAAACTTTCTGAACCTCCTCGCACACGCGCACGCATTTGCCGCAAAGAATGCATTTGGATGCATCGCGGACAACGCAAGCTCCGGTCAGGTCGCGCAGTTTCTCCCGGAACCGTTTGCCCGGCGTGCGCTCGCGGACGCCGTATTCCTCCGCGAGCGTACGCAGACGGCAGTCACGGCTTTTCTGACAGTAAAGACAATCGTCCGGATGATTCGAAAGAAGAAGCTCCAGCAGAGTTCTGCGGGCATTGATGACCTTCCGCGAATTCGTAAAAATCCGCATTCCCTCCGCGACGGGATAAGAGCAGGACGGAACCAGGCCGTCGCCCTCCGCCCCCTCGACTTCCACAATGCAGATCCGGCAGGCGCCCATCGGCGGCAGGTCAGGCAGATGACAGAGTGTCGGAACGCGGATGCCGACGCGCGTCAGAGCGGAAAGAATCGTCTCCCCCTCCTCAGCATCGATAACCCGGTTGTTGACAGTAATTTCAAACATGTTTTCTCACTCCTCCAGCCGCCGGATGGCATGGAACTTGCAGACTTTCAGGCATGCGCCGCAGCCCGTGCAGCGGATCTGATCGATGCGGTGAATGCTTTTTGCCGATCCGACAATCGCCCCGTGCGCACAGGCACGGGCGCAGACCGTGCATCCGCGGCAGAGCGCCGGGTCGATTTCGCAGCGGATCAGTCCCTTGCAGACTCCTGCAGGACAGCGGCGGTCATAGATATGTGCTTCGTACTCGTCTCGGAACCAGCGCAGAGTTGAAAGAACCGGATTCGGCGCGGTCCGTCCGAGTCCGCAAAGACTCGTCGAGCGGATCACGTCCGCAAGGTTGCGGAGTTTCAGTATGGCTTTGAAGCGGAGAAGCGCATCGTCTCCATGTTCCGCAGAGCGCGGACGCGTGATCTGTTCCAGAATCTCGCGGAGCTGGCGCGTTCCCTCGCGGCAGGGAACGCATTTGCCGCAGCTCTCGTTCTGAATGAATTCCATGAAATATTTGGCGACGTCGACCATGCAGGTGTCCTCGTCCATGGCGACAAGTCCGCCGGAGCCCATCATCGCTCCGAACTCGCGCAGAGTTTCGTAATCAATCGGCAGATCCGCATGGGAAGCGGGAATGCAGCCGCCGGAAGGACCGCCGATCTGAACCGCCTTGAACCGTTTCCGGTTCTGCATCCCCCCGCCGATCTCCTCGATGACGGAACGCAGGGATACGCCCATTGCAACTTCCACGATTCCGGTGCGGACCACTTTCCCGGAGAGAGCGAACACCTTTGTTCCGCGGCTCCGCTTCGTCCCGACCGAAACGAACCAGTCGCGTCCGTTCAGAATCAAGCCCGGTACATTGGCGATTGTTTCAACGTTGTTGATGACCGTAGGTTTCCCGAAAAGTCCTTTTTCCGTCGGGAACGGCGGACGCGGCCCCGGCATTCCGCGCTTGCCTTCGATGCTCCGGATCAGCGCGGTTTCCTCACCGCAGACGAACGCGCCCGCGCCTTTGCGGATGACGATTTTCAAATCAAAGCCGCTGTCCAGAATATTTTCTCCGAGCAGACCGTACGCGCGCGCCTGCTCAATCGCGTTTTCCAGGCGCCGGATTGCGAGCGGATATTCCGCCCGGATGTAGATGACGGCGCGTCCCGCTCCGATGGCATAGGATGCAATCGCAAGCCCCTCAATCAGACGGTGCGGGTCGCCCTCGATAAGCGCGCGATCCATGAATGCCCCGGGGTCGCCCTCGTCCGCATTGCAGATCATATATTTCTGGTCACTGGCGGAATTCAGGGCGAGCTTCCACTTGGTCCCCGTCGGGAAGCCGCCGCCTCCGCGCCCGCGCAGTCCGCTCAGTTCCACCTCTTCGCAGATTTCAGACGGCGTCATGGTGTGAAGCGACTTCGCGAACGCGCGATACCCGCCGCCTGCCAGATACTCTTCAATCGATCCGGGATCGACAATGCCGCAGTTCTGAAGCACGCGGAAAGTCTGTCCGCGGAAAAACGGATGCTCCTTCAGCAGCGGAATCCCCGGTGCGGCGGACTGCCCCTCAAGCACAATCTGGCCGAGAAGCCCCTCCTCCGGCACACGCTTTTCAAGCAGAAGCGCGGAAAGAAGCGGTTCCACCTTCTCTTTTGTCACAAACGAATAGACCAGACGGGCGAAGCGGGGAAGCTGAACCATCACGATCGGTTCCGCCGAACAGAGCCCGAGACAGCCGGTTTCAACGACTTCCGCATCGACATTGTGCCATTTCAGGAATTCGCGCACAGCGGCAAGCGTGTGTCCGGCTCCCGCCCCCTGCCCGCAAGTTGCAGTCCCGACGAATACAGCCGGACGCGGCGGATTCCTGCGGAGCAGAAGCGAACCGAGCTCTTTTGCCCGTCCGGAAATCTCCTGCTTGATGCCGTCGTAAGTCAGCATGGAGAGAAGAATCGACTTGACGTCCTGCGGATATGCGGTCATGCCTCCCTCCCCTCGCGGTCGCGGATTGCGGAAACGATGTCGCGGATTTTATCCTCGTTCACACAGGCGTGAATCTCCCCGTTGATGCTCATGACGGGCGCCAGCCCGCACGCGCCGAGACAGGGAGAGACCCCCAGGCTGAACAACCCGTCCGCCGTCGTTTCTCCCGGATGAATATGGAGATACTGTTCCAGGAATTCGAGTGCGGCGGCGGAACCTTTGACGTGGCAGGCCGTTCCCCGGCAGAGCATGATGTGGTATTTCCCCGTGTTTTCAAACCGGAATTGATTGTAGAATGTCGCCACACCGTAAACCTTTCCCGCGGCAAGCCCGAGATGCCGGGCAATTGCAATGATCGCGGTACGGGAGAGCGCCCCCTGCGACTCCTGAACATCCTGGAGAATTGCAATCAGATTCTCCCGCACTCCGGCGGGATAGCGTTCCAGGATGGCGGCTGTGTTCTGCTCGTTCTGCATTCGTTTCAGTCGCGCTGTTTCAGATGATCGGCGAAATAAGCGAGTTTTTCCAGCGAGCTGGCGATATCGATGCGGTCCGCACAGACCGAGTCCGGCACGCGCAGCGGAACCGGCGCAAAGTTGAGCACGCCCTTGATTCCGGCGGCGACCATCATATCGGCAACCGCCTGCGCCTGCCCCGCCGGAACCGTGATGATTCCGACATTGATGTCAAGCTCCTTGACTTTCGATTCGAAATCCCTGGTATGATAGCAGCGGCAGCCGGAGATGACGCGGTCAACTTTGCTTTCATCGGTATCGAACGCCGCGACAATGGTCAGCCCCGGGTGGCGGTAAGTGAAATACGAGAGAATGGCGCGTCCGAGGTTTCCGACTCCCACCAGCGCAATGGAACGGTCTTTCGAGCCGTCGAGTATGACGGTGATGCGGGAGATGAGGCTGGCGATATCATATCCTTTATGAGGGCTGCCCTCGTGCCCGATCGTCATAATGTCGCGCCGCACCTGAGCCGGAGTGTTGTGAGCCAGTGCGGCGAGCTGGTGTGAAAAAAGTGTTTTCTGTCCTTTCGAAAGCAGATCCGAAAGGAGTCTCTTATACAAAACCATGCGCTCGATCGTCCGGGCCGGAATATTTTTCGTCAGTTTCATTTTCCCTTTTTACCGTGTTGTGAAAAAGTTCTTTGTGAGATTGTTCACAGAGAAACAATAACCCTAAAACCCGTAAACGTCAAGGGCAAAACCGAAAAAATATGCATTTTTCCTGGTTTCCGTGGAAAAATCTTCCCGCGGACAGCCGCTTAGAGCAGCTGATCCTGCAGCTCGTCCTTTTCTTTTTCCGGCTCAGCTTCCTCGGAACGGAACTGAAGATGAAAATGCTCAATAATCCAGCGCACGATGTTCGGAACAGGAAGAGTCGTCACGATCGAAAGAACAATGATGGCGTTGAAGAAACTGTTGTCCAGCATCCCGAGCTCTTTGCCGATTGCGGCGGCCGCAAGCGTGGCGGAAAGCTGGGGAACCGTCATCACTCCCGCGCAGATTCCCTTCAGATTCGCAAAACCGCAGAGACGAAGCGCAAGCCAGCCGGAAAAGACCTTGCTCACGACAAGTCCGACAACCGTCAAAACGATGATGCTGACATTGCTTGCGGATTCAAACAGTGCGTGAAGATCCGTCTTCATTCCGATGGAAATGAACAGGAACGGAATCAGAAAACCGTAGCCGATCCCCTCGAACTTGTGGAAAACATCGTAGGTCGTCTTGTACTCCGGATTCTGCATGATGCGCGAAAGTCCAAGTCCGGCAAGGAATGAACCGACCACGAGGTTGATTCCGAGAAATTCCCCTGCAAGAACGACCAGAAGAATCAGAAACAGAAAGCAGGTCATAATCACATCTTCGCCGTTGTTCAGGACACGGAAAATCAGACGGCCAGCTTTCGGAACCAGCCAGAGCACCAGAAGAAAATAAACCAGAACCAGCAGCAGAAACACAACCGTAAACCAGCTGCCGAATATCGACGGGTCTATGTAATCAAACAGCGAAAGCGTTTTGTGGAATCCGGCGTTGTTCGTCACGACCTTCTTCATCTGCACGCTCACCGCAAGAAGAACGATACTCGCGACATCCGTAATCACCGTCGAAATCAGTACCGCCGAACCGAAAATCGTCTTGGAAATCTTCAGTTCGCGGATAATCGGGAACACAATGCCGACCGAATGCGAAGCAAACAGCGAGGCGTAAAGCAGTTTTCCGGGAAAGTCTTCCGCCCGGAAATAACCGTAAACCAGAAAGCCGGAAACGGCAGGCAGAAGAAAAGTCAGAATGCTCAGCGCAACAACCGGACGTTTCGAGGAGCGGATCAGTTTGAAATCCGCTTCCATCCCCGCCAGCGTCATCAGGAAGAGCAGCCCCAGCGAACCGAGCGAATTGATCAGAGTCAGCGAATTCTCCTCAATCATCTTCGGGTCGCCGCCGAGAAACGACAGCGCTGGGGAAAGACGTCCCACGAGATCAAATCCGTTCGGCCCGATCATCATGCCGACAATCAGGAGTGCAATCACCTGCGGAATTTTGAAACGCCGCAGGAACAGCGGCATCACTGCCATCAAAGTGATCAGGATCATAAACAGAATAAGAAACGCGTCACTGCTCATAGGAAATCTCCTTTAATTTTTCGCTTCCGCATACATGCATTTCAGATATGACGACTCCCGGAACTTCGCCGGATGATCCACCGCGTGCGCCGTTCGCTCCAGTTCATTCAGAGGACGCCCCGCCGAAGACGCGGCCTCCTTCACGACCGAAAATAAAGCGTCCGCCGTCACCCGGCTCGAACACGAGGCAAAAACCAGAAGACCGTGCGGAGCCAGCAGTTTCACCGCGGCCTTCGCCAGACGGGAATAGGTGTTCAGCGCCGTCCGCACCTCCGCTTCCGCTTTCGCAAAAGAGGGAGGATCGACTATCACGATATCAAACCTGCGGCGTTTCGCGGCGAGCTCTCCCATCGCGACAAACGCATCCGCCGCGATCTCGCTGTGCGGACAGTTCTTCAGAGACGGGTTCAATGCAAAATTCTCCGCAACGGCTTCCGCCGCATGACGGTTGATGTCCACGCTCACAACCTCCGTTGCGCCCCCCGCCGCGGCATAAAGCGAGAAACCGCCGGAGTAGGAGAAAACGTTCAGAACACGCTTTCCAGAAGCCAGACGGCGCACCCGGTCCCGGTTGTCCCGCTGGTCAAGGAAAAATCCGGTTTTCTGTCCGCGGATCACATCGGCGGCAAAACGGATGCCGTTCTCAAGGAAGGTCAGATTGCCGTCGAACGGCGCTCCGTCGCAAGTGAAAACGGAACCGTCGGGACACCACGAAGAGCCTTCGGGCATCGCTGCGACTTCACGGGAGAGACGGATCACCACCCGGCGGATCTCCGGCAGCAGCTCCGTCAGAGCTTCCGTCGCCTCATCCGCCCACACAACCCACGCGGCGGAGTAGAGCTTCAGAACCAGAGTATCGCCGTACTTGTCGCAGACGAGTCCGGGAAAACCGTCGGATTCGCCGTGAACCACGCGCCACGCCTCCGTTTCCGGAGGCAGAGACGGCAGTCGCAGCTCAAGAGCTTTCCGGATTCCCGCAAGAAACAGCGGTTTGCCGACCGGAGGATTCTTCGAGCCATAGGAAAGCACCTTCACGCGCACCTGCGAACGCGGATCGTAAAGCCCTGCGCCGAGAACGGAATTGGATTTGCCGTCGTACAGAACCGCAACAGATCCTGCCGCGCCGTCGCGCGAAAGCCTCTCCACGGAATCTTCAAAGACCCACGGGTGACCTTTGCGAACCGCCTGTGCGCCTTTGTTTTTCAAACGCACCGCAATGCGAACTTTTTTGCGTTCCGCAAGCGGATTTTCGGGAAACGGGATATTCATGACAGTACTCCTTCCTCGACCAGAACGGCAACGCCGGAAGAGTCGGGAATAAATTTGATTTTCCGGATGTTGTCCGCAGACGAAACGGTGATGCGGCGTCCGGAAACAAGATCGCGCAGCGCAAGTTTTTTCCAGAACGTCTTATGAAAATGCAGTTCTATTTTTTCCGCAGCCTCCGAACCGAAAACGAAGAGCATCCGGTTCTTTCCCGAAAAGCCCGAAACCACGCGGCAGTTGCGGCTGATCAGATTGATTTTCGGTACAACCGCATTCAGCAGAGTATTCAGGAAGCCCTCCAGCCCCGGGTTTCGCACCGACGCCGCGGAAGCGCCGATGCATGCGCCGAACAGCAGAATCTTCCCTTTTCCGTACGGGATGCTCTCCGCAAGCGCTGTTCCGTTGCGGAACGGTATCAGGACTTCGGTGTATTTTTTTATGACATGCAGGGGAACCACATACGGACCGGAATCCAGAGTGCAGATTTTCTTGTTCGTTTTGAATTTCAGAACAGGCGAATCCGGAACCATGCGCGCCGTTTCCAGAACGCCGGTAGCCTCCGCGATAAAACGCGTATCCGGACGCAGCGGAACGCCCGTCGTACTCCACGCGCCGCATTCGGGTTCGCAGAGAAGAATGCCGCCGGCATATACAAAATCCAGAATCTTCTCCGCCGCGGCATTCGTTATCACCGGAGTTCCGGGAAGAATCAGCAGTTTCTTGTCCTTCAGAACATCAAGAGACTCTTCCGAACAGACGCTGAACGGCGTCGAGGAAAAGGTCAGGGAACGCACCCAGCCGCGCAGGGAGGCCAGCGCAGACTTGAGGTAAAGTCCCTTCACCTGAAGCAGCCGCTCTGAAATCCGGCTGCGGTAGACGGCGACCGTTCCGGTTTCCGGAGCCCATTTCTCCAGCAGATCCGCGGCGGACTCCGTCTGAACCCGGAAACGTTTCAGGGCATTCAGACGCTCCGCAAACAGGAAATCGTCGGATGTCAGCTGATTGAACAGTGAATCTTTATCCCATTCCCCGAGCACAATCCGTTTTGCCCCGTATGCGGTCGCATTCCAGAGGAAACGGTAGAGCCGCCCCGGAGTCAGCAGATCGGGCGACGCCTGAAAACCGGGAGAACGCTCCATGACGCAGATTCCTTCCCGGCAGAATGTTTCGGAGGAAGAGGCAAGAACGGCGGTCCGCTCCGCGTAACTCTCATCCTGTTCCACGGAAACGGCAATATCCAGCTGTTTTTCGGGAAGCAGTCCCGACATCCGCGGGGGAAGCAGCAGCGCAACGTCCGTCCGCCCCTTCCGCTGAAGAAGTCCCGCCAGTTCCTTGAAAAATCCCGCTTCGCGCAGACGCCGGAAGCGGAGAAACGCCATGGATTCAGGCGAATCGGGCAGACACTCCGGAGTCTCCGGCGGAATTTGATCGAACGAAAAGTAATTCCGGTACCAGCGGGTGTTCAGCTCCCGGATGGAGGAGAACTCGGAATGCAGAAATTTCTGGAACAGTTCCAGCGACGCCGGACAGCGACAGTCGTCAAGCGACAGCAGTTCCAGCCGCCACGCGTCAAGCCATTTCTCCTCGCCGAACTCCGCGCCCAGCGCACGGAAGAACGCGAACAGGGCGTTGCGGTATTCCGGACGGTCGAAACAGCGTTCCTGAATCCAGACCGGCGGCTCCGGAACCGGAGTCAGTATCACGCGCATACCGCACGCGTCCGCCTCACGCAGATAACCCGAAAAAAGAGAAAAGTCAAAGCAGCCCGGAGCACGCTCCGCAAGACACCACGGGATCGGGAACACGATCAGGGAGACTCCCGCCTCCGCAAGCTCCTCTAGATCCGCGCGCCAGCGCCACTGCGGAGGAAACGCCCCCGCTTTGATTTGCACACCTGTCTGTATCATTCGTCTGAACCTTGTTTTTCCACAATTTAACGGCTTCGCGGAAAAATACAAGCATTTTTTCAGAAAAAGGACTGGAAATATTAAACAAAAGATTTATATTTCCAAGATCCCGGAACATTTTCCGGAACGCCTTTGTCTTTTTTTGAAAATTCACACACCGATTAGGAGATACGGACAATGAAACTGAAGAGACTCATCTTTCCCCTGCTTTCCATATTCTTTCTGACCCTTCTTGTCTCAACCGGATTCGCACTCACCCGCCAGGCGCCGCCGCGCACGCAACTCTATGCTTCAAGCATCCCCGCAAAACGCCCTGCGGCACTCAAAAAACTCCCCCGCGGGAAAACATTCGAACAGACCGAAGAGATGCGCGCCATTGCGCAGCTCACCTCCGCCATGCTCTCCAGACAGCATTATGTGAAACGGGACATCACCCCCGCAAACTCACGCAAACTCTTTGATTTCTATCTCAAGACTCTCGACCCGCTCAAGCTCTATTTTACAAAAGATCAGGTCGATCTCTGGCGCACCCGCCAGGATTATCTCCTCCCGGCTCTCGCCTCCAACGGCGATATCACCCTCGCCCTTGCCATCTTCAACAAGTACCTTCAAAACCTTGAGGAATACGAAGAGTTCGTCAAAAAAGCCACCTTCACCGAAGCGGATTTCAAAACGGACGCAGTCTATCAGTTCGACCGTCTCAAATCCGACTGGCCGGAAAACAAAAAGGAACGCACTCTCATCTGGCGCAAAAAACTCACCAACGACCTCATCTCCATCATGCTTCAGGACCGCATCAAAGCCGAGGAGCTGAAGAAAGAGAACAAATCGGTTTCCACCGGCGCAGCGTTCGACCGCATCAAGGCGGAAAAACAGAAAAACGAAGGCAAAACGGAATCCGCCGTCAAACCGCCGATCGAACGCATCCGCAAACGCGTCGAACAGTTCGTCCAGTTCAACAAGAAAATGGAGCCCATTGAAGCTCTCGAACTCTATCTCAACAGCTTCGCACGTCTCTTCGACCCGCACACCAGCTACATGGCACCCCGCAGCGAAGAGGATTTCAACATCAATATGCAGCTCTCCCTCGTCGGAATCGGCGCCGTGCTGACCAGCGAGGACGGCTACACCAAGATCGTGCAGATCATCCCCGGCGGCCCCGCCGATCTCGACAAGAGGCTGAAAGCGGAAGACCGCATCATCGCCGTCGCCCAGGAGAACGCCGACCCGGTCGACGTCATCGACATGCCGCTCTCCAAAGTCGTCTCCATGATCCGCGGCGAAGCCGGAACCAAAGTCCGCCTGACCATCCTCGAAGGCGTCAAAGGCGCAAAAGCCCTCCCTGTCACCATCGAAATCACCCGCAACAAAGTCGAACTCAAAGAGTCTGAAGCGAAAGGCAAACTCCTCACCGTCAAAGCAGAAAACGGCGAAATGCTCAACATCGGAGTCATCACGCTCCCCTCGTTCTATGCGGACTTCCATGCCGCCAGTTCCGGCGACCGCAACTACAAGAGCTCCACGCGCGACGTCCGCAAAATCCTCCGCGACTTCAAGAAAAAAGGTAAACTCGACGGCGTAGTCATCGACCTCCGCTCCAACGGCGGCGGAAGCCTTCAGGAAGCCGTCACTCTTACCGGGCTCTTCATCAAAGAGGGACCAGTCGTCCAGATCCGCGACGCCTCCGGGCGCGTCGTCCCCTACAAAGATGAAGATCCCTCGATTAAATACGCGGGTCCGCTGATCGTCATGACCAACCGCCTCAGCGCCTCCGCCTCCGAAATCTTCGCGGGAGCCATCAAAGACTACAAACGCGGAATTCTCGTCGGCGACAAAAAGACGCACGGCAAAGGAACCGTCCAGACGGTCGCAGACCTCACCAGTTATCTCCATTATATCGGCTACGATTTCCCCGCGGGCTCCATCAAACTCACCAATGCCAAGTTCTACCGCATCAACGGAGCCTCCACTCAGCTGAAAGGCGTCACGCCCGACATTGCCTTCCCGACCTTCACCGACACCATGGAGACCGGAGAGGAAAAGCTGGACAACCCGATGCCGTGGGATGAAATCAGCCCCGTTGCCCATGCGCAGTACGACCCGAACATCTGCGCCGTCGCCTCCGAGCTACGCAGGAAATCCGACGCCCGCGTCGCCGCCAGCCCCGAATTCGCCATGCTCAAACGCGACATCGCGTACCTGATGAAGAACAAGGACAAAAAGACCATCTCCCTGAATCTCGAACAGCGCTGGAAAGAGTACCTCCGCGAAAAAGATATTTACGACGAACAGGCAAAACTTCTTCATCTGGACAGCTCCGAAAAGGACAAGAAAAAGAACACCAAGAAGGATCTCTACCTGGATGAAACCCTGAACATCATGCGGGATTACATCTCTCTGAAACGCGGTCCCCGGCAGCAGGAACGCCGCACAATCGCCGTACACCAGCCGGTTCCCTGAGGCTCCCTCATGCAGAGCATGATCATAGAAGGTCCCTCCAGAATTCACGGACAGGTGACGATCGGCGGCAACAAAAACGCCGTTCTGCCGATGATCGCCGCGGCAATGCTGACCGACGAAGAGGTGATTCTCCACAACGTCCCCGACATCATCGACGTCGAAAACATGCTTCACCTCGCAGCGGAACTCGGAGCAGACGTCAGACGCGCCGGCGGAACGGTTGTCGTCAAGGCGGAAAACCTCAAAACGAACCGTCTTCCGAAAGAGATCTGCTCCGCCCTGCGCACTTCGCTGCTTTTCGCCGGACCGCTCGCCGTGCGGACGGGGAAAGCCGAACTCTGGCCGCCGGGCGGAGACGTCATCGGAAGACGCCGTCTCGACGCCCATTTCTACGGTCTCCGCAAACTCGGCATCCAGATCGAGTCCGACGACATCCCGTTTGAATTCAAAAAAACGCGCCGCCGCCCGCCCGCGGAAATCGACATTTTTCTCGATGAAGCAAGCGTCACCGCAACCGAACACATCATGACGGCGGCGTGCCTCACCCCCTCGACCACGATTCTGCGCAACGCCGCCTGCGAACCCCATATCGGACAACTCGCCGGACTGCTCGTCAAAATGGGCGCGCAAATCGACGGTCTGGAAACAAACACGCTCACGATCCGCGGCTGCAAAAAACTGCATGGCGCGGAGCATACCGTCGAAGGCGACCACATTGAAGCCGCAAGCTACCTCGCTCTCTGCGGAGCCGCGGGCGGCGAAATCGAAATTCTCGGCGGCATCTCCCCGCGTCACTACTGGATGACTCGCCGCGTTTTCGAACGCTTCGGTCTCGCCTTCCGCCTCGAGCCGGGACGCATCGCCATGACCGCGAAGAAAATGAAAATCCGCCCCGATTTCGGCAACGCCATCCCGATCATCGCGGACGGTCCCTGGCCGCAGTTTCCCAGCGATATGATGAGCTGTCTCATCGTTGCCGCGACCCAGGCGCGCGGCTCCGTTCTCTTCTTCGAAAAAATGTTTGAAAGCCGCATCTGCTTCGTCGACCGCATCATCGCCATGGGCGCAAACGCGATTGTCTGCGACCCGCACCGCGTCGTAATCTCGGGTCCGGCGAAACTGCGCGGAATCACAATGGCAAGCCCCGACATCCGCGCAGGAATGGCAATGATCATCGCCGGAGCATGCGCAAAAGGCACGTCCGTCATCAACCGCGCAGAAATCATCTTCCGCGGCTACGAGAACCTCCCGGAGAAACTCACCGCGCTCGGAGTCCGGAACACCCTGGCGGAAGTCTGATGAAACTTGCGCCGTTTCTCTTTCTGCTGACTTTCTTCCTCTGCGCGCAGGAAGCGTGGATCTCGCTCCCCGCCTCCGTCGACGCCGCCCTCGAGAACCCGGACCGCGCGGAAAAACTTCTCGCCGGCGTCTCCCGTTCCGCCGACCCGCTGATCGAACGGCTCGAACAGGACATCCGCGACGATTTGCAAGAACGGAATGCGGACGACGCGCTTGCCGCGCTGGACAATCTGGAACTCACCGCGAAAGTGCGTCTGCTCTACTCCCGCGCCGCAAACGACCCGGCGAGCGCGCGGCTTCTGCTCCGCCTGAACAATCTTCCCGAGGAACTTCCGGTTCACTTCCGCGATTCCGTGGAAGATTCCCTTCAGCCGCTTCTCTGGTATTCGAACACGAATCTGCATTCGCTTGCAATCCGCCGACGCCCCGACCTGCGACTGGAGAAAAACAGCTCGGTACGTCTTGCATTCCAGATTCAGTTTGATCTCGCGAATCATCAGCTCGACCGCCTTCCTCCCGATTCGCCGGAACGGCTTCCCCGGCTGATCGAACTTGCACATCTCTGCGGCTGGCTCCCGGAACGGGAACCGCTCCCGCCTTCCCCCTCCCCGATCGCCGGAACGGAGGACCCCGTCTATGAACCCGAAGATTCCCCGCTGCTCTTCAACCTTTTCATGCATACGTTCAAGCTCATCGACTGGTCAGCGTACTAAATTTGTCAAAAAACCGTTTTTGCCACTTGCGCAGACGGATTTTTATGATATAGTATCGGTTATAATTTTAAAAGAGAACCACGAATGGAACCGGTCAAATGAAAATGTCTTTAGTCAGACGCATGGCGCAGACGGCTGCGGTTGTTTTGATATTTGCGCTGCCCGCCGTCTATGCGGAAAACAAGTCTTACATGGACGATGCCAAGGTGGGTTCCGGCTCCACGCTCTCGTATAAAAAATTCCAGACGGATCTCGCCCCCAAAGCCGCAAAAGGCATCGATGCGAGCGCAGACGTCTACGAATACATCGGCGACAATCTCATCGCGCGCGGTCATGCGGTCATCAAGTACGGTGACATTACGATCACCGCCGACAAGGTCATTGTGAACCTCGAATCCCGCGACCTCGAAGCCGCCGGGCATGTGACGTTCGCCAAGAAGCAGAAAACCATAAAAACCGTTGATTACGAAGAGTATCAGGATCTGCTCGACGACGATACGCTTTCCGTTAAATTCATCGAATACGTCAAAATGCCGACCGGAATACGCAAAATCAAAGTTTCCGTCGAAAACGTTCCAGCTTACATGAAAGCCGACCGCGTTTCCGGAAACCTCACTTCGGGACTCTTCCAGTTCCGCAACTTCGCATTCCAGAACGGTCCGCTCTTCTTCGCCGCCGCGGAAGCCGAACGTTCCGCCGGCGGACAGCTGACCATCCGCGACGCGAAAATCACCACCTGCGATTACATCGTGGACGATCACGACCACTATTCGATCAGCGCCGGAAAAGCGGTCATCACACCGCGCGAATACAACAACGGCATTCAGAACTACAATCCGTCTCACCGCGAGCACAGCGTCCTGGCGTACAACACCCTGCTGCGTCTCTGGGATCTCCCCGTTTTCTGGCTTCCCGTCCTTTACAAACCGACGGAATCGGACAACTTCGGTATCGACGTTGATTTCGGCCAGTCTTCCGACTACGGATTCTACGTCCGCGCATCCAAAGGATTCTCCATTCTGGACACTCCGCTGATGCAGCTGAACATCGCCCCCATGGTGAACTACTATTCCAACCGCGGACTCGCCTACGGAGGCAAGCTGAACTTCGTCACCGACAATTCCAGAACAGAGATGTTCGGGATCTTCATGCACGACCGCAAACCGTATGAAAGTTTCGACTACAACTATACGCAGCGTCACTACGCAAAAGAACATGCGCGTCTGAAAATTCCGAATCAGCGTTACGACTTCAAAATCACAAACCTGACGCACATCACGCCCTCTCTGGATTTCCGCGGACAGTTCGAGCTGCTCAGCGACTATCAGTTCCTTGAGGATTACTACGATACGCGCTACAAAGAGAACATCCAGCCGCCCACCTACGCCGCGCTGGAATACCAGATGGACCGCGCATCCGCGGCCGTCCTGACCTCGCTCCGCGTCAACGACTTCGACACCGTCTCCCAGCGGCTCCCCGAAATCCGCTTTGACATGCCGCGTCAGGAACTTTTCGGCGGACTCTACTATCAGAGCGAAACTTCCGGCGGATATTATGACATGAAATGGCGCAAGCTCGACAATCCCGGTCGTTACGGAAACGTCCGCGGCTATTCCAGCGCACGTTTCGATACCGTTCATTTCCTGTACTATCCGATCAATCTGGATTTTCTGAACATCATCCCGCGCGTCGGCGGACGTCTCACCGCGTACTCGAACTCTTCCAAAACGAAGATTTCGAATGATGATCTGAACGAACTCTTCGGAGCCAGCTCCATCGAAGTCACGCGCTTCTCCAATCAGGTTCCGTTCCAGAATTTCGACCGCAAGGGAAAAGCCAGACTCCGCTTCGCCGGAGAATTCGGCGTGGAAGCCAACACGAAAATCTACCGCACGTGGCAGGATGTCCGCAGCTCCGTTCTCGAACTCGATGGACTGCGCCATATCATCATGCCGTACGTCAACTACACTCTGATTCCGGAACCGACCGAAAAAGCCGATCATCTCTACTATTTCGACGACGTCGACCGCCTCCGCAAGCAGAACTTTGTCCGTATCGGTATGCAGAACACCCTGCAGACACGGCGCGGAAATTACGGTTCCGAACAGATCGCTGAATGGGCGTCGCTGGACACCTACTGGGATTTCCACGCGCAGAAACAGGGTCAGTTCGGATACGTCGGAGATATCGGAATCAAATTCTCTCTGACTCCGTTCAGCGGTCTCTCCTTCACATCGGAAATGCTGTGGGACGCCGGACAGAACAACAAGCACAACGTCCAGGCCACGCGAAACAACGGACGCAAAGCCGGACGAGTCGGGCTCATGAAGCTCAAATATCTCAACGTCTGGAACACCTCGCTCACCTACAAGATTTCCGAAGACTGGAAAATCTACGGGTCCTACAGCTATTCGGACAGCTACCGTCTGCGCGGAACCTATTCCATGGGCTCGATGCTCGAACAGATCAACGCGACCTCCGCAACCCTCTCCGCCAGTTACAAAACAGCGCAGTCGTTCACCGTCGGAATCGACTTCCCGACCTACATCGACCCGAAACTCAAAGCCGGAGCCAGAATGTCCTATGACGTCGAAAAAGCCGTCATGAGCAACGTTGCCTTTTACCTGAAGCGTAACTTCCACTGCATCGACGCCGCCGTTGAGTTCGGAAGGAATCAGGAACTGGACACCGACAAGGGCAAGGACACCGACTACTATGTCATGTTCCTGATCTCCCTCTCCACCATGCCCGAAGTCGGAAGCGGTTACAAACAGAAGTTCTAACACATTAACACATAAAGGTTTTTCATCATGAAAATGTCCCGTATGCTGGGTCGCAGGATCAAGGAAGATCCCAAAGACGCAAAGACGATCAGCCACAAGTTCCTGGTGCGCGGCGGTTACATCCGTCCCGTCTCCTCCGGCATCTACAGCCTCCTCCCCCCCGCCGAAAGAGTCATTCAGAAAATCGAAGCCATCGTCCGCGACGAAATGAACAAAGTCGGCGGTCAGGAAGTCCTCATGCCCGTCGTGCTCCCCGCAGACCTCTGGCAGGAATCCGGACGCTATGAATCCGTCGGTGCGGAACTTCTCCGCTTCAAAGACCGCAACGGCAAGGACATGCTCCTCGGAATGACCCACGAAGAAGCAATCGTTCACCTTGTCCGCACCGAGGTCACCAGCTACAAGCAGCTGCCCCTCATGGCCTACCAGATTCAGACAAAATACCGCGACGAAGCGCGCCCGCGCGCCGGTCTCATCCGCGTCCGCGAGTTCACCATGAAGGACGCCTACAGCTTCCACACCTCCCAGGAGTCTCTGGAAGAATACTACATGCAGGTTCACCAGGCGTATGTCAACATCTACCGCCGCGTCGGTCTCCAGCACGTCCTCTCAATCAAGGCGAACTCCGGCATGATGGGCGGCAATGTCTCCCATGAATTCATGTCCGTCGCCGATTGCGGGGAAGACACTCTGTTTGTCTCTCCCGACGGTCACAGCTACAAGGCGAACCGCGAAATCGCAGTCTCCGCAATCAAATTTGAACGCGCACCCGAACTGCCGATGGAAAAAGTCGCAACTCCGAACTCAAAAACCATCGACGAAGTTGCAAAGCTACTGAACGTCAAACCGGAAAACACCGGCAAGGCGGTCTTCTACACGGATTCCGACAAACGCCTCATCTTCGTTCTCATCCGCGGCGACTTCGAGGTTAATGAAACCAAGCTGCAGAACCTCCTCAAAATCAAGGAACTGGCGTTTGCAAACGACCAGCAGATTCTCGATGCAGGAGCCGTTCCCGGTTACGCTTCCCCCGTCGGAATCGACCCGAAAAAGGCGGTCATCGTTGTCGACCGCTCCATCGAAGGCACCTCGAACCTCGTCGTCGGCGCCAATGAAGCCGGTTTCCACTACATCAACTTCAACTACGGACGCGACCTCAAGGACGCAATCGTCGCCGATATTGCGACCGTCCGCGAAGGCGACCCCTGCCCGGTCACAGGCGAACCGCTCCAGATGAAGCGCGGTATCGAAGTCGGAAACATCTTCCAGCTCGGGACCAAATATTCCGCCCCGATGAAATGCGAATACCTCGACAAAGAGGGCAAGTCCCACCCGATGATCATGGGATGCTACGGCATCGGCATCGGCAGAACCATGGCGGCTCTCGTGGAGGATTCCCACGATGACTACGGTCCGATCTGGCCCATGTCCGTCGCCCCCTATCATGTCGAAATCTGCGCAATCACGCCCGATAAGGAAAACGTCATGGAAGTTTCCGAAAAACTCTATCAGGAACTTCAGAAACTCGGAGTGGAAGTGCTCTTCGACGACCGCGGCGAAAAAGCCGGCTCCATGTTCAGCGACGCAGACCTTCTCGGCATTCCGCTCCGCGCCGTGATCTCCCCGAAGACCATTGCAAACGGCTCGATGGAATTCAAGATCCGCGGCTTCCGCGACTCCGAACTCGTCCCGCTCGACAAAGCCGCCGAATTCCTCGCGGCAAAAGTCAAAGCGGAACTCGAAAAGTACCAGTAATCACAGAGGGACCGGATATGAAGATTCTGTTTTTCTCCGATGTTCACGGCTCTCCCGAGAGCCTCGCTCAGCTTTGGAAACAGAAGGACGCGCGCAAGCCGGAGCAGCTTGTTCTGCTCGGCGACGCCCTCTATCACGGTCCCCGCAACCCGCTCCGTCCGGACTATGCACCGCCGAAAGTCGTGCCGATGCTCAACGCCGAAAAAGAGCGGATCATCGCCGTTCGCGGGAACTGCGACAGCGAAGTCGATCAGATGCTCCTGGAATTCCCGATCATGGCGGAATTCTCCACTCTTTTCGCGGACGGCTTCAAATTTTTCCTGACCCACGGTCACCACTGGAACCCCTCGGTTCCTCCCCCGGTCGCAAAAGGAACCGTTCTGGCTTACGGACATACGCATCTTCCTCAGCTGGAACGGCTTGAGAACGGTCTTATCGCGTTCAACCCCGGTTCCATCTCGCTCCCGAAAGGCGGAAATCCCGCTTCGTTCGGCTGGTACGAGAACGGGCATCTTCAGGTGCTCGAACTCGAAACCGGAAAGGAAATGTTCTCCTGTGATCTCCATTCATAACAGCGAAAATGAACTCGCCCAGAAACCGGAACTGATTCAGAAGCTCGGCATCGGGCAGTTCATCTATCAGGGGGAAAACGGCGACACGCTCCCGTTCTGCCAGTACATTCACGGAGCGGACAAGCCGGGCAAATTCATTCTCGTTTACTATTTTCACGGCGCGGGCTCGCGCGGAGACGACAACTTCCTTCAAGTCCGGATCGGCGCGCCACCGCTCGCCTCGTACTGTGAACGCCACAATCTGAAAGCAATTGTCATCATGCCCCAGTGCCGCGAAAACTGCAAGTGGGTCGACGTTCCTTGGGAATCCGAATCTCACACGCTGCCGCCGGAACCGTCGCACCATATGAAACTCGCGCTCGGACTCCTTGACGCCAAGCTCAAAGAGTTCGATATCGACCGTGAACGCATCTATACGCTCGGCATGTCAATGGGCGGTTATGCGGTCTTCGATATGGTCAGCCGCCGCCCGGAACTGTTTGCCGCCGCCGCTTCCATGTGCGGAGGCGGAGATACTGCGCAGGCGCCGAATCTGCGCAACACCGCATTCTATCTGATTCACGGCGACGAAGACAGCGCCGTTCCGGTTGTCCGTTCGCGGAACATGGCGAAAGCACTCCGGGACGCGGGAAATCCGCATGTCGTCTACCATGAACTGGCGGGAGTCAACCACAATGTCTGGGACCCGTTTTTCGCGGATGACGAGGGTCTGGACTTCCTTTTTGCGCAAAAACGCGCGATTCGGTAAAATATTTTTTCGTTGCGCAGTTGTTTTTTGCGAAAATGGGGTTATAGTATCAAATTAGGAATCTAGTTGAAAATAAAGAAGTTTGATTTTTTCAAACGGCAATTAACAAGAAGGAGTATCCCGTGAGCTACACAATCGTTGTGTTTGTGAAGCAGGTGCCGGACACCCAAAACATTACCGGAGACGCGATGAAAGCGGACGGAACCGTCAACAGACAGGCTCTCCCCGCGATCTTCAACCCGGAAGACCTCAATGCTTTGGAACTGGCGCTTCAGCTGAAAGACCGTTATCAGGCAAAAGTTACCGTTGCGACCATGGGTCCCCCGGCCGCCGCAGAAGTTCTGCGCGATGCGCTTTGCAGAGGAGCCGATAACGCGGTCCTTCTCACAGACCGTGCGTTCGCCGGTGCGGATACCCTCGCCACCAGCTATGCGCTCAGCAAATGCGCCGCTAAAATCGGCAAATTCGACCTCATTCTCTGCGGACGCCAGGCCATCGACGGCGACACCGCGCAGGTCGGCCCCCAGATTGCGGAAAAACTTCATCTCCCGCAGATTTCCTATGTGGAAGAAGTCCTCGATCTCAATGAAAAGACCGTCAAAGCCCGCCGCGCCATCGAAGGCGGCTACGAGATTCTTGAGACCCCCACTCCCGCGCTCTTCACCGTCATTGACGCCAACGAGCCGCGTCCGAAAAACGCAACCCGCATCATGAAGTACAAAAAAGCGAAAAGCAAACTCGATCTCGGCGCAGCCGCAACTGCGGAAGACATCGAAAAGCTCGCCGCAAAAGATCTTTTGATCCAGGCGTGGAGCGCGGCGGATGTCGAAGCCGCTCCGAACCGCATCGGCTTTGCCGGTTCCCCGACCAAAGTCAAACAGATTCAGAGCGTCGTTCTGACTGCCGGCGACTACAAAGCCGTCGAAGCCACCGACACCGGGGTCACGAACCTCATTCACGAACTCATTGAAGACCATACATTAGGGTGATTAACATGTCTGAACAAATTGGAAATGTCTGGGTTTTTATTGAGCAGGAAGGCGGAAAGATCGCGGACGTCAGTCTGGAACTCGTCAGCAAGGGCGCGGAACTCGCCGCCCAGCTCGGAGTCGACGTCGAAGGCGTCCTCCTCGGCTCCAATGTCGAACACTGCTGCAAAACCCTCTTCGAATACGGATGCAAAAAGGTCTTCCTCGCAGACGACCCGCGTCTCGAACCGTTCACGGTTCTCCCGTTCGCCAAGGTCATTATGGATCTCATCCGCGAACACAAACCGAACATCCTGCTCTTCGGCGCAACGATGAAGGGACGTGAACTCGCCCCGCGCATCTCCTCCGAAAAGCTCGCCGGACTCACCGCAGACTGCACCGACCTCAGAATCGACGACTTCGATGACAAGGTCAACAAGAAGTTCTACAAGAACAAACTCATGCAGATCCGCCCCGCATTCGGCGGCAACATCATCGCAACCATCGTCAACACCTGGGACGATCCGCAGATGGTCACCGTTCGCGAAGGCGTCATGAAAATGGCGGAACCCAAAGCCGGCGCCACCGGCGAAATCGTCAAAGTCGACGTTGCCCTCACTCAGGCGGAAACCGTCGTCAAGGTCATTGAGCGCGTCCGTCAGGACAAGACCGTGAACCTCAAAGGCGCACAGATCATCGTCGCCGGCGGCTACGGAGTCGGCTCCAAGGAAAACTTCAAGCTCATCCACGAACTTGCTCAGGTTCTCGGCGGCGAAGTCGGCGCATCCCGCGCGGCAGTCGACGCTGGATGGATTGACCACGACCACCAGATCGGTCAGACAGGCGTCACCGTCCGTCCGAAACTTTACATCGCCTGCGGCATCAGCGGCTCCGTCCAGCACTGCGCCGGCATGAGCGAAAGCAAAAAGATCATCGCAATCAACACCGATCCCGCCGCGCCGATCTTCTCGGTCGCGCACTACGGAATCGTCGGAGACCTCAATCAGGTCATCCCGATGATGATCAAAGCCTACAAAGCCAAAGCGTGAGGAGAATAGAGAATGTCCAACTTTTTTACCGATAATCCGGACCTGATGTTCACGCTCAAGAATCTGGATATGGAAGAAATCGTCGCGCTCCGCGAAAACGATTACAAACAGGCGGAGCAGTTCGATTACGCCCCCGAGAACTACGAGGACGCAATGGACAACTACAAGCGCGTCATGACCGAAATCGGCGAGATCACCGGCGAGCGCATCGCTCCCCGTTCCCGCCAGGTCGATGAAGAAGGCCCGACCTTCAAGGACGGCGTGGTCAAGTACCATCCGCTGACCGACAAGAACCTGCAGGATCTCAAGGATGCGGGCGTCATGGGCGTCATGCTTCCCCGTCAGTACGGCGGACTCAACTTCCCGACCACCATCTACACAATGATGACGGAAATGGTCGCACGCGCCGACGCCTCCCTTCAGAACCTCATCGGTCTTCAGGACATCGCGGAAACCATCTGTGAATTCGGCTCCGAAGAACAGCGCCAGAAATACCTCCCGCGTTTCGCTTCCGGCGAAGCAGACGGCTCCATGGACCTCACCGAGCCCGATTCCGGCTCCGACCTCCAGTCCGTCCGCCTCAAAGCCACCAAAGGCGAAGACGGCAAGTGGTATCTGAACGGCATGAAGCGCTTCATCACCAACGGATGCTCCAAGATTCACCTTGTCCTCGCGCGTTCCAAAGAGGGAACCGTTGACGGACGCGGACTCTCCATGTTCATCTGCGAAGCCTGCCCGGAACTCAAAGTCCGCCGCATCGAGCACAAGCTCGGCATCCACGGCGTTCCGACAGCCGAACTGCAGTACAACAACGTCCCTGCGGAACTCTGCGGACAGGAACGCCGCGGTCTGACCAAGTACGTCATGAGCCTGATGAACGGCGCACGCGTCGCCATCAGCGGTCAGGCGCTCGGCATCGCGGAAGCCGCGTACCGCGAAGCGAAAAAATACGCTTCCGAACGCGTCCAGTTCAAGCAGAGCATCGACCAATTCCCCGCGATCTACGACATGCTCGCCAAGATGAAAATCAAAGTCACCGCCGCCCGTGCTCTCCTCTACGAGACCACCCGCATGGTTGACCTCCGCTATGCTTACGTCGCACAGGATGAACGCAGCGAAAAGGCGAAGTTCTACTCCAAAGTCGCCGCCGTTCTCACCCCGATGTGCAAAGCGCTCGCAACGGAAATCGCAAACCAGGTCGCTTACGACAGCATCCAGATCCACGGCGGAACCGGCTACATGCACGACTTCGATGTGGAACGCTACTATCGCGACGCCCGCATCACCAATATCTACGAAGGCACCACCCAGCTCCAGGTTGTCGCGGCAATCGGCGGCATCATGCAGCGCGTGCTTGACCCGATCATCTCCGAAATGCTCGGAATGTCCTGCGAAGGCTTCGACCCGGCTCTCCTCAAGAAAGTCGGCGTAATGTTCGCCAAGCAGAAAGAGGCGGTTCAGTTCGTCGCAGACAAAAAGGATTCCGCATACCACGACCTCCGCGCCAGAAATCTGGTCGAGAACGAAACCTTCGTCTTCGTCTCCCTCCTGATGCTGCGCGACGCCAAGAAGGATGCAAAACGTCTCCCGCTCGCGGAACGCTACATCCTCGACGCGGCACACGACTTTGAACGTAACTATCAGGTCATCATGAGCGGCGATCTCTCGACGATCGAGAAACACCGCGACGTCATTGACTACTGATAAGGAGAAACGGATACCATGAACAACGAATATCTGGAACGGGCAAAAAAAGTTGTCCCGGATGCAAAAACACTCATCCTCCTCGCTTCCAGAAGAGCCACGGAACTCGCCTACGGAATGCGCCCGATGGTGCGCTGCAAGGACGAGAACCACCTCGATGTGGCTCTCCTCGAAATCGCCGAAGGAAAACTCGCCGCGAACTTCGATGCGAAGTCCGATGATTTCATGCAGGAAATCATCGCTGCAAAAGAAGCCGCAAGACGCGAAAACGGCGAAATCAGAATGAGACACAATCATCCGGCAAACGAGGAGTGATCCTCCCCGTCCGGAAGAGAATCTGCGCGCCGTCCACTGCGACGGCGCGTCTTTTTTAGAAAGGAACATTTCCATGCCCGAAATCGCCATCATCATGGGCAGCAAAAGCGATCTGCTCTCGCTCAAAGGCGCATTCGATACCCTCAACAGCTTCAATGTTGAATTCACCGCACGCGTCATGTCCGCGCACCGCACCCCGGACGCCGCCGCCGATTTCGCTAAAACCGCGGAAGCGAACGGAATCAAGGTCATCATCTGCGCCGCCGGAATGGCGGCACACCTCGCCGGAGTGATCGCGGCGCACACCACCCTCCCCGTCATCGGCATCCCGATGGCCTGTGAACCGTTCAACGGATTCGACGCGCTTCTCGCAATGGTTCAGATGCCCCCGGGAATTCCCGTGGCAACCGTCACTGCCGGAAAAGCCGGAGCAAAAAATGCGGCTCTGCTCGCAATTTCCATGCTCGCGCTCTCCAATCCGGAACTCGCGGCAAAACTCAAAGCCTTCCGCGCCGAACAGAGCCGCAAGGTTGAAGAAGCCGACGCGGCCATCCAGGCGGAACTTGCAAAACTCAAATAACTCATTGAATATGAAACACTTCTCCGTTTTCCTCGCACTCAGTCTGCTCCTTTCTCTCTCCGGAGAGGAGGCTGCAAACGCACCGGGGAAAACGGAAAAATTTCAGTTCCAACCGGCGTTTCAGCAGGAGTTCAACACGCTCTTTGAAACGCTGAAACAGCGCGTTCCGGAATTCACGGATTCTCTGAACCGGACGGATGCGGAGCGCGCGCTTGCCGCCGCCATGCATGCCCTGCGCCGAGGAATCGAACCGGCGGAAAAGCCGGAATCTGTTCCGCCGCAAGAGAAAACCGCACAGGAATTCTCCGTATCCGGACAGCAGAACGAACCCCACTGTCTGCAAATCAACACCCTCAGCGCCAAAGCGTTCCGCGAACTGCTCCGTATTTACCGCGACGCGGCGAACGGAAGCGGTCTCATCCTCGACCTCCGCAACTGCGCCGGAGGGACCTGGGACAGCAATGCGTTCGAAAAACTGCTTGCGGAACCGCCGGTCCACACAGCAATTCTTTTAAGTTCAAAGACTTGCGGAGCGCCTGAAATTCTTGCAGCAAAGCTGATGGCCGCGCACCGCGGAATCGGAATCGGGGAACCGACGGCGGGACGCCCCTATCCGCGTGAACTGGTGAATGTCGGCTCCCGCGGCTGGCTCATGCCCCGTCCGCCGAAAGGCGCCGCCGATGTACCATACGAAAAAATCATTCCGCAAATCAGGATAGAAAACCAGTCGAAAACACCGGAACATTCCCCGGAAACGGATCCAGCTCTGCGGCGCGCGGCGGATCTGCTGATAAGTTTAAATCTTTTAGATCAAAAAGGGTTGAAAAAATAAATATGCCTGTTATAGTTACTACCGGACTTCTGCTGGTCTGCTCCAATCTGTTCATGACGTTCGCCTGGTACGGGCATTTGAAGGACATGTCCTCCAAGCCCTGGTACATCGCGGCGCTCGTGAGCTGGGGAATTGCGCTGTTCGAATATCTGATCCAGGTTCCCGCGAACCGGATGGGATATGCGGGCGGGCTGACACTCGCGCAACTCAAGATCATGCAGGAGGTGATTACGCTCTCGGTCTTTGTGCCCTTCTCCATTCTCTACATGAAGGAGGGTTTCAAGCTCGATTACGTCTGGGCGGCACTCTGCCTGACCGGAGCAGTTTATTTCATGTTCAGACACTAAACGGAGGTGACTATGATTCAGGAAACAGTGCACAGCATCGGAACTTTTCTTGCGGGAGACATCGCCATGACCCTTTACTGGTGTGCGGCGATCGGCGGAACAATCTTCTTCCTCATCTCGCTCATTTTCTCTTCGTTTGAAATCAGCGGAGTCGATTCACCCGATACCGCGCCGGACGGCACGTTTGACACGCTCGAACATGTCGACACCGGATTCACCGACTTTCAGTTCATCAGCATCAAATCCATTTTCGCATTTGTCACAATGTTCGGCTGGGTCGGCGTCGTCTGGGGACACCACGGATGGATCGGTTTTCTCGCCGCGCTCCTCATCGGGCTCTTCGCCATGTTCCTTACCGCCCTCGCGGTCTGGCTCATGCTGAAACTCCAGCACTCCGGAAACATCTCCGCTCAGGATATGGCGGGACTCAACGGAACCGTCTACATGAACATTCCCGCCGGACGCTCCGCCAGCGGAAAAGTGACCGTCGCCGTGCGCGGAGAGACACGCGAAGTCACGGCCGTCGCCGATGAAGAACTGCCGACCGGAACGCTGGTGCGTCTCGTCAAGCCGCTCGATCCTTCCAGGTTTCTCGTGGAAAGAGTGTAACGGTCATGGATGAGGAAAAGCTCGTTGCAGATCTGAAAACCGTTTTCCCGCAACGCCCCGAGGTTGCGGAAGGTCCCGGCGACGACTGCGCCGTCATTCATCTTCCGGATTCGGAACTTCTGCTTCTGGCCGCAGTCGATCAAGTGGTCGAATCCGTCCATTTTCTGCCCGGAGAACCGCCGGAACGCATTGCGGCGAAACTGGTGAAACGGAACGTCAGCGACATTGCCGCAATGGGCGGCTCCCCCGCTTACGCCATGCTGACTGCAGCCATGAATCCCCTCTCTCCGGAATTTCTTGCGGAGTTTCACCGCGGAGTGCAGAAAGCATGCGAAAAATATGGAATGTGCGTGGTCGGCGGCGACGTCTCTTCGCTCCCCTCGCCCGGTTCAGTTTTCACTCTTTCCATTTTCGGTTATTCCGCCCCGGGAACCGTCAAGCTCCGGCGCACGGCGCGCCCGGGCGACCTGCTCTGCGGAACCGGATGTTACGGACGTTCCTTCGAAACGGAGCATCATCTGGATTTCGAACCGCGTCTGCGCGAGGGTCAGTTCCTCGGGCAGTGCAAAGCAGTTCATGCGATGATGGACGTCAGCGACGGGCTGCTCAAAGACGCCCGGAGGATGGCGCTCGACTCCGGTCTTGCGCTGGAATTCGACTGCGCTTCCATTCCGCTCCGCGATGGGGCGACAACGGAAGATGCTCTTTGCGACGGTGAAGATTACGAACTGATCTGCGCCGTTGCTCCGGATGCAGCGGAAACTCTTCGCAGCGCCTTTCCGCATCTGACGCCAATGGGTAAATTCACGCGGGGGATTCCCGGAAATATTTCCGGACTCCCGGTTTTGACAAAGAAAGGATTCGATCACTTCCATGAAACAGTTTGACACCCACTCCCCCGAGGAAACCGAGGCGCTCGCGGCGCGGATCGCGTCTGAAACCAAGCCCGGAACCATCATTCTCCTGCGCGGAAATCTCGGTGCGGGCAAAACGGCATTCACCCGCGGATTCGCTCGCGGACTCGGCATCATCGACCCCGTCTCCAGCCCGACTTTCACCATCGTTCAGGAATATCCTTACGGCGACGGCAAAATGCTTTACCACATGGACCTCTACCGCATCAACAATTCGGACGCCGCACTAGCTTTCGGAATCGACGATTTCCTGTTTGCCCCGAACGCAATCTCTCTCATCGAATGGCCCGAACGCGCGGAGGATCTCTATCCGCCGGACGCGATCAATATCGAAATTGCGCACACCGACGATGAGAACCGCCGCATCATCACCATCCGGGACTGAAATGGAAGAACAGCTCACGTTCAAAATGGAAATCGCCTTCGACGGCACAAACTACCACGGCTGGCAGACTCAGCCGAACGGACTCGCCGTCCAGCAGGCGATCGAAGAGCGGCTCGGACGGCTTTTCGGCAACATTCCAATCCGCATTCAGGGCAGCAGCCGCACCGATTCCGGCGTCCACGCGCTCGGCATGGTCGCCTCTTTCCGCGCGCCGGAACGCCGCAACATTCCCGACTGGAAAATCCTGAAGGCGATGAACCGCCTGCTTCCCGACGATATCCGCATCCGTTCCGTGGAAGTCGTTCCGCCCGAATTCAATGCGCGCTTTGCAGCAAAAGGCAAATCGTATGTCTATGTCATCAACAGCGGCGAAGTCAATCCGTTTACATCCCGCTGGAGCTGGCGCCTCTTCGATTTCCAGAACATCGCCGCCGTCCAGACCGCTCTCGACTTCCTCCGCGGCACACACGACTTCACCAGCTTCGCCGTCGAATCGAAAAAATATGACGACCCGGTTCGCTCAATCATCCGCGCCGAAATCTATGAATGCGGCTCGTTGAAATGCATTCATTTCATCGGCGACGGCTTCCTTTACAAAATGGTACGCAGCATGGTCGGCGTGCTTGCGGAAATCGGACGCAACCGTCTGCCGCCCGAAATTATTCCGGAAATGCTGGAAATGCGCAACCGCTCCAGCGCACGCGACACCGCCCCCGCCGCGGGTCTCTTCCTCATGAAGGTATTCTATGAACACAACGGCTGGGACAACTATGAAATGCGCTCCGTTCCCTGGGAGCTTTACTGATGGTCGACCGCATCAAGGTTCGCGGCGCACGCGTTCACAATCTGAAGAACATCGACGTCGACATTCCGCTGAACAGAATCGTCGCGGTCTCCGGAGTTTCCGGTTCGGGCAAATCATCTCTTGCGCTCGGCGTGCTCTATGCGGAAGGCTCGCGCCGTTATCTGGAAGCCCTATCGACTTACACCCGCCGCCGCATGACGCAGGCGGCAAAAGCGGTGGTCGATGAAGTTCTCTATGTTCCCGCCGCGCTTGCGCTGCATCAGAGACCGGGTGTCCCGGGAATCCGCAGCACATTCGGGACAGGAACGGAACTGCTGAACAGCCTCCGTCTGATGTTCTCGCGTCTCGCACACCACCGCTGCCCGAACGGACATTACCTGGAACCGGCGCTCGCAGTTGCTGCGGAACAGCCCCTGCACTGTCCGGTCTGCGGAGCAGAATTCTATGCGCCCTCCGCCGAACAGCTTGCATTCAACAGTCAGGGAGCCTGCCCGAAGTGCGACGGCACAGGGCTTGTGCGGACGGTTGACCGCGCAACGCTCGTTCCCGATGAATCGCTCTCCATCGACGACGGCGCTGTCGCACCCTGGAACACGCTGATGTGGTCGCTTATGACCGACGTCTGCCGTGCAATGGGCGTCCGCACCGATGTTCCGTTCTCCGAACTCACAGAGAAGGAACGCGACATTGTCTTCAACGGGCCTGCCGTCAAAAAACATATTTTCTACAAGGCAAAGAATTCCGATACCGCTGGCGAACTCGATTTCACCTACTACAACGCCGTTTACACCGTGGAAAACGCCCTTGCGAAAGTCAAAGACGAAAGCGGCATGAAACGCGTCGAACGCTTCCTCAAACAGGAGATCTGCCCCGAATGCGGCGGAAGCCGTCTCTCCAACGCCGCCCGCGCGCCGCTCGTGCGCGGAATTTCACTTGATCAGGCATGCCGCATGACGCTTTCCGAGCTTTCTGTCTGGGTGCGCGGAGTCCCCGCCTCCCTGCCCGCGCCGATGCGGACAATGGCGGAAAACATCTGCGAATCCTTCCACGATGCGGCGCGCCGCCTGCTTGATCTCGGACTCGGGTATCTGACGCTCGACCGCGCCTCCGCCACGCTCTCCACGGGAGAACGCCAGAGAATGCAGCTTGCGCGCGCAGTCCGCAACCGCACGACCGGTGTTCTCTACGTCCTCGATGAACCCTCCATCGGACTGCATCCCGTAAACATCGCGGGGCTGACCGGCGTCATGCACGATCTGATTGCGGACGGGAATTCCGTCATCCTCGTCGACCACGATACGCAGGTGCTCGCGGAGGCCGACTGGATGATTGAAATGGGCCCCAAAGCCGGAGCTGAAGGCGGACGCGTTCTCGCGGAAGGAACAATTGCGGAAATTGCCAGGAACCCGCAATCCCTGATCGGACCGTTCCTCTCCGGCGGCTCAAAAGCCCCGTTACGCCCCCGCACTCCGGAAGCGGAACTGTTCCGCGAAGGACGCATTCACCTCTCCACCGGAGCGATCCACACCGTTCAGCCGCTGGAAGCAGACATTCCCAAAGGGCGGCTGACCGTCGTCACAGGCGTTTCCGGTTCGGGTAAAACCACGCTCATTCTGGAAAGCCTCATTCCCGCGCTTGAAGCGAAAATCGCCGACAGACGTCTGCCCGCGCACGTGCGGGCTGTCAACGCGGAAGGCATCCGGCAAGTCAAGCTCATTGACGCCACTCCGATCGGGATCAACGTCCGCTCCACCGTCGCAACCTACGCGAATGTTCATGATGAGCTCCGCAAAATCTTTGCAAAGACGCCCGATGCCAAAGCACGCGGATTCAAACCGGGAGACTTCTCCTACAACACCGGGAAACTGCGCTGCCCGACCTGCGACGGAACCGGAGAAATCAGTCTTGACGTGCAGTTTCTTCCCGATGTCGAAATTCCCTGCCCCGACTGCCGCGGCTCGCGCTATGCGAAAGAGGCGGACACTGTGCGGCTGCCGGTTGCGGACGGCTCCGTCTCGCTTCCCGAACTGATGGACATGGACGTTAATTCCGCCCTCAAAGTCTGCGGGAATCTGAAACTTGTGCACCAGCGGCTGAACACGCTCAAGGAACTCGGACTCGGCTATCTGACTCTCGGAGAGGAGACTCCGCGTCTTTCCGGCGGCGAAGCCCAGCGGCTCAAACTTTCCAGCGAAATGGGACGCGGTCAATCCGATACCGTTTTTGTTTTCGATGAGCCGACCATCGGTCTGCATCCCCTGGACGTCCGCACGCTCCTTGCGGTCTTCCAGAGACTGATCGACAGCGGCGCAACGGTTCTTGTCATTGAGCATGATCTCGACGTCATCCGCAGTGCGGACTTCATCATCGACATGGGACCGGGCGGCGGAACCGAGGGCGGGCGCATCGTCGCCGCAGGAACGCCGGAACAGATCCGCGCAAATCCGGAAAGCCGCACCGGAAGATTTCTCTGAAAATACAAAACGCGGCTTGAATCCGCGCCAATTGCAAGTATGGTATACGAAACCCAACAAAAGGAATAATCATGGCAAATCTTCAGAACGACAGCGACAAAACCAGCTACTGTCTCGGAATGGATATCGGAATGTCCTTCAAAAAGCTTCCGGTTGCAATCAACCTCGAAGCCGCGATCGCGGGCATCACCGACATGTACAACGGCGAAAAGCCGCAGATTGACGAACCGGAGTTCATGGAACTCATGCGCAAATTCCAGATGGAACTCCGTGCCGCCGCAGAAAAACAGGCCGCCGCGGCAGGCGCCGAAAACCAGAAACAGGAAGCCGAATTCCTCGCCAAGAACAAAGAGGACAAAGACGTTGTCACCACCGCTTCCGGACTCCAGTACAAGGTTCTCAAGCAGGGCAGCGGCGACAAACCGACCAGAGAGAGCACGGTTACCGTTCACTACACCGGCACGCTCCCCGACGGCACAGTGTTCGACAGCTCCGTCAAGCGCGGCGAACCCGCGACATTCCCGGTCAGCGGCGTGATTGCCGGCTGGACCGAAGCGCTGCAGCTTATGCAGGTCGGCAGCAAGTTCAAACTCTTCATCCCCGCCGCCCTCGCCTACGGCAAACGCGGAGCAGGTCAGCTCATCGGCCCCGATCAGATGCTGATTTTTGAAGTGGAACTGCTCGACATCAACAAGTAATCAGAATTCCTGATTTCCAGAAGACGGACTTGTCAGAACGGCAAGTCCGTTTTTTTTTGCACTTTCAGCGGTGCATCAGAAAGCCGGCAATGAATGCGGCGGCAAATTCCACGCGCAGGATGTGTGAACCGAAGGCGGCGGGAATAAAACCGGCGGAGGCAAATGCTTCAACTTCAGAATTGACATAACCGCCCTCGGGCCCGATCGCAAGAACGGTGTGCGGAGCTCCTGAAGGCAGAGTTTCGGCAGAACGGCCGGGATGCGCAATGATTTTCAGAGAATCCGGTGGAAACAAAGTCTCCGCATCGGCAAAGAATTCTTTCAGATAACGGTAAAAACGAATTTCGGGCATGACCGTGTCAAAGCCCTGCTCCAATCCCTCAATCACCTCCGCATGAATGGATTCCGGTACAAGAACCGTGCTGTTCCAATAGCTTTTTTCGACTTTTGCGGAGTGGGTGAAGATGATCTGTTTGATGCCGGAGGAAACGGCAAAATGAAGCACTTTTTTGAAGCTCTGCGGACGCGGCAGAGAGACGATCAGCGAAAGCGGAAGCGGTTTCGGCGGCTCCGCGGCAAACACTCCGGCTTCCAGAACGGCACGTCCTTTTTCCAGCTCAAGCAGAGTTGAAACTCCGGTTTTGCCGTTCAGGAATCCGGTTTTGACGGGGTCGCCAATCTTCGCCCGGAGCACGGTGCGGATATGCTCCGCACGCTCCCCGGTCACCGTGAAGCGGCGTTCCGGGGAGAGGTCTTCGGGACGGATGATCAGCAGGTTCATGCGCGGATTACCACGCTTCCCCGGTTTCCGCATGCTTGCGGAGAATATCGCGTTTGACCTTGCCGGAAAGGGTCTTCGGCAGAGTCTTCACAAACTCGATTTCACGCGGATACTTGTACGGAGCACTGTGGTGCTTTGCGTGCTGCTGAAGCTCGCGGACCAGCGACTCGGTGGGTTCGTAGCCGGGGTTGAGAATCACATACGCCTTGACCTTGGCGCCGCGGATCGGATCCGGAGCGCCGACGACCGCGACTTCACAGCAGGCGGGATGCGACATCAGAACCTCTTCCACTTCCAGAGGTCCGATGCGGTAACCGGAACTCTTGATGATATCGTCACTGCGTCCCACAAAGAAGAAGTAGCCCTTCTCGTTCATATACGCTTTGTCGCCGGTGTAGTAGAAGCCGTTGATGAAACTCTTGGTGTTCTCCTCTTCATTGAAGAGGTACTTGTCCATCAGACCGACCGGGCGGTGTTCGGGGTCGACTTTGACTGCGATGCGTCCGGGTTCACCCTGCGGAACCGGCTTGCCGTTGTCGTCATGAAGTTCGATGAACCAGCCCGGAGCGGGCTGTCCCATGGAGCCGGGCTGAGTCGGAATGTCAATATAGTTGCCGATCATGCAGACCGTTTCCGTCTGACCGTAAGCCTCGCGGATGGTGAGTCCGGTTCCCTCTTTCCAGAGACGGATGGTATCGACGTTCAGAGCTTCGCCCGCGCTGGTGCATTTTTTCAGTTCCGAGAGGTCGAACCGCTTGAGGTCATTGATGACAATCATGCGGTAAACGGTCGGGGGCGCGCAGAACGAAGTGATCTGATATTTTTCCAGAATCGGAAGAATTTCATCCGGAATGAATTTGCCGCGGATATCGTAAATGAAGACGCAGCAGCCGACAATCCACTGGCCGAAGTAGTTGCCCCAGAGATTTTTCGCCCAGCCGGCGTCGCTCAGGGAGTAGTGAAGGTCGTTTTTGTTGAGTCCGTGCCACATTTCCGCGGTGATGCGGTGTCCGAGCGGATACGCATGGGTGTGCTGAACCACCTTCGGCATCTTGCTCGTTCCGGAGGTGAAGGAAAGAAGCAGCGGGTCGGAGCTCTTGGTGCGGACCTGGGTCGGGGTTTTGACCCGGCGGCGGGAGAGCGGCATCCCCTTGATCTCCTGCGGATAGCTGAGCCAGCCCTTGCGCTCGCCGTCCACAATCATGCGGAAGTTGAGGAGCGGGCAGTCATCGTAGATTTCATCGAACTTGTGTGCGTTTTCCTGGTCGCTGATGACGACTTTGAATTTGCCGTAGTTCAGGCGTCCGCGGAGATCCTCCGGAGTCAGAAGAGAGGGAGAGGAGCACTGCACGGCGCCGAGTTTCATCAGAGCCAGCGAGAAAATCCACCACTCCGGAATGCGGGGAAGCATGATAAACACGCGGTCGCCCTTTGAAACTCCGTGTTTGAACAGAAGGTTAGCGGCCTGGTTGGAGAGGCGGCTGAAATCAAAATAGGTGAGTTTCCGTTCGCGCCCCTGCTGGTTCACCCAGATCATCGCGAGACGGTTCCGCTCTTTTTCCGCCCATTTGTCGACCACGTCGTAGGCGAAGTTGTAGTATTCCGGTACTTCTATTCCGTTTTTCCGCAGTTGCGCAACGGCTGCCAAATCTTCTTCAGGAAACTGGTTCACTTCCGAATCCCTTCTCTTTATTAGTCGTAAGATGTCTTAATTTACCTTAAAAATACAGGAATGCAACATATTCCGCAGATTTTTTTGCAAGATTTTCCGGAAAAATGCCGAATCAGTCCGAAACACGCTTGCAAAGAACACTTTCAATGATAGATTTCAACAGCAACATTAAACAAAAAGGACTGTTATGAGAAAATTCAAATGGGACAATACATGGTACTTCGGCGCAAACTTCATTCCCTCGACCGCAATCAATCAGCTTGAGATGTGGCAGGCGGAAACCTTTGACCCGGAAACCATACGGCGCGAGCTCGGATACGCTGCAGGAATCGGCATGAACCTCATGCGCGTCTTCCTCCACGACCTTCTCTGGGAACAGGATTCCGAAGGATTCCTCAAACGCATGGAACAGTATCTCGAAATCGCCGACGCCGCCGGAATCAAAACCATGTTCGTTTTCTTCGATGACTGCTGGAAACCGGAATTTGCTCTCGGCAAGCAGCCCGCTCCTGTTCCGCGCACCCACAACTCCGGCTGGATTCAGTCCCCCGGAAACCGCGCGGCCGACGACCTCTCCCAGAGACCGCGTCTCGAGCGCTACGTCAAAGGCGTTCTGACCCGTTTCGCGCATGACAGCCGCATTGCACTCTGGGATCTCTACAACGAACCCGGAAACGGTTCTTCCGGCGACCACGTCACCAAGACCGGACTCCGCGAATCCGCCTCCCTTCCCCTTCTGCGCGACGTCTTCCAGTGGGCGGAGGAAGTCCCCCCCGACCAGCCCATTACCGCGGGTCCATGGAACTTCGCAAAAAGCTTCGATGAAATCAACCGCTTCATGTTCGAACGCTCCGAAGTAGTCTCCTTCCATTCCTACAATCCTCCCGCGGAGCTCCGCGAGCGCATCAACTTCATCCGCTACATTGCCGACGGACGCCCCCTGCTCTGTTCCGAATACATGGCGCGGCACGCCGGAAGCACCTTCCGCGACTGCCTCCCGGTTCTCAAGGAAAACAACGTCAGCGCAATCAACTGGGGACTCGTCTCCGGCAAAACGCAGACCGTCTTTCCGTGGGCAAGCATGATGAATACCGCCGATCTCAGCATTCCGTTCCATGATGTTTTCGCCGATGACGGCACACTCCTCGTCCCCGATGAAAAAGAGGTTTTCGACTCCATCCGCAGCAAATAAAAAGGGAACAGTCATGCAGATCACATTCAAAAATTCATTTGTCGAAATCTGCGTGGAGCTTGAACCGTTCTTCCGTATTGAATCCTTCACGGACCTCAAGACCGGAAAGAACATGCTCTCCACCGGAACCCCGAAGTTCGTCGCCGACCGCGAAGTGCTTGCGGATTACAAGCTGACCGCCTCCGTTCAGACTCCGCAGGGCTGGAACTTCTCCTGGAAGAACGGTCCTGTCACCCTGACCCGTCACTGTTTCTTCTGGCAGAACGCCCCCGCGCTGCGCTGGTATGATACGTTTGAGACAGAGACCAACCTTGCAGCCGTCTGCTATTCCACGCTTGTCAATGCCAGCTTCCATACGGATGCACACGATGTCGAAGTCATCAACTTCTATTCGTGCAGTGACCAGTCGAACCACCGCATGATCAAGGGACCCGCGAAACCGGGCAAAAACTCCGGCGCTTACTGCACCGGAAACGGCATGTTCCTCTACAAAGAGGGTCCCATGCCCGACTCCCAGCCCATCCCGTGCGAATACGACTTCCTTTACAATCCGGAAGCCAATTCCGTCGAGATGCTCGGACTCGGCTTCGACAACCTCCGCAAGAACGAACCGCGCCGCGCAAACGGCGTTGTCATCGGGCTGACCCGCGACTTCGGGCTTCAGCGTTACTGGCTCGAACGCTACTCCGATTATCCTGAAAGCACCGCAACCGAAGTTCTCGCGAACTCCTGGCCCGACCTCACCTTCGGCGTCACCGAAGAGGCGATCACCAAAGAGCTTCACGGAGCGGCAAAGGCCGGAGTCAACGTTGTCTTCATTGATGACGGCTGGTTCTCCGCCTTCATGGGGGAAATCGACGAAATCAAGTTCCCGAACAAGTTCACCAAACTTGCTGAAATCGCACGCGGATACGGCATCGAAATCGGGCTCTGGTGCAATCCGCTCTGCATGGATTACAAGGATCCGCGCGTCGTTCAGTGGGACGGCGCCGAGTGTCACGACACCATGCTGGAACCCAATCCCTGGAACTGGCTCGCACGCGACAAGGATTACCAGCCAGTCGAACAGTACGTCGGCGACGGACGCGGCTACTATTCCGCAGACCTCATGAATCCCAGCTACTTTGAGCACATCAAAAACAAGCTGGTCGCAATCAACCGCGAATATGGAATCCGCCATTTCAAATTCGACATGTACCACCTCTTCTATTACAACACGCTCCTCGGCGATGCGCAGATGCATTATGAAGCCTACCGCGCATTCATGGATGCAATCAAAAAAGAGATTCCGGGACTTGTCGTTTCGATGGACGTCACCCGCCGCGGACGCCCGAACTTCGACTTCGGACTCGACTACGGGCGCCTCTTCCTCGAAAACCGCGGACGCAATATTCCCGATCACCGCTACTATCACCCGTACATGGCGCTCGGCAATCTCTGGTACACGCTGAAGTTCGCCCCCGCGAGCCATTGCGAAATCGAGATGATGCCGCAGGCGACGGATTACCCGCTCGAATACATTCTCGGAACCACCATTTTCGCCTCGCCGCTCTACTGGGGAGTGATCGACAACACCCCGGCGAACCGTCAGGCTGAAATGAAGGCGTTCTATGCGATGATCGCCCCGTACCGCAGGAAATTCCACAAATATCTTACCACATCCGAAGGCGAAATGCCGATGAAGGGAACTTGGAGCGCAATCGTCTCGGTCGCTCCGGATTACAGCGAAGGATTCATCGCAGTCTACCGCAACGGAGCGGAGAATGCGGAATATGAAATTGACCTCCCGTTCGGGAAATCGGTCCGGAAGATTTTCGGCGGAGGTTCCGCCGTTGTGGAAGGTGCTAAACTGAAAGCCGTGCTCCCGGAGGAATACTCCTGCGCACTCTATCAGTTCTGAATTTCATAAGAGACAGAAAGCTGAAGCCTTGCCGTTCATACAAAAACGGCAAGGCTTCACAGCTTTTAAAATTATTTTATCTGGAATGTTCCAGAATCTCGCGCTTGAGAAGCTCAAGGGCTTCCGTTTCGGGAAGCGTTGCAACGATTTTTCCGGATTTGAAAACCACAGCTTTGCCGTCACCGCCCGCAAGACCAATGTCCGCATCGTGCGCCTCGCCGGGACCGTTCACGACACAGCCCATCACGGCAATCTTGCGGAAACCGATATGGCGCCCCGCGCGCTTCAGCGACTGAATGTATTCATAGACCTCGGAAGCAAGCCCGGTCAGGTCAATCCGCGTGCGTCCGCACGTCGGGCACGACACGAATTCCGGTTCCGGCTTGCGCAGTCCGGCGGCTTCCAGAATCTGCAGTCCCGCACGGATCTCCTCCACCGGATCAGCGGTCAGGCTGACTCGCATGGTTTCGCCGATTCCCTCCAGCAGCAGAGCTCCGATACCGACCGCGGATTTGATGAGACCCGTTGCCGGAACACCCGCCTCCGTAACACCGATGTGAAGCGGAATATCGCTGATTTCCGCAAACCGGCGGCAGGCGTCAACCGTCGACACCACCGAACTGGATTTGAGAGAAACTTTAATCTGACGGAAACCGTACTGCTCCAGCAGCTTCACCTGTCCGAGCGCCGCTTCCGCAAGCGCCTGCGCCATTGCATCACGCGGAGCAAGCCCCGCGGCAAGTTTGGAATCATAAAGTCCATGCGGCAGACTTCCGGAATTTGCTCCGACGCGGATCGGAACCCCGGCCTCACCCGCGGCTTCGGCAACGGCACGGACACGGTCCGCAGATCCGATGTTGCCCGGGTTGATGCGGATTCCGTGAATCCCCGCTTTGATGGCGCCGAGCGCAAGGCGGTAATCAAAATGAATATCCGCAATCACCGGAATCGGAGTCCCTTCGAGAATCTCCGGCAGAGCGCGGAGAGCATCTTCATCGGGAACGGCGCAGCGGATAATGTCACATCCCGCATTCGCCAGTTCGCGGATCTGTGCAAGAGTCGCCGGCGCATCCGATGTGCGCGTATTCGTCATGGACTGAAGCGAAACCGGAGCCCCGCCGCCGATTGCGACGGAACCGACGTTAATCCTTCTTGTCGTTCTGGACATTTTTTCCATCCTTTGCAGGTTCGGCCGGCGCGGTGGTGGGTGTCTTCGATTCAATGCCGATTGCTTCCGGAGCAATCGACCCGATCACCCGGCGGACGTCATAGAACGAAACATAGAGCATGAACGCAACCAGCAGTCCGATGAAGCCCATCATAATCGGTTCCAGCACCTTTGCCGAAACAGGGCGGCGGAAAATCAGCTCCAGAATCGCAAGCAGAATGTGTCCGCCGTCGAGAACCGGAATCGGAAGCAGATTGAAGAGTCCGAGGCTGAACGAAACCAGAACCACAAGGCTGAGCCCCTGAATGATCGAGCCGCGATAGACCGAGATGTAAAGGACGCGTCCGATGCCGATCGGGCCGCTCAGGTGGCTGGGTTTGATTGTGGTGTGCGCCTTCGTCAGACCGAGCTTGTTGCCGAGGCTGACGCCGAGACTGCGCAAGGATTTGACCGTCATGTCTATCACATGCGTAAACTGGCTCCACGGCGTCGGATGCGTCAGATAGACAAAGTCCACGCCGATTGTGGTGAAGCGGATGAAGCGCGGTACCAGAGTGAGCTCCAGTTCCTTTTCTCCGCGCTTCACGGTCAGCTGAACAGCCTTTTCTCCGAGCGTAGACGGGAAAAGCGAGGGATTCGCAATCGGCTTGCCGTCTGCCTTGACAATCACGTCGCCGGGCAGCAGACCTGCGGCCTCCGCAGGCATTCCGGGCGAAACTTTTTCAATTTTCATTCCGCCGTCTTTTGCGGTGAACGTGAACCCCATGCGGTAAACGCCGTCGCGTCCCTGAACCTTCATCGGTTCGGGAACGATGTTCGGGATTTCAACCTGTTTGCCATCGCGCTTCACGGTAAGAGTGAACGGCTTGTCGGAGTTCATAGAGAGGAAAATCTCAAGATCATCGAATCCGGCAATCTTCTGTCCGTTCGCGGCAATCACCTCATCACCAGCAAGCACTCCGGCCTTCGCGGCGGCGGAACCGGATTCGGGATAGAGGCGCAGCGGAAGTTTCGGGCGGAAGAACGGATACGCAATCTCGTCGACCGGGCTGACAGCCTTGTTCACAACCGGACGGTAAGTGACCTGAATCACTTTCCCGTCGCGCTCCACGTCCAGCGTCACATTGCCGATAATCGTGAGTATCTCCGTTACGAATTCGCGCCAGGTGGCGTTGAAAGTCTTGCCGTTGAGCTTCAGAATTTTATCGCCTTCGCGCAGACCGGCACGGTATTCCGGACTCTCCTGCTCGATGGTTGCGACTTCGATAGTTGACAGCTTCGGCGTCTCCTGCGGCAGTCCGCCGATCCAGACGGCAACCGCGAGAATAAACCCGAAAATGATATTGAAGACAGGTCCCGCTGCAGCGGCAAGAATGCGGTCAACCGGCTTGCCCTTCGGAAGCGGATTGCCGTTTTCGTCCTTTGCCTCTCCGGTCGAATCAATCTGCGGAATATCGACGTATCCGCCGAACGGAATCCAGCCGATGCGGTATTCCACGCCCTTGTATTTCTTTCCCCAGATTTTGCGGAACCCGATGGAAAAGGCGATCACATGGAACCCGCGCCATTTGGCGACAAGGAAATGTCCGAGTTCATGCACAAAAATGCAGAGACCGAAAAAGAAAATCATAAAAATCGCCGATCCGACGATCGACAGAATATGTCCGATATCCATTCAAAACTCCTTTTTAGATTTGACGCGCAAATGCGCGCGCGTTATGATCCGCATCCAGGATTTCATCCATTCCTGCGTCGCCGCCGCGGGCAAAACGCTCCATGGTCCGTTCCACGATACGGAAAACATCAGTAAAACCGATTTCGCCTTTTGCAAAACGCTCAACGGCGACCTCATTTGCGGCGTTCATCACGGAGCCGGCGGTTCCGCCCATGCGGATCGCCTCGTAACCGTAACCCAGCGACGGGAAACGCTCCATATCCGGCTTCTCGAACGTCAGCCCGGAAAGCGCGGTCAGATCCAGACGCTTCAGTCCGCCGTCGCAGCGCTCCGGCCAGGTGAACGCGTACTGAATCGGGAAACGCATGTCCGGCACACTCATGTGCGCAAGAAACGCGCCGTCCTCGAACTCCGCCATCGAATGCACGATCGACTGCGGATGAACAAGCACCTTGATCCGGTCCGCACCGACATGGAAAAGATGATGCGCCTCAACCATTTCCAGCGCCTTGTTCATCAGCGACGCCGAGTCAATGGTCACTTTCGGTCCCATGCTCCAGGTCGGATGCTTCAGGGCGTCCGCGCAGGTCACGCGCGCCAGCTCCTCCTTCGGCAATTTGCGGAACGGTCCGCCGCTCGCCGTCAAAACAACATTGCGGACATTGCCGTGTCCTTGAAGACACTGGAAAATTGCGCTGTGTTCGCTGTCGACCGGAATCAGACGGATATTTTTTTCGCGGACGCGCTCCATGACGAGCCGTCCCGCCATGACGAGCACTTCTTTGCTTGCAAGCGCGATTTCCTTGCCCGCGTCAATCGCCGCAAGCACCAGCGGGAACCCCGCAGTTCCGACAATCGCACAGAGTATCATGTCCACATTCTCCGCCTGAACCAGTTCCGCAACAGCCTCCGTTCCTGCATATGCGCGGCATGACGGCGGAAGCGCAGACGCGAGTTCGCCGAGACGTTCCGGGGAGCCTGTCGCCGCGAACTCACAGCCGAGCAGAGCAGCCTGTTCCGCCAGACGTTTTACATTGCGGTTCCCTACCACGCCGGTCACATGGATGCGGTCGCGCAGGGCGGCGGCGACACGCACCGCGCTTTCGCCGACCGAGCCGGTTGAACCCAGAATGACGACGCGTCTCATTTCGGGCGGCTCTCCAGCATGAAGGTCACGGGACCGTCGTTGTGAATCTCCACCATCATATCCGCGCCGAAACGTCCGGTCTCGACATGCACGCCGAGATTGCGCACGAGTTCCACGAACTTCTCATAGAGCGGTTCCGCAATCTCCGGACGCGCCGCAAGATCAAAACCTGGACGGCGCCCTTTCACACAGTCTCCGTAAAGCGTGAACTGGGAAATCGCAAGCATTCCGCCCTTGATGTCCAGAAGAGAAAGGTTCATCTTGTCGTTCTCATCGGTGAAGATGCGCAGATTGACGCATTTGTTCGCCAGGTATTCGGCGTCCTCAACGGTATCCGTATGCGTCACGCCGACCAGAACGACAAGCCCTTTTCCGGTCTGTCCGACCACTTCGCCGTCAATCGAAACCGAGCCTTTTGCGGCACGCTGAATCAGAAGGCGCATAACTCACCCCTTGATCAGATTGAGAAATTCAAGACGCGTTGCCTCCTCGCGGCGGAAACTGCCGAGCATGCAGGAGGTTTTCATGACGGAATTCTGTTTTTCCACTCCGCGCATGAGCATGCAGAGATGCTGAGCTTCCACCACAACGCCCACGCCTTCCGGCATGATGCTTTCCATGATCTGCGCCGCAATCTGCCGAGTCATGCGCTCCTGAATCTGGAGACGGCGGGCGAAAACGTCCACCAGACGCGCCAGCTTGCTGACGCCGAAGACTTTGCCGCGCGGAACGTAGCCGAGATGCACTTTGCCGAAGAACGGAAGCATATGATGTTCGCACATGCTGTAAAACTCAATGTCGCGGACGATGATCATGTCGTCGCAGTCCTCGTTGAAGATTGCGCCGTTGATCACTTCGTCGATATTCTGTTTGTAGCCGCGCGTCAGGAACTGAAGGCTTTTGCGGACGCGCTCCGGGGTTTTGAGCAGCCCTTCGCGCTCCGGATCTTCGCCGAGGTCGAGAAGTATCTGGCGGATTTCATTTTCAATCATGTCAATACTCACTTTCTTTCGAGCAGGACTGTTGCGTAAGTTTCGACGCCTTCACCGCGTCCGCAGAAGCCCATGCCCTCCGTTGTTTTGCCTTTGATGGAAATCTGATCGACCGCAATGCCGAGCGCCTCCGCAATCCGCTCCCGCATGGCGGCGGTAAACGGGGAAATCTTCGGACGCTGTGCAACGATCGTAATGTCAATGTTGGAAATGCTCCACTCCGCGAATTCGGGACGGGCGAACGCCTGCTTCAGCAGGACTATGCTGTCCGCGCCGCGGAAACGCTCGTCTGTATCGGGGAACATCTTGCCGATATCGCCCAGCGCAAGCGCGCCGAGCAGCGCGTCGGTCAGCGCATGGGCGGCGGCGTCGGCGTCGCTGTGCCCCGCAAGCCCGCGGTCATACGGAATCGTCACTCCGCAGAGTATAAGCGGACGCCCCTCCGCGAAACGGTGCGCATCGTATCCGCTCCCAATCCGGAACTGGTTCATAATTTGCACTCCAGTAAATAGAGCCACACGCAGACCGACCCGGCGCACATTGCCCCGGCGACAACCGCACGGCTCCAGCTTTTAAATATGAAACTCAGAAGACACAGACACGCCGAGCTCCCCGCCGAGACCAGTGAAAGGATGATCCCGACCGACATCATCGCGTTTGCGGCGGAAAGCATCATGTACCCCCAGAAACCGGGAGAGATTCCCGCCGCGCGCCAGCCCTGCGCCGCTCCGGATACCGCCAGCACCAGCCCGGCTCCAGCCGCAGCCAGCCCCAGCACAATTCCGGTAAAAAACAGCAAAAACGAAATCAGAAATTTCATACGCGGCGCTCTCTGCATCCTCTCTTTTAAATACAGCTGATAATATACAACCCGATTCCGCTTTATTCCAATAAGGTTTGCAGAAAATCAACAGAAATCGGGATTTTTCTTTTTTTAATAAATTAGATGTTTCTAATTTGACTTTTCTAAAACAGCGGATATATTTCCTTATTCCGCAAGAGAAGCAACTTTATCCCATTCATTTTAAGGAAAACGAGCTTTTCAGAAACAAAAAGTTAGCTAAAGCTAATTACATAAACAGAAAGAGAAAATATGAGCGGCGGACAGTGCGAACACCGGAAGGAGCTGATGAAGTTTCTTCTGATTAAAACCGCTCCCGTGCGGAGCGGCGTCAAACCGGCGGAATTTCTGCGGGTCAGGAAATGCTACCGGAGCAAACCCGAACAGAGCTTCTGCATTCATCAGGCGGAAATCCTCGCGACGCTCCGTCTTCCATGCCGGTTCCTCAGAAAAGACACGGAAAGTTCGCTGCTCCTGTTCTATCAGCCGGAACTGCTGCAGGAGACTCTCCGCGATCCGATCATCCGGGAGGAACTCACACGACTCGGCTATCCGGAAGAATTCTCCGCAGCCGCGGCTTTGAAATTTCTGCAGAAGCGCTTTGCGGAAGAGAATTTGCCGCATGAAATCGGATTCTTCCTCGGATATCCGCCGAAAGACGTCATCGGCTATCTGCGCAAAGAAAAACGGACGCCGGTTCCGCACGGAATCTGGCAGGTGTTCGGCGACCCGGCGGAGTCGCTCCGCAGAATGAAACTCTACAGCTCCGTCGAAAGCCTCGCGGAAAAAATTCTCGAAACCTATCAGGACATCGGAGTATGTCTTGAAAAAATAACCTCGGAAATCAATATGAAGGAGGTCAGTTATGTCTGACGTAAAAGTAATCTTCGGAAGCACAACCGGATGCACGGAAGCCGCCGCGAACATCATCGCGGCAAACTTCGGAACAACGGCGATTAATGTCGCAAACGCAGCCCCTGCCGATTTCCAGGCGGATCTGCTTATCCTCGGAACTTCCACCTGGGGCGTCGGAGACCTGCAGGACGACTGGTTCGCCGGAGTTCAGATGCTGGACGGCATCGACCTCAAAGGCAAAAAAGCCGCCGTCTTCGCCATGGGCGACCAGTGCGGATTCGCCGACTCCTACGTCGATTCCATGCGCACCCTCGCCGACAAACTTGAAGAACGCGGAGCAGCGCTCATCGGCAAAACCTCCTCCGCAGGCTACACGCATACAGCCTCAACGGCGGATCAGGACGGTTTCTTCTGCGGGCTCGCACTCGACGACACGAACGAGCCGGACAAGACCGCCGACCGCATCGCAAAGTGGTGCGATCAGCTCCGCGCAGAAATGAAATAACACAACCGCCAGACTTCCCGCCGCATCATCTCCCGGAAAATCTGCAATTTCCGGGAGATTTTTTATATTCCTCTCATAAAAACAATTTTTCCCGCCTTGATTTTTGCTTTTGTTCAATTATATTCTCCCCTGAGACTAACTTCTAACAGGGATTTGACGATGAAGCAGAAACTTTTACTTTTAGCGGCGGTGTTTTTCGGAGTGATGGCTTTCATGCTCACATTCCAGCAGATCAACCAGGAAAAGAAAAAAATCCAGGCGGCAACCACCGAAGTCGCCGTCATTCAGCTTGTGAAAGACATTGCGGAAAACGAACCGATCACCGAAGACGCAATCCGCGGTGCGAAAATCAAAATGTACGCCTCGCAGCTCTCCTCCAGCCGCCATATTCCATACAGCCAGAAGAGCCTTATCATCAACCGCAAGGCGCAGCTCTCCATCCAGCGCGGAAAAATCCTGCAGTGGAATGACCTCCAGAACGCCGTCTCCGGCGGCAAAGAGGGACTCACCCGTCTCATTCAGCCCGGATACCGCGCAGTCTCCATTGCCGTCGACCAGACCGCATCCGTTTCCGGACTCGTTCAGCCCAACAACTACGTCGATCTCATCGGGACCTTCAAGTTCCCCGACATGCGCGGCGATTCCACGCTCGACACCATCACACTCACCATTCTTCAGAAAGTGCGCGTCATTGCGACCGGAACAGATTACGGCGTGCAGGAAGGAAAGCGCATCGCCCGCGGATATTCAACCGTCACTCTTGAACTCTCCCCCAAAGAGGTTGAAATGATCATCTTCGCTTCCCAGAAGGGACGCATTCAGATGAGCCTGCGCAACTATGAAGACGCCGCCGTCGCCACCGACCTCCAGAGCGTCAACTGGAAATACCTCCAGCAGAACGTCAACCGCTACATGAAGGAACGGGAACAGAAAAACACGCGTCTGAGGTACTGATTCATGTATGAAATCCTGATCAGAATTCCCGGACGCGACGAAATCAAAGCCCGTCTGGTTCCGGGAACTTACCGGGTCGGTTCAAGCCCCGCGAGCCACCTGACGCTCAACGCGTCCGGCGTGGTTCCGCGTCACTGCCTGTTCACCGCGACCGATACCGACCTCAAAATCGCCGATCTCGGCGGAGGAATCGAAGTCGACGGCGAAGCGTTTCACGACACCACGGTTCACATCCGCCCGGGCAGCCGCGTCCGCATCGGCGAAGCGGAGATTCTTGCGCTCGGAACCGAAGACCGCGAAGAGCGGAAGCCGGAACCGCCGAAGCCCGTTTCCGCCCCGCCTCCGCCCGCACCGGCGCAGCGTCCGCTGAACAATCAGGGCAAACATGAGATTCCGATTCTCGCAGTCTCCGGAATCCCGCTTGCCGCACGCCCGTTCGTACAGGAAATCAAACGCCTCGCGCACATCGAACTGCTCAAACGGCTGAACCTCAAACGCATGGTTCTCGCAGGGACCGCACAGAGCGATCTCGAGAAAAAGGCGAAAGACACCATTCATGAAATCATCTCCGAACTCACCGTCACCCTTCCCGCTGGTGTGACAACCGACAAGATCGAACGGGAACTCGTTCATGAAGCCATCGGGCTCGGACCGCTTGAAGACCTCATCGCCATGCCGGAAATCTCCGAAATCATGGTGAACGGCCCCGACAGCGTCTACGTCGAAACCAAAGGTGTTCTGCATAAAACCGATATGGCATTTGCCGACAATCATCAGGTCATCGCGGCAATCGAACGCATCGTCTCACCCCTCGGACGCCGCATCGATGAAAGCTCCCCGATGGTCGACGCGCGTCTTCAGGACGGTTCCCGTGTGAACGCAATCATCCCGCCGCTCTCGCTGGTCGGACCGACGATTACCATCCGTAAATTCTCACGGAACCCGCTGCAGATCGACGACCTTGTCCGCTTCGGGTCCATCTCTTACGAAATGGCGGATTTCCTGAACGTCTGCGTCAAACTCCGCAAAAACATCATCATCTCCGGCGGAACCGGTTCCGGAAAAACGACGCTGCTCAACATTCTGAGCTCGTTCCTGCCCGATACCGAACGCATCATCACCATTGAAGACGCGGCGGAACTCCAGCTGCGCCAGGATCATGTGGTCCGCCTCGAATCGCGTCCCGCGAACATCGAAGGCAAAGGCGAAGTCAACATCCGCGATCTCGTCCGCAACTCCCTGCGAATGCGTCCGGACCGCATCGTCATCGGCGAGTGCCGCGGCGGCGAAGCGCTCGACATGCTTCAGGCAATGAATACCGGTCACGACGGCTCGCTCACAACCATCCACGCGAACACTCCGCGCGATGCGCTTTCGCGTCTTGAAACCCTCGTTCTCATGGCGGGATTCGATCTGCCCCTCCGCGCAATCCGCGAACAGATCGCATCCGCAATCGCAATCATCGTGCAGATCAACCGCGAAAAGGACGGCACGCGAAAAGTCACAAACATCTCTGAAATCACCCGCATGGAAGGCGACATGATCACCATGCAGGACATCTTCACCTATCATCAGGACGGCTGGGATGCCAACGGCAAAATGACCGGGCGCCATGTCCCTTCCGGCAATCTGCCCTCGTTCATGGAGGACATCAAGCGCGCCGGACTCAAACTCGACCTTGAAATCTTCACCCGCGGAATGCTGAAAGGAGAGGAGCGCTGATGGAACTGCTGACAAATCTGACTCTGATCGCATGCCTCTGCTCCGCGCTCGCCGTCACCTGCGCGACCATTGTCATCGTCGACTTCATCACCGAAGCCTCCAACCGCTACAAAGAGCGGTATATTGAGGAGACCTCCGTACAGTACGACGACATTCTGCTTCAGATGCCGCCGGAGAAAATTTTTTATCTGAGTCTTGCATTTGCCGGACTCGGCGCGTTTCTTGGAATCGCGTTCGCCGCCTTCACCGGAACGCTCTCCGCTGCAAAGATTTTCCTTTTCGGAACAGTCGGGCTCGTCGTCGCCTTTCCTGCGCCGCGCTTCTACCTGCGCTTCCTCAAGAACCAGCGTCTGGCAAAGTTCAACGAACAGCTTGAAGATGCGCTTCTCTCCATCAGCGGCTCGCTCAAGGCGGGATTCAGCCTTCCGCAGGCGCTCGATGAAATCGCAAAAGCCAACCGCCACCCGATCTCCTTCGAATTCAATCTTCTGACGCAGGAGCTGCGCCTCGGCGTGAGCTTCGATGAAGCCTTCACAAAAATGTCCAAACGCGTCGGATCCAAAGATTTTGAACTGGTCGCCATCGCCGTCATCACCGCGCGTCAGACAGGCGGCGAACTGACGAACGTTCTGGAACGGCTCGCCTACGTCATCCGGGAGCGTCTCCGCATCACCCGCAAAGTTTCCGCGCTGACCGCCCAGGGAAGACTTCAGGCGATCATCATCGGAGCCATGCCGTTCCTGCTCCTTGCCGCAATGGCGTACATCGCGCCCGACATGGTCAACGCTTTCCTGAATTCCCCGCTCGGAATTCTTCTGCTGTTCGCCGCGATTGCGCTGGTTGTGACCGGCTTCCTCGTCATCCGCAAAATCACCAACATTGATATTTAAGGAGGACAACCGCTCATGGATCTGCTTCTGACAACCACCGCCGCGCTCTGCGCCGGAATCTCCTGCACCGCTGTGCTCTGTCTCATCATCGGCGCCCTCTCCTCCATTGAATTCGACAAAAACGCAGGCGAACCGCTCGAAATCCGCAAGCCGGTTCCGGTTCTCATCAAAATCGTGCTTCCGCTGACAGGGAACCTTCTTCCGCTCATGCACGCGCCGCTCTTTCAGGATTCCCTACGCAAGACCTCGAACCAGCTTATGATGGCGGGATACGACCAGACGCTTTCCGCGGAACGCTTCCTCGCCGCGCGTCTTCTGCTGCTCGGACTCGGCGTCATCGTCATGATCCTCTGCGGAGCCGCAGGCAAACTGCTTTACGGACTCATCCTCCTCGCCATGTTCTATGTCTATCCCGGAGCCTGGCTGCGCAACATGGTAAGCAAACGCCACTTCTCGATCCTGCGCGCACTCCCGAACCTGCTCGACCTGCTCACCCTTTCCGTCGAAGCCGGAAAAGACTTTCTTTCCGCACTCAAGGACATCCTCGCGCGGCGCCCGGTCGACGCCCTCGGCGAAGAGTTCATGCGCGCGCTTCAGGAAATTCAGCTCGGCAAAAAACGCCAGACCGCGCTCCGCGACATGGCGCAGCGCACCCAGCAGCCCGAACTTTCCGCCGTTCTGAACGCAATTGTCCAGGCGGATGAACTCGGTATCAGCATCGGCGGACTCCTCCGCATTCAGAGCGACCAGCTCCGCAACAAGCGTTTCGCCCTCGCGGAAAAACTCGCGGGCGAAGCCCCGGTCAAACTTCTCATGCCGGTCGTCCTCTTCATCTTCCCCGCCGTCTTCCTGCTGATGCTCGGCCCCGTAATCCTCCAGGCAATGAAAGCGATGCGGTAACCCATGATTCTGCATAACGTCACACGCAAAACTGTTCTCGCGAAAGAGCCGCGCCGCGCGCGAGCCTTCTTCACGCGGATGCGCGGCATGATCGGACGCAGCTTCTCGGACGAGTTCGACGCCCTCATCTTTGAACACTGCAACGCCGTCCACTCGCTCTTCATGTCGCAGCCCATCGACGTTCTGTTTCTTTCCGGCGACAACCGGATTGTTCATCAGCGCACAGCCTTTCCGCCCTGGCGGTTCTGTGAAGGCTGCCGCGCCGCCGTGCTCACCATCGAACTGCCCGCCGGAACCCTCGCACGGACCGGCACGCAGACCGGAGATTATATTGATCTGGATGTGGAACTGCTCCCCGAACTGAACGCCCGTCCGTCCGGACTCGCCGGGACAGCCCCCGCACCAACGAACTTATTCGGAGATAAATCATGAAACTCTTTTTTCTGAACGGTCCCAGAGCGGGAACCAACATGGAACTCACCCCGCCCGGCGTATCCGTCGGACGCGAAGAGGACAACGACATCCAGCTTCTCGTCACCGGCGTTTCGCGCTATCATGCGAAAATAACCTTCAACGGCTCCGCCTGGTCAATCCTCGATCTCGGCAGCACCAACGGAACCCGTCTCAACGGCAAACAGATTTCCGCGGAAACCGCACTGGCGGACGGCGACACCATTGTCATCGGCGATCAGACGCTCATTTTTGCAGAACAGCTTGCCGCACCGGAACCCGAAGCGTCCGCCCCGGCTCCCGCACCCGCACCGGAACAGCCGTCCAAACCGTCCGTCGACCTGAAATCCCTCGAAACGCTCTTTTCCAAAGACAAAAAGAAAGAGGAGGAAAAGAAGGGTTCCGCTCCGGCACAGAAGAAATTCAAACTTCTCTATCCGGTCCTCGTCTTTGCGCTCGCACTGATCGTCCTTGCAGTCTTCGTCAAACTCAATATGATGGAACCGAAAGCGGAGAGTTCACAAGCTGCTGCAGTCAAAAAACCGGATTTCGTTCTGAGCTACCAGCGCACAAAAACCGAACCCGGCAACATCTTCCGTTTTGCGCTGACCGTTGAAAACGACACTGCGTATTTCACGCTCGATGACCTCAAATACGGACGCCATTTCCAGAAAACGATTCCGTCCGTCCCCGCGCAGGCGATGCAGGATCTGCGCGATGCCATCCTCGCAACCGACTTCATGAAGCTCCAGCAGGATCCCGAAGATGTTGTCACCAAAGACGTTGACGAAAACCGCACGCTGACCATCGTTCAAAACAACAGACAGAACACCATCACCGTCCACAACAATTTCGCCAAAAGTTCCTTTGAAGCCATTGAACGGGCCATCGACCGCTTCTCCGACGACAACGGTCTGATCTCCGTCTCCATGAATGTCGAAGAAATGCAAAAATATGCGCATCTGACCTTCCGCAAGGCCGAGGACCTTTACGAATCCTATCAGGCAAAACCGGAAAACCTCCGTCAGGCCATCTCACGCTACAAACTTTCCATGGAATACTTCGAGCAGTTCACCCCAAAACCGCAGGAATGGGATGTGGCCCGCAAACATCTCGCGGAAGCGGAACAGAAATTTGAAAAACTCCGCCGCGACCTTGAATTCAATATTCAGCAGTTCTACAAACTGCGCGACTACGCCCGCGCCTCCGCCGAATGCCAGAAAGCCATGGATCTGCTCGGTCCCGACAGCAAAGCATATCCCAAACTCAAAACCTACAAACTCGAATTCGACAGGCAGCTGAGAAGGAAGTGACCTCATGAAAAAATATTCTCTTTTCGCCCTCGTCTCCGCACTCGCCCTGCTCCTTGCTGGATGCGGAGAAAAAAAACAGGAAGATCCGCGCGCGGTACTCCGCATCAATTCGAAACCGCAGGATGCGGAAGTCGTGCTTCTCGGCAAGCCGCAGGGGAAAACCCCGTTCGGCTGCCGCATTCCCGCCGGAACACATCTGCTCAAACTCTCCAAGCCGGGCTATGAAACCGTCTGGAAAATCATCAAACTGGAACCCCGCCAGAAACTTCAGATCACGGAAACGCTGAAACAGCAGACCGCCTCCGTCCTCTTCCAGACAACTCCCGCCGGCGCAGCCGTAATCATGGACGGCAAAGAGCTCGGCGTGACCCCGTTCAGCATCCGGGATCTGCCCGTCGGCAAGTACACCGCAACACTGAAGCTCAGCGGTTATGCACAGCGGAATGTCGAATGGGAAATCTCCGACGCCCGCCCGCGCCTGGTTCAAACCGTCCTTCAGTCAAACGTCGGCACACTTTCCGTCAAATCCGCCCCGAAAGCCGCGATCGTCTACCTTGACGGGCAAGACGTCGGTCGCACCCCCTACTCCGGATCGCACGAACAGGGCAGATACACACTGAAAGTCCAGAGCAGCGGCTACACGCCCTACCAGCAGGCCGTCACCATCCACCGCGATAAAACAACGGCAATCAATGTAAAACTGAATCCGCTTCCCGGCGCGCTCTCCATCACAACCGAACCGGTCAACGCCTCGATCCGCATCAACGGCAAAGACTACGGAACCGCCCCCGTCACCGTCAAAAACCTCCCGGTCGGCAAGTACACCGTCACAGCCTCCCGCAGCGGCTATGACACCGAAACAGTCAAGCTCGACCTTCCCGCCGGCGAAAAACTTTCACACACATTCTCCATGAAGGTCAACACCGGCGGCATCGACTTCGCCACCTACCCCGCCGGAATCACAGTTTATCTCGACGGCAAGGAACTCGGCGCGACCATTCCAGACGCCAATTCAGCCAACTCCAAAGTATTTTCCGTCCGCGGTCTGAAGCCCGGAATCCACACGCTTCAGCTTGTACACAAACATGCACGCCCCGACCGGAAAATTGTCAAAGTCAACGTTGCAAAAGGAGAAATCAAACGTCTGGATACCCAGAAAATGTGGATTGCGAACACTCTGCTGAAACTCAAATCCGGCGAACAGATCCACGGACGCCTCATTTCCCAGTCAAACAAAAGCGTCATTTTTGAACCGGAACCGGGCGTGACTTACTCCTACAAGCGCGAAGACATCGAATCCATAGCCACCCTGAAACGCGAGGAATGACCATGTTTGAATTTTTCAATCCCCGCCTTATGTATCTGATTCTTCTTCCGCTCTGCGCTGTGCTGTGCATCACGGGAGGAATCCTGCTGCTGAAAGTAAATAAAGAAAACCTGGAGAAACGGGAAAAACTTCCGCGTGCAGTGCTCCCCGGCGCCATTCTCGGAATCATCGACCTGCTCTGGTGCATCCCGAACGCCATGCCGATTCTCCCGGAATCGCTGCATAAATATCTGCTGCCGCTTGCAATTCTGCTGATCATCCTCGCTTACTGCGCGCTCGATCACCTGTTTTCGCGCGCGATCGGCGGCTTCATGATCCTGACGGCACATTTCTACCTGAAAGAATCGTTCGCCTCCCCGACCATGCTCTCCGCCGTCTTCGCGACGTTCTGTCTGATCTTTGGAACGATCGGCATTTTCATTTCAGGCAAACCGCACCTCACGCGGGAAATCATCCGCCTTTCCGTGACGAAGTACCGTCCGGTGATGCCGGTTTTTCTCTTTCTTTTCGCAATTGTTTCACTTGCAACCTTTATTCTGAATCTTACCGGAGCTGACAAAATATGAGCACCACCCCGTCCGCCGAATGCCTCGCCTTTCTGAAACGCTTTGTCCCGGAGACCCGTTTTGACGACTTCATGAAAGCCTGTTCGATTTTTGAAGATGTTCTTTACGAAACGAACAAGACCATGAATCTGACCCGTATCCCGCCGGAGGATTTCTGGAGCAAACATATTGCGGATTCCGTTTCGATTGCGCCGTATCTGGACGGGAAATTCAATCTTTGCGACGTCGGCTGCGGTGCGGGCTTCCCCTCGCTTCCTCTTGCCGCAGCTTTCCCGGATCTTCAGATCACCTCTGTCGATTCGACCCGCAAAAAAATTGATTTTGTGAACCGCGCCGCGGAAGCGATGGGACTTGACAATCTGGAAGCTCTCCACGCCCGTGCGAACGAGCTTGCCTCATCGGAGGATTACGGACATCATTTTGAGATTGTCACCGCGCGAGCAGTTTCGGATTCCATGAAACTGATCAAGGAGGTTTCCGGACTCCTCCGCAAGGATGCGCTGCTCTACGTCTACCGCACGCCCGACCAGCGCGACAAAGAGAAGCCGGAGCTTCAGAAACTGGCTCTCCGTTTCCGCTGCACCGACACCTTTGAGCTTCCCGACAACGCCGGCACCCGTCTTTTCATGACCCTCCCCCCGGTTCACAGGAAAAAGTAAAGAGAACATACGGTATTTTCAAAAAAAGCGGAGACAAGCACCTCCGCTTTTTACTATCATTCCCCCTTCTAATCAACGTTTTTTATTCTGTTTGAAGTATTTCAGCAGAACCTGTTTCCGGTCCGTATCCTTTTCGGCTTTCCTGATTTTGTCCGGAGAACCTTCATGTTCCAGACTCCACCCCTCCCATTCGCGGAAAGCGTGGTAAGTCCAGTCCCACTTGTATTCCTCGAAAATGGAAATCAGTTCATCCAGATAACCGGCTCCGCCGGGCGCCCAGACGGCTACCGAAAACTCCCCCGCCTGGATTTTGGCGCCATACTTCTGCTGGAATTTGCGGACGGACTTCATGGATTCGGCAAGACGTGAACGGTTCCAGCCGGCGTCACGGTAATCAAAACGTCTGGCATAATACGTTTTGATGTAGCTCAAATCACCGACTCCCTGATGCGTATATTCCCCCGGAGCGTACATATGAATGGAGTAGATGATATTGGAAAGCGGCATGGGCAGCATTTCAAAAAATACCGGACTCGCCATATGATTGCTCTCGACCATGACAGGAACTTCCGGATCAACGGAACGGATCGCTTTCGCCGCATCATACTGCAAATTCCAGAAACTGTACGGCACTGTCCCGTGCTGAATCGGTTCATTGCAGAGATCATACGCATAAATCTGCGGATTCCCTTTGAACCGCCGCGCTGTTTCCTGCCAGATTTTGATGAAGGCGTCACGATATTCCGTTTCATGCATAATCCGGAAATGGGAACTGTCCGCTTTCGCGGCGGCCGCATCTTTCCCGTACCGCCCGCCGAGCACATGATGCATGTCCACAATGACTTTGATGTCATGCTTTTTCAGCAGCGGCATCAGTTTTTCAAGATGTGCAAGCGCATCATTGAACCACTTTCTGTAGACGGCAATATTCTTCACATCCGGACATCCTCCGACAATCTGGTAACGGACCAGATTGACATTCCATGCCGCAAGCTCACGAATATCATCTTCCGTAAACTGCGGCCAAACCGGAGACATTACCCCGCGCCGCGGAACGTCGGAGAGGACACGGGAGGTGTATTCGCACTTGAACCCTTCCGGGAGAACGATATCCGAGACGGGAGCAATGGGAAACTCTTCAATGGAAACATTGCGGAACTGCAGAGTTCCCCATCCCTGCTGAATTCCGAAAACAATCTGGGCATCATCAATATCTGCCGGGAAATTGCAGAAAAGCGTTAGCGGAACCCATTCACTCCGTGTCCCCTTGAACCGGGGACTCACGAAGAAATTTTTGACCTTGGCCTTGCTGTTGTAAACCAGAATCTTGCCTCCGGAATGCGGATTTCCTTTGACTGTTTCAATGTCCCTGCACCGGATCTCGCAGCGAATCTGCAAACCTTTTCCAAGCAGTTTTTCAAGAGGCAAATCCAGAATCGCTCCGCGTGTTTCATTGGAAATTCCCGGCTGTTCGGGAATCTCTACCGTAAACACTCCCTTATCATGGGATACGCTGAACGTTCCGCCGTCCACGGAAAATCTGCCGAGACGGAAATCTTTTTCTCCGAGCGCAATCTCCTCTCCGCCGAAAAGAGGAAGCGCCGCTGCACATAATGCGCATAATGCTGAAAGCAGTTTTCTTCTCATGCCGTATTCTCCGGTTATTTTGTGTTCAAGCCAAAGTATTTGAGCATGACCTGCTTGCGGTCGGTGTCCTTTACGGCCTTCCGGATCTGATCCGGAGTTCCTTCATGCTCCAGGCTCCAGCCATCCCACTCGCGGAATGCGTGATAAGTCCAGTCCCACTTGTATTCCTCGAAAATGGAAACGAGCTCATCCAGATAGTTCGCCGCCCCGGGAGCCCAGATCGCAACGGAAAACTCGCCCACCTGGATTTTAGCTCCATATTTCTGCTGAAATTTACGCACAGCCTCCATGGATTTCGCCAGGCGGGCGCGGTTCCATCCGGCATTCCGGTAATCAAAATGCTTCGCGTAAAACTGCTTGGAATAACTCGTGTCATTGACTCCCTGATGCGTATATTCTCCCGGAACATACATATGAATCGAGTAAATGATGTTGTCAAGCGGCATCGGTGTCATTTCAAAGAAAACCGGACTCGCCATATGGTTGCTTTCAACCATGACGGGAACTTCCGGATCAACGGAGCGGATCGCTTTCGCCGCCTCATACTGCAGATTCCAGAAGCTGCAGGGAACCGCTCCATGCTGAATCGGTTCATTGCAGAGGTCGTAGGCGTAAATCTGCGTATTTCCCTTGAATCTCCGGGCGGTTTCCCGCCAGATCCGGATAAACGCATCGCGGTATCCGGCTTCATGCATCGCACGGAAATGCGAACTGTCGGCTTTGGCGGCCTCGGCGTCCTTGCCATATCGTCCGCCAACCACATAGTGCATATCGACAATGACCTTGATACCGTATTTCTTCAGCAGGGGCATCAGTTTTTCAAGATGAGTGAGCGCATCATTGAACCATTTTTCATACACCTCTATGTTTTTGACGTCCGGGCATCCGTCAACGATCTGATAACGCAGCAGATTGACATTCCACGAAGCCAGGTCGTGAATGTCCTGCTCCTTCAGGTTCTTCCATGCAGGACTCATCACACCGCGGCGGCGGACATCCCGCTTGACGCGGTCCGTGTATTTCTGCACAAAGTTTTCCGGAACCTTCACACTGGTGACCGGAGCGACGGGATAAGTCTCATAAACCAGATTGCGGAACTGCAGTTTTCCCCATCCCTGCTGGATTCCGAAAACAACATGAACCGACTGCTGGTCTTCCGGAAAACTGCATTCCAGAGAAACCGGCTGCCATTCAGTTTGCGTTCCACGCATGACAGGCGAAACAAAAAAGTTGTAGACGCCCTGCCGGAAATTGCTCGCAAGAATCTTTCCGCCCCAGTAAGGACCGCCCGCATCCGATGCGATATTTTCATAGCGGACCTCCCCGCGGAAACGCACCCCCATTCCGCGCATCTTCTGAACGGGAATGTTCAGAACCGCTCCAAGCGTTGCATTGCCGATCTTAGGAGACGGCGAAATCATCACCGTAAGAACGCCGTCATCGAAGCTCACTTGATACTTGACGCTCCCGGCCGTACGGTTTCCAAGAACAAAATCCTTCGCCGTCAGAGGAATTTCAGCCGCCGACAAAGCTACAACGAACGCACAGAGCGCCAAAAAAACAATCATCAGTCTTTTCATAAAAACCTCTCGGTTTGCAGGGAAGGATCAGGCGCGCAAAAAGCCGCCTCTGTCCTTCCAAGTTCATTTCAAATTTTCCGGATGATGCCGATTGCATCAATCCTGCGGAAACGGCGGAGAAGATTTCCTGTTTCCTCCGCCAAAAACGCTTACGGTCTGACCCAGTTATAAAAGAACGGAGTCCGGTTCGGAAGAAATCTTCTGCCCTCCACATGCCCATCCACAAAAGTGAAATTGGAAATTCCGCCATGCAGCCATCCAGGAGAGAGATTGCCGCCATAGATGCCGACTCCATACGGAGCAATATATTCAACCCGGGCGACTGTGCCGCCCCCGAAATAACCGGTGTGATATCCCGCCACCCAGTCTTGTTCCCCGAAAAGCACGGCACGCGAATTCATTCTTGTGAGTTTGTTTGATCTGGAATTTCCCGCCACATCCAGCAACCACGGCAAAGTCTTGTCCGCAACACCGATGCTCACATCTTGAGTGCCGGCGACACTGTAATTCGGATGATAGGCTACGATGCTCTCCGCTCCATTCAGTTTGGACGACACAGCCGGGCAAAGCATTACGGTGGATTTCAAGCGGGTGTAATAAACCGCTCCGTATATATCTCCCTCGTCTTTCAACGGGAGATAGCGTCTTAACTTATTCCAGTGTCCGCCTTGCCAGTCCTGCTGGGGCAGCCAGTCTTCATTGTCCGAAGCATAGGTATGAAGCGCAAGCCCGATCTGCTTCATATTGTTGACACATGTAACCGTTTTCGCCTTCTCTCGCGCCTTGTTCAGAGCTGGCAGAAGCATGCCGGCAAGGATGGCAATGATCGCAATTACCACAAGGAGCTCTATAATGGTAAATCTGCATTTCACTCCCACCCAAACAAAAACAAAATTTTCTCTCTTTCTCTTCATCATAACAAACTCCTCCTCTTTTATTTTATTTCAAGCATCACCGCATCCAGCGGCGGAACTTCAAGGGTAAGATATGCGCCGTCAAACACGGTCTCACCGGAGCGCGTGCGGAAAACACCGCTGACCGGGGACGCGAAGTCAACACGGCAGGGCTCGGGGCGAACACTGTAATTCGCGAGAATCACAACCCGGCGTCCCGCATGTTCCCACGCGGAACTTTCCACACACGGACACTCCGCGGTGGCGCGGTTCTTCAGATAAATCCGGCGCGTTCCGCAGGTCACACGCGGCGCTTTCATCATGCGTCCGGCAATCAGGAACTCCGATGCTACCCCGCGACGCCATTCGCTCAAATTTCCGATCAGCTCCACCAGAGGCTTCTGCTCCGGCTCAGGAACACTCCACCGCAGCGACCAGTGCCAGTGAATGTGTCCGCCATCCTTCAGGACAACTGAAAGCAGGTTGCCGCTCACAAAATTCCACGCGAGTTCCCACTGCAGGAAAAAGGGCGTGCGTTCAACATCCACCCACTGCGTCAGGCAGACTCCGTTCCCCTTGAATCCGGAAACATATTCGTGGAACAGGTACGGATACAGCGGTACCGGGGTTCCGCATGCCCCCCATGCAAGATTGCTGCGCAGGTCATTCAGACGGCATATGCTGATGTACGGTTCCGCCGCCGCATTTTCGCAGCCGAGAACGGTGTGCCCCGCCGCCTCCTGCGCTTTGCGAAGCAGTCCGCGCATGGCGTCGGTCTGCCACGCACCGGGAAGCGCGGAGTGTCCGTGCGTCTTCGAATAGCAGAGCGGCGATGCGCATCCCTGGTTCTGGTCGAAATACTGAAGATAATCCACGCCGCATTCCGCCGCCGCGCGGATCTCGTGCTGAACGACATCAACAGTGAATGGACGCGACGGACAGAGGTCATGTCCCAGACGCGTTCCGCGTGCGCCGTTGCAGACTCTGGAATAGAGCTCGCCGTGCGGTCCCGCGCAGACTTCCCGCTCCAGATGCTTCTCTTCGAACTCAGAACGTTTGTCGTAAGCGGTGTCAATCATGCTCTTTTGAGTCCAGCCGATACCGGATCCGTAAAGTCCGACCGTATCTCCCGCCGCATGGAGCGTATCGGCATATTCGCGGAGCTTCGCTTCCCCGCCATAAGGCGGCCATATGTACGGAGGCGCCCACGGCGCAGTTCCTTCCCAGTGCATGATCAGCGCAGTCAGCGGATTATGCCACGCGGCGCGGTAACGTTCCACAACTGGAAGCGCGTTTTTGTAGGGGAAATATTCGTTTTCCGGCATTGCGCCCGTATCGAGCCCCTTCCCGCGCACCGGGTAAATCAGCAGAACCGGAGATTTCGCCAGCCACGGGATCATGCGTTTTTCGAGTTTTTCCGGAAGCGTGCGGTCTTCCGACTCCATCCACGCGCGGTAAAGCTCCGCCGCATCCTCCCAGCCGCCGCGGAATCCCGCAATTACGGTTTCATACGCAACGGAATCCGCTCCGCCCGTAAAGTGCTGAAGAAGCGTAACCGCGGCGCCGGAGTCATCCGGCATGAAATCAATGGTCTTCGGAAAATGCGCGGCGTCGCGGCAGCCGATGAAAAGTCCGCCGCCCTGCGCCAGATACGCCTCGAACTGAACCGCCGCAGGTCCCGGATAGAAACCGGAAAGACCGGTCATGGGATACTCCGATTTTTCACACCGGAAATCCGCATTCGTTTCCCGGATGCGCAGATCATCGACCAGTGTTCCCTCCGCAAACGGAAGCAGATACTGTCCGTCGTGAAAGCGGCGGAGGCGGATGCGCGGGAAGTTGATCCACTCCGTTTTGAAATCACCGGTTCCCGGATGAACCTCGATATTCCACACGGTTTCGCCACCGCGGACTTCCACCGTCACATCGGCCGAGGTTCCGGGATAGCGTTCACACTCCGCAAAGTGCAGGGAATGAACCGCCCCCTCCGTCTTCACGGAAACGGCGGCGAAATCCTCCGCTCCGAGCGGAAGAGCGTTCCCGATGAAATCGCGAAGCTGAATTTCAAAAATGCCGCATGGTTCCGGCGCGGCAAATTCCGTTCCGCAATGACGCAGGGAAATGACTTCTCCGCGGCCGTTGAATTCCGGAACGATGTTCTCTTGTTTTGTCATATTCGACTACTCCTGTTTCTGTTCTGCATACATTATAGAACAGAAATGCGGTTTTGACAAGACACAATTCGCTAAAAGAATGTAACGATCCGCTAAAACTGAATATTTTTACAGATTTTTCCGTTGCTCTTTCCGGTATTGTGCCGGAGTGATTCCGATTTCGCGGCGGAAAAGTTTGATCATGTAATTTGCGGAACAGAAACCGCAGAGCCCGGATATTTCCCCGATGGAAAGATCGGTCATTGTCAAATAATCGCAGACTTTCAGAAGGCGGACTTTAAGCAGGTATTCCATTGGCGAGACGCCAGTGGCTGTGCGGAATTTTTTGGTGTAGGAAGGCACGCTCATTCCGGAAAACTTTGCCAGTTCGCTGAGAGTGAACGTGCGTTCCGGCTGCCCCTCCATCATGCTGATGGATTCAAGAACGCCGAAACTGTTTTCCCCGAGCTCCGCCCCCTTCGCCCGCTTCCGAAGAGCGGGAATGATAAATTCAAGGAAAAGTGCAGTCACGACCGTTTCAAAGCAGTCGCCCCGGCGGTTCTCCTCCAGAATCGCACGGTCAAGACATTTCGCCGCGGCGGTCCGTTCGACTGGAGCAAGATGAAGCTGGTGCTCCGGCGTTCCACCCCGTTCAAACAGAATTTTCCAGCCCGGCAGTTTTTCCAGTTCGGGATACGGCGCGAGCAGTTCTCTGTGCAGATAGATGTTGTAGAGCACCATGTTCCGCCCCTTGCGGAACTCGTGGCTTTCGCCTTCCAGAACAGAAAAAAGGTCTCCCTGAATGAGCCCTTCATGACGGGTCTGTCCACCGCGTCCGGTGTAGGAATGCAGCGCGCATCCCTCCGCGACGAACGCCAGCTCAATGAAGTTGTGCGAATGATACGGCACGCTCTGCATCTGCCGGTCTTTCACAATCTTCAAAGGAAATCCCGGCGTCATCCCGACATCCCGTTCTGAAAAAACATGCACAACTCTGTTTTTCTGCATCATCAGTCTTTCCGCCTTATACAAAAATCCCCGGGAATTTACTGGAGTTCAATGCCCGGGGAAAATGATCTGAATTGACTTCAAATCAGCCGTTGATCTTCTCGGAGAGATAAGTCTTCAGATTGTCAAGGGAGACTCGCTCCTGCTCCATCGTGTCGCGGTCGCGGACCGTGACGGCATTGTCGCTCTCGGAATCGAAGTCGTAGGTCACGCAGAACGGCGTGCCGATTTCGTCCTGACGGCGATAGCGCTTGCCGATGTTGCCCGTAACATCCGCCTCGGTACGGAAGCTGTCCCAGAGATCCTTGCGGAGAGCGAGAGCCTTGTCGTTCAGCTTCTTGGAAAGCGGCATCACCGCGACCTGGACCGGCGCGATGCGCGGAGGGATGTGCAGAACAATGCGGACATCTTCTTCCATTCCCTCTTTCTTCGTCGGAGCCTTCTGCTCGTCGTAGGCGTGGGAGAGAACCGCAAGGAAGGTGCGGTCGAGTCCGACAGAGGTCTCGACAACGGTCGGGAGATACTTCTCGCCCGTGGCGGGATCGAAGTATTCGAGGTTCTGCGTGGAATATTCCTGATGACGGGACATATCCCAGGTTCCGCGGTGGTGGATACCTTCGAGCTCGCCCCAGCCGAACGGGAACTTGAACTCGATATCAACCGCAGCTTTCGCATAGTGCGCAAGCTTGTCATGCGGATGGAACTGAATCTCGTCTTCGCGGAACTGGAGTTTCTCTCGGTAATATTTGTAGCGGGTGTCGCGCCAGTGCTCCCAGACTTCCATGGAACCTTTGTCCGGGCAGAAATATTCCATTTCCATCTGCGTGAATTCGCGGGAGCGGAAAGTGAACATGCGCGGGGTGATTTCGTTACGGAAGGATTTTCCGATCTGGGCGATACCGAACGGAAGCTGCATGCGGGTCGCAATGCGGATCAGGTGGAAATCCACGAAGATCGGCTGGCAGGTTTCCGCACGGAGATAGGCGACGTGTTCATCGTCGAAGACAGGTCCGACGTAAGTTTTCATCATGAGGTTGAACTCGCGCGGCGGGGTAAGGTCGGTGGAACCGCAGTTCGGGCAGACCTTCGGGTCGGGCATCTGGTCGACGCGGTGGCGCGCCTTGCAGTGTTTGCAGTCGCACATAATGTCGCCGAAACGGTCGATGTGACCGGAAGCTTTCCAGACTTTCGGGTGGCAGATGACCGTGGAGTCGAGTCCGACAACGTCATCGCGTTTTTCCACCATTTCGCTCCACCAGAGCTGTTCGATCGCGCGTTTCATCGCGGTTCCGTACGGACCGTAATCCCAGAAACCGTTGAAACCGCCGTAAATTTCCGAACTCTGAAACACAAAACCGCGGCGCTTGCACAGCGTTACGATCTTGTCCATCAGCTCGCCTTCCGTAGTAATAGCCATAAAAACTCCTTTAAAATAAAGTTCATTTTCAACTGGTAAAATATCATCTTTTTTGCGGAATTCAAATCAAATTGCAAAAAACACGGGAAAAGCTCTTCCCGGGGTTGCAACATCCGCGTTCACGGGGTATATTTAGGGAAATATTCAGAAAACCAGCAAACAACCGGAGGGACCGAACAATCATGGTTGCAAAAAAAGTCGTCATCAAGAACCGCGCCGGGATTCACTGCAGGCCGTCAAGCGCCATCATCGCGGAGGTTGACAAATTTCCGAACGTCAGTTTTGAACTCAGAGCGGAAAGCGGAACCGCCTCCATGCACAGCATTCTCGAACTTCTCGCGCTCGGTCTTCAGCAGGGCGATGAAGCAACCCTTCAGGCAACCGGGGAAAACGAATCCGAAGCGATCGAAATCATCGCCGCCGCCTTTGAGCGCGAATACGATTTTCCTCCGCAGAACTGATCCGGAGCGGGTATGAAGGCAATCATCATCGGAGCCGGAGAACTCGGGCGGCTGCTCGCTTCCACGCTCTGCGCGGAAAACCACGACGTCGTCGTCATCGATTCCTCCAGCGAAAACTTTGAACGGCTGAAAGAAAAGCTCGACCTCATGGTCATTGAAGGTTCCTGCTCCGATGTTTCCATTCTCAAACAGGCGGGAATTCAGAACTGCGATACCCTCATTGCGGTCAGCGGCGACGAAGCGGCAAACATTCTCGCCTGCAAAATCGCGGGGAAATTCGGCGTAAAAAAAACGATCTGCCGTTTTTACACCCTCGACTGTTTCTCGCCTGCAGATGGAATCACGCCCGAATTTTTCGGCATCTGGCGCGCCTTCTCTCCCCCGGAACAGTGTGTGCGCAAAATCATCGACACGCTCGGCAACCCCATCTGCCTTGAAAAAATCCAGTTCACCAATCCGGATGCGCTCATGGAGGTCATTTCCATCACACCGAGCTCCATGCTCGCCGGGGCAAGAATCAAGGATATCCCCGTTTCCGATGCGCTCTCCAAAGTCCGCTTCGCGGCAATCGTCCGCGACCGCCAGTTTCTCATTCCGCACGGAGATACCGTTTTCGTCCCCGGCGACAAGGTTTACGTCGCCGGGAAAAAGAGCGACGTGGACGATTTCGTCGAGGTCATATCCCCCTCGCCCGCCGTCCGTTCCGCTCCGCTGCGGATCATCATCTCCGGCGCAACCGCAACCGGAACCATTCTCGCACGGGAACTTCTCGACAGAGACATTGAGGTCCGGTTCATCGAAAAAAGCGAACTGCGCGGGGAACGTCTGCTCGATTCCATGCCCCAGGGAATGCTTGTCATCAAAGGCGACCCGACCGATGAACAGGTCATGGAGGAAGCCGGCATTCAGAACTGCGACGCCTTTGTCGCCGCGGCCGACGATGACGAAGAGAACATTCTCGCCTGCATCATGGCAAAACGTCTCGGCGCAAAAAAGACCATTTCCGTCACACACAAACCGGAATACATCCGCATTGTTCCGACAATGGAGATGATCGACAGCGGAATCAGCTCGACACTGGTTTCCGTCAATCTGATTCTGCGGATTCTGGAAACGGGAACCATGCGAATCGACGCGAAACTTCAGCGTTTCCATGCGCATCTCACGGAATTTACAGTTTCCGCGAAATCTCCGCTTGCGGGAAAAGCAATTATGGAATGCAAACTGCCCTCAACGGTAGTTCTGGCGCTCCTGTTCCGCGGAGCCGACGTCATTCCGCCCGCCGGAACGACTGTGCTGCTCCCCGGTGATGTCGTTGTCGCAATCGTCAACCCGAAGGGGCTCAAAGACATCGAGCCTCTTTTCCCGAAGTGACGCCATGAACACCGCGACGGTTCTCTACCTGATCTCCATTCTGACGACCTTCATCGGTTCCGCGATGCTTGTCTGCATTCCGGTCGGATGGAGGATGCACGATCCCGTTCCGGTTGTTGCGGAATTCGCCGTCTGCGCCATGACCGCCGTCGTCATCGGTCTAACCGGAATCTTTGCAACGCGAAAACGCCATGCGGACAGCGGAAAAGCCGGAATCCGCGAAGGCTTCGCAACCGTCGCTTTCGGCTGGCTCGCCGCACTGATTTTCGCTTCGCTGCCGTTTCTGTTCGTCGCCCGCATGTATCCCGCCGACGCCCTGTTTGAAACCGTATCGGGGCTGACGACAACGGGGGCGTCCGTTATCGCACCGAATCTGCCGCGCTGGGATGGAACCGTGTTCCCGGACGGAGTGGAAAGTCTGCCGCACTGCGTGCAGTTCTGGCGCTGCCTGCTCTCCTGGCTAGGAGGCATGGGAATCGTGGTGTTCGCGCTGGTGATTCTCCCGTTCCTCGGAATCGGAGCGACTCAGCTCTACAATGCGGAAGTTCCAGGCGTGAAAATGAACTCCGACCAGCTGACTCCGCGCATCGCCGGAACCGCAAAACTGGTCTGGGGAACCTATGTTGTCCTCACCGCCCTTCAAACGGGGTGTCTCACGCTTGGCGGAATGCCGCTGTTCGATGCGGTCTGCCACTCCTTCTCGACCGTTGCGACCTGCGGATTTTCAACCAAACAGGCGAGCATCGCGGCGTATCCGAGTCCGTTCATTCAGTGGACGTTCATTGTGTTTCTGTTCCTCGGCGCATGCAACTTCACGCTTTTTTTCAAAGCGGTGCTGACCAGACGCCGCCTGATCTACTTTCAGGATGCGGAGTTCCGCTTTTTCCTTGCGACAGTCGTCGCTTCGAGTCTGATCATCGCCACGGTTCTGCGTCTGACCTACCCAGAAACAATTCAATCCATGACCGGCGCGGCCGAGCCGAACAGCTGGCTGACGTCGCTGCGTTATGCGGCGTTCCAGGTATCCTCCATCATCTCGACCGGCGGTTTTTCGACCGCGGATTATCTGCAGTGGCCGACCCAGGCGCTGCTGATTCTGTTTCTTCTGACTCTGCTTGGCGGCTGTACCGGCTCGACGGCGGGCGGATTGAAATGCGTCCGGGTTCTTCTTCTCTGCAAACATGTGCTTTCCGAATTGCGCCGCTGTCTTTTTCCGCGTGCGATTCCGGATATCCGTCTGAACGGAGAGCGCATTCAGGCGGCGACGATCAACAAAACCCTTGCGTTCGTCGTTCTGTATCTCGGGATTATCGCGGCGACGGCGTTTCTTCTTCCGTTCCTTTCGAAAATGGATTTCATCACAGCTCTGACGGCCTCGGCGACCTGCGTCGGCAACGTCGGTCCCGGCTTCGGCGCGGTCGGTCCCGCCGGCTCCTACGCATGGATGAGCACCCCCGCAAAAGTGCTGTTGTCCTTCGCCATGATCCTCGGACGCCTTGAAATATACACGCTTCTCGTCGTTTTCATGCCCTCATTCTGGAAACGGTGAAAAAAACATTTGACTTTTCGCCGTTGCACCGATATATTTTCAAGATAACGAGGTAAAAAATGGGCAGAACCACTGGGAAGAATAAAATAGCGAAAAAGATTGCCGGTCAGGCGGTCAGACACGCAGCCGGAAAAGTGCAGGGCAAGGCGATGCGGACTGCGGCGAAACACCTGCGCGGATATGTGCTCGCAACGCTGATTCTGCTCGGCGCGGCGGGAATCGGATTCTCCTATGTGCCCGAAGAACGCATCCCGGATGCGCTCGAACCGGTTCATACGTTCACCCTCCGCACTCGCAACAATGTCATCGCGAAAATCGCTCCCGATTCCTCGCGCTACGACGACACCGCCGTTGTGCCGGTCCCGAACTCAACTCCGGTCAAACTCTATTTCGCTCCGTCGCCGCATATCCGCGAAGGACTCTGCAAACTCATCGACTCCGCCCAAAGCTCCGTCGACCTCTGCATCTACGACCTCGATCTCTTCGACGTGGCGCGCGCCCTCACCGATGCGGAAAAACGCGGAGTCGCCGTCCGCATCGTCACCGATACCGACAATTTCAAGCTCCAGGCGGTAAACCGGCTCAAAGATGCGAAAATTCCAGTCGTTCCGGACAACCGCCCGGCAATCATGCACAACAAGTTCGTCATTGTCGATGCGAAGTACGTCTGGACAGGTTCCTTCAACTTCACCATCAACGGCTCGCGCAAGAATGACAACAATGCGCTGATTCTCGAATCCCCGCAGCTCGCCGCATGCTATCAGACAAAGTTCGAAGAATACTTCTCCGGAAAATTCGGTCCGAAAGCCAGGCGCAAAACAAACGGCGGCAAAGTCGTCATCGGCGGAACCATGCCTGTCGAAGTCATGTTCTCGCCCTCGGACGGCGTGCAGAAACGGCTTCTCGAAGAGCTCGCGAAGGCGAAACACAGCGTCCGCATGATGGCGTTCTCCTTCACCGCGCCGGAAGTTGCAAAAGAACTCACCTCTCTCGCAAAACGCGGCGTTTCCGTCCGCTGCCTGTTCGACAACGGACAGGCTCACGGGAAATACAGCCAGAACAAATTTCTCGGACGCAACGGCGTCGCAGTCCGCCTCGCCCCGAACCGGTCGGGGAAAATGCATCATAAGGTCATTATCATCGACGACGAAACGGTGATCACCGGAAGCTACAACTTCTCCAGGAACGCCGAACGGAGCAACGATGAAAACATTCTCATCATAAAAAACAAAGAGATCGCCCGCGAATTCAACCGCGAATTCCGCCGCTGCTGGCGCGGAACAAAAGGCTATCTCTGAGAAAGGAATCTCTGAATGAAAAAACTTCTGCTCATCTCCCTGCTGACCCTCTCCGCCGCGGTTTTCGCCGCGGAACAGAAAATTGCCATTATCGATCTCGACCGCGTCGTGCAGGAGTATTACAAAACAAAAATCGTGGAAGCAAACCTCAAGCGTCAGGCGGATATCTACAAAGATTATGCGCAGAAACTCCTGGAATCGCTCACAAAACTCAGATCGGAATTCACCGCTCTCCGCGATGCTTCGCAGAACATCACTCTGACCGAAGCCGCACAGGAAAGCAAGCGTCTCGCCGCACAGGACAAATACCGTGAAATCGTCGCGAAGGAACGCGAACTTACGACCTACGACCGCGAAAAGTCCGCGCAGCTCCGCGATGACCGCGACCGCGAACACGCGGCAATCCTGAACGATATCCGGAAAGCAGCGGAAAAACATGCAGCTCTCGCTGGATACACTCTCATTCTTGACAAATCTGCCGTTTCCGCCACCGGAATGCCGATTGTCATCTACAGCAGCAAAACCATCGAAATCAGCGAAACTCTACTCAAAGAACTCAACACCGGCAGACCCGCCGGAAAATAACAGGAGCTTTTCATGAAAACACTCAGTGCAAAACAGATCGCGGAACTCGTCGGCGGAACCGTCGCGGGCGACGAACAGCGAATGATTTCCGGCGTGAACTCCCTCCGCCTCGCCTCGGCGGACGACGCCTCCTTCCTCGCCTCCATCAAGCACCGCAAACAGCTTGATGAGACAAAAGCCGGAATCGTCCTCGTCGAAAACGGCATGAAACTTGAACCCTCCGAAACCCGTACGCTCATCTTCTGCGAAGCGCCCGACAAAGCATTCACGCGCCTCTGCAACGAATACGCGCCGGAACCGATCCATTATGAACCGGGCATCTGCCCCGGCGCATACGTCGACCCGACCGCAAAGCTCGGCGAAAACGTCTATATCGGCCCCAACGCCGTTGTCCAGGCTCATGCTGAAATCGGCGACAACACGGTCATCGGCGGCGGCGCATATATCGGTCACTACGCCAAAGTCGGCAAAAACTGCATCATCAACGCCAATGTCTCCATCATGCACCGCTGCATCCTCGGCGACCGCGTCATCATCCATGCGGGTTCCGTCATCGGCGCCGACGGCTTCGGTTACACACCAACCTTCCGCGGTCTCATCAAGGTTCCCCAGAACGGAATCGTGCAGATCGACAACGATGTTGAAATCGGCGCGAATTCCTGCGTCGACCGCGCCCGCTTCGGCAAAACCTGGATCAAGAAAGGTGCGAAAATCGACAACCTCGTGCAGGTTGGACACAACGTCATTCTCGGCGAATCCTCGGTTCTCATCGGACAGTCCGGCGTTGCCGGAAGCGCGGAAATCGGACGCGGCGTAATCGTCTCCGCCCAGGCCGGAGTCAACGGGCACATCACGCTCGGCGACGGCTGTTTCATTGCAGGCGCCTCCGCCGCGCAGCGCAGCGTTCCGCCGGGAGTTTCGGTGTTCGGTCTGCCTGCCGAAACCGATGCGGAATACTTTGAGCGCCATATGCTCCCGCGCAAGGTGAAACGCCTTCTCGCCCGTATCGAAGCGCTCGAAACAGAACTGAAAACTCTGAAAGAGACGAAGGGCGAATGACGCGTCTTTCCGAATTCCGGTGTCTCCGCTGCGGAACCTGCTGCAAGTGGGAGGGGCCGGTGCGTGTCAATGAGGCGGAGATCGAACGGATCGCCGCCTATCTCCATGTCGATGTGCAGGATTTCATCAATCATCACACGGTTCTGACACCCGACCGCCGCGGACTCTCCCTGACGGAGGCCGCGGACGGCAGTTGCGTTTACTATGACGACGCGGCGAAATCCTGCCGGATCAATCCGGTGAAACCGCATCAATGTTCCGCCTTCCCGTTCGAGTGGAACTTTCCCGGCTGGGACGACCTCTGCGCCGGCGGCAAAGCGTTGAAGCTCGCCGGCAGCACCGCTGGAAGCATAGAAAAATCCTGATTTTCTCTCCTTGATTTTTTCCTTTCCGGAAGTATATTTTGCTCCTGACCAAACAAGTGAAAGGAATTTTTTCATGTTTTCGCTGCTTCTTGCAATGATCTATCTTGCATTCATCAGCCTGGGGCTTCCTGACGCTCTGCTCGGCGCGGCATGGCCGGTTCTTTACAAAAATCTGAATGTTCCGCTCTCGTTTGCGGGAATCATTACATTCATCATCTCATGCGGAACAGTCGTTTCGAGCCTCATGTCCGACCGCATGACGCGCTGGCTCGGCGCAGGAAAAGTCACCGCGTTCAGCGTTCTGCTGACCGCCGTCGCACTCTTCGGATTTTCCATCTCCGGCTCCTTCTGGATGCTTTGTCTCTGGGCGATCCCGTACGGACTCGGCGCGGGCGCTGTCGATGCGGCGCTCAACAACTATGTCGCCCTGCACTACTCCTCCAGGCACATGAACTGGCTCCACTGTTTCTGGGGAGTCGGCGTGACGATCAGTCCGTACATCATGAGCGTGTGTCTTCAGCGCAACCTCGGCTGGCAGAGCGGATACCGCACGGTTTCCATCATTCAGATTGTTCTCACGCTCTGTCTTTTCCTCAGTCTTCCGCTTTGGAAAAAGAGAAACAGTGAAAACGCGGACTCCCCGGAAAACACGGCTCCGCTCGGGCTGACCGGAGCACTGCGGATTCCGGGCGTTAAACACATTCTCGCCGCATTCTGCTGCTACTGTTCGCTCGAATCCGTCGCAATCGTCTGGTCCTGCTCCTATCTCGCCCTCGCGCGCGGATTTTCTCCAGCGGAGGCGGCAAAATGGGGCGCGCTGTTCTTCTTCGGTATCATGGCGGGACGCTTCATCAGCGGCTTCATTTCGCCTCGAATCGGCGACCGGAATATGATCAGGTACGGCTCCATCCTGCTTCTCATCGGGCTTCTGCTGCTACTGCTTCCGCTCAAATTCAGCCTCCTTCCGCTCGCCGGACTCCTTCTGTTCGGAACCGGCTGCGCGCCGATCTACCCGGCAATCATCCACCAGACGCCTTCGAATTTCGGAGAACGGAACTCGCAGGCGATCATCGGAATTCAAATGGCAAGCGCGTATGTCGGCTCCACAACCATGCCGCCGCTCTTCGGGCTCCTGGCGGAACGGACCGGAATGCACATCTTTCCCTGGTTCATCCTCTTCTTCCTGATTCTCATGACTCTGATTATTGAAAGACTGAACTCTCTCATGAAACAGAAGGTGCAGAATGCCTGAAGACAGACTGTCCATCCGTGAATGGCTTCCGCTGCTCGGAATGACGGCTTCCACGTTCATTCTGAACACATCGGAATTCATGCCGATCGGGCTGCTCACGGATATTGCGGCGGATTTCAGGATTACGGAAGCGCGGGCGGGAATGCTGATTTCCGTCTACGCGTGGGTGGTCATGCTGCTCTCCCTTCCCCTGATGCTCCTCGTCTGCCGGATGGAGATGAAGCGTCTGCTGATCGGCACGCTCGCACTGTTCGGCGGATGCCAGCTGCTCTCCGCCTTCTCGGGGAGCTACTGGATGCTGATGGCGTCGCGAATCGGCGTTGCATGCGCACACTCGGTCTTCTGGTCGATCGCCTCGCCGATGGCGGTGCGGTTCGTTCCGGAAAAATTCCGTTCACTCGCGCTCGGAATGATTGTGACCGGAAGTTCGATTGCAATCATCGTCGGACTCCCCGTCGGACGGCTTGTGGGACTTCAGATCGGCTGGAGAATGACTTTCCTGAGTGTCGGCATCATCGCATTTGCAGTTCTGCTTTATCTGCAGTTTGCCGCGCCGAAACTTCCGGGCGGCGATTCGTTTTCGGTCCGCGACCTGCCCGCGCTCCTGCGCAATCCGTTTCTCATCAGCATTTACGTGCTCTCCGCGCTCTTTGCGACCGCGTATTACACAGCCTACAGTTACATTGAACCGTTTCTCAAACAGATTGCACATCAGCCGGACGGACTTATCACCTGGATACTGGTGCTGTTCGGCGTTGCCGGAATCGCCGGGAGCTGGCTGTTTTCCCGTTTTTACGACCGGATGCCGCGCGCATTTCTGCTGCTGACTCTGGTCTTCACAACGGCAGTTCTCTTTCTGTTTTACCCCGCTGCAGTTCACCTGTGGATGCTTCTTGCGCTGTGTGCGGTGTGGGGAATTGCCGGAACGGCATTCAATGTCACCTGCCAGGCGGAAGTGATCCGGAGCACTCCGGAAAACGGAACGGCGGTGGCGATGTCAATCTTCTCCGGGATCTTCAATCTCGGCATTGCGACGGGAAGTCTGTTCGGGGGAATGGTAAGCACGCATCTTTCCCTTGCCTGGATCGGATGCGCAGGCGGCATTGTTTCCTCCGCCGCCCTTCTGTTCTGCGCGGTGTTTCTGACGAAACACCGGAAGTGATCACGACAGCGCGACGACCTCGTCCGCCTGGAGACCTTTTTCTCCCTGGGAGACGATGAATTCGACCTGCTGCCCTTCCTTCAGAGTCCGGTAGCCGTCGACCTTGATGGAGCTGTAGTGCACGAAAATATCGCCGCCCGCTTCACGCTCGATGAAACCGAATCCTTTGGCATTGTTAAACCACTTGACTTTACCTTTTTCCTTGTCCATTCTGAAAAGACCTCTCCTTGAAATGTTTAACGCGGCACTCCTCCGGAACGGGCTTTTTCATGCTCCGGCGTGTCACCTTATATATTATGCACCATAAACGCGATTTTGTGAAGGGGGTAAAACGAAAAAAAATCGAAAAAAGTTGAAAAAAAACGCGTTTCCCGGCATTTGAGCACAGGAAAACGCGTTTTTTTACAGTTCTGTCAAACCGGATTATGCGAAAAATTCCGCAATCTTCTTTGCCACGGCTTCCGGGGTGAAACCGAATTTCTTCGCAAGAACCTTGTACGGAGCGGAAGCGCCGAAGTGGTCAAGACCGATGCAGAGACCTTTGTCGCCGGCGAACTTCTCCCAGCCGAACGTGCTGGCGGCTTCAATCGTCACGCGCTTCTCGCAGGCGGACGGAATGACGCTCTCGCGGTATTCCGCGCTCTGGGAGAGGAAGAGCTCGCGGGAGGGCATAGAAACAACGCGGATGCGGCGTCCGCTTTCCCGCAGAATGTGCGCGGCGCCGAGCGCGGTGTTGACTTCCGATCCGGTTGCAATCAGGATCGTGTCATACGCGGCGTCTTCCGAAATCACATAGGCACCCTTCGTTACATCGACCTTTGCGGCGGTTTCCGCATCGTACGGCGCGAGATCCTGACGGGTCAGAATCAGCGCAACCGGAGTCTTGCTGTTTGCCGCATAAGCCCAGGCGTGCGCAACTTCATGCGCTTCCGCCGGACGGATGACCGTCATGCCCGGAATCGTGCGGAGCATGGCAAGCTGTTCGATCGGTTCATGCGTCGGTCCGTCTTCGCCGACATAGAAGGAATCGTGCGTGAAGACGTAGATGGAGCGGATCTTCTGGAGTGCCGCAAGACGGATGCCCGGCTTCATGAAGTCGGAGAAAACGAAGAAGGTCGATGTATACGGAATATGACCGCCGTAAACCGCCATGCCGTTTCCGATGACGCTCATTGCAAGCTCGCGGACGCCGAAGTGGATGTTGCGTCCGGCATAGTTTTCAGGGGCGAAGTCACCGCCGTTCTTGATATCGGTTTTCGTGGAAGGAGCGAGGTCGGCCGCTCCGCCGAAGAGAGCGGGAACCTGTTCCGCGACCTTCTGGAGAATCGCGCCGCTTGAAGCGCGCGTGGCAACCGGCTTGTCGACCGGAGCGACCGCAAGGAGCTGCTCCAGCAGATCTTCGGGAACCTTCAGGGAGAGCATGTCGGAAATGACCTGCGCCTTGTCCGGATTCGCTTCCACGAACTTCTGGAATTCGGCATCCCATGCGGCAGCCTCTTTTTCGAGTTCGGCGACGCGGGCGTCGACCATGTCGCGGACTTCCTGCGGAACGTAGAAGGCGTCCGGCGGGAAGCCGAGTGCGGCTTTGGCTCCGGCGAGGTCATCCGCGCCGAGCGGCTCACCGTGGGATTTGCAGGAACCGGCCTTCGAGGGAGAACCGAAGCCGATCACCGTGCGGCAGTCGACAAACGTCGGACGGCCGTCGGAAACCTGCGCGGCTTCGATCCCCTTGAGGACCTGTTCCGTATCGTTGGCGTTTTCGATTTTGAGCGTGCGCCAGCCGTAGGCTTCAAAGCGTTTGACGACATCTTCGGTGAAGGCGATTCCGGTGGAGCCTTCGATGCTGATGCTGTTGTCGTCATAGAAAAGAACGAGATTGTCGAGCTTGAGGTGTCCGGCAAAAGAGGCGGCTTCGTGCGAAATGCCTTCCATCATGCAGCCGTCGCCGGCGACGATGTAGACTTTGCGGTCGAGAAGCCCCGTCTTGTCGAGTCCGGTCACTGCGGCGAAGTGCTTGGCGGCCGCGGCCATGCCGACAGCGGAAGCGAAACCGGTTCCGAGCGGTCCGGTCGTAACCTCTACGCCTTTGGTGTGCCCGTATTCCGGATGTCCCGGAGTGAGACTTTCCCACTGACGGAAGTTCTTGAGATCATCCATGGTCAGACCGTATCCGAAGAGATGAAGCAGACTGTAGATGAGCATCGAACCGTGCCCGGCGGAAAGGACGAAGCGGTCGCGTCCGAGCCAGTTCGGGTTCCTGGGGTTGTGCTTGAGGAATTTATACCAGAGGGTGAAGGCGAGATCCGCCGTTCCCATCGGCATGCCCGGGTGACCCGATTTTGCCTTCTGCACGCCGTCCGCAGAAAGCAGACGGACCGTGTCCGCCGCGAGCTTCAGAGATTTCAAATCCGACATTTTCGCTCCTTTAATTGTTTTTCCGTTTGCTTTTTTGAAAAGTTAAAGTATACTCTCACTTGTAATATACATCAGGAAAGCAGGATTTAAAGTCATGGAAAACGAAAGATTCATAACTTCCACATTAAATAAGAAGGATGCAGAGGCGGAAACCACCCTGCGCCCGCAGAACTTCAGCTCTTTCCCGGGGCAGACCAAGACGAAAGACCGTCTGGAAATCTACGTCGCCGCGGCGAAAAACCGCTCCGAACCGCTCGGACATCTCCTCCTCAGCGGTCCTCCGGGACTCGGCAAGACCACGCTCGCCTACATCATCGCCAACGAAAAAGGCGCAAACATCAAAACCTCCAGCGGGCCCGTCATCGAAAAACCCGGCGACCTCGCGGGACTGCTCACTTCGCTCGAAAAAGGCGACATTCTGTTCATCGACGAAATCCACCGTCTGAACACCGCCGTCGAAGAGTATCTCTACAGCGCCATGGAGGATTTCTTCATCGACATTATGATTGACCAGGGACCCGGCGCGCGCTCCGTGCGGCTGACCATCCCCGAATTCACGCTCATCGGTGCAACCACGCGCCAGGGGCTTCTCTCGGCCCCGCTGCGTTCCCGCTTCGAACTCTCCCTCCGCCTCGACTACTACAGCCCGGAGGAACTGCGCGACATCGTTCTCCGGTCCGCCGGAATTCTCAAAGTCAAAATCGACCCGGAAGGCGCGTTTGAAATCGCTCGCCGCAGCCGCGGAACTCCGCGAATCGCAAACAATCTCCTCCGCTGGACCCGTGACTTTGCCCAGGTCAAAGGCAAAGGACACATCACGCAGGAACTCGCCGCGGCCGCGCTCACCATGCTCGACATCGACGACAGCGGACTCGATGAGATGGACAAACGCATTCTCGAAATGATCATGGTCAACTTCAAAGGCGGACCCGTCGGTCTGAACTCGCTCTCCGTCGCAGTCGGCGAGGAAGCGGATACCATTGAGGACGTCTACGAACCATATCTGATTCAGGAAGGATATATGATGCGCACGCCGCAGGGACGAATCGTTTCGGACAAATCGTGGAGCATGTTCGGTCTCACGCCCCCGTCCTATCCGAACGGTATCCGGCGCGGAGCGCGCAAAATCATCGACGATCAGCAGGAACTGCCGTTCTGATCATTTCCAGGACGGCGAAACTTTCTCGATCTCCCAGAACGGACGCCGGATGCCTTTCACCCACAGCTGGCGTCCGGTGATCCTCACCATGCGGTTTTCCCACAGATTCAGATTCAGACGGGGTGAAAGCAGATAGCCGATCGGAAGTTTTTTGCCGTTGATTTCCAGTATCAGTTCATACGAAGCGGAACCGACCGGTTCCGAAAGGCGGACCGGAATGCCTTCCACAGTCATAAGGTAATTGTCGCGCCGGATCTTCTCGTCCGGTTTCACCGGTGCGGCGGACGCGGTGGGAGCGGAGGGAGCGGCGGATTCGCGGAAAAAACGGCTGTGGACATAGCCGCGCAGACCGCGGAGCGGAGCAATCCGGAGCCACGCGCCGTCATATGCTCGTTCCAGAATCTTAACATTCTCCGGAACTTCCGGACGGCTGTAATGATACGCAGGATAAATCACGCCCGGTCCCGAACGCAGGCGGGCGGACTCTTTCAGCGAACCGTCCGAATTCAAAAAGACGGAAGCGACCCAGACCGGAGCATTTTCCGGAAGGTCGATTCCGTGCCAGTCCCCCGTCTTCTCCCGCACAGGTGCAGATGCATCCGCAGCCGCAGTTGCGACGATTTCCCCGTCAAGCGACGGTTCAATGCGCACATTCCAGCTCTCCGCGCCGGCAAGCGGAACGGAGAGCAGAAGCGGAAGACAACGCAGGGGAAAACGCATCAGCCGAAGACCAGTTCGGCATCCGCTTCATCAAGGATTTCCTTGCTGAGACGGAGCGCACTCCAGACTTCCGTGTGCTGAACCTCTTCCCCGTAAGCAAGCTGATAGAGCGGGCTGAGGGTTTCGATTTCCAGCATCTGGTCATTGGTGTAGCACTCGACACTGCATCCGTTGTCCGGATACTCCGCATCGACGAAGTGTTCATACTTCTTGATGAATGTAATTCCCTTGTTCTGGTAGGCGATCCATCCGTCTTCGCAGTTGCAGCCCATCTTGGCGGGTCCGCACTTGGAATCCTGCTGAACAAGCGTGTACTTGGAACCGAAACGGATTCTGCCGTCGGAAAGCGTCACATACGGCCAGAGGGAGATGAAGGTGTTCGGAAGCAGCGCTTCGGGGTCACCCTGCGGCATCGGGATAATCGCCTTTCCGCCCGGAGCCATCACCGTGATGCCCCACGCGGCAAGCTCGACATCCCAGCGGTTGCAGTTGCGCAGAGTGTGGACAATCTTGAAGGAATCGCCCTTGACCGGGATGATTTCAATCGTTTTTTCAATTCCGGCGTTCGCGTCGGGACCGGCATGAAGCGTGATGCCCTTCGCGGTGTCCTTGACGTCGACCGGGAAATTGTCGATGGTCTGCGTGCGGATCTTGTCCTCGGGAGAGTGCCAGAGACGGTGTCCGCCGTAGTTGTTCCACTCATCGCCGCCGGTCTGTCCCGCCGTTTCCGGGAAGATATGGAAAAGGTTGTCGGAGCCGTCGAAGAACGCACCCACAATGCGGGGGCCGATCTCCGTCGCCACGATCAGTTTCAGCTTGCCGCTGGAGATCTCGATGCAGTTCTTCCAGCCCATGAATTCGACTCTTTTGTGTGCCATGTTTGTTTCTCCTGTATTTTAAGGTCAGACATTTCGTTTCAGAAGGTCCTCCGCCAGTTCTTCCAGCAGAGAACGGTATTTGTTTTCGGGAAGCGAAGAGAGGTTCGCCATTGCCTTGTCCGACGACTCCTCCGCCGCACGGACAACCGCGGCGCGCGCACCGCATTCTTCCAGCAGAGTGCGGATTTTCGCAATCTCCGTTTCCGTGTACGCCGGGTGCTTCATCAGAGCCGCAAGTTCGGCGCGTCCGGATTCAGTCAGACGCTCCAGAGCCTCCAGATAAAGAACCGTCGGCTTGCCTTCGCGGAAATCCGAACAGAGCGGCTTGCCGAACGTCGCGGCGTCGCCGTAAACGCCGAGCAGGTCGTCACAGAGCTGGAACGCATATCCGAGTTCCGAAGCGAACTCCGCAAGCGCGGCAACCGGCTTTGCGGTCCAGTCGGGCGTATCGAGTCCAGCCATCGCGCCGCATTCAGCGGAAAACGCGAGCAGCGCACCCGTCTTGCCGCGGATCATGTCAATCACCTCCGCTTTCGGCGGAAGCACCTTGCGGTACTCAAATTCAACATCCAGCGCTTCGCCGGAAATGAGCTCCCGGTTGAGAAAAGACTGCATTCTCCGCGCCATTGCAAGCGCGGTTTCAGCAGAAACGCCGCGGTCGGTCGAGCGCAGCAGAACATCCGAAGCCCACGCCTGCTGAACGTCTCCGGTCAGAATGGCAAAATCCGTTCCGTATTTTTCCGCACGGCCGGGAAGCAGCCCGAACCGCGCCGCGCCTTCCTTCCGCAGTTCCATGTGACATGTCGGTTTTCCGCGACGGACCTCGTCGCAGTCGATAATGTCGTCATGAACAAGGGTCCAGTTGTGGAAGATTTCACACGCGGCGGCCGCGTTGAGCGCTCGCGCCGGATCGCCGCCGACCGCGCCGCAGGACCAGAGCGCGAGAACCGGACGAAGCCGTTTGCCTCCGCGCATCGGGTAGAGCCGCACGGCCTTGCGCAGCGCCTCCGGACGGATCTCTGACGGAAACGGATCATCCGTTATAAATTCATTTATGAGCCCGCGCGCAAGCGCAAGTTCATTTTCCAGTTGACTTTTCATAAAACGCACCTATGTTAATATAGAGCAATATACACGATAAACGCGGTGAAACAAATCCGCATAGAGGAAAAAAATGATAAAATTTGCAGTTATCGGCGATCCGATCGCCCATTCGCTCTCCCCCGCAATGCAGAACGCCGGAATCAAAGCCCTCGGTCTCGATGCGGAATACTTCGCGGAACATGTCCGGCATGATGATCTGAAGGAATTCACAGAACAGGCTCGCCGCGGACTTGCCGGATTCAACATCACAGTTCCCCATAAAAATGCAATCTTCCCCTTCCTCGACCACATCTCGAAGGAAGCGCAGGTCGCGGGAAGCGTCAACACAGTCACCGTCAAGAGCGGACGTCTTTACGGCGACACCACCGACGGCTACGGGCTTGCCCAGGCGCTGAAAGAGGCGTTTCAGTTCGACGTCCGCGGCGGACGCATCGCGTTCATCGGCTGCGGCGGCGCCGCCCATGCGGCCGCGGCATATTTCGCTTCGCAGGGCGCGCAGGCTCTCCATCTCATCAACCGCACTGTCGCCAAAGCGGATGAACTCGCGGAAAAACTGCGCGGAGCTTACGGAACCGATGTGCGAACCTGCGCCATTGACGACAACGCGCAGATTTCCGAATTCCTGAACGCCTCGGATGTTGTCATCCAGTGTACCAGCCTCGGACTCAAACCCGACGATCCCGCTCCGATTGATCTCTCGCTTCTTCCGCAGTCAATCAGAGTCTACGACACGATCTACAAGAAGACCCCGATTGTCCGCGAATGTGAACGCCGCGGCATTCCGTTTGCAAACGGACTCGCGATGCTTCTGCATCAGGGCGCACACTCTCTGGAACTCTGGACCGGACGCCCCGCCCCCGTCGAGGCCATGCGGGAGGCGCTGAACAAAGCTTACGCGGAAAAGCAATGATCTTCCGCATGCGCGCCGAAACGCCGTTTCCGAACCGGCTAAAAAAAACCATACATCAAAAAACGGAAAAATCGAATTAAAACCAGTCAGATTCCCATTTATTCTCTTGAAAAGCGGACAAACCACTCTATAATATATCCATACACGAACAACCTCTAAACCGAAGGAAGGTGAATTATGTCTTTCGTGAAAACTATGGCAACCGTGATCGAGCGTCCCGGCGAAGCGGCGTTCCGTGAAGTGACCCTGACCCCGAAACGCGAGGACACTGTCGTCTGCAAAACCCTGATGAGCGCCATCAGCACCGGCACCGACATGAAGACCTACCATGGAATGCAGCACCCCGAGCAGTGCTGGTACCCCCTCGTCCCCGGTTATGAAAACATCGGCATCGTCCTCGAAGAAGGCTCTTACGCTCCCGGATTCAAAAAAGGCGACCGCGTCATGATCAACGAATGCCGCACCTACATGGACGTCTGCGCGGCATGGGGCGGCGGAACACAGATTGTTCACAAAGATTCCGCGAACGCCGGCGGCGCGGGCGACCCTCTCTGCAAAATTCCCGAAAACGTCACCGACGAACAGGCGGTCCTCGCCTATCTCTTCTGCGTCTCCCTCAAGGGCGTGGAACGCCTCGGACTCACACCCGACTACACCGGAACGGTCCTCGTCTTCGGCGCGGGCATGAACGGCATCGGCGCAGCTCAGATCATCCGCATCAAATCTCCGAATGCAAAAATCATTATCGCCGAACCCCATCCCTACCGCCAGGAAATCGCAAAGCATTACGCAAACTTCGTCATCACCCCCGATGAAGCCGGAATCAAAAAGCTCGAAGAGCTCACAAACGGCAAAAAGGCGGACAAGATCATCGAATGTTCCGGCAATCCCGCGGTTCCGGGAATCCTCTACAAGTTCATCAAGGACGGCGGTTGGACGGATGACGACGAGCCTGGCTACATTCACCTCAACGGCGACTATCCCGAAAAGCTCCTCTTCGACCACTATCACCGCTGGTTCGTCAAAAACGTCAACATGTCCATGACCTGCGCCATGAAATGGCGCGCAAAAGGACAGATCCTCCAGTGGATCAGCGAAGGCAAAATCGACACCACGCATCTCCCCTACGAAATCTGGCCCGCCGGAAAAGCGAAAGAGGCATTCGAATATCAGTCCGAAAAGGGCATGAACTGCTTCAAGGTTCTCTTCGACTGGAGGGATCTCTGATGCGGTACGGTCTCGCCGCCTGGGGACTCCGCGAGGAGTCCCTCGAATCCCAGCTCGCACTCACAAAAAAACTCGGACTGGAACTGCTGGAATTTTCCATTGCGAACTATGACAAGGACGCCCTTCAGCTCGGCGCGACCGATGCGCAGATCGAACATGTGAAGGAGCTGTTCCGGCAGAACGGAATCCGCCTTGAGTGCGGCTGCACCGGAAACGACTTCACCGGCGATGACGTCGCCGAACAGGTCAAAAAAGTCAAAGAAGTCGTCGGCATTGCCGAAAAGCTCGGGCTCCGCTATCTCCGCATCTTCGCCGGATTCAATTCCGACAGCGTGGTCATCGGCGAACGGCTCGTGAAGATGCTTGCCGCTCTGAAGGAAATCAACGATTACGCAAAAAACACCGGCGTCCGTCTCTGCGTGGAAACCCACGGCGGAGTCGCATGTCTGGAAAACGGCGCGCTCGTGCATTTCAACAGCGCCACCACCCGCACCGACATCTGGAAAGAGATCGTGAAAACGGGAGTGTCCTGCGCCTATGACCCCGCGAACCTGACGGCCGTCGGAACCACCTGCGCCACCGGATTCTTCCGTCAGTTCAAAGAGGCCGTAGCCTATGTTCATCTCAAGGATTTCCGCGATGTGGAAGGCGGCGTGCGCCCGGCGGCGTGCGGCGAAGGACGTCTCGACTGGAAGCGTCTCATGGAGACGCTCAAGGAGTTTGACGGTCCCGCGATGATCGAATACGAACTTCCCGAAGATGTCGAAGACGGTATGACGCGCAGTCTGAACTTCCTGAAAACGCACGAGGCTTGAACATGAAGTTTCATCCGCTCCGCATCAATGAGCAGCCCGAATATGACGCGCTCTGCCCGGAATGGAAGATCGTTCCCGCACCCGCTCCGCGCACAGAAATTGTGCTGGGAACGAACCGCCCGTCCGGCGTGTTCCGCTGCGGCGAAACAGTCGCTTTCTCGCTGGAATTCCGTCATGACGGCAAACCGGTCGCGGGAAAAACTCTGAACTGCACGCTTGAACGGGATTTTCATCCGGTCGAAACGTTTGCTCTCGTCTCGGCGGAAACTCCGGTCGTTTTCGAAACGACTCTGGAGAAGCCGGGCTTTGTCCGTCTCGCCGTTTCCTGCGACGGTTTTTCCGCCGCATACGGAGCGGGTTTTGAACCGTTCGCAATCACCGCCGCTCCTGAAATCGAAGGATTCGACGCCTTCTGGAATGCGCGGAAACAAGAGCTCGCCGCCGTACCGATGCAGGTTCTGAAATTTGAAAAAGTTCCGCTCGCCGATCCCGGATACGAAGGCGTCGCTGAGTGTTTCAACGTCGAGATCTCCTGCGTAAACGGCACTCCGGTTGCGGGACTCCTTGCCGTTCCGTGCGGAGCGAAACCGGGGACGCTTCCCGCATACGTTTTCTTCCACGGCGCCGGCGTGCGTCCCTCGTTCCAGCCGCTCCCCTGGGCGGCGCACGGGATGATCGCGTTCAACGTCAACGCTCACGGCATCCCGTACGGGAACGAAGCCGTTTACAGAAGCGAACTGAAGCGTCTGGAAGGTTATTCCTCGCGAATTTACGAGAAACCGGAAGACTCCCTGTTCGTCGCCATGACTCTGCGCGTTCTGCGCTCATTGGAATACCTGAAATCGCGTCCGGAGTTCAACGGAACCCTGATCTGCCACGGCGGAAGCCAGGGCGGCTACCAGTCGCTCGCCGCGGCGGGACTCGACCCCGATGTTTCGCTGATCATCCCCAACGCTCCGGCGATGTGCAACCTCGCGGGCGCTCTGGAAGGACGCATCCCCTCCTGGCCGCACACCGTGAAACAGGAACCCGCGGAGCTGCGGAACAACCGCAACGCCCTCTTCTGCGACGGCGCCTCGTTCGCCCGCCGCGCAAAAGCGCAGGCGCTGTTCACCGTAGGTTTTTCCGACCCGGCGGCGACTCCCTCCTCGGTCTACGCAGCTTACAATGCCTACGGCGGGGAAAAACAGATCATGGACTTCCCCGACCTCGGACACGAAGGCGCGGTCTTCTGGACCGCCGAAGCTGAAATTGAAGAATATATTCACAACCAACCTAAATAAAGGAGACAAATAAATGTCGAACAAACCGCAAGTCATTTTTATGCCTCATGCGAACATTCAGTATTCGCAGCTCGACCCGAAGCGCCGCGCATGGGTCTGCGAAAACTGCTACCGTCCGCTTTTTGAACTCGTCCGCGACGGCGATTACAAAGTCGCGTTCGAAGCTTCCGGCAGAACTCTGGAAGTGATGGATCAGGAGGCTCCGGCCGTCCTCGCCCTCCTCCGCGAACTGGTCAGAGAAGGCAAAATCGAACCGGTCGCCTCTCCGTTCATCCACGTGATGCTCGCGAACGTTCCGCCCGAAATCGGACTGGATACGCTCAAGCACGGTCTTGAAGCATGGGAAAAATACACCGGAGTCCGCCCCGAAACCGGATGGAACCCGGAGTGCGGATGGGCCTCCTACCTGCCCGAAATCTACAAGGAAGCCGGCTACAAAAACCTCGTCATGGACGCCGACAGCTTCTTCCTCTCCTTCCCGGAAATCCGCCAGGCGACCGGACTCAAATACGACGTTCAGGGCCACTCCAACAAGAACCACCTCTTCAAGATTGAAGAGTACATCAAGGACAAGCCGGAATTCCTGAAGTATCTGACGAATCCGTCGGTTGCTCCCAACGGTCTCCGCATGGTCTTCCGTTCCGACTGCATGGCGAACCCGATGCTCTGGTATCTGATGGGCGCGACGGAAGGCTGCCGCGAAACCCCTGTCAGCCTCGACGAAATCAAGGAAATGTTCCTGAAGTGGCAGCCGCGCATTGCGCAGACAGGTTCCTTCATCATGCCGTACGCGGAAGATGCGGAATACATCGGCTCCTCCGCATACTTCTATGTGAAGCAGTTCAACCAGGCCCGCTTCTTCGAGCCGGAACCGAAGTCCGTCCAGCGCTTCAAAGAGCTGCTCGACATGGCGAAGAGCATCGGCTACGAACTCACCACCCCGGGCGCAGTGATCAACAACGCCAAAGAGCTGATCAAGAACGATCTGATCGACCACATCGAAAACGGCGCCGCATGGCACGGCGGAACCTACAAGGCATGGGCGAACACAAGCTATTCCCTGATCTTCGACCCGGTCTGCCGCATGGTCTACGACGGCATCGTCGCGGTCCGCAAGCACATCGGAAACACGCCGGAACTTGACAAGGCGATGAAGGCTGTGACGTCCGCATACGTTTCCGACTCCCGCTGGCCTCCGCTGCCGACCACCCCGGGACGCTTCAACGTCCGCGAGTCGATTGACGATCTGTTTGCCGCGAACAAGTTCCTCGGCGAAGCGATGGAGAAAGGCGGCATTGCCGAAAAGCGTGCAATCTACTCCGCTCCGCTGATGGAAACGCAGATCAAGCTGATCGAAAAGGAACTGATGGATCAGAAATATTTCGGCGAATAATCCGCCGCTGATTCACAGAGCCCCACTGCTTAGAAGGCAGTTGCTCGATCCCGCATGGTCACCGGCCCGGCCGGTGACCATGTTCTTTATCTCCGAAACGGTTTTTCATCTCTTGTTTTTCCGAAAACATGTGCTATCTTTTCTGAAATTGAAATAAAGGATTCGGACAGACGTAACTCATGGAATACAAGCAGGCGCATATCGCGGAGGAGCTGAAACGGAGAATCGCGGACGGAGTCTACACCGACCGATTGCCGAATACGCTCACCCTCGCGGAGGAATTCGGAGTCAACATCAAAACGGCGAACAAAGCCGTCGCAAGACTCGTCGAGGCGGGACTGCTCGAACGCAAAAAACGGGCGGGAACACGCATCGTGCAAAACCGCAGAGGCCTCTATCCCGAACGCATGATCGAAGTCATTTTCGAGGGATTCACAACCATTTTCACACACCCGTTCTGGAATGAAATCTGGGAGGGAATGATGCAGAAACTCTCCGCCGCCGGATACCGCACCATTCTCAACATGCTCGAATCCGATCCCGAAACCGGACTGCTCCGTCTCGACCGCTTCTCCCTTTGCGCTTCCACCGGAAAAATCGTGCTGGGAATCGGCGAAAAACATGTGCTCGACCGCATCGCCGCCGCTCACGTGCCGTTCATTTCCGCATGCGACCCCGTCGATGATCCCGCAATTCCGCAAGTCGCGTTCGATTTCACAGACGGCATCCGCGACGCCGTCGACTGGCTTGTCGCGCAGGGATGCACAAAAATCGCGTTCATCGGGCAGACCCGTAGCTATGTCAACCTTCAGCAGATGCGGAAGTTCGACGCCTATCTCAAGGCTCTTCAGCGATACCGCCAGACCGACCCCGCACTCATCGAAAACGTCCGTCCGCTCGCGGAAAGCGGCGCCTCCGCGCTTGAAAATCTCCTTGCGCGGACCCGTCCGGACGCCCTCATTGCCGCATACGACCACCAGCTGCCCGGGATTCTGCAGGGGCTCCGCGAACACGACATCAGCATCCCCGTCATCGGCTGCGACGGACTCCCCCTCCCCGGAGTCCCGTCCGATCGCCATACGGTCAGAGTCCCGCGCCGTGAATGCGGGTTCAAGATCGCCGAACAGCTGATCCACGCCATCAACACGCGCCGCAAACCGCGCTCCGTCATCATCCCCGCGGAATTTATCTGATTGAAAAACAGAACATGCGGCTGTATATTACCGGATTTTATATTCTATGAGAGGATGAAACATGAGCGCAAATCTTTCTGAATTCACAAAAACGCATCCCGCCGTTCCGGGGATTTTCTGGGCGACGGTCAGTGTCGTGTGCTGGGGAACGCTTTTCCCGGCGGTCACCTTCCTGGTCTCCCGAGGCAATATCGACTGCTACAGCATGGCGCAGCTGCGCTTCCTGATGGCGGGCGTCGTCATGCTTCTTGTTTTTGCCGTCGCGAACCGAAAACTTCCCTGGGCGGAGATTCGCGGGAAAGACTGGTCACATCTGATTTTCCAGAGCATTTTCGCCGCCGGGATGAGCGTGTTTCTGTTCTACGGACAGAGCCTCGGCATTCCGGTTGTCAACGCCTCGCTGCTGGAAGCGGAGGCGCCTCTGATGATCTTCGTGCTCGGACTCTTCATTCTGCGGAATCCCACCTCGGCGCTTCAGACGGCGGGGCTCTGCGCCGGATTCGCCGGAAGCATGCTTGTGCTGAAAGTCATCAGCGCAAAAGGGCTGACGATCAGTTCCCTTTCCTTTGGTGACGCAATGGTGTTTGCCGGCGCGTTCTGCTGGGCGCTCTACACAGTGCTCGCCCACCGGACAATCAAACGGATCGGCGGTCTGCTTTACACCTCATGGAGTGTTCTTTTCGCCGGCCTCTGGATTCTGCTCTTCCAGCTTGCGGCAGGCTTTCCGGTGCATATTCCAACACAGCTTCCGGATATTCTCTGCACAGCCTATCTCGGGCTGATTCCGACCGCGCTTGCGTTCTTCTCCTGGAACAATGCCCAGCGTTACATTTCCACCGGACTGCTTGCGGTTTCGGGTTATTTCACCCCGATGCTGACTGCGCTTCTCGGCTGGCTGTTTTTCGCCCAGACAATTACGCTCTGCCAGATCGGCGGAATGGTTCTCGTCGTCGGTTCCGCCCTCATCGAGCCGGAGATCTCCTCCCTCATCCGTGAACTTTTCCGGAAAAAGTAACCAGCCTTTTCGCTCTCCCGCTTGCATTTTCCCAGAACTGTGTTATTTTAAAAATCAAACGCTTGATTTTTTCTAAAAAGGAGCCGGAAATGCGGAGAATCACACTTCGGGATATTGCGCGGGAACTCGATATGAACGAGTCGACGGTGAGCTATGCGCTCGCCGGAAAAGGCTCCATCGGAGAAAAAACAAGACAGCTCGTCCGCGAAACGGCGGAACGAATGGGGTATGTGCCGAATCAGGCAGCCCGGCAGATCAGCATGGGAAAAAGCGCAATGATCGCAATCGTCGTGCCGAATGTGCTTGCCGAATACGGAGAGTTCTGCGAATACGCGTTCCGCTTCTTCCGCGAAAAAGGATGGCAGACACAGATTCTCATCTCCGAATTCTCGCCTGAACGGGAAATGGCTATCGCGGAAAGTCTCATCGGACAGAATGCCGCCGGCGCACTCCTGATTCCGGCTATTCCGCCAGGCGAAACCGGAGACTCCCCCGCACTGCGGCGTCTGCGCGAAGCGGGAATCGCCGTCATCGCAAGAAACGCAGGAACTGAAATTCCGTCGGTCAGCCTCGACTTTGAAGCGATCGGACGCGGCTTCGGAGAACGGTTTCTGCGTTCCGGCCGGACCAGAATCCGAATTGCCGTTCCGCATCCCGCGCCGTTCGCGGAAAACGTCAATGGCGTTATGCGCGGACTTCAATCCGTACTCGGCAAAAATGCGGATGTGCGGATCGAAGCTCCCGCCGTCCCCCTCCCCGAAGAGCTTGCGGAAGGAACGAACGCGCATTATGAATATCAGATCCGCAACATGCTTTCGCGCGGCGGAATCGAAGTCGGACGCGCTCTCTGCCGTCGCATGTCCGAATCCGCCGATGCGCCCGATGCGGTCATCTGCCCGCATGAAGCCTGTGCGCTCGGAATTCTGCTGGAAGCGGAACGCCTCGGACTCCGGATCCCGGAAGATTTGGAACTCGCGGCATGTCAGCGCGGCTGTTACGCCGACGCCGCGCCGCGCAGAATCGCCGCAGGCTACGTCTCGCAGAAACGCATCGCGCTCGCCATGAGCGGACATCTGCTTGAACTGCTGAAAACGGGCGGAACGCAAAACGAAACGCTCGCCCCGGAATTTGACAACGCTGAAACACTGAAAATATCATAAACGGAGAACAAAATGAATTCCAACATTGATTCCCTGATCGCCTCCATGACTCTGGAGGAAAAAATCGGACAGTGCCTCGTCATCGGCTTCGTCGGCTCGGTTGCGACGCCGGAAATCTTCCGCCGCATTCATCAGTATCACCCCGCCGGAATCCGCGTGGGCATGACCATGCGCACAAAAACTGCCGTCCACGACCCCTACGCGACCAGCGCAAGCTGTGCGCACCGCGTCATCCGCAAGCCGAAAGGAACCGTCAAGGACTTCATCCCGGGCATTCCCGCGTGCCACTGCACCAACGAGGAGTGGACCGCATATCTGAATTCGCTCAAAAAAGCGGCAATGGAAAACCCGACGCCTGTTCCGATTCATATCACAGTCGACATGGAGGGCGAAAACAGCGCGGATTATCCCTTCGGCGGAATCCACTTCTTCCCCAGCAACATGGGAATCGGAACTTCAGGTGATCCGGAACTCGCACGACGCGTCAGCTGGGCGGTCGGACGCCAGCTCACAGCACTCGGCGTCAGCTGGATTCACAGCCCGGTTCTCGACGTAAACACCAATCCGAAGAACCCCGAAATCGGCACGCGCAGCTACAATTCCGATTTTGAAACCGCCGCGCTCTATGCGGAAAAAGCGCTTCAGGGTTTCCGCGAAGCCGGCATCATCACCACCGGCAAGCACTTCCCCGGACGCGGCGCCTCCACGCAGGATGCTCACGGAGAGCTCCCCGTCATCGACCTTCCCGAAGCCGAACTGCGCCGTCATCTGCTCACATTCAAACGGCTGATCGACAACGGGCTGCCCTGCATTATGACCGCACACACGGCGTACCCCGCTTACGATCCCTCCGGACGCCCCGCGACTCTCTCGAAAAAGATTCTGACCGACCTCCTCAAGGGCGAACTCGGATTCAAGGGAACCGTCACAACCGACGACATCACCATGGGCGGAATCGTCGCCATGTTCGAAGTCGCCGACGCCTGCATCGAAGCCCTCTGCGCCGGAGCCGACCTGATCCTTTTCCGCGACGAAAGCAACCTTCTTGACGAAGTCTTCCCGAAACTCGTCGAAGCCGTCAAATCCGGACGTCTCCCGCTGGAGCGCGTCGAAGATGCCGTCCGCCGCACCCTTACCGTCAAGAAGGAGTACGGTCTGCTCGACAACTCCGGTGTGAAGGACCTCGCGCATTGCGCCGACGGCATCCACGATCCGGAGGTTGCCGCGATCGAAAAGGAGGCGGCGGAAAAGACCGTGCGCATCGTCCGCAATGACGCCGGGCTTCTTCCGCTCCCGCGCGACAAAAAAATTCTGCTGATCGAACAGATCGCGCCGCTCTACCGTCTCGTCAGTTCACAGGCCTGCCATCCCGGTCTGCTCTGGGAAAAATGCTATGCGTACAACCCGCAAGTCGGCATGGTCGAAACCGAAATGAGCTTCACCGATTCCGACCGCGAACGTGTCATGGAGCGTCTGGACGAAGCCGACATCATCGTCGCAACGAATTACTACTACCGCCGCGGTGCGGGCGGCGGAGAATTCATCCGCGAGCTCGCGAAGAAAGGCAAGAAACTCGTTGTCGTCACCAACAGTCCCTATCTCGACGCGCCGGAATTCACAACCGAAGTCATCTCCTTCGGCAACGGTCCGCGCAGTGCGGAACAGATCGCAAAGGTGCTGTTTGAATGAACGCGCTGAACTCTCATCCGTTTCTGATCGGGTTCGACAGCGACGGCTGCGCGTTTGACAACATGACCGTCAAGCACCAGCGCGCCTTCGGTCCGGCGTTCATTGACGTCTACGGTCTGAACGCCGTTGCCGGACGCGCCGCGCAGATCTGGGATTTTGTAAATCTGTTCGGACGGACGCGCGGCTGCAACCGGTTCCGGGGCGTCATCAACTCGCTCCGCTGGCTTCACCAGTGTCCGGACGTCACGATTCCCCTTCCCGATGTTTCCGCGCTGGAGAAATGGGCGGATTCCACGCCGAGTTTGAGCAACTCCGCATTGGAGGAATACCGCGCACAGCATCCGGACCCGGAGCTCGACCGCGCGCTCGAATGGAGCTTTGAGGTCAACCGCAGAATAGCCGCGCTGCAGCTCAACATCCCGCCCGTCGAAGGTGTGCGCGAAGCCCTCGCGGAAGCGTCGGGAAAAGCTGACCTTGCGGTCATCTCTCAAGCGCCCGCCGCGACCGTCGAGCATGAGTGGAGCCGCCACGGGCTGAAACCTTTCATGGGATGCGTCTGCGGGCAGGAAGCCGGATCGAAAGCCGAACAGCTCCACGGGGCGGACGGCGGATTCCATGCCCCCGGTCGCGTGCTGCTTGCCGGCGACGCCCCGGGCGACCTTGCGGCGGCGAATGCATGCGGCGCGCTCTTCTATCCGATTGTCCCCGGACATGAAGTCGAATCGTGGCGTGCGTTCCGCTCCGAGGCGCTTCCCCGCTTCTTTGCGGAAACCTATGCCGGAGCGTATCAGGACTCACTGCTCTCTGCATTCGAATCCGCCCTTCCCGAACGTCCGGACTTTATTTAAAGAGAGGACTCCATGATTATTTCCGCAAGCAGGCGCACCGATATTCCGGCGTTTTTCGCGCGGGAATTCATGGAGTCGATCCGCGCCGGATTCCGCATCGTCCGCAATCCGTATTCGGGACGGGAGACGCGGCTGTCGCTCGCCCCGGCGGATGTGGAGTGCATTGTCTTCTGGAGCAAAAATCCGGAACCGCTTCTGCCGTTTCTGCCGGAACTGGAGGAACGCGGATACCGCTTTTATTTCCAGTTCACCCTCACGCCCTACGGCACGGACATCGAGCGCAATCTTCCGCCGAAACGGCGCATTCTCCAGACTTTCCGAACGCTCTCGGAACAGATCGGAGCGGAAAAGGTGATCTGGCGTTACGATCCGGTTATCTTCTCCGCGGAATGGACCGCGGAACGGCACAGCGAAATATTCCGCCGGATGACCGATGCGCTCGCGCCGTACACGAAACAGTGTATCATCTCCTTCATGGATTTCTACGGGAAATGTCTGCGCCGACCGGAATGCCGTGCCTTCCGGAAACCTTCGGAAGCGGAAATGCTGGACCTTTCCGCCGAGTTTTTCGCAATGGCGCGATCGCACGGACTCCGCATTTCCGCCTGTGCGGAAGCGCTCGACCTGACCTCAGCCGGAATCGAGCCTGCGCACTGCATCGATCCGGATCTCATCGAAACGCTCACCGGACGCATCATCAAGCGGATAAAGGACCGCAGTCAGCGTCCGGAATGCGGCTGTGCCGTTTCGCGCGACATCGGCGCTTACGCCACCTGCCGTCACAACTGCGTCTATTGCTATGCAAATTGATCTATATCAAAAAAATATTTGACATTCATATATTTCGCTGTATAGTAACAAAAAAACATGCAGCGCCCAGAATATTCAACTCTCCGGCAACTCCGCAAATTTAAACAATTCTTCCTCTTGGAACGCTGTATTTTACGCGGGCTATGCCAGCTATCTCACACTTTCCTCATACGCAAAAGCAAAAGTGCAGAGCACAGCAGTATCTTCCGCAACGCTCTACGCAAACGCACTGCTTGAAGTCGGCAACGGTGGATCAGTCACATATCTGAAAACCTCTGGAAACGTATCCGCTGCCTACGGAGCAAACCTCAACCAAATCACCATCTTCAACTCCGGAAATGTAACGGTCACCAGCGGAGGATGCCTTGCCAACACAACCGTTTCCAGCGGCGGAAGCGCAGTCATCTCATCCGGAGCGAACCTCACCTCTGCAACCCTCCGCTCCGGAGCACACCTCATGGTCAGAGGAAGCGCCTACGGCATCGAGGCGGCCGGCGCGACGCCAATGACTGGTTCATTGTCGGCGCGGGCGATTACGACGGTGACGGGAAAGACGATCTGCTCGTCCGCCAATACTCCACCGGCATGCTCGGCTACTACTCCGGCTGCGACACCAAGAAGTGGGTCGAAATGGGACGCGGCGTCGATATGGACTGGACAGTCATCGCGTAACCCCGTTCTCAAATGCGGAAAACACGCGGGCGGCCGCTCAGCAAAAAGCAGCCGCCCGCGTTTCTTTTAAGATTGGAAAAATTTTGTTTTTCCCTTTTCCTCCGCCAGTTTCTTCTGGAACACGCGGTGTTCCGAGGGAGTGCGTCCCATCTGACGGCGGAAGGCTTTTGCAAAATGATTCTGATTGCAGAAACCGAGCTTGTACGCGATCTCTTTGATTGACATGTCCGGAATCTGCAGATAGTAAATCGCCCGTTCAATTTTGCGGGAAAGACGGTAGTGCATCGGCGTCATGCCCGTTTTCTTCTTCACCATGCGGATCAGTGTCATCTTGTTGATTCCGGTGAACTCCTCCAGTTCCTCAATCGTCACTTTCCGCTCAAAGTCCTGCTCCAGAAACTCAAGAATCCGCGGGAGCTGCGACGTTTTCCGCGCTTTGCAGTTCACCTGAAGCGCAAGACGCATCAGCAGTTCGTAGCACTTTCCGGAAATCGAAATGAAAGTTTCTTTCTCCAGCGTATCAACAAATTCGCCGATCTCCTTCAGCGCCCTCAGAAACGCGGGAAAATCCGCCACATCATAAAGAGCCGTCTGATTCAACCCCAGCGAAGAAAGAATCGAAGAGAGGTGACAGCCCTTGATTTCCAGCACATACTCATGATTGTAACCGGAGGAATTCACATAATACGGCTGAAATTCCGGAATCACCAGCACCTTTCCTGGAATCAGAGTGTAATATTTTCCACCGACCCGGTATCCGCAGCTGCCGCTCTCGACGGCAACCAGCATCAGGAAGCAGACTCCTGGCGAATCAAACCACGCGTCCGCAGCGGAACGGATCTGATCTTCAAAACAGAACGGATAAAGAGGCAGATCCAGGTCAAAATGCAGGTGAATCAGCCGCCGGATATGCAGAATCTCCTTTTCCCGGTAATCATTGGAAGAAACCGCGTAAACCTTGTGTTCCATGCTCAACTCCTTTCAGAAGATACACTATCCGGAATTCCGCAAAATGCAAATACTCGGACTTTTTACCTCCACGCTCAAACGCGCAATTTTATAATACAGTTTGTTACTCCGGCATATGCTTATTCCCTTAACAGGGGATTGACAAAATGTGGATTTTGTGATATAATTAAACCAACGAAAAAAAAGAAAGGATTGTTCAATGAAAAAACAACTCACAGCACTGGCACTCCTCCTCGGCGCAGGACTGCTCGCCGGAGAATGGCGCATCGACCTCGATTCCAGAAAAAGCGGAGTCGATCTCGAAATCAAAGAAACCTCACCCAAAAATTTCACCATTCTGGATTCCCCCTGGTACAAGGAAAAACAGAAGCAGAGAATCGAGCTCCGCTGCGAATCCTTTGATGAATGGAAGCCCTGTTCCTTCACCTTTGTTCCGAACAAAGACGGTGTGGTCAAACTCTGTGTCATGAGCAAATATACCAAACCGGGAGAGACGCCGAGCATCTCCGCATATGACAAATTTGAAGTCAAAAATGCGGAAATCAAAAACGGCAGTTTCGAAGCCGCCGTTCCGAATCACGGCTGGATCCCCGGATGGAACACGCAGGCGGGTCTCATGAAAGGCGGCGCGGCGGACGGAGAGTATTACATGACAGCATCCTTCAAGCGGGGCTGCTCGCAGGAACTCAATGTCAAAGCCGGCGTTCCCGTAACAGTCTCCTTTATGGTCAAAAACGCCGCATGGTAAAACATTCTAAAAAACGAAAGGCTGGCTGCACAATGAAACCTCATCCGACCTCCAACCCCATTTCAAATTGCAAATTGAAATCCAGAGCGTTCACGCTCATAGAGCTCCTCGTGGTAATTGCGATCATCGCAATCCTCGCCGGCATGCTTCTGCCGGCGCTGAACGCGGCAAGGGAAAAGGCGCAGGCAATCACCTGTTCCGCAAATATGAAACAGAGCGGAAGCGGGCTTATGATGTACACCGTCGACAACAACGACTGGCTGCCGAACCTGCTCCAGAACAATGACCGCAACTACAGTGACTCCATTCTTGATTACGTGAAATCCCCGTATGTCGTCAAGGTCCCATCCGACGGAACCGGGTCTTACGGGTATTACACGAAGTATGCGGAATCCCATTACATATACTCCGCAAAATCCATCTTCGTCTGCCCGACCGCGGCATCAAAGCTGCACGCCCCGTTCACCGGAGAACAATCCAATCTCTTCGCCCCAAATTACGCGCCCACGAACTGCAGCGACACGCATCAGGAATACGCGTGGGGACAATCCATCGGCTCCTCTCCGCAGGATCCGAAAGGACGCCGGATCAACGACATCAAAGGACGCATTCTGCTTGGAGAAATGCGCTATCTGCAGGCGGCAAGCATCATGACCCGCAAAGTCAACATTCCCAGAATCGCAACCGTCGTATACTGCTGGATCGAAGGTTACCCGCTTGACAGCCAATACGCCAGCGGCAACATTCATGCGGACGGCATGCGCGGAAACTATCTCTACAAAGACGGGCATGTCGCCAGTCACCGCGCGAACTCCGGCGTCATCCACCAGCCCGGAAGCAGCCAGTTCTTCATGGGCAACTGATCAGGAAAACAGACATTATGAAACACGGACTCACTCACATTCTTCTCTGTGCGGCGTCGCCGCTCCTCTTCGCGGATCTCGCGCAGGAAAACAAAAACTTTGAAAGAACGATTCAACTCGGACAGCAGGTTCTGGAGCGCAAGCTCGTTCCCTACAACATCTCCGGAATCGACCGCCATTTCTCAACCGCGCAGCAGAAATTCGCCAAACTCTCTCCCGAACATGTCCGGAAGGAACTGGAAGCGTTCGAACGCATCATGCTTCAGCTCTCGGTCCGCTGCAACGGTCAGCCCTATACCCCGAACATCGGCTGGGCAACGCAGACCCGCACAAAGGATTACCAATCGGAGATTTCAGAATCCTTCAAGGATTGGCGCCGCTCCGCCGCCGCACTCGCAAAGTTCGGACTTCATGCAGACTGCGAGTTTGAAATCGGGCGCATCAACGCTTTCCGCAGCGCCGCTCCGAAGCTCAGCACACTCCCCTCCGATGCAGATTTCGACCAGGCGTTCTCCTTCTACAAAAGCATCATAGAAGAGCGGCTCCGTCTCGGCGGACGCATCATTCTGCTGGAAAACGAACTCGATGCACTGGAACGCACCGTGGAATTCCGCCGAAGCCTCGGAGGAAAACAGAAACCGCTCAACATAAACGCGCTCCGCGGAAAACTGGCGCACTGGCGCACCGCATTCAACACGCAGAACTACACGGTCTGCTATGCTCTGGAGCGGCAGACCGACGCCGCAATGGCAGACCTCCGCGCACAGGCCTTTGCCTCCGATGGGGTCACGCCGGACGTCCGCCCCGGAACAAGCTTCCTCAGCACGGGTGTTTTCGGTTTCGGCGGAAGCTGGCAGACTCTTCTCAGTACCAACGTCCGCAACGGCAGTCTTTTCCGCAACCGGAAAGATGATTTTCAGCCATACAAAGATCCGAAATTCGACTGGGAGGTCTCCTTCGACGCCGAAGACTGCACATTCAGCCGCTATGAACTCGCCGGCGGCTCCTGGACTCATGCGAAACGCAAAAATGTTTACAAGGACCGCTCCGGCAAAGAGGTGAATATTGACGTTTACTGGAGTTCCATCGCTCCGGGCGTGCTCTTTGACGCGCACACGGACAGAATCAGCATCGTCGAAAGTTCCAGGGGCGTTCCGCTCGCCCCGGATGCCGTCGCAGGTGTATTTGATGGGAAAGTTCAGCTCTTTGAGCGCGGAAGCAAAATCCCCTCCGCCAAAATGAGCGAAAACTGGCTGCTTCTTCTCTGGCGGGAAAACACCGCGCCGAAAATTCCGGTTCTTGTCTGTTTTGAGCACAGACCCGGCAAAATCGAATGGGGCGGAAACGGACTGCGCATTCAGCGCGCCCCCGTAGTCGGAAAGTATGCAGCAGCAACACTTTACGGAGCGGAAGCAAAACCCGCGAAGTTCGGTTCCGGATGGGAAACACTCCCCGCCGACGTCCTCGCGCAGAGCCGGGACACCGCAAAGCATCTCACCTGTTTCCCGCTGGATATCGACGAATTCTACGCTTTTGAAAAAGACGGTTCGCTACGGATCTGGAACAAAATCACCAAAGCCGTGACACTCAACAAGGGCGACTGGACCGCTCCGGTCTCCGCTTACATTCCCTTTCCCGTCGCCTACACTCTGACCGACCGCATCCGTCCGGATCAGCCGCTCTCCAAACCGCTCGCGGCAACCCGTTTCGGATTCTACCGGACCGTTCAGGGCGACACTCTCAGCTACAAACTCCCCGTCCCGGATCTGCTGGAGCGCATTGTGCTCAAACCGGCCGCAGGGGAAGAGACGCTTATCGCCGAACTCAATCAGACTCTCCTCTCCCACAACGGACAGGATATTCACTCTGAATTCATCCGCGACTACAATTCCGGAGTCATCCGGAATCTTCTCTCCGGACTCTGCCTTCTGAGCACCGATGCGAAAAATGTGATCGATCAGCCGCGCCAGCCGCTCCAGCACGACCTCGCTATTACCGGAGAGATGAGCAACAACGGCGCACGGGAACTCGGACCGCGCAACCGCACGCCCGAAATCCGCATTGATCCCGTCACCGGACGCTCCGCATTCTTCGGAGGATGGCGCGGAAACAACCAGGGCGCGGAGGGAATCGTCGGCGATATGACATTCTTCAATCAGCTGCCGCTCTTCCTGGCATACGGACGCGCGCAGATGTTCAACGACTGGCGCATCGTCGAACGCCACTGGAACCGGCTCAAAGAGATCTACACGGCGGTCGATTTCAACCAGACCTGGCGCGCCCCCGGCATGAACACGCTCTCCAGCGGCTTCATCCTCTACGGCGACATGTACGGAGACGGGCTCCGCTGCTCCTCTCTGATGTATCGTCTGGCGAAAGCGATGAATGAGCCTGAACTTGCCGCTCATGCGCTCTACCTCGCAACGAAACAGAACGCGACAACGATCAACTTCATCAGCCCGAACGTCATCCGCTACAACGCGCATGTCAAAAACCTTCCGGAAGCGCTCTCGCCGAAAGCCGCGCTCGGACAGCTCGGAGTCTTCCAGAGCGGATTCCGAACTGCCCCCTGGAAACCGTATCCGGCGGACGCCTGGAATGCGCCGTTCCAGACCGCCGGCTGCACAAACGACTATCTCTTCTACGGAACGATCCTGCGCTTCTGCTTCCGCGACGCCGAAGAATGGCTCAACGTTTTCAGCCGCGAACTTCCCGAATGGAATAATCACACCTATCTTTACTCCACCGGAAGAAGCGAGCGTCCGCTCAATGCCTAGAACTACATCAAGTACCTTGCATTCTCCACCCGCGACCGCGACAGAGTCCGCCGGCTTTACAGAGAGACTTTCCCGTTCGGGTACTCCGCGGAGAAGCCGTTCTTCAAGACCGATGCCAAACACTGGAAACAGACGTACCACCGCCTCTACAATGCGGAATGGTTCAACCGGGCGAATGTGCTTCCGCATATCATCACGCAGAACGACCCTGTCTGGATCGGCGATTTCGGACGCGCCCGTCTTGTGGCGGGAACCTACGACCGCGCCGCCCGCACAGCACGGATTTCGCTGAGCTCCGACCGTCCGGACACCCTGACCGTTGTCTCCATGATTCCGCCCGAATCAATTCAGGTAAACGGGAAATCGGTTCAGCCGAAACGGGGATTGTGGGAATGTGCCTATGAAATTCCTCTTGCGGAAGGAAACAGCGAAGTGGTTCTCACGCTTCCGGAATTCAGCGTTTCCGATTATCCGTACCCGAAAAAAGAGAATGCGGATACACCGCTGAAACTGGAAAAAATGCCCGCACCGGAGGAATTGAAGCTCGCAAACAGTCTGCCGCCCGTCTTCAAAGTCGGAATGACTTCCGGCATTGATCTGAGCGCATTCTGCAATCAGGGATTCTCCGATTCTCCTGAAAACATGGTCCGCAAGGAATTCTGGAAATTCCCGCTGAACGACATCATCCGCGGCATTCCGTTCATCTTCGTCGACCCGCAGAAGAACGGCGGCAAAAGCACAATCATGCTCAAGGGACGTCACCGGAAGGAACTCCCGGAAAGCGTAAAGGGAATCCCGGTGAACAAAGTTGTGAAACGCCTCTTCTTCCTCCACGGGTGCTGCTACAATTCGGATAACGGCAAAGTCATGACCTACCGTCTGAATTTTGCCGACGGACAGGTCCGCGAGCTGGATATCTACGCGGGAATCGGCACGGGTGAATGGAAAATCGCCCCGGGCGGCAAAGGGCTTGCGGAAGTCTCCAACGCCCGAACCGCCCACGTCTACCCCGGCGTCCGTCCAGGTCAGTGGGGCGAAGGCGCAGGCGGATACATCTACGTCTGGGAAAACGACGTCAAGAAAATCGGCGTCACCAACCAGGATGTCGACCAGCGCGGTCTTGCCCGTCTGACCAGCATCGACATCATCTCCGCCGGCCGAGCCGTTCCGGTCATCCTCGCAATCACTGCGGAGGAGTAACGGAGGCAACCGCTTGAGTGCATGAGTCTGGAATTACGGCGCAGTTCCGTTCCCGGACTCATTGCACTGAAAAATACGGCATAAGAAATGAGTTATTACCGTTGAAAAAACAAAAAACTTCTTCAACGGTTTTTGCTTTATTCCATTTATCCCCCGCCCGCATTTACTTGGCAAGAGCGAGGATAATAACGCCGAGAAGAATGAAAAGCAGAGCCAGAGCCTTGCGCTTGATGTTCGTGTCATGAAACAGCCAAACTCCAAAACCGAACGTTACAATGCAGTTGCAGCGGCGGACTAAGGATAAAATCGAAATGTGGATGTCCGGCATGCTTACTGCATAAAAATAAAGAAAATCGGCGGCGATTAACAGAATCCCCGTTGCTGGAATCGTCCAGCGCCACTGAAATTTGTGCTGTTGCTTGAAAAACAAACTCCGGATCAGATACGCAAGACCAAGGATGAACACCAGGTCGATAGAAAACCACAGCTGCACGGTGTCACGCGGAATATGCACGGAATTCAAAAGATATTTGTCGTAAAGCGCCGAAGCTGCACCAAGAAGCGTGCCGAGAAGAATCAGATGGACACTGCGGGAGCGGCGGAACGAAAAGCCTTCCAGCTTGCCGAGAACGGAGAAAAAGTAATAACCGCCAAAGATCAAAACCATGCCGACCGCTTGCCAGAGGGTCGGAACTTCATGAAACAGAATGAGTCCGCCGATGAACGTCCAGAGCGGAGAGCTCGCCCGGATCGGCGCGGCAAGTGAGATCGGGAGGTCACGCATCGCATAATAGACACAGGTCCAGCTGGACCCGACCAGAAAAGATTTGACAAGAAGCAGCAGCCATATGCGCGGCGTACAGCGGATCGCAGATGAGAAATCTCCGAAAAGTGCCGTGCCGGCAACAAAAAAGAGCGAACCGGTCAGGGTGGCAAAGAAAAGGACCGGCATGACGGAATTGTCGCGCACGGCATGTTTCTTGCAGATGTCATAGAAGCCGAGCCCCAGCGCGGAACCGAGAATCGGCAGGAACCATTGCGGAATGGATAAGGTCAGCATAAAAAAGAAAAGCGGCTCCGCCGGGGGAGCGGAGCCGTCGGGTTAAACAATTCAGGTTCAGTCTTTCTTGTCGGACTTCTTTGTCCACTCTTCGAGTTTTTTTGCGGCGAATTCACGTCCGCCGAGTCCGAAGGCCAGAGCAACCGCAATGCAGATTGCGCCGAGAAGAAGCGTGAACGCGGTCTGAACGATCGGTCCGCCGATGTTCATGTTGTGGATCGCAATCGCACCGGTGAAGATCAGGACGGCAACACGGACGATTGTAACAACGATGTCCGCGCATTTGCCCTTGATGGCGTCAGCGGCAAAGTTGGAGATCCAGATACCGATGAGCAGGACAATCACGCCGATGATGATGTTTCCGCCGAATTCCATGAAGGTGCGGAGCAGGCGCGAAAGTTCGAGGAATCCGAGGATGTCGGATGCCGCAACCGCCGCCATGAAGATGATCGTCAGGAATGCGAGTTTACCGACGATGACGGACGGCAGGCTGGATTCCTTTTCATCCTTTGCCGCAAAGCCGAGTTTCGCAATGAGCTGGTTGAAGCCGAAGTTCTCGAATACCTGCGTGACAAGTCCGGCAACAAAGCTGCCTGCGAGGAACGCAACGAAGAGCAGAAGCGCGGCTCCGAGGATGTCGCCGGTCGCATTCAGCAGCTTGTCGAAGAAGCCCGCAACCGAGTTGGAGAGCGAGTCGATCTTCAGCGCGGTGAGCGAGGAGATCAGAACCGGAATCGCAACCAGGACGTATGCGACAACGCCGATCATGGAGGAAAGCCCCTTGTCACCGAAGAGCTTCGAGACGCCGGCTTTTTCACCGAGCGCATCGACGCGGGAAATGACGATGAGTCCCGTAACAGCCTTGCGGACGACTTTCGCCGCGAGCAGGCCGACAAAGAGAATTGCCGCCGCCGCGATCAGATTCGGGATATAACCGAGAATCTTGGAGAACATCTGCTGAATCGGTTCCGTGATGCCCTTGATTTCCAGAACATTGAGGATCGAGGGCAGGAAGAAGAGCAGAACCACCCAGTAGAGGATGGATGCGACCGTTGCGCTGAGCGGCGTTTCGTTTTCTTTTTCATCGGTGAGTTTGGCGAAGCGCTCATCGAAGCGGATCATCTGCAGGAACATGTTCGAGCCGTAGCGGAGCACGGTTGCGACAACCCAGGCGATGAAGGCGAGTGCGACAGCGCCGATGATTTTCGCTGCATACGAGGTCAGAGACGCGACGAACTCCTGAATCGGTTCCGCCGTCTGGGTCAGATTCAGGGTTGTCAGACAGCCGAGAATCGTGAGCAGCAGAATCAGATAGTAAACGAAGCGTCCGACGAATTTCGCCGTGGACTTTTCTTTCAGTTCGCTTCCCTGCGGGAGGCAGCGGTTGAGTTTTTGATCAACGCCGATTCTGTTGACCAGTTTTGCGACCTGGCTTGAGACGATGACTGCGATGAGCCATCCTACCAGCAGGACGAGGATTGCGCCGATGAGATTGAGGACATTGCTGTCGACAATCATCTGCCAGACGTTTTTGAAGAAATCTTCCATTTTTCTTCTCCTTCAGTTTTATTGGTTGTTGTATTTGCAAGCCGGACGGAGAAGGGGGGATCCGTCCGGAGATGCCCTGTTCAAGATTCTGTGGCGACTCCGAGGAAGTTTCCGGTTTTGTCGAGCACTTCCGGTTTTCCGAGAATCATCAGCGAATCATTGGGTTCGAGTTTCGTTTCTCCGTGGGGGACCACATACTTTTCACCGCGGCGGATCAGCAGAACGAGAGCTCCGGCGGGCAGTCCGAGCGTTTTGAGGTTTTTGCCGACGATGTTGTCCGCGTTCGGCAGAATCTCGTATTCGCGCATTTCGTCTTCCATGTTTCCGGTGTTTTCAAATTCCAGCGGAACGCGCGGATGAACCTTCAGCGGCAAATCCAGTTTCAGTTTTTTCGCGGCCGGCATGATAGTCATGCCCTGGAGAATCACCGAAGTCAGAACGATGAAGAAGACGATGTGGAACATCATTTCGCATCCGGGAAGTTTGTGAATCAACGGGAATGTGGCAAGCATGACGGGAGCTCCGCCGCGCAGTCCGACCCATGAAACAAGCATTCGTTCATTCCAGTTGAATTTGCTTCCGAGCATACAGAGCAGAACCGAGAGCGGGCGGGCGACGAGCATCAGAGCGGCGGCAATGCAGAGTCCGATCCACCAGTTCTTGAGAAGCAGTTTCGGGTCTGCAAGCAAGCCGAGCATTGTGAAAAGAATCACCTGCATCAGCCACGCCATGCCGTCGTGAAAACGTCCGAGTCCGTTGTGATAGATGAATTTGTCGTTGCCCATGACGAGCCCGGTTACATAGACCGCCATGAAGCCGTTTCCGCCGAACCGTTCTGTGAATCCGAAGGAAAACAGCGTGACGGCGATTCCGAGGACGTAATAGAGACCGTCGTAGTCAAGGTTGATTTTATTGAAGAGCCAGACTGCGATTTTTCCCCATGCGATGCCGAGGATTACGCCGAGCGTCATTTTTGCGATGAAACTCAAAAAGATGTCTTTGAAAATTCCGATGTCAAGACCGCTGCTTCCGGGAGTCTCCATGCTGTGGAGCGCAAGCGGAACAAGGGTAATTGTGAGGAAGGCCGCCATCGGGTCGTTGCTTCCGGATTCAAATTCAAGCAGCGACTGAAGATCTCCTTTGAGGCTGACGCTTTTTGAGCGGAGAATGGAGAATACCGCGGCGGCGTCCGTTGAGGAGATAATGGAACCGAGCAGCAGGCACCAGAGGAAGGTCAGGTTCTTGTCCGGCAGCTGCCAGCGGAAAAAGTAAAAGGCGATGATGCCGAGAAAGAATGCAGTCATAAATACTCCGAGGCTGGAAAGGATGCCGCCAGTCTTGACCACATTTTTAATGGAGGACCATTTTGTGTCGAATCCTCCGGAGAAGAGGATAAACGCCATGGCAATTGTTCCGATGACATTTGCCAGATTCGGATCATCGAAAGGCACTTCATGAAAGCCTTTGGGTCCCGCGAGCATTCCGATTGCAAGGAAGACTACAAGGACCGGCATGTTGATTTTGGAAGAGAGCTTTGTCGAACACGCGCATATCAGAACGAGAACGGCAAAGGTCATAAGCACGGTGCTGATGGAGGATACATCGCTGAAAAAATTCATTTGAATTCCTGTTTTGCTGGGTGAAACTGTTGTTTGAGCGGAGGGTTGAGCCGGGGACTGTTCCGGTCCCGCCCGTTTTGTTTCCAGCGGAGTTCCTTCGATCTGTGCTGCGGAGTGTTCCGGTTCAGGGTGAAGTCCGGCATTCTCGGCTTTTGCGGTGGTCTTGCCGGATTCGGGCGCGGACGGAAGTTCGCTGACCGGTGCGGCAACTGTCTGGCGGGAAGATGCCGTTGAAGGCAGAACCTTCGGCGAGTCGGGCTTTGCCGTTTTGGAAATAGTTTCTCCGGAATCCGGCTGAACGGGCGTGGCAACAGTATTGCTTCCCGCAATCGCCAGCAGGGATAGAATGCAGATAAGAAGTGCAAGAGTTTTTTTCATCAAATGACATCGCTCCTGTGTGTATGCGGTACTGTATCATCAAAACGTAAAAAATCAACGAAAAAAACAGAGAAATACACAGGAATTTTGGTGTAAAAAGCCGGTTCTGGAAATTTTTTCGGATTTTTTGCAAAAACGCATTTGCAATTTTCGTGAAGCGCATTATATTAAGCACCATCAAGAACGATGGCTGCTTAGCTCAGCGGTAGAGCACTGGAATCATAATCCATTGGTCGCTGGTTCAATCCCGGCAGCAGCCACCACTTAAATTTTCACCTCGTATCTGCGAGGTTTTTTTATTATCTGCACGCTCCCTGCGTTCAACTCTGTTTTTCGGATGATTTTGTCAGGGGGATTCCCTTTTCCCTGTTACTGAAAGCCTGAACCGTCATTGCCGAAGAAGGCTGTGACGGTCGTTTAACATAAATTTCTCATACCGGATTTCGCGGTCGGGACCAATGGGAAAACACTTCTGCAAAACGCCGGTCCGATAAAGCTCCAGACGCTCTCCGTCTGCTCCGTTCCGGAATTGCAGAACAATCCCCGTCCACGGTGGATTCAGGATGAGCGAAAAACCGTCAGGGTCCTTGCGGTATTTCACAAAAGCGGAGGGCTGATTCTTCTCCATCGGCAACCCCAGCATCAGCGCGCGTTTTCTGGCACGGTACGCATAAACGGTGTTCAGGCGAACCGGAGCGGGAAACTGCAGACTGCGGGTGTCGGTCATGTTCAGAAACGGGAATGCGCCTCCGCAGGATTCCCGGCGGAGAGAATCGCAATACAATTCAGAAACGGTTGCCGCTCCCTGTATGCGCAGAAGGGCGGCTGCATCGCGCGCCGCATCGTAGTCCGGCATATTGATCACCAGCGAATGTCCGCCTGACGGTGAAGTGAAAAGCAGCATCGGGCGCACTCCGCCTCCGCAACGGATGATGAGCTCATCCGGGCGCATTCGCGGAAACAGCAGAAAAATTCCGGCCAGAAGAGCGAGTCCAATCAGCGCTGCAAGTTCAACCTTCGGTTTCCGGTTCAGCAGGAGAAGTGCGAACAGAATCAGAAACAGCAGCGCCGCCCACCCTGGAGTCGTCTGAGTGTAAAAATATCCAGTCTCCGCAAAAAACGCGGGGATGCCGCGCAGCAGATCCAGCAGAGGGCTCATTGCAGCACCAATCAGGGAGAGCGCACCGGGAATCCAGCTTGCACAGAGTCCAACTGCAAACAGAGCAAAGCAAAGCCAAGCGACCGGACTTACCAGAAGATAGCTGAAGACCGCCCACGGCGTGAACAATCCCTGGTGACACATCGAAACCGCAAAACTTGCCAGATATGCGGCAAATGAAGCTCCGGCGCTGAATATCAGAAAATTGACTGTGCGGGTATACAGCCACCCCGGAGAATGAAGACGGAAGCGCCACGGAGCCCGGACAAAACTGGATATGTGTTTCAAATAAGGTCCGCATAAAATCAGAAACATCACACAGAGAAACGAATACTGAAAACCGAGATCCAGCGGCGCATACGGATTTCCGATCATCAGAAGAACTGCTGCAAATGCCAGCGTGTTCATCGGACGCGTCCGGTAATGAAACGCCTTCAGCAAAGCGAACACGGCGAACATCACATACGCACGGAACGCGGGCCCCTGCATTCCGGTCGAAAGTGCGTAAATCAGCACCGGCGGCAGGACAAGCAGCCAGCGCGCGGTAAACGGAAACGGACGCAGAATCGCCATGAGAACCATCGCAAAAAGCGCAATATGAAGTCCGCTTACGCAAAGGACATGGATCGTTCCGCTCCTCAGAAAATCTGTCCGGATATCCGCGCTAACGCCCTGTTTCATTCCGAACAGAAGCGCCGCGGCAACCGCCCGGTTCTCCTCTCTCAGCTTCGCTCCGAGGCTTTCCAGAATAATTCCGCGCACATCGTAAATCCGGCGCAAAAACGAGTTGCCACGCTGAAGAACCGTCAGTTCGCGAACCTCAAAGACGCGCTTCACTCCCTTCGTCCGGGCGTACGCGGAAAAATCGAACACTCCGGGAGCGGCGGGAGGCGAAAGCGGTTCCAGCATTCCGGAAACATGGAGCGTGTCGCCATAACCGGGCGAAACATTCAGGAAAGACGGAATCCGCAGGAATACGGTTCCGGAAAGCGGACGCCATATATCGGTCTGCGTGTAACGAAACGCCTCGACCTCGGCCAGCACATTTCCGGGAGCGTTCGGCATCCACGAAGGCAAACCGCCGCAAAGGGAGGAATCCACCGCTTTCACGCGCAGTTCCGCTCCGGTGCGGCGAGCGGGCAAATCCGTGCGTGGATCGTGAAACAGAAGCAGGGAAGAGAGCACCAGCAGAGTCGGAAGAACCCAGACCCGCAGACATCTTGCGCTTCCGAGGAGCCGCCATGCCGCAAGCGTCAGCGGCAGCGGAGCCAGGAAGAAACAGCCAAAGGCTTCCGGCAGGAGAAACGGGAGAATATCCGCATTCAGAATCGCGATTACCGCCACCACGCACGGAAACGAGTCGGCGAACCGTTCGCAGGCGGTGCGCGGCGGATTCATCGGGCTTTCCGTTCCAGTTCATCACGAATCGCTTCCGGGACAAACGGAAACGGTCCCGAATAGGATTCCGCGGCTTTCCGGCAAAGGTCAAGGTCGGAAGGAACGCAGTCCGGGTGCGCCAGACGCAGGACGCGGCGGCAGGATTCCGTCAGCCGGAACAGGTCTTCAAACATCTTCTTCCGGTCCGGCTTGCGAAGAACAAGTCCGCCGTCCAAATCCCATGTTCCGGGATGCCCGTCCGGTGTCAGATAAATGTTGCTGAGCTTATAATCACCGTGCACGATGTTGTGATTGTGAATCCGGGAAAGCTGTTCCGCGGCCTTCTCCATAATGGTGTCAAGCGTGCGCAGAGGTTCGGAGGATTCCACAAGAAGCGCGTGCATATCGCGGACTTCGCTCCGCATTTCGTTGATGATGTATCCGCCGCAAAGACGCAAGCCGCGGCGGTGTTCCCCGACCGCGAGCACGGCGGGGGTGTCAATCTCAGCTTCCCGGAGCGCGCAAATCGTTTCGGCTGCGCGGAAAGCGCGTGCGCGGCGGAAGAGATAACGGAATGTAAAGCCGACGCCCTTGTTGTTTGTCCGTTTCAGGAAGAAAGGCGGGAGACCGTCCGCCGAACAGAGCGCTGCGGTGGTTGTTCTCGAATCTTTCAGTTTGGTTCCCGAAGCGAGAATGAAATCGAGGTTTTCGGGAAAGCCGGGCATCTGATCGGCGGGGAAATCCGGAGCAAGACGGAAGAACCATCCGTTCCGGGCAACGGTTCGCGAAAGTTCCTGACTGTTCCGTGGCATGTTGATTCTCCTTTGCAATGAAAGGTAATGTAGCACTGATTGAAGAGGAATGCAAAAAATGTTTTGATTTTTTCGGAAAGAGATTGTATTTGCCGGATGAGACGTGTATATTATTTAATGTATGGGGAACCTTAAGATGCCTGACGAAAATTTTACTGAAATTGTCGATAAAATCATGCAGAACGATATCCGGTACCGCGCCGGCGCGTATGAATTTGTCAACGAGGCTGTCTCCTACACCATCCGCAGACTTCAGCGGGAAAAGAAATCGAAACGTGAACGCCATGTCTCCGGCGAGGAACTCATCCGCGGGCTTGCGGAATTCGCGGAAGAACAGTTCGGGCCGCTCGCCTGGAACGTGCTCGAAGACTGGGGACTCGTCAGCGGGTCGGCGGTCGGCGACGTCGTCTTCAATATGATTCATGAAGGACTGCTCACCGCGGGAGAAAACGATTCACGCGAGGACTTCAACCGCTTCCCAAATCTCAAACGTCTGCTCCGCCGCTACCCGAAGCCGTCGGCAAAGCAGCCGGACGGAGGTTCAGCCCCGGTCATCATTTAAAAAAATCAGGGATTCTTTGCAAATCCATTTGATTTTACCGTTTTATGGGCTAAACTATTAGAGTATGCAAAAACAAAAAAGACCATAATGGAGGTTTTACAGACATGAACAGCAAGTTGCTTTTCGGCAGTTTTTCCGCTCTGTTGCTGACAGGCGGAATGGTTTTCACAACCGGATGCGAATCCATTGACGACGATCCGATGCCGCCGGGAGCGTATGTCCCCCCCGCAACAGTCGATCCGATCGCGGTAAAAGGAGGCGAAAACACTCCGGCAACTCCGGTCAATGAACCTGTTGTTCTTCCCGCTCAGGATCCTGTGGAACCCGTAGTTATTGTTCAGCCGCCGGTCAGCAAGCCCGCGCCGAAGAAACCGCTTCCTCCGAAAAAAGCCCCCAAAGCTCAGCCGAAGAAACGCCAGGCTCCTGCGGAAACCACCATTCACATCATCAAAAAAGGCGAATCCTTCTGGTCCATCGCCGCTCTCTACGGCGTTGAAATGGACGATATCGCCGCGGCAAACCCGAAGCTGAATCCGAAGAAACTCCATGTCGGCGGAAAAGTCGTCGTCCCCGGCGCGGCGGAACGGAAAGAGCGTGCAGCCAAAGCTCCGAAAAACGTGAAACGCGCGAAAAAGACCGTTGCAAAGCTTGAAAACGAAGAGGGCGTTTACATCGTCAAAAACGGTGATTCTCTCAGCAGAATCGCAGCCCGTCACCATGTGAGAGTTTCCGCTCTCGCCGAAGCGAACAACATCAAAATTGACCAGATGCTCCGCATCGGTCAGAAGCTTGTCATTCCGAAGCCGGGGAAAGCAGTCAGACCGGCAAAGAAAACAACCGCCAAACCGGTGAACACGGCCTCCAACAAGGCTCCGAAGAAGACCGCCGAACCTGAAGTTGTTCCGCCGGCTCCGACTTCCGATCTTTTCCCGCCGGAAAAGCCCGCCACAACTGAAACACCCGCAGTTCCGGCAACTCCGGAGCTTCCGGCTGAACAGCCTGCCCAGAATACAACCCCGGCTCTGCCGACGGAAAATGCCGCTCCGGCTCCGGCTGCACCGCTTGCCTCTCCCGAAGCTCTGAGCGCGGTTTCCCAGGATACGACCCCGGTTGCCGCTCCGGCCACCAGCGGATACACCTCCGATGTCGATGAGGACACCACTCTCGAAGACCTCGCGAAACGCTACGGCTACGGCGTCATGGAACTGAGGAAGCTCAACCCCGAAATCCCGGCGGACGGCAAAGTCCGCGCAGGTTCCGTGGTCAAACTCCCCTGATCCGTCATTCAACACATGCAATCGCGCCGGATTCTTCCGGCGCTTTTTTTTGAGAGCACCATGAAATTCTACCGCAACACCGGAATCATCTTTGCCGCAGGCGGCTCATCCACTCGCTTTGGCGGCGGCAACAAACTGCTCTGCAGCCTGAAAAATATCCCCGTCTTTCTGCACAGCATCCACACGCTCGGTCCGCTGGTTCCTGCACACAATACGGTGCTCGCCGTTCATGCGGATTTCCAGAAGGAATTCCAGCGGCAGACCGCACTGCATATTCCCGGTTTTGCCCTGCGGACGGTTCCGGGAGGAGCGACGCGGACCGAATCCGTGCTTCGCGCGCTGGAGGCTCTGCCGCAGGATCTCGAATTCGTTGCGGTTCATGATACCGCCCGTCCGCTTGTTACCGCAGAGCTCTTCTGCCGCTGTCTTGAGGCCTGCGCACAGCACGGCGCGGCGATAGCGGCGCACCGCATCAATGACACAGTCAAGATGGAAACTCCGGAAGGCGCGCTTGCGACCCCGCCGGTTGAGCGCGACCGGCTCTGGGGCATCGAAACTCCGCAGGTTTTCCGTTTCCCCTACCTGCTTTCCGCTCTGCGCCGCGCACTTGCCGACGGACGCAGTTTCACCGATGACGCCGCCGCCGTTGAATTCTATTCCGGGCTCCGTGCCGTTCCGGTTGAAAACAAGGAAAACAACATCAAAATCACCCGCATTGCGGATCTCCGCATCGCGGAAGCGGTGATTTGATTCACTTTTTTTCAAATTACCATTTGACTTTCCGGCGGATTGCTGTATATTGATCCTTTCAAAGCACAGAGAGAGTTTTGTTTTTTTGTCGGTTTGACTGGCGGGCTTGTCCGGAAGGGCGATTCCGCTGAAAAATTTAAATTGATTGATTAAACAGATGCTGCTGACAAAAACCGGTCAAACGGTTCTGTGAGGTATCCGGAATCAGGACTTCTCCGGCTGTTCTCTCGGTCTCTGCGGAAAAGCGGAACCGGAAGAGCCTTTTCGGAAAAGATTGTTTCCGTGCGTCCGGAACGTTGAGCGGGTTCTATCAGCTGCATCGGAACAAGGAGACACTTCGCATGTATGATTCGCACCTGCTGAGAATTGGCATCTTTTACGATGGTAATTATTTTTACCATGTAAGCAACTACTACTGCTATGCCCATGAACGCAGATCCCGTCTGAGCATTTCCGGACTTCATGACTTCATCAAACGTCTTGCCGGACGTTTCGAAGGCGTCGAAGCCAAGTTCTGCCAGATTGTCGACTGCCACTATTTCCGCGGACGCCTGCCGGCTATGGAGGCGAACGCACGGCAAATCCTGCTCAACGAACGTATGTTTGATGACATTCTGATGCGCGAAGGCGTTGTCACACACTATCTCCCCGTCACGCGCGGCGGCGAAAAAGGCGTGGACGTCAGCCTCGCCCTGGAAGCGCTGGAACTGAATATCTTCAAAAAATTTGATATTGTCGCTCTTATCGCAAGCGACGGCGACTATGTCCCTCTCGTCCGTAAACTCAACGCCCTCGGAACCCGTGTCATGGTTCTCGGATGGGATTTCGAATACATCGACGACAACGGAAACGAGCGCTACACCGCCACCTCCGGGAAAATGATGAATGAAGTCACCTATCCCGTCTGGATGCACAAAGTCATCGACGGTCAGGACGGTCGTTTCGACGCCGGCGAAATCAACTCTCTCTTCGTCCCGAACAACGGACGCGACTCCTCGAACTACACTCCGAGAGAGGATTATTCCGCGAAGGCTTCGCGCAACGCAGCTCCGGCGGATGATTCCTATGCTCATTCCATCCCGACCAACTACGATGAAGTCCAGCCGGAATCCTCGCGCGGCACGCATTACAGCGGAAGCGATCCGGATGCGCCGATGCAGACCGTCGTCACCCAGACTCCGGGCGTCCGCAGATGCAGCCGCATTCTCCAGCTGAAAAACGGATACGGATTCCTCTCCAACGATCCTTCCCCGAAAAACCTTTTCTTCTTCTGGGAAGACCTTGAGGGACTCGACTTCAATGAACTCAACGTCGGCGATGTCCTGGAATACGAAATCGGAGAAAACGAACGCGGCGAATGCGCACGTCACATCACCCGCGTCTCCTCGCAGGCGGACAACCTGTAACGGAGCGGATGCATGGAGGGGGCTCTGCACAGACTGATTGTACAGATCGGAGAAGCGGCTTCCGCCGCATTCAGGGATTCCGTGCGGCTGGTCACTTTCATCGGTGAAACCATTACAGAATTCGCCTCCGCCCTCTGCAAACCGCGCAGCATCCGCAGAAAAGAGACTCTGTATTACATGAATCTCTGCGGCGCAAACGCATTTCCCATCAGTTCGCTGATCTGCCTGCTGATGGGACTCATCCTCGGCTATCAGTCAGCCGTGCAGATGCATAAATACGGAGCGGACACCTTCCTGCCCGCCCTCGTCGGCTGCTCCATTGTCCGCGAACTCGGACCGCTCATGGTCGCCGTAATCGCAACCGGACGCGCCGGATCCGCGTTCGCGGCGGAAATTGCGACAATGAAAGGCACCGAGGAGATCAACGCCATGAACACCATGGGCTTCTCCCTCTGGCGTTTTCTTGTCATCCCGAAACTGCTTGCGATGATCTGCATGATGCCCCTGCTGACCTTCTTCGGCGACATCTTCGGAATCGTCGGAGGTATGTGTGTCGGAACGCTCGAACTCGACATGTCTGCCGCCGCATATTACAAGCAGACCATTTACTGGGTTCCCCCGCGCTTCTTCGTCGAGAGCCTGACGAAAAGCGTTGTCTTCGCATTCATCATCACGGCAATCAGCTGCATGCGCGGTTTCGATGCAAAAGAGGATTCCCTCGGCGTCGGACGTGCGACAACTTCGGCAGTGGTGACGAGCATTGTCTGGATCATTCTTGCGGACTGTCTCATGGCCCGCATGTTCAATCTTATCTTCTACGGATCGGCGGTGTGATATGGCGGATGCGGCAGTCTGTGTGGAAAATGTAACTCTCGGTTACGGCGAACGGATCATTCTGCAGAATGTTTCGTTTGAAATCCGGAGCGGGGAAATTGTTGCTCTGCTCGGCGGTTCCGGCTGCGGAAAAAGCACCATGCTGAAAGCCATCATCGGTCTCCTCCCCGTCCGTTCCGGCGACATCCGGATCGACGGCGAGAGCATTGTCCGCGCGACCGGCGAAGCCAAGCGCCGCATCATGCGTCGTTTCGGTGTGGCGTTTCAGGGCGGCGCGCTCTTCCGCTCCTACACCATCCGAGAAAACATCGCCCTCCCCCTGGAGGAATATACCGATTATTCCCGCGAAGAGATCAACCGCCTGGTCAGTGAAAAGCTCGAAATGGTTGACATGAAGGGAACCGAAGACATGATGCCCGGCGACCTTTCCGGCGGCATGATCAAGCGCGCGGCCGTTGCCCGCGCCCTCGCGCTCAACCCGAAAATTCTGTTCCTCGATGAACCGTCCGCCGGACTCGATCCGCTGAATTCCGCCAATCTGGACGACGTCATCAAGAGCATCCGCGACCGCAGCGGTGCGGCCGTCGGCATTGTAACCCATGAACTCGACAGCATCTTTTCCATCGCCGACCGGGCGGTATTCCTCGACCGCGATACGAAAACCGTCATCGCAAACGGTCCGCCCGCCGCGCTCCGGGAAAGCTGTCCCATTGATAAAGTGCGTCTGTTCCTCAACCGGGGACGTCTCAACACAGGAGAGAAAAAATGAGTATGGAAGCCGACAAATTCAAACTCGGACTTTTTGTGTCCGTTTCGTTCATTCTGATCTGCATGCTGTTTATCGTGTTCGGTCTCTTCGATTTCGTCAACACGAAAATCCCCGTTTATTCCCAGTTTCAGGAGAGCGTGCAGGGGCTTGAATCCGGCGCACTCGTGAAATACCGCGGCGTTCCCATCGGAAAAGTGACCGACATCACGCTTTCCACTTCCAGCAATCTGATCCGCGTGGATATGGAAATCAATCTCAGCAAGATGCACGCAGACCCCGTCGAAGGTCAGAAAGCCATTGCAATCACCGAACCGGAATTCTACTCTTTCATGAAACGCGAAATCGCCGGAGGACTCCGGGCCCGTCTCGAACTCAACGGAATCAGCGGATTCAAATATATCGAGCTTGACTATCAGGACAATGCGCAGACTCTGAAAAAGACGGTCGCAAAAAACGGATTCGGGAAAGACGGCGTTTTCTTCATCCCCTCCGAACCCTCCATGCTCAGCGGTCTGCGTTCGGGCATTACCGAAACCATTGCAAAAATTGCCTCCATTGACTACAAGCAGATCAGCGAAAAACTGGATACGACCCTGAACAGCGCAAATGAGCTGCTCTCCAATCCCAATATGAAGAGAATGCTGGAAAACTCGGAAAAACTTACAGCTGAACTTTCCACGACCATTCACGCGCTGAATTCGGCATTCACGCCGAAACGCTTTGAAGAACTTTCCGACCGCACAACCGCCGTTCTGGAGCAGATAAAGGAACTTTCCGCACGTCTGGATAAAGTCGTAGTGGAATCCAGGATTCCGGAAACATCCTCCTCTTTCCGCAATGCGGCGCTTTCCCTGCGCGATTCGGAACAGGCCTTCAACAGCACCATGGCTAAATTCAATGATACGCTTGACGCTCTCACCGAGCTGATTCAGATGCTGGATGCCAATCCCTCCGCTCTTCTCAGCGGCAAGAAAGCGCACAAAGAGCCCTCCAAATAAAGCGGAACGCACTCCCCAAACGGGAAGTCCAAAATCTTATTTTCCGCGTCACAGCAAGCCTTGCTGTGCAAACAAAAGGCGGCCGGGTTCTCACACACAAGTGCAACGCTTTTTTCGGGGGTGCAGCAAGCTCTTTTGCCGCACCCCTGAACGGTCCTCCAGTTTCCAGAAACACGCGTTCACAGATGCTTATTCCCGTTCCACAGATCGTAACGTCGTTGTGGGCAGCAGGTATGCAGCGCCCGTTGCAGAAAGATTTGCAACGCAAAGATTACTGCTTATGAGCAAGACATTTGAAGGAATAATTGGAAGAAGGAAAAATGGAGCGGGTGAAGGGATTCGAACCCTCGACCATCACGTTGGCAACGTGATGCTCTACCACTGAGCTACGCCCGCTTGAGAGCAATCAAAAAATGGAGCGGGTGAAGGGATTCGAACCCTCGACCATCACGTTGGCAACGTGA